>Ga0081455_10000158_pt1 | contig 82249 bp, 80 predicted proteins | sample TabmetS3T2R1_FD_70207 | JGI IMG/M metagenome (GOLD analysis project Ga0081455, IMG submission 70207) | Tabebuia heterophylla rhizosphere microbial communities from the University of Puerto Rico - S3T2R1 | ecosystem: Host-associated > Plants > Roots > Rhizosphere ... | reverse complement strand
GTCGCTGGTGGCGAACCGGCCACCGTCGAGCTGGACCATCGGCCGCAGGTCCGGCGGGATCACCGGAACGCAGTCGAGCACCATGCCCTGCGGGCTGTTGGTGGTCGCCAGGAACGCCGACACGACCTTCAGCCGCTTCAGCGCGCGCGTCTTGCGCTGCCCCTTGCCGGTCTGGATCGTGTCGCGCAGCGCCTCGGCCTCGGCCTGCAGGTCGAAGGACTCCAGACGCTTCTGGATCGCCTCGGCGCCCATGTAGCCCTCGAAGTAGTCGCCGAAGCGGTACTTCATCTCGCGGTAGAGGACCTCGTCGCCCTCGAGGTCTTGGACCTTGAGGTTCTTGAACCGGTCCCACACCTCGTCGAGACGGTCGATCTCGCGCTGGGCGCGGTCGCGGCGCTGCCGCACCTCACGCTCGGCGGCGTCCTTGACCTTGCGGCGCTGGTCGGCCTTGGCACCCTCGGCCTCGAGACTGGCCAGGTCCTCCTCGAGCTTGGCCATCCGCTGCTCGATCTCGTTGTCGCGACGCTGCTCGAGCTGCTTGCGCTCGACGTCGATCTTGGCCTCGAGCGACGACAGGTCGCGATGCCGTGCCTCCTCGTCGACCCGGGTGATCATGTAGGCCGCGAAGTAGATGACCTTCTCGAGGTCCTTCGGTGCGAGGTCGAGCAGGTAGCCGAGCCGGCTCGGCACACCCTTGAAGTACCAGATGTGCGTCACCGGAGCGGCGAGCTCGATGTGGCCCATCCGCTCCCGGCGGACCTTCGAGCGGGTCACCTCGACGCCACAGCGCTCACAGATGATGCCCTTGAACCGGACTCGCTTGTACTTGCCGCAGTAGCACTCCCAGTCGCGGGTGGGGCCGAAGATCTTCTCGCAGAAGAGTCCGTCCCGCTCCGGCTTGAGGGTGCGGTAGTTGATGGTCTCCGGCTTCTTCACCTCGCCGTGGGACCACTGGCGGATGTCGTCGGCCGTGGCAAGGCCGATCCGCAGCTCGTCGAAGAAGTTCACGTCGAGCAACTTGGTTTCCTCATCTCACTGAAACGTATGAAGTGAACGGACGTCGGGTGTGACCGAGGCAAGCGGTCACACCTCCTCGACGCTGCTGGGCTCCCGGCGGGAGAGGTCGATGCCGAGCTCCTCCGCAGCGCGGAAGACGTCCTCCTCGGCGTCGCGCATGTCCAGACGAGTGCCGTCACTGGACATCACCTCGACGTTGAGACACAGCGACTGCATCTCCTTCACGAGCACCTTGAAGGACTCGGGAATGCCCGGCTCCGGAACGTTCTCGCCCTTGACGATGGCCTCGTAGACCTTCACCCGGCCGAGCACGTCGTCGGACTTGATCGTGAGCAGCTCCTGCAGGGCGTAGGCCGCGCCGTACGCCTCCAGCGCCCAGACCTCCATCTCACCGAAGCGCTGACCGCCGAACTGCGCCTTACCGCCCAGTGGCTGCTGGGTGATCATCGAGTACGGACCGGTCGACCGGGCGTGGATCTTGTCGTCCACCAGGTGGTGCAGCTTCAGCGTGTACATGTAGCCGACGGAGATCGGCTCGGGGAACTGCTCGCCGGTCCGGCCGTCGAACAGGATCGACTTGCCGTTGGGCTGCACGGTCCGGTAGCCGTCCTTGTTGGGCAGCGTGGACGCCAGCAGGCCGGTGATCTCGTCCTCCTTGGCGCCGTCGAAGACCGGCGTCGCGATCTTGCTGTTGCGACCGCCCTCGCTGGCCCCGATGGTGTGCAGGCGCTTCTGCCATCCCTCGGACTTGCCCTCGATCTTCCAGCCGTGCTTGGCGACCCAGCCGAGGTGCGTCTCGAGCACCTGGCCGACGTTCATCCGGCCGGGCACGCCCAGCGGGTTCAGGATGATGTCGATCGGGGTGCCGTCGGGCAGGAACGGCATGTCCTCGATGGGCAGGATCTTGGCGATCACGCCCTTGTTGCCGTGCCGGCCGGCGAGCTTGTCGCCGTCGGAGATCTTGCGCTTCTGGGCGACGTAGACCCGGACCAGCTGGTTGACACCCGGCGGCAGCTCGTCGTCCTCCTCACGGTCGAAGACCCGGACACCGATCACGGTGCCCTCCTCGCCGTGCGGCACCTTCAGCGAGGTGTCGCGGACCTCGCGAGCCTTCTCACCGAAGATGGCCCGCAGGAGTCGCTCCTCCGGCGTCAGCTCGGTCTCACCCTTCGGGGTGACCTTGCCGACCAGGATGTCGCCGTTGCCGACCTCCGCGCCGATCCGGATGATGCCCCGCTCGTCCAGGTCCGCCAGCATCTCGTCGCTGACGTTGGGGATGTCGCGGGTGATCTCCTCCGGACCCAGCTTGGTGTCCCGGGCGTCGACCTCGTGCTCCTCGATGTGGATCGAGGTGAGGATGTCCTCCTGCACGAGGCGCTGCGACAGGATGATCGCGTCCTCGTAGTTGTGGCCCTGCCACGACATGAAGGCGACCAGCAGGTTGGTGCCGAGCGCCATCTCGCCCTGGTCGGTGCACGGTCCGTCGGCGATCGGAGTGCCGACCTCGACCCGGGTGCCCTCCTCCACCAGCGGACGCTGGTTGATGCAGGTGCCCTGGTTGGACCGGCGGAACTTGGCCAGCCGGTAGGTCCGCGCGGTGCCGTCGTCGTGCTGCACCTCGACGTAGTCGGCGCACACCTCGGTCACCAGGCCGGCCTGCTTGGCCACCGTGACGTCACCGGCGTCGACCGCGGCGCGGTACTCCATGCCGGTGCCGACCAGCGGCGACTGGCTCTTGATCAACGGCACTGCCTGCCGCTGCATGTTGGAGCCCATCAGCGCGCGGTTGGCGTCGTCGTGCTCGAGGAACGGGATCAGGGCCGTCGCCACCGACACCATCTGGCGCGGCGACACGTCCATGTAGTCCACGTCCTCGGCTCCGACCAGGTCGGCCTCACCGTCGCGCCGGCGAGCCAGCACGCGCTCCTCGGCGAAGTGGCCCTTGTCGGTCAGCGGCGCGTTGGCCTGCGCGATGACGTAGCGGTCCTCGTCGCTGGCGGTCAGGTAGTCGACCTCGTCGGTCACCTTGCCCTTGACGACCTTGCGGTACGGCGTCTCGACGAACCCGAAGGCGTTGATCCGGCCGTAGGTCGACAGCGACCCGATCAGGCCGATGTTCGGACCTTCCGGCGTCTCGATCGGGCACATCCGGCCGTAGTGCGACGGGTGCACGTCTCGGACCTCGTAGCCCGCCCGCTCCCGGGACAGACCGCCGGGGCCGAGCGCGGACAGCCGGCGCTTGTGCGTCAAGCCCGCGATCGGGTTGGTCTGATCCATGAACTGGCTCAGCTGCGAGGTGCCGAAGAACTCCTTCAACGCCGCGACGACCGGCCGGATGTTGATCAGGGTCTGCGGCGTGATCGCCTCGACGTCCTGGGTCGTCATCCGCTCCCGGACCACCCGCTCCATGCGGGCCAGGCCAGTACGGAGCTGGTTCTGGATCAGCTCGCCGACCGTACGCATGCGGCGGTTGCCGAAGTGGTCGATGTCGTCGGCCTCGACGAAGACGGCCTCGCCACCGACGCCCGGCAGCTCGGTGCGACCGTCGTGGAGCGCGACCAGGTAGCGGATCGCGGCCACGATGTCGTCGATGGTCAGCGTCTGCTGGTCGAACGGCAGGTCCTCGCCGAGCTTCTTGTTGATCTTGTAGCGGCCGACCTTGGCCAGGTCGTAGCGCTTGGAGTTGAAGTAGTAGTTGTCCAGCAGGTTCTGCGCGGCCTCGCGGGTCGGCGGCTCACCCGGACGGAGCTTGCGGTAGATGTCGAGCAGCGCGTCGTCCTGGCCGGACGTGTGGTCCTTCTCCAGGGTCAGCCGGATCGACTCGTAGTCGCCGAACTCCTCGAGGATCTGCGCCTCGGTCCAGCCCAGCGCCTTGAGCAGGACGGTGACGTTCTGCTTGCGCTTGCGGTCGAGACGGACACCGACGGTGTCGCGCTTGTCGACCTCGAACTCGAGCCAGGCGCCGCGCGACGGGATGATCTTCGCGGTGTAGATGTCCTTGTCGCTGGTCTTGTCGGGGGTCCGCTCGAAGTAGACGCCCGGGGACCGGACCAGCTGGGAGACGACGACCCGCTCGGTGCCGTTGATGACGAAGGTGCCCTTGTCGGTCATCAGCGGGAAGTCACCCATGAACACGGTCTGGCTCTTGATCTCGCCGGTCTCGTTGTTCATGAACTCCGCGGTGACGAACAGCGGAGCGGCGTACGTGACGTCGCGCTCCTTGCACTCGTCGACGGAGTTCTTCGCCGGCTCGAACCGAGGCTCGGCGAAGGAGAGGGACATGGTGCCGGAAAAGTCCTCGATGGGAGAGATCTCCTCGAAGATCTCCTCAAGACCGGACTTGGTGGATACCGCGCCCTTGCCGGAGGCCTTCTCGGCCTCGGCCTTGGTCTTCCAGGTATCGCTTCCGATCAACCAGTCGAAACTGTCGGTTTGCAGTGCCAGCAGCTCGGGAACCTCGAGAGGCTCTGCGATTTTCGCGAATGAGATGCGGCGGGAGGTGGTGTTGGCAGTGTTGCGCGAGGCGGCCAAGAGGCGTCCTTCCGAAAGCTCGGACTCAGCTCGTGTGCGCATGCCGACGGCACCCTGTCAAGGGCAGGAGCAGAGAGAAGGCAGCGCAAATAAGCAGTCTAGCCTAAGCGGCGCACTGCTGCCAAGTGCGTGTTCGCACGCACATCGTCGCGGATGACCACTGCATGCCGAGCATGACCCCCTCGGGGCCATCGCGTCAAGGACGACAGGCAGCCGCTATCGGTCAAAACCCGGCAATTAACCTCTCTGGCACCTGAGGTGTGCCGAACGGTCGTCCAGGGAATCAGAACAGCTCGATGCCGTCGACCAGCCACCGATCGCCCTCGTGGCTCATCGTCATGACCGCCCGGTTCGGATTGACCTCGGGCGCCTGACCCCGGACCGATGACTCGCTGTTGAGGTAGACCAGCACGTCCACCCGGTCGCTCGAGCACTCCTCACCGCACTCCATCGGCGCCGCCGCGAGCACGGTCGACTTGACGGTGGCCTGCTGCTTGGCGGTCAGCTGGCGGGCCTGGTCGGGGAAGACGTTGAGGAACTCCTCCGCATAGGAGTCGGTCATCAGGTCCCGCTCGGACTGCAGCTCCTGGTCCAGGGTGTCGTAGCGGAACGACAACAGCGCCTCGGCCGCCTGGCCGGCCGGCGCGACCGCTTCCTGGCGAGCCGCGGCGTCGAGGCCGTCGTCGCGCATCTGGAGGACGCCGAACCCGATCGCGAGTCCAGCCGCGACGAACGCCAGCACGCAGAGCGGGACGAACCAGGCCAGCGTCCTCCTGCTCGGCCGCCAGCCGCTGGCGGTCCTGGGCGGCCGCGGCCGGCGCGGTCCGCCGCCCTTGGGTGCGGGCTTCGGCGCGGTCTGCTCCGTCGGTCGCTCGGCGGGCCGGGACCGCTCCCCGGCTATCCGCCGCCGGCGGACCGGGGTCGAGGTCTTGTCGGGCGTCATCGGCACCTCACTGGTGGGCCGCTCCCGCGCCGGCGTTGACGGTCGAGAAGACACCGCTGTCGCCGAGCTCGGTGTGGCTGTCGACCAGCCAGCCGTTGCCGACGTGGACCAGGACGATCTCCCACCGCGGGTAGTAGGTCCGCTTGATCCGAGTGGAGTCGAACCGGGCATCCCCGGTCACCATGACGGTCGCGGAGTCGCCGTCGAGCGTCTCGATGGCCGCCTGCCGGACCGTACCGGTGGCGCGGGCCTTGATCTCCGCGAAGCCGCCGGCGATCTGCTGCATCGTGGCGTCGAAGGTCTTCCGGTTCTGGTCGGTCATCAGCGGGTGTACGCGGGACTTGTAGTCGGGGACGTTGGTGAAGTCGTAGGTGTTGGCCTCGACGAAGTACTGCTCCGCGACTCCAATCAGGTCGCCGCGCAGGTCAGCGTCGTCGGCCGGGTCCGCAGAGGCCGCATCCTGTTGAGCCAGCCACACCACCGCGCCAACGCTTGCCACCAACACGAGACTGGCCATTGTCACCAGAGCGATGAACCACATCGGTGCCTCCTTCTGGCCGTCCGCTGTCATCGCGCCATCATTCCACCGGTGAACAACCACGCCCACGCGGCCGAACCAGTGAGGCCGTGACCAGGCACGTTGTCGCTCTGGCGGTGCAGGATCGAGGCATCGGCGGGCCGGAGCGTGCCCGCGGCTCGGTCGTAGCTGCCCACGACCGGCGCCGCGCGATGGTAGTAGGGCGAGTTCTGCGCGCCTCTGGCATTGCCCTGCGACTGCGGGATCGCGCAATGCGCCCCGGTGTTGAACGGCTGCTCCGAGCGGTCGTGCGGATTGCGATGCGTGGTGCCGCCATAGCCCTTGGTGCAGTTGTGCGGGTCGTTGGTGAGCACGAGTCCGAAGTGGGCGTCGTAGAGCCCGTCGGAGGGATCCTTGTCGACCACGGCGAAGCCTCCTTCCACCGGGTACGGGTAGACCTCGAGGATCATCTCCAGGCCGTCGAGCCGGGCCGTGACGACCCGGTTGTTGGTGATGACGTTGTTCAGTAGCTGGCCGATCGCGTCGGAGTTGTCGGCGATGAACCGGCGTACGACGTCGGCGGTCAGACTCCCCTCGTCGATCAGCCGACGCAGGTCGGAGTCGCTGGTGACCAGGGTGTCCGACAGCAGCCGGAGGTTGTGTACGAAGGTCTCGATGTGGTCGGCCGAGTCGATCTGGGTCTGCAACACCGTGCGCGAGTCGCGGATCAACGCGGCGGTGACGTCGAAGTTGGCATCGGCCGCCTCGATGAACTCGTTCGACGTGTCGATGATCCGGCTCAGGTCATCGCCGGCCCCTTCGAACGCGTCGCCGCTCTCGGCGATCGTCGTCCGGAGATTGTCCTGGTCGACCGAGCGCACCAGATCGTCGACGTCGATCAGCAGATTGGTCGTCGAGAGCGGGAGCCGGGTGTCGTCCATCCCGATCGACGAGCCGTCCTCGAGGTACGGCCGCTCGCTGGTGCGCGGCTGGAGGTCGACGTACTGCTCGCCGACCGCCGACCGATTCGCCACTACCGCGATCGTGTCGGCCGGGATCTGGTTCTCGCCGTTGTCGATCTCGAGCTCGACGTCGACTCCCTGGTCGGTCAGGCTCAGGTCGGACACCCGGCCGACCCCGACGCCGCGATAGGTCACCTCGGCGCCGACGAAGATGCCGCCGGACTCCCGGAAGTGCGCCGTCACGTCGTACGAGCGGTCGAAGACGACCCGGTCGAGCTTGGCGTAGGTCGCTCCGACGTAGCTGACCCCCAGCAGCGTGATGACCGCGAAGACGATCAGCTGCAGCCGGGTCCGGCGGCCGATCATCTAGTCATCACCGGCCAGAGCAGCAGCCGGGCCACGTCCGGGTCGTAGTCGACGTCGTCCTCGCCGACCAGCCGCTTGGTCTGGTCGAGCGGTCGCATCGCCGAGGCACCGGGCGCGGGCCGGCACAGGCCGAGGGTCTGGCACAGCGGGTCGCCGAGCCCGCCGGAGTTGGACGGTCCGCCGGAGGGGCCGCCGGAGTCACCGCCGGAGCCGCCATTGGAACCGCCGAGCGGCCCGTCGGGCCCTCCGATCGGGCCGAGCGGGCCAGTGACGTCGGGGCCGCCCTGGTGGCCGGTCCCTCCGCCGCCGGGACCGGACCCGCCGGGAAGTCCGGGGATGCCCGGGAGCTCCGGAAGGTCCGGCAGCGGGTCGTCGCCACGGACGACCTGCAACAGCTGCCGCAGGCTCAGATCGAGCTGGATGTCCAGGTTGGTGTAGTCGCCCATGTGGAGGTTGCGGGCCTCGACCGGGGTGGAGCCGATCACGTCGTCCGGGAACGGATAGGTGAACAGCAGCTCCAGCGACCGCGGCAGGGCGGACCCGGTGTTGCTCAGCTGGGTCAGGATCGGCATCAGCGACTGCAGGTTGCGCAGGGTGTTGAACTTCGAGTCGCGGATCACCCGGGTGCCCACCGCGCTCAGGTGCGAGAGTGCGTCGAGCATCCTGACCAGTTCGTCGCGTTGCCGATTCAGCGACTGGAGGGCACCCGGCAGGGTGTCCAGAGCGTCGATGATGGCGCCCTTCTGCTTGTTGACCTCGATCGACAGGTGGTTGACCTTGCGGAGGGCGGTGACGATGTCGCCCTTGTTGTCGTCGAGCTGCCCCATGAAGGTCGTGAACTGGGTGAGGAGGCTGCGCAGCTGCGGCTCGCGGCCGACCATGACGTGGTTGAGCTCCTGAACGATGGTCTTGACGTTGGCCAGTCCGCCGCCGTTGAGCAGCAGGGAAAGCGCGCTCAGGACCTCTTCGAGCTCGGGGATCCGGTCGGTACGCGACAGCGGGATCAGGTCGCCGTCGTCCAGCCGACCGCGCGGCGCCTCGCCGACCGGCGCCGACAGCGAGACGAACTTCTCGCCGAGCAGGCTGGTCTGCCGGAGGCGCGCAGTGGCGTTGTCGGGCAGATCCACGTCGCCCTTGAGCTCGACCGTCACCAGCGCGTGCCAGCCGTCCAGCTCGATGTCGGTGACCTTGCCGACGCTGACGTCGTCGACCTTCACCGAGCTCTCCGGCACCAGGTCGACGACGTCGGCGAACTCGATCCGTACCTGGTAGGGGTGGTCGCCGGTGTCGACGCCGCCGGGCAGCGGCAGGTCGTAGACGTCGAACCCGCAGCCGGACACGACGGTGGCGACGGCCAGGCCGGCCGCCATCGGCTTGACCCACCCGCGCGTCATCGGTCGACCCTCACCAGGTCAGCCAGGCTGGTGTCGAGATCGACCTTCTCGATCTGCTTGGCCGCACCGTGGCCGAACGGGCGGCTGCGCTGCAGCGGGAGCCCGGGACCCTGCTCCAGTGCGTTGAAGACCGGGCCGAGCCGCTTGCAGAGCTGGCCACCGTCAGGATCCTGCGAGATCAGCGAGCAGAGCGCGATTCGCGGGTTTCCGGTGAGCTCGGTGATGTTGCGCATCAGGTCGTCGCGGTCGCGCAGCGTTCCGGTCTCGGGATCGCCGGCCAGGCCAAGGTTGGTCAGGGCCAACGGCGCGACCTCGAGGGTCTCGGTCAGCGAGTCGCTCTGGTCGACGAGCACCTGGGTGATCCGCACCAGGTCGCGGACGTTCTTGCCGATCAGCTCCTTGCTGTCCTGGACGAAGCCACGCACGTCATGCAGCGCGACCCCGAGCACCCTCATCGCCTTGGCCAGGTCCTGCCGCTCACCGGCAAGCGTGGCGGACACACCGGCGAGGCTGGAGTTGAAGGCGCGTACGGCGCCGTCGTTGACCTTCAGGGCGCGGACGAACTCCTCGACCTGCGAGACCGCGCCGAACAGCTCGTCCTTGTTGTCGGAGAGCGTGCCGGACAGGAGCGACAGGTCGTGCAGGGTCTGGTTGATCATCTTGCCGTTGCCGTCGAGGTTGGCGGCCGAGGTGTTGATCAGGCGGCTGAGCGCGCCGTTGGCGTTGGCGCCCTTCGGGCCGAGCGCCACCGAGAGATCGTCGATGGACTGGTAGATCTGGTCCAGCTCCAGCGGCACCTCGGTCTGGGCCGTGTCGAGATCCGCGCCGTCGGGCATGACGGGCCCGCCGTTGTAGGCCGGCGCCAGTTGTACGTAGCGGTCGCCGACGATCGCGGGCGAGATGATCACGGCCTTCGCGTCGGTCGGCACGTCGTACTTCGCGTCGTAGGACAGCTCGACCCGGACCATCTCGCCGCGCGGGGTCACGCTGTCGACGGTGCCGACCGGCACGCCGAGGATCCGCACGTCGGAGCCCTCGTAGAGCGAGACGGTGCGCGGGAAGTCGACCGTGAGGTGGCGCTGCTCCTCGTCGGGTCGCATCGCCCAGACCGTGGCGAGCACCAGGGCCAGCACGATCGCAACGGCCACCACACCGGCCAGGCGCGACATCCGGCCGAACACCGAGTCCTCGAAGGGCCGGGCCATCACCGACCACTCCCCACCGCGGGTACGGGCGGCATGTTCTGGATCCACGAGTCCCACCAGGAGCCGCTGCCGAGCGTGTTGGCGAAGACCCGGTAGAACGGCGCCATCAGCCGCAGGCTCCGGTCCAGGTTCTCCTCGTTCTTCTTGAGCACGTCCAGCACGTCGGACAGCTGGGAGAGGGCCGGACCGATGTCGGCTCGGGTGTCGGCGACCAGGCCGCGAAGCTGACCGGACAGCTGCTGGGTCGCCACGAGGAGGTTGTGGATCGCCTCGCGACGAGCCGAGACCGCCCGGAAGAGCACGTTGCCGTCCTGGAACAGCTTGACCAGCTCCTCGTTGCGGTCGGCCAGGACGCCGGACACCTTGTCGAGGTTCTGCAGCAGCGTGTTGATCTGAGCGTCCCTCGCGGCGATGTTGCGCGAGATGCGGGACAGCCCGGTCAGCGTCCCCCGGATCTCATCAGGCGTCCCTTGCAACAGGTCGGACACGGTGTTGAAGGCGTTCGCGAGCTGCTTGGTGTTGATCCGGGTCGTGGTGTCGGACAGGTCACTGAAGGCGTCGACGACGTCATAGGGCGCGGTCGTGTGGTCGACGCCGATCGTCGAACCCGGGTCGAGCTGTCCCGAGCCCTCCGGGTCGAGTCCGATGAACATGTCGCCGAGCAGCGTCTTGACCCGGATCACGGCCTCGGTGTCCGGCCCGAAGTCGACGCCCTTGTCGATGAGGAACTCGACCCGTACGACGTTGCCGTCGAGGGCGATCTCCTTGACCTCGCCTACCTTGACGCCGGCGATCCGTACCTCGTCGCCCGCCTGCAGCCCACCGGCCTCGCTGAAATCGGCGTAGTAGGTGTCGCCGCCGCCGATCAACGGCAGCTGGTCGGCCCGGAACGCCGCCAGCATCAAGAGTGCGATCGCCACCAGGCCGGCGAAGCCGACCAGCACCGGGTTGCGCTCACGGAACGGCCGCATCACAGCGAACACCTCTCGGCCCCGACGCTGTAGTCGACGGGTACGGAGAACTGCTGACTGCGACCGAGCAGCTTCGCGACCGACTGCGGCACGACGACGTTGCCGTGGAAGTTGCACAGGTAGAAGTTGAACCACGAGCCGTAGTCGGCGGTGTTCCCGAGCTTGCGGAGCTTCATCGGCAGGATCTGCAGCTCCCGGTCCAGCACCTCCTTGTTCGACGCCAGGTTGCCGGACAGCCGGCGCAGCTGCCGGACGTCCTCGGTCAGAGCCGGTCGGGCGTCCGACACCAGGCCAGCTGTCTCGACGGCGAGATCTGAAACCGCGTCGAGGGAGCCGAGGATCGCGTGCCGGTCGTTCTTCAGCCCGGTCGCGAACTGCTGGAGCGTCGTGATGGTCTGCGACAGCTCGTCGTCCTTGGCCGCGAAGGTGGTCAGGACGCCGTTGAGGTTGTCGATCGTGTCGCCGATCAGCTGGTCGCGGTTGGCCAGGTTCTGCGTGAGTGAGGAGGTGCGGGCCAGCAGGCTCTCGACCGTGCCGCCCTCCCCCTGCAGCACCTGGACGATCTCGTACGCGAGCTGGTTGACGTCATCGGGCGACATCGCCTCGAACAACGGCTGGAAGCCCTGGAACAGCACGGTCAGATCGAGCGCCGGGGACGTCTGGCTGAGCGGGATCGTGTCGCCGTCCTCCAGCGGCGAGGCCGAGCCCTCCCCGGGGTTGAGCGCGATGTAGCGCTGGCCGATCAGGTTGCGATAGCGGACCTGCGCCTGGGTGCTCTGGGTCAGCGCCACCGAGGAGTCCACCTCGAACGACACCTCGGCCAGGTCGCGGTTCTGGATCACGATGCCGGTCACCGAGCCGACCCGTACGCCGGCGATCCGGACGTCGTCGCCCTCGGTCACGGCGGTCGCATCGGTGAAGATCGCGTGGTACTCCGTCTTGTCCGCGAACGACAGGTTGCCGATCGTGACGACGAGGACGCTGGTCGCCAGGGTGGTCACGACCATGAAGATCGTCAGCTTGGACAGCGCCAGCAGGCTGGGCCGGTCGAGCGCCTTCATCGGCGGCCCACCCCCGATCCGTCCAGACTCGGACCGAGCAGCAGACCGGCGATGTCCGGGACCGCATCGGGCGGCGTGCCGAGCAGCGCACCGATCCGGTCGTCGACCACCGGGCGGTCCGACGCCGGCGGATCGACCCGGTTCACCAGGCTGAGCAGGTCGGCCGGCGCCGCGCGGTACCACCGGTCGTAGCCGCCCTCGATCCCGACCTTGGCCAGCAGGCGGCGCGGCGGTGGCGGCGGCGGGTTCTTGTGGCTGTACGGCGGGTTCGGCAGCGTCAGGCACTGCGGCCCGAGGCCGGTGCCGTACTTCGGGTCGTCGGCCGGCGTGTAGCCCTCCGGCTGGTCCGGCAGCAGTTCGAGGTCGATGTGCACGATGTGGCCGCGGAACTGCTCCTCGACCCGCGGCAGCCAGTTGACCAGGCCCTTGAGCAGGCAGGGGTACTCCGGCGAGTACTCCGCGAGCAGATCGAGTACCGGCACCGAGGTCCGGGCCACCTCGGTGATCGACGCGCCGTTCGCCTCGAGGAAGTTGCGGGTCGTGTCCGAGAGCATCCGCACGTCGTTGAGGAAGCGGTTGATCTCGTCCTCTTTGTCGGTGAGCGTGTGGGACGTGACCACGATGTTCTCGAGCAGCCGGGCGAGCTCGGGCATCTGGTCGGCGTAGACGTCGGAGACGCTGCCCAGGTCGCGGAGGTCCTGGACCAGCCGCGGCACGAGCGGATTGATCTTGGTGAGGTAGCCGTCCAGCCGGACGAAGTTGTCGCCGATCCGCTCGCCGCGGCCGCCGAGCGCGGTCGCGAGCGTGCCGAGCGTGCTGGCCAGGTCACGCGGCTGGACCGCGGTCAGCAGCGGGGAGATGTCGTCGAGCACCTTCTCGACCTCGATCGGCACGCTCGCCTGCTCGATCACGTCGTCGGCCTCGATCGGATTCGCCGCCGGATCGTCTGGGATCTGCAGCGCGACGTACTTCTCGCCGAACAGGGTCTTCGGCACGATCAGCGCGGTGACGTTGTCGGGGATCTGGTCGACCAGGTCCGGGTTCAACGCGACGTGGAGCACGGCACCGCCGTCGTCGAGGTCGGCCGACCGGACCTCGCCGACGATCATGCCGCGCAGCTTCACGTCGGCCCGGGTGTTGAGCTGCAGTCCGATCGTGGACGTCCGGACGTCGACCGGCACGTAGTCGACGAACTTCTTGTTGTAGATCGCGTAGGTCAGCCAGACGAACAGCAGCAGCAGGGCGAGGAACGCGACCCCGAGCACGCGCCCCGAGAGGACGCGATACGCCGTCGCCGCCTTGCCGGAGCGGTTCATGTCAGCCGGCCAGCCGCACCGTCGTCGTGGTCCCCCAGATGGCCATCGACAAGAACAGGTCGATGACGTTGATGGCGACGATCGAGGTCCGTACGGCCTTGCCGACCGCGACGCCGACCCCGGCCGGACCGCCGGTGGCGTGGTAGCCGTGGTAGCAGTGGATCAGGATCACGACGACCGCGAAGATCAGCACCTTGCCGAACGACCAGAGCACGTCGCCCGGCGGCAGGAAGAGCGTGAAGTAGTGGTCGTAGGTCCCGCTGCTCTGACCGAAGAACCCGGTCACGGTCAGTCGGGTGGCGAAGTACGACGACAGCAGCCCCACGACGTAGAGCGGGATGATCGCGATCATCCCGGCGATGATCCGGGTCGTCACGAGGAACGGCAGCGACGGGATCGCCATCACCTCGAGCGCGTCGACCTCCTCGCTGATCCGCATCGCGCCGAGTTGTGCGGTGAAGCCGCAGCCGACCGTCGCAGCCAGCGCGATGCCGGCGACCAGCGGGGCGATCTCACGGGTGTTGAAGTAGGCCGAGACGAAGCCGGAGAACGCCGACGTGCCGATCTGGTTGAGCGCGGCATAGCCCTGCAGCCCCACCTCGGTACCGGTGAAGAAGGCGAGTGCGGTGATGACGCCGACCGTGCCGCCGATCACCGCCAGGGCGCCCGACCCGAGCGTGACCTCGGCGAGCAGGCGCATGACCTCGCGGCGATAGCGCCGGATCGTACGCGGCGTCCAGGCGATCGCCTTGGCGTAGAACTTGAGCTCGCGACCCAGGTTGTCCAGCCCGGCGAGGGGACGCTGGTAGGCCGAGCGCAGGGTGGCGCCGATGTCTGACATGTCAGGCCCCCTTCGGGGGAACGAGCTGGAAGTAGATCGCGCTCATCACGAAGTTGACGACGAACAGCAGCAGGAAGGTGATGACGACCGACTCGTTGACCGCGTCGCCCACGCCCTTGGGACCGCCGCCGGCGTTCATGCCCTTGTAGGACGCCACGATGGCGGCGATCATCCCGAAGATGAGGGCCTTGGCCATGCCCTGCCAGAGGTCGGGCAGCTGGGCGAGCGCGGTGAACGACGCGAGATAGGCGCCGGGCGTGCCGTCCTGCAGTACGACGTTGAAGAAGTAGCCGCCCATCACGCCGACGACGCTGACCAGGCCGTTGAGGAAGACCGCGATCACCATCGCGGCCAGGACGCGAGGGACGACCAGCCGCTGGATCGGATCGATCCCGAGCACCTGCATGGCGTCGAGCTCCTCGCGGATCTTGCGGGCGCCGAGGTCGGCGGCGATCGCCGAGCCGCCGGCACCTGCGATCAGCAGCGCGGTCGCGATCGGCCCGGCCTCCCGGATCACGGCGAGGACGGCGGCCGAGCCCACGAAGGACTGGGCGCCGAACTGACTGATCAGCCCGCCCACCTGGAGCGCGATCACCGCGCCGAACGGGATCGCCACCAGCGCGGTCGGGACGATCGTGACCGACGCGATGAACCAGGCCTGCTGGACGAACTCGCGCAGCTGGAACGGCCGCCGGAACAGCGCGAAGAACACGTCGAGACCGAACGCGAACAACCGTCCGGTGGTCGCGATCGGCTTGGTGACCGTGTTGACGCTCATGCGGTGACGCCCGGGGTCATGACCATGTCGTCGCCGAACGAGCCGGGCGGCGGTGTGACGCCGTTGCGGCGGCACCAGTCGCCGGCCGGCTGCTGAGTACGCCGCGGACGACCGTCGGAGGGAAGCAACTGCGCCGGGATGGGCGGCAGCGGTGGCATGTTGACGTTCGACTCCGCGGCGAGCTCGTCGGCGTCCTTCTCCTCGCTCATCCCGATCGGTCCGACCCGCTGGGCGTTGAGGAACTGCGCGACGACCGGCTCCTGCGACGACAGCAGCATCTCGCGCGGACCGAACATCGCCAGGTGGCGGTGATAGAGCAGTCCGATGTTGTCGGGGAGCGTACGGGCGGTGTTGATGTCGTGGGTGACGATCAGGAAGGTGGCCTCGATCTGGGCGTTGAGGTCCACGAAGAGCTGGTTGATGTAGGCCGTACGCACCGGGTCGAGACCGGAGTCGGGCTCGTCGATCAGCAGGATCTCGGGATCGAGGACGAGGGCGCGGGCGAGGCCGGCGCGCTTGCGCATGCCGCCGGAGATCTCGCCGGGGAGCTTCTTCTCGGCCCCGATCAGGCCGACCATCTCCATCTTCTCCATGACGATGCGCCGGATCTCCGATTCCGACTTCTTCGTGTGCTCCCGCAGCGGGAACGCCACGTTGTCGTAGAGGTTCATCGAGCCGAACATCGCGCCGTCCTGGAACAGCACCCCGAACAGCCGCCGCACCTGGTAGAGCTCGTGCTCGCGGCAGGTGGCGATGTCGTGGCCCTCGATGTGGATGTGGCCGCGGTCCGGTTTGAGCAGCCCGATCAGCGTCTTGAGAAACACCGACTTCCCAGTGCCGGACGGGCCGAGCATGACCGAGATCTCCCCGGCGGGCAGGGTCAGGGTCACGTCACCCCAGATGAGTTGCCGGCCGAAGGACTTGGTCAAGCCCTCGACTCTTACCTCGACGCCCACCTGGTCCTCCCTAGACCCACCTGGCCATCGCTTCGGCGGCCACGGTGGGCGAGTCAGTCGGGCGCGACCACGAGCTGAGTCGACCGCGGGGGTGCAGCCGCTGCCCGGTTCAACGAGCCGTGCCGGGACAAGTTACGGCCCGAAGCCCGGCACGTTACCGAAGAGTAACTGCCGGTGACAACCTGGGTGACAGCCCGATTTCGTCCGGGGACCGCTTGCTCGGAGTACGAAAAGGGGCAGCCACCGCGATGCGATGACTGCCCCTTCGTACCGACGCGGAGCCAGGCTCGGCGTCGAGGCTGGTTACTTGACCGAGACGGTGGCGCCGGCGGACTCGAGGGCCTCCTTGGCCTTGTCCGCGGCCTCCTTGTTCGCGCCTTCGATGACCGGCTTCGGCGCGCTCTCGACGAGCTCCTTGGCCTCCTTGAGACCCAGGCTGGTGAGGCTCCGGACCTCCTTGATGACCTGGATCTTCTTGTCGCCGACCGACTCGAGGACGACGTCGAACTCGTCCTTCTCCTCGGCAGCGGCGGCCTCGCCACCGGCACCGCCGGCGGCCGGGGCGGCGGCCACCGCGACCGGCGCGGCAGCGGTGACGCCGAAGGTGTCCTCGAACTGCTTCACGAACTCGCTGAGCTCGAGGAGGGTCATCTCCTTGAACGTGTCGAGCAGGTCTTCCGTACTGATCTTCGCCATCGTGGCAAATTCCTTTCAGGCTTGTGGCTTATGTGGTGCCGGGCTGGGCTGTGTCTTCCTCGAGCTTGGACTGCAGGGCGCCGAGCACGCGGGCCATGTCGGCTAGCGGCGCGTTGAACAGCGAGGCGGCGTTCTGCAGGGAGGCCTGCATCGCTCCGGCCAGCTTGGCGAGCAACACGTCACGGGACTCGAGGTCGGCGAGCTTGTGGATCTCGTCGGCGCTGATCGGTCCGCCTTCGAGATAGCCGCCCTTGATGATCAGGGCCTCGTTGGACCGGCCGAAGTCGCGCAGGCCCTTCGCCGTCTCGACGACGTCGCCCTTGACGAAGGCGATCGCCGACGGACCGACCAGCAGCTCGGCGAGGCCGTCGATGCCGGCGTCCTCGGCCGCGAGCTTGGTCAGGGTGTTCTTGACGATCGCGTAGGACGCGTTCTCTCCCAGCGCGCGTCGCAGCGCCTTGAGATCGTCGACGCTCAGGCCGCGATAGTCGGTCAGGACAGCGCCGTTGGAGTTGCGGAACTCGTCAGCGAGCGCCGCCACCGCCGCTTCCTTGTCAGCACGCGACATGGGTCTCCTTCCGCACGTGCATCACATGGTCGAACCGGAGGCCACGGGCGGGACGGTCCCACAAACAAGAACAGCCCCGGCGCAGGAGCGCACGGGGCGAGCCACATCATGGACGTGGTCTGAACGTGTCACCTGCGCGGGCCGCCCGCGATGCGGGACCTTCGGTCTGGTCGTGAGGACACGATCTGACCACCAGCGGTCTTCGGCGCCTCAATGTTAGGGGGCCGAACCCGCCGGGTCCAAATCGGGTCGCCGGGGCGGCTCGCCTCGGCCAGAGTGGGCGTCGGCACCCCGACCGGAGAGGATGTGGCATGCGCTGGATCGACACCTTGGAAGACACCGCGGCCGAGCGGCTCGCCGAGCCCGTCCACCGCTACATCCGGCAGGGATCGGGCAGTCAGCGCAGCGTCGCCGACGCCGAGCGGGCCTGGCGCGACCTGCGGCTGCGGCCCCGCGTGCTGGTCGATGTGTCAGAGGTACGCACCGCGACGACTGTGCTCGGCACGCCGGTCACGACACCGATCCTGGTGGCGCCGACGACCGTCCAGCGGCAGGCGCATCCCGACGGCGAGCTCGCGATGGCGGCCGGCGCCAAGGCGGTCGGCACGCTGCTCGGCGTGTCCAGCAACGCCGGCACGACGTTCGAGGCGATCGGAGCGGTCGGAGCACCGTGGTGGATCCAGACGTACGTGCTGCGCGACCGGGCGGCGACCGAGGCCTACCTGCATCGTGCGGTCGATGGCGGCGCCAGGGCGGTCGTGCTCACGGCGGACACCGCGGTCGTGGGCCGCAAGGAGGATCCACCGGGTGAGCCGACCGTCTGGGACGTGCTGCCGCCCGAGCATCTGCGGGCGAACATCGACGCCGACCTGTCCGACGAGGCACTGGACAAGGCCGCCGACCTGACGCCGGACACGATCGGCTGGCTGGCCGACGTCACCGGTCTGCCGGTCCTCGTCAAAGGCGTGCTGCGCGGAGACGACGCGAAGCGCTGCGTCGACGCCGGCGCCGCCGGGATCATCGTGTCGAACCACGGCGGCCGCCAGTTGGACGGCGCGGTCGCCACTGCGGTCGCGCTCCCGGAGGTCGTCGCCGCCGTTGCTGACAGTCCGGCCGAGGTCTACGTGGACGGCGGCTTGCGTCGTGGCGAGCACGTCCTGTCGGCCCTGGCGCTCGGCGCCCGCGCCGTACTCATTGGCCGGCCGACGCTGTGGGCGCTGGCCGTCGACGGAGCCGAGGGTGTCGAGCGGCTGCTGACCGAGCTGACCGACGAGCTGACCCACGCCATGCAGTTGGCCGGCTGCTCCGACGTGGGCGCGGTCGGCGCCGATCTGATCGCGCCGGCTACACCTGCGGGGTCAGCGAGCTCGAGAACGGATCATGCTTGCTGATCTGGCTCGGCGGCGGCGCCTTGATGTCGACCGGCTGGCCCCAGTCGGACAACTCCAAGGTCATCGAGCTACCGCCCATGGAGTACTCGATCCGCCGGGGCAGGTTGTCCTGGTCGCCGACCCAGATGTCGTAGGTCATCGTCTTCGGCAGGTCACCGGCGAGCGGACCGGTCGGGATGGCGCCGTCGCCGAGGGTCTTGGCCAGGACCTTCTGGGTGTTGACCGTGATCCGATACTGCGTCGTCTGGGTCCCGTCGATCTGCTCGGACCCGACCTTGTCGAAGTCCTCGATGGCGCCTTGGAGGGTCTGGATGATGCCGGACGGGTCGGACTGGTCGACGAACTGGCGGTAGACCTTGCCCAGCGGATTGTCCCCGTCGAGCTCGATCCGGAAGTACTTGCCGGACGGTCCGCCCTGGTCGATGTAGATGACCTTGTCGACCATGATCAGCGACATGCCATGCCCGATGCCGGCCGCCGACAGGTCCATCTGGAGCGCGGTGTCGGCCAGCGTCTTGCCCAGCGACATATCGCCACTCATCGTGACCGACTGCCCCATCATCTTGGCGTCGAACTCGATGTGGGCCGACCTCGCAGTCGACTGCGCCTGGCTGGTCATCGAGGCGAAGGAACCGACGGTGAGCTGACCGGACACCGGTTCGGAGCCGGCCGAGTCGCTGGACGCGGCCGACGACTGGTCCGAGGACACGTCGGAGGCGGAGCCGCATCCGGCCAGGACCAGCAGGGCCACGACTGTCGCCGCAATGGCGCCACGTCGATAGGTCATCAATTTCCCCTGAGTACGAGAGTGGTATCGCTCGTCAGCGTACGGGATGCCGGGCCACTGCCGGAGGGAGCTAGGCGTCGTCGACCGCCACGTTGCGGGTGCGGTTCGGGTCCACCGGGATGCCCGGGCCCATGGTCGACGAGACCGTGATCTTCCTGAGGTAGCGACCCTTCGAGCTGGCCGGCTTCAGCCGCATCACCTCGTCGAGCGCGGCCGCGTAGTTCTCGGCCAGCTGCTGCTCGCTGAACGACGCCTTGCCGATGATGAAGTGCAGGTTGGCGTGCCGGTCGACCCGGAACTCGATCTTGCCGCCCTTGATGTCCGAGACGGCCTTCTCGACGTCGGGCGTCACGGTGCCGGTCTTCGGGTTGGGCATCAGGCCACGCGGGCCGAGCACCCGGCCCAGCCGGCCGACCTTGCCCATCATGTCCGGGGTCGCGACGACGGCGTCGAAGTCGAGCCAGCCACCGCTGACCTTCTCGACCATGTCGTCGGCGCCCACGTAGTCGGCACCGGCCTCGCGGGCCGCCTCGGCCTTGTCGGCGGTCGCGAACACCAGGACCCGTGCGGTCTTGCCGGTCCCGTGGGGCAGGTTGACCGTGCCGCGGACCATCTGGTCGGCCTTGCGGGGGTCCACCCCGAGCCGCATCGCGACGTCGACCGTCGAGTCGAACTTGGTCTTGGCCGACGACTTGGCCAGCCGCATCGCCTGCAACGGCGAATAGGTCCCGTCCTCGTCGATCTGCTCGGCGATCGCGCGGTAGTTCTTGCTGCGCATGTCTGGTTTCCTCTCGATTCCTGCCACCAGATGTGGTCGTGTCGGGCGTGCAGCTGCCCTGCCACAGATGTACTTGTCGGATTTTGCCTAGCGGTCGACCGTCACGCCCATCGAACGAGCGGTGCCCTCGACGATCTTCATCGCCGCGGCGATGTCGTTGGCGTTGAGGTCGGGGAGCTTGGTGGTCGCGATCTCGCGCACCTGGTCCTGGCTGATCCGGCCGACCTTGTCGGTGTGCGGCGTCGAGGAGCCCTTGGCCAGGCCCGCGGCCTTCTTGATCAGCTCGGCCGCCGGCGGCGTCTTCGTGATGAAGCTGAAGGTCCGGTCCTCGTAGATTGTGATCTCGGCCGGAACGACGTTGCCGCGCATCGACTCGGTCGCCGCGTTGTAGGCCTTGCAGAACTCCATGATGTTGACGCCGTGCGGACCCAGGGCGGTGCCGACGGGCGGCGCCGGCGTCGCCGATCCAGCCTGCAGCTGGACCTTGACCAGGGCGGCGACCTTCTTCTTCGGAGGCATTTTCTATTCGCTCAATTTCTTGTGGTTTGGGTGGTCTTTGGGTTGATGTCGCAGACCTTAGACCTTCTGGATCTGGGTGAAGCTCAGCTCGACCGGGGTCTCCCGGCCGAAGATCTCGACCAGCGCCTTGACGCGCTGCGCGTCGATGTTGATCTCGGTGATGGTGGCGTGCAGCGTGGCGAACGGGCCGTCGACCACCATGACCGAGTCGCCGACGCTGAAGTCGCTGAACTCGACCTTCGGGGTCTTCTGCTGCTCCTCCGGAGCCTCGGCCGCCACCTCGACCTCGGCCTGCACCGCGGGCGCCAGCATGTTCTCGACCTCTTCGAGGCTCAGCGGCACCGGCTGGTGGGCGTGACCGACGAAGCCGGTCACCGACGGCGTGTGCCGCACGGCCGACCAGGACTCGTCGGTGAGGTCCATGCGGACCAGGACATAGCCGGGCAGGACGGTCCGGCGCACCATCTTGCGCTGGCCGTTCTTGATCTCGGCGACCTCCTCGGTCGGGACGACCACCTCGTGGATGAAGTCCTCCATGTTGAGCGAGGTCACCCGGTTCTCGAGGTTGGCCTTGACCCGCTTCTCCATGCCGGAGTAGGTGTGCACGACGTACCAGTCGCCGATCTGGCTGTGCAGCCGGATCCGGAACTCCTCGAGCGGATCCGCGCCCGAGGCCTCGCCCTCGTCGGGAGTCGCGGTCGCGGCGGCGTCCTCGACACCGTCCTCCGCGGCGGCGTCCTCGACACCGGCCTCGGGAGCGGCGTCCTCGACGCCCTCGTCGGCACTGTCCTGCGGGGCCGGGCTCTCCTCGGCGGCCGGACTCTCGTCCGTGGCGGCCGGCTCGGCCGGCGCAGACTCGGCCGACTCCGTCTCGGCCGGCGCGGGCTCGCTCGACTCCGTCTCCTCGGAGTCGAGGACACCGACGTCGGTTGCCTCGTCGGACGAATGGGACACGCTGGGTTCGGACACCTTACTCACCAATTCGCTGACACCGGGTCAGCCGAAGATCTGGAACATCGCCTTGCCGAACCCGTAGTCCAGCCCGGCGATGATGCTCATCATGACGATCACGAAGACGAGAACGACGAAGAAGTAGGTGATGACCATCTGCTGCGTCGGCCACACGACCTTGCGCATCTCGGCGACCACCTGGCGATAGAACATCGCCGGCGTGGTGCGACCGCCGCCCTCGCGACGCTTCACCGCGCTGGAGCGCGTATCAGCCACGATTCCTCGCTTCTCTCGTCCGCAACTTCATCTCTATCACCATTCTGGACCGACTTCGCCGCCGATCACAGCCCTGGCCGGGCCTGCAGGGCAGGAGGGACTCGAACCCCCAGCCTTCGGTTTTGGAGACCGATGCTCTTCCAGTTGAGCTACTGCCCTTCGGCGAATCCATCATCCACGCCTCGACGAACCAAGTTGAGGGCATGACGACACAGGGTGAGAATCCACCGGAGAGTCGAGTGTACGGGTTGCCGCTATCCTGCGTCGAACCGAGGCGCCGGCGGACGTCGCGACTCCGGTTCCCGGCAGCGCGCCCTGGGTCGAGCAGGCCGGTCCAGGATGGGACGATGAGTCCATGACCGTGCCAGCTTCCCCGTCAACTCGCCGGATCTCCGCCCGGATCGGCGGCATCGCCGAGTCCGCGACGCTCGCAGTCGACGCCAAGGCCAAGGCGCTGAAGGCGGCCGGCCGGCCGGTCATCGGCTTCGGCGCGGGCGAGCCGGACTTCCCGACGCCGGACTACATCGTGGCGGCCGCGGCCGAGGCCTGTGCCGACCCGCGCAACCACCGCTACTCGCCGGCCGGCGGACTCCCCGAGCTCAAGCAGGCGATCGCCGACAAGACCTGGCGCGACTCCCGCTACGAGGTCGAGCCCCGTCAGGTCGTGGTCACCAACGGCGGCAAGCAGGCGGTCTACGAGACGTTCGCGACCCTGCTGGACCCGGACGACGAGGTGCTGCTGCCGACGCCGTACTGGACCACCTATCCCGAGTCGATCCGGCTGGCCGGAGGCGTCCCGGTCGACGTCGTGGCCGACCAGACGCAGGACTACCTCGTCTCGGTCGACCAGCTGGAGTCGGCGCGGACACCGCGTACCAAGGCGCTGCTGTTCTGCTCGCCGTCCAACCCGACCGGCGCGGTCTATCCGCCGGACCAGGTCGAGGCGATCGGCCGCTGGGCCGTCGAGCACGGCGTCTGGGTGGTCACCGACGAGATCTACGAGCACCTGACCTACGACGGCGTCGAGGCGGTCTCGATGCCGGTCGCCGTAGCGGAGCTCGCCGACCACTGCGTCGTGATCAACGGCGTCGCCAAGACCTATGCGATGACCGGATGGCGAGTCGGCTGGCTGATCGGGCCGCCGGACGTCGCGAAGGCGGCGACCAACCTGCAGTCGCACGCGACGTCGAACGTTGCCAACGTCTCCCAGCGGGCGGCGCTTGCGGCGGTGTCGGGCGACCTGTCGGCCGTGGCCCACATGCGGGCGGCCTTCGACCGGCGGCGGCGCACCATCGTCGAGATGCTGAACGCCATCGACGGGGTCCAATGCCCCGAGCCGAAGGGCGCGTTCTACGCGTACCCCTGTGTCCTCGACGTCCTCGGGCGCGAGCTCGGTGAGCGGCGGCCGACGACCTCGGCCGAGCTGGCCGAGGTGATCCTCGACGAGATCGAGGTCGCCGTCGTCCCGGGCGAGGCATTTGGCACGCCGGGCTACCTCCGGATGTCGTACGCGCTGTCCGACGACGACCTGGTCGAGGGCGTACGCCGGATGCAGAAGCTGCTGGGCACGGCCTGAATGGCCGGTCCGGACGAAGACTCGACGGCGACCCTGCTCGACGGCTGCTACTCCTGCGAGCTGGAGACCGCCGCGGACGTGGCGCCCAGTGAGCGGGTGCTCGTGACCGACCACTGGCGGGTCGCCCACGCCTTCGACACCTCGCTGCCGGGCTGGCTGGTCGCCGTGCCCCGGCGGCATCGGCTCAGCCTGGCCGAGCTCGAACCGGAGGCGGCCGCCGAGCTGGGGCCGTTGCTTACCGACCTGACCCGGGCGTTGCAGCAGGTCACCGGCTGTCTCAAGACGTACGTGATCCTGCTGGCCGAGGCTGAGGGCTTCGCCCATCTGCATTTCCACGTCGTCCCCCGGATGCCGGACCAGCCGGCCGAGGAGCGGGGGCCGCGGATCTTCACCCGGCTCGGCGCGCCGACCGACGAGCAAGTCCAGCAGCCTGAGCGGGATCGGCTGGCCCGTGACATTCGCGAGGCGCTCGACCGGTGACCTCGCTCGACTCGCCCGCGCGCACCGTCGACGACGCGTGCCTGCGGCGGGACGTCCACGAGCTGCCGAAGGCCCACCTTCATCTGCACTTCACCGGCGCGATGCGGCACTCGACGCTGGTCGAGCTCGCCGAGCGGGATGGCATCCGGCTGCCGTCGGCCCTGACCGAGGAGTGGCCGCCGCACCTGACCGCCACCGACGAGAAGGGCTGGTTCCGGTTCCAGCGGCTCTACGACGTGGCGCGGTCGGTCCTGCGTACCGAGGCGGACATCCGCCGGCTCGTCCTCGAGGCCGCGACCGACGATCACGCCGACGGCTCCGGCTGGATGGAGATCCAGGTCGACCCGTCGGGCTACGGCAACCGCTTCGGCGGCATCACCGCGTTCACCGACCTGGTGCTCGACGCAGCGCGCGACGCCGAGCGCGAGGTCGGCATCGGCATCGGGGTCGTGATCGCCGCCAACCGGACCAAGCATCCGCTCGATGCGCGGACGTTGGCGCGGCTGGCGAGGCAGTACGCGGGTCGCGGCGTGGTCGGATTCGGCCTGTCCAACGACGAGCGGCGGGGTGTCATCGAGGAGTTCGCTCCGGCGTTCGCCATCGCGGCCCGCGCCGACCTGTTGAGCGTGCCGCACGGTGGCGAGTTGCGCGGGCCGCAGAGTGTGGCCGGCTGCCTCGAGCAGCTGGCCGCCGATCGGATCGGCCACGGCGTCCGGTGCGTCGAGGATCCGGCCGTGCTCGACGCCGTGGCAGCTGCCGGCGTGACCCTGGAGGTCTGCCCGGTCTCGAACATCTCGCTCGGTGTCTATGCCTCGCTCGAGGAAGTGCCGGTGCCCGAGTTGCTCGCGGCCGGCATACCGGTCAGTCTCGGCGCCGACGACCCGCTGCTGTTCGGCTCCCGGCTCGCCGGCCAGTACGCCGTGGTCCGCGCCGCTCACGGGTTCGACGACGAGACATTGGCGGAGTTGGCCCGGATGTCCATCCGCGGTTCGTGTGCGCCGAGCGACGTCCGGAGTCGCCTGCTCGACGGAGTGGATCACTGGCTCCGCGCCGATCCGACCGACCCTGACGCGTCGTAGCGTGCCGAACCCTTCTGGTTCTGGGAGGCTGAAGCCATGACGCAGCCGCCCTCGGAACCCGAGCAGCCGGACGGCCCCCGGCCGCCGGAACAGCCGGCGCCGCCGCCCCCGTACCCACCGCCCCCGCCGGGCTATCAAGAGCAACCGCCGCCGGGCTATCAGCAGCAGCCACCGCCGGGCCAGCCGCCACCGGGCTACCCGCCGCCCGGCTATCCGCCGCCGAGGCAGTACGCGCCGAGCGGCTACCCACCGGCGCCGCCCTACCAGCCGCGGCCGCGGCACCCCGACGCGATGACGGTGCTGATCCTCGGGGCCATCTCGGTGGCGATCTTCCCGCCGACCGGGCCGTTCGCCTGGTACATCGGCGCCCGGGTCAAGCGGGACTACGCCGGGCAGCCCGGACGCTGGTCGGGCGAGGACGAGGTCAAGGTCGGCTACGTGCTCGGCATCATCGGCTCGGTGCTGTGCATGCTGTTCGCACTGTTCGTCGTGATCGGGATCGTCGTGCTGATCGCCGCCGCGTCGAGTTGACGTTCGAGACCGTCAGAGCTCGAGGCCGCCGACCAGCACCGGCTCGTTGTCGAGCCGCACACCGAATTTCGCCGCGACACCGTCTCGGATCTCCCGCGCCAGGGCCAGCAGCTCGGTCGCGGTGCCGTCGCCGCGGTTGGTCAGTGCGAGCGTGTGCTTGGACGACAGTCGGACCGCGCCGTCGCCGTAACCGCGGCGGTAGCCGGCCCGCTCGATCAGCCAGGCCGCACTCGTCTTGACCCGGCCGCCGTCGACCGGCCACCGAGGTGCGTCGACCGGCAGCCGGTCGGCCTCGGCCAGGTCGAGGATCGGGTTGGTGAAGAACGAGCCGGCGCTCCACGTGTCGTGATCGGCCGGGTCGAGGACCATGCCCTTGCCGCGACGCAGCCCGAGGACGGCCGCGCGCACCTCGGTGCTGGGCAGCTGTGAGCCGACCTCGGTGTCGAGCCGCCGGGCCAGCTCGGCGTAGCCGATCGGAGCGGAGCGGTCGCCGAGGGCGAACTGGAACGTGACCCCCAGGATCAGGTGCCTGTCCGGCTCCTGCTTGAACCGGCTGGTCCGGTAGCCGAAGCCGCAGTCGCCGGCTGCATACGTGACCTGGCGCCGCTGCCCGCGGTCGTACGTCCGGACCGACGCGATGCAGTCGGCGACCTCCTGCCCGTACGCGCCGACGTTCTGCATCGGAACCGCGCCGACCAGGCCGGGGATACCCGACAGGCATTCGACACCGCGCCAGCCCTCATCGATCGCCCGGACGACGAACGCGTCCCAGTCCTCCCCTGGAGCAACCGTCGCGGTGATCCCGCCACAGCCGTCGTCGTCGACCCGGACACCGGCGATGCGGACCAGCACGACCGTGCCGTCGAAGCCGTCGTCGGGGATCACGACGTTGCTGCCGCCGCCGAGCACGAGGACCGGCTCGCCGCGCTCGTCGCAGCCGGTCACCTCGGCCACCAGGTCAGCCTCGTCGTGCACCTCGACGAGTCGCTTCGCCGGACCGCCGAGCCGCAGTGTGGTGAGCTCGGCCAGTGGCGTCGCGGTGCGCTCAGCCATCGTGGACGACGACCGCACGGGCCATGCCGAGGACTTTCTGGTCGCCGCAGGTGACCGTCAGGTCGATCCGGAGCTGCCCTTCGGTGTCGGCCGGCTTGACCTCGCCCGCGACCTCGACGACCACACCGGACTCGTCATCGGGTACGACGACGGGCTTGCTGAACTTGCCGCGGAGCTCCACGACCCGATCGGAGCCGCCGGCCCACTCGGCGACGGCCCGGCCGGCCAGGCCCAGCGTGTACATGCCGTGCGCGATCACGCCGGGCAGCCCAACCTCGGTGGCGACGCGCTGGGACCAGTGGATCGGGTTGAAGTCGCCGCTGGCGCCGGCGTAGCGGATCAGATCAGACCGGCGCACCGGGTAGCGCGACGGGCCGAGTGACACACCCGGCTCGAGCCCGCTCACGGCGTCTGCTCCGGCGCCCGATGCGCCAGCGTGGCGTACGCGGTGCAGACCGCTTCGCCGTCGACGGTACGGATCTGGCTCCGCGTCGAGATGAGCGCCGTCCCGGCGGCCTGCCGCACCGACTCGACGCTGATCACCGCGGTCAGGACGTCGCCGGCCCGAATCGGGCGATCGACCTCGAACCGCTGCTCGGAGTGGACGACATTGCGCAGCTCGATCCCGACGTCCGGGTCGGCCATGAAGGCCGTCATCGCCTGGAATGCGACCACGATCGGAAACGTCGGCGGTGCGATGACGTCTGGGTGTCCGGCCGCCTTCGCTGCCGCCGGGTCGCGATGCAGCGGGTCGTCGGCACCGATCGCGTCGGCGAAGGCCGCGATCTGGCTGCGGCTCACGTCATAGGGCGGCGTCGGGGGGAACTCACGGCCGGCCAGGTCCGGGGCGAGTGGCATCGGCCGCGAGGTCAGCGGGTCTCGCGGTGCGGGGTGTGCTTCTTGCAGCGCGGGCAGTACTTCTTCAGCTCCAAGCGATCCGGGTCGTTACGCCGGTTCTTCTTGGTGATGTAGTTGCGCTCCTTGCAGACCGTGCACGCCATCGTGATCTTGGGGCGGACGTCTGAGCTCTTGGTGGCCACGGGAGTTTGTCTCTCTGTGTCGGTTTGGTACTTACGGTGAGCGTACTCAGGGTTGCCAAGCTGCCGGCTGTTGTAGCGGGGGCGGGACTCGAACCCGCGACACCACGATTATGAGCCGTGTGCTCTGACCACCTGAGCTACCCCGCCACGGGAGGTGGTGCTACCAGTCTCCCAGAGCCCCAATACGGAATCGAACCGTAGACCTTCTCCTTACCATGGAGACGCTCTGCCGACTGAGCTATTGGGGCAAGCGACCTCAGAGGATACACAGGGCGCGAGGGTGGCGAGAAACTCGGCTACGGAGCGGACGACCTGGACCGATCTCGATCGGGGTAGGTTTCGCAGCATGTCCCGGATGACCAAGGCCCTCACGCCCGAGTTGCACGACTATCTGCTCCGCCACAACCACCCGCAACAAGACGAGGTGCTGCGCGATCTCGCGGCCGAGACTCTCTCGGTCCTGCCCGACGACGCCGGCATGCAGATCGCTCCGGAGCAGGGCGCCTTCATGACCCTGCTGACCAGGACGTTGAACGTCCGGTACGCCGTCGAGGTCGGGACATTCACGGGGTACTCGTCACTGTGCATCGCTCGCGGATTGGCCGACGGCGGACGGCTGCTGTGCTGCGACGTCAGCGAGGAGTTCACCGCCATCGCCCGGCGCTACTGGGAGCGCGCCGGCGTCGACGACCGCATCGAGCTGCGCTTGGCGCCCGCGGTCGAGACCTTGCGTACGCTGCCCGCCGACCCGCCGATCGACCTCGCCTTCATCGACGCCGACAAGGAGGGCTACGTCGACTACTGGGAGGAGATCCTCACCCGGCTGCGAGCCGGCGGCGTGATCCTCGTCGACAACGTCTTCTCCAACGGCCGGGTCGTGGCCGACGATCCCGGGCCGACCGGGACTGCCATCCAGCGGTTCAACGACCACGCGGCGGCCGATGATCGGGTCGAGCTCGCGATGCTGCCGATCGCCGACGGACTGACCTTCGCCCGCAAGCGGTAGGCCGACCGGCGTACTATCTGCGTATGCGCGCAGATAAGCAGGTGTGCAGACGCCGACTCCCCGACGACCAGGTCGACCTGGCGGTCGAGGTCTTCCGGATGCTCGCCGACGCCAGTCGCATCCAGCTGCTGTGGGCCCTGATCGACCGGGAGCTGCCGGTCAACGAGCTCGCCGAGCACATCGGGCGACCGCCGGCGGCCGTGTCGCAGCACCTCGCCAAGCTGCGGATGGCCCGGCTCGTCCAGACCCGCCGAGCCGGCACACAGGTCTTCTACCGGATCGCCAACGACCACATCGCTCAGCTCGTGACCGACGCGGTCCACAACGCCGAGCACGCGGGCCCGGACGTACCGGGGCACCATCGCGACGACTCCGAGCTGTCCCGGCTCCACGAGTCGGATCCCACGCGGTCCGAGGGCTCGGCATGAGGATCCGCGGCTTCGTCTCCGAGCTGTTCGGCGCCCACAGCCACAGTCACCAAGTTCATGCCGCTGACGACGGACTGGAGTCGAGCGCGGCCGGCATCCGCGCGGTCAAGATCAGCCTGGTCGCACTGGCGGTCACGGCGGTTCTGCAGCTCGTCGTCACGGCGCTGGCGGGGTCGGTGGCGCTGCTCGCCGACTCGGTCCACAACCTCGGCGACGCGATGACCGCGCTTCCGCTGTGGGTCGCGTTCGCGGTCGGTCGGCGACGTGCGACCCGCCGCTACACCTACGGCTACGGCCGCGCCGAGGACCTCGCCGGGCTCTTCGTGGTCGCGATGATCGCCGTCTCCGCGGTCGTCGCCGGCTGGCAGGCGATCAGCCGCCTGGTCGATCCGCAGCCGGTCGATCACCTCTGGTGGGTGGCGGCCGCGGGACTGATCGGCTTCGTCGGCAACGAGCTCGTGGCGGCCTATCGGATCCGGGTGGGCCGCCGGATCGGCTCGGCCGCCCTCGAGGCCGACGGAGTACACGCCCGCACCGACGGCCTCACATCGCTCGCCGTCGTCGTCGGGGCCATCGGCGTCGGACTCGGCTGGTCCTGGGCCGACCCGGCGATCGGCCTCGCCATCACCGCCGCGATCGCCGTCATGCTGCGGTCGACCGCCCGAGACGTCTGGCGGCGGCTCATGGACGGGATCGACCCGGCCATCGTCGAGCACGCCGAGCGCGTTCTCGCCGAGATGCCCGGCGTCGTCGGGGTACGCCAGCTTCGGATGCGCTGGATCGGACATCGGATCCACGCCGAGGCGGACCTGGTCGTCGCCGACGACGTCACGCTCGCGGCCGGACATGACATCGCCCACGACGCCGAGCACCGGCTGACCCACGCCGTACCGAAGCTCTCCACCGCGCTGGTCCACGCCTACCCCGCCTGACCATGATCGATTTGATCAAGCGGACGACCCGGTCCGGTCGTACGGTCGAGTCCGCAGCCGACGCAGGAGGTCCCATGAGCCATCGCGACGCGGACTGGCAGGCCCTGCGGAGTGCGATCGCCGGCGACGTCGTCAACGCGACCGATCCTGAGTACGACGACGTCAGTCGGCCCGCGATCGCGAACTTCCACGCCGTACGCCCCCATGCGGTCGTTCGATGCGCGACCCCGTCCGATGTCGCCGAGACGCTGGCGTTCGCGGACCGTCTCGGCCTGCCGCTAGTGCCTCGCAGCGGCGGCCACTGCTTCGCCGGCCGCTCGTCGACCGAGGGGATCGTCGTCGACATGAGCCCGATGTCCGCGGTCTCGGTCTCGGACGGTGTGGCGACCGTCGGCGCCGGCTGCCGACTGGGCCCGCTCTACGACGCCCTCGCGACCCATGCCCTGACGATCCCGGCCGGCTGCGGCGCCACCGTCGGGATCGCGGGGCTCGTCCTCGGCGGCGGGCTCGGCGTTCTGGGTCGTACCTACGGCCTGACGTCGGATCGCCTCGTCGGCGCCGAGGTCGTCCTCGCCGACGGCCGCGTCGTCCGCTGCGATCCGGAGCACGAACCCGACCTGTTCTGGGCACTGCGCGGCGCCGGTGGCTGCCGATTCGGCATCGTCACATCGCTGAACCTCGCCACTGTCCCGATGCCGACCATGACGACCTTCCACCTCACCTGGCCGCAGTCCGACGCGGTCGCCGTCGCCGGGTCCTGGCAGGAGTGGGCGCCCAAGGCCCCGGATACGATCGCGCCGAGTCTGCTCATCCGGGCCGAGGACGATGTTGGCGAGCCGACCACCGTGAACGTCTTCGGCGCGGCCATCGGCACGGCGCCCGACACCACTGCGTTGCTCGACCAGCTCGTCGCACGAGCCGGTTCGGAGCCCGCCACCACCGTCACGGCCGAGGCGCCGTACCCCGAGGCGAAGCGCTGGCTGGTCGCCCGATTCCCAGGCGAGGAAGGCGATCTGCGCCTGCACAGCAGGTCAGAGTTCTTCGACCGGCCGATCCCGGTTGACGCTCTCCGCAGCATCATCGACGGCCTCGGAGCCGGGCGGCTGCCGGGCGAGACCCGGATCCTCGACTTCAGCCCGTGGGGCGGCGCCTACGGCCGCACTCGCCTGGACGCGACCGCGTTCGCGCACCGCGACGCGCACTTCCTCCTGAAGCAGGAGGTCGCCGTCCGGCCCGAGTCGCAGGACCGGACGCGACGCTGGCTGCGATCGTCCTGGGCGACCGCGCATCCCTGGGGCACCGGCGGCCTCTACCCGAACTTCCCCGATCCCGACCTGGACGACTGGGACGTCGCGTACCACGGCTCGAACCTCGACCGACTCCGACGGATCAAAGCCGCGTACGACCCGACCGATCGCTTCGGCTAGCTCGGTCGCTGGCGGTGAAAGACCACGTGCGGGCGGATCGGGCTGCCCGGCTCGATCCGCGGATGCTCGAATTGGCCGTGGAGGGTCAGGCCGGCCCGTCGCATGACGGCCTGCGACGGCGTGTTGAGGACGGCGGTCATCGACCACACCTCGTCGAGCCCGATGCCGTCGAAGGCGGTCGCGACCGTCTCGAGCGCGGCCTCGGTGGCGTAGCCGTGCCCCCACGCATCCTGCTTGAGCCGGTAACCGAGCTCCATCCCACCGGCCCCCGGCACCCCCTCCGGCATCGGGTTGAGTCCGGTGTAGCCGAGGAACTCGCCGGTCTCGAGCAACTCGAGCGCCCACAGCCCGTACCCCTGCGTCTCGAACCGCTGCTCGATGAGATCGACGAACGCATCGCTCTGCGCCCGCTCCATCGTGCTCGGGAAGAAGCGCATCACCTCAGGAGACGCGTTCATCTCGGCGAACGGTGCGCGATCGGAGGCGCGCCACCGGCGCATGAGCAGGCGCGGGGTGCGGAGCTCGTCATGGGGTGAGGTCATCGAGCAGGATCGTACGGGGTCGGGCGTCTGGTCTCGCGAGACTTCGCATCGAAAGAGGTGCGAGTGCACCCAAAGCGCTGCGTCGTTCCGCGAGACGCATGCCGGATTCCGGTCACGGTGATCTGGCCCGATGGTGCGCGTCGCGACTAGCAGGCCGGTGCCTCGCGGCAGAATGGCGCGCATGAGCACGTTCCCCTCCGATGACATGGAGCTGACCCGGCTGCTGGTCGTCTCCGATGTCGGACGGGCGCGCGAGTGGTACGAGACACTGCGCGGGCGCGGCGCGGAGTTTCTCGCGGAGCCGGTCGAATCGGGCTACGAGATCCGGGCGTTCTTCCGCGACCCCGACGGGCAACTGTTCGAGATCAGCGAGATAGCCGGCTGAGATGGCGCCGAGGGTCGTGGCCGAGCGGCGCTGGCCGATGGTCGTCGCACTCCTGGTGACACTGGTCCTCACCTTGCTGCTGCCCGATGCGATGCGGCTCGGTCCACGCTTGCTGATCCCGGCGATCGAGATCGGGCTGCTGGTCGCCATGGTGATCGGGGACCCGGGCCGGATCGACCGCACGAACCGGTGGCTCCGCTGGTTGTCGCTCTCCTTGGTGACCGTCCTCATCGCCCAAGCGCTGTGGGCGACCGGCAAGCTGGTCTACGTACTCATCGAGGGCACCAATCCGGCCGTCAACGACGCGTACGACCTGCTGGCGGCCGGTGGGATCGTGTGGGCGACGAACAACATCGCCTTCGCGTTCCTCTACTGGGATCTGGACAGCGGCGGCTCGGCGGCGCGCGCCCACTTCCTGCCGCAGTACCCCGACTTCGCCTTCCCGCAGCAGCTGAGCCCCGAGGTCGCACCGCCGGACTGGCGGCCGACGTTCGTCGATTACTTCTACCTCGGCTTCACGAACGCCACGGCCTTCAGCCCGACCGACGCCATGCCGCTCGCACCGTGGGCCAAGATCGCGATGACGATCCAGTCGATCCTGTCGCTGGCGATCCTCGGCCTCGTGATCGCACGGGCGGTCAACGTGTTCTCGTGATCGGGACGGCTACGGACTGACCAACCCGGTCTGATAGGCGATGACGACCAACTGGGCACGGTCACGGGCGCCGAGCTTCACCATCGCGTGGCTGACATGGGTACGGGCGGTCGCCGGACTCAGGAACATGGCGGCGCCGATCTCCTCGTTGCTCAACCCCTCGCCGACCAGGGCAAGCACCTCGCGTTCGCGTGGGGTCAGCACCGCCAGCCGGTCCTCGGCCGCCTGGGTGGCGATCCGGTTAGCCGTGAACTGCGCGATCAGGCGTCGGGTGATCCGTGGCGCGAGCAGCGCATCTCCGGCGGCGACCACCCGGATCGCATGGAGCAGCTCGGCCGGGCCGGCGTCCTTGAGCAGGAAGCCGCTCGCGCCGGCCTGCAGCGCCTCGAAGACATGCGCGTCGGTGTCGTACGTCGTGAGGATGAGTACGTGGACGTTCTGGAGTCCGGCGGCGTTCGCGATCTCGCGGGTGGCCTCGATCCCGTCCAGCTTGGGCATCCGGATGTCCATGAGCACGACGTTAGGACGGTGCGCTCGCGCCTCCTCGACGGCCTCGGCGCCGTTGGTGGCCTCGGCGACGACGGTGATGTCGTCCTCGAGATCGAGCAGCACCTTGAAGCCCGATCGCACCAGGCCTTCGTCGTCTGCGAGCAGCACCTTGATCGGACCGTCGCCCGGCGTCGGCTCGCTCATCGCTGGGTGACCCCGGCCGGTGCCAGCGGCAGTCGGGCCCGGACCTCGAATCCCCCATCCGGCCGCGGCTGAGCGGTCAGGTCGCCGCCCAGGAGCTGACAGCGCTCGCGCATGCCGAGGATCCCCCGGCCCGGCTCGGTCGTGGGCTTGGTGCCGTTGGACACCTGGTCGGCGACGCGCCCACAGCCCTCGTCGACGACTCGCACCGCCACGGCTTCGTCGCCGTACTCCAGCGCGATCGTGACCCGCGTCGGGCCGACGTGCCGGATCACGTTGGTGAGGGACTCCTGCAGGATCCGGTAGACCGCGCTGCTCACGGCGCTCGGCAGCGCGTCCGGCGGCGAGTCGGCCCGGAGGGTGATGTCGAGGCCGGCCTCGCGGGCACTCGCGATGAGCTCGTCGGTCTGGCCCAGATCCGGGTGCGGCGTACGCCCGTCGTCAGTGTCGCGCAGCACACCGAGCACGGCCCGCATCTCACGCAACGCCTGTGAGCTGGTCTGTTCGATCGCGACCAGCGTCTCGCGGGCCCGCTCGGGCCGCCGGTCGAGTACGTGCGCGGTCACGCCCGCTTGGACGTTGATGATCGCGATCGAGTGAGCGACGGTGTCGTGGACCTCGCGGGCGATCCGCAGCCGCTCGGCGTCGACTCGCTTGCGGGCCTCCTCTTCGCGAGTCCGCTCCGCCCACTCGGCCCGCTCCTGCGCCTCGGCGGCGATGACCCGTCGCGATCGGACCGACTCGCCGAGGGCGGCGCTCATCACCGACGCGCCGATCCGGAAGAACACCCATCCGATCGCCTCCCGCGGCTCGACGTCGGAGCCGGCGACCAGCCAGACGACCGTCAGGACGGCGATACCGCCAGCCGCGATCTGCAGCGACCGGCGGCCGTCCCCGTACGCGGTCAGGGTGTAGAGGGCGACGAAGAGGCCGAGCCAGCCGGGCCCGTCGGGGAAGTCGAGGCTGTAGTACACGACGCTGGCCACGCCGGTGGCGAGGAACACTGGCACCGGCCATCGGCGGCGGCCGACGATGACCAGGCCGCTCGCGATCAGCAGGACGTATCCGAGGTTGCCGAAGTCGGTGAGGGAGCGAGCGCCTTCCTCCTCCGGGCGGCTCAGGGTGCCCTGCACCTGCATCACCGCGATGAAGACCGCGAGCAACGCGTCCTGCGCCAGGGCGGGCAGGCGGAGCGAGTCGAGATGGCGCGGCATACCCGGGATCATAAGGTTCCCGCGCGCGTATCGACTCCGCTCGGGAGCGCGGTTGGCTACGTCGAGAAGCGCGGTCGACGCCCGCCGATCCGCGTAGGCACTGTCATCCGCCGTCGGAGGACGGACCCACGTCGTCGCCGCGACGATCGCTTCCGTGAACCCACCGACGGAGGCTCCCATGACCGACGTGTCCACGCTCGACGATCGCCGAAACCCACTCGTCGCGCCGCGACCGGGACCGCTCGGGCGGCTGGCCGGACTGTCCTTCCGCCGACGAGGCATGGTGCTCCTGGCCTGGCTGCTCGGGCTCGGGCTTGCCGTCGGCCTGTCGTCTGCATTCGGCGGCGACCTCGCCACCGGCACCTCGCTGCCGGGCTCGGATTCGAAGCAGGCGCAGACCTTGCTGGAGCAGCGGTTCCCCGGGCAGTCCGGGGACCAGGTGGACGTGGTCGTACGTGCCGACGACGTCACCAGCGCCGATATACGGAGCCGAGTCGATTCGATGCTCGATGAGCTGGCCGGGCTGCCGCACGTCGCGGAGGTCATGGACCCGTACGCATCCGGCGCAACCGTCTCACCCGACGGTCAGACGCTCGTCGCGCGGCTGTACCTCGACGTCGCGCATGCCCGTGACATGCCAGCCGGTGACATCGAGCGACTGCAGTCCACGGCCGAGGCAGCGCAGGGCGACGGCGTCGAGATCGCCCTCGGTGGCCGGGCCATCCAGCGAGTCGACCAGCCCGAGAGCAGCAACACCGAGCTGCTCGGGTTGATCGCGGCGGCCGTGGTCCTGCTGGTCACGTTCGGATCGGTGGTGGCCGCGGGGCTGCCGCTCGCCATCGCGATCGGCGGGCTCGTGGTGAGCTCGAGCCTGGTCGGCCTGGTGGCGGCGGCTGTGGACGTACCCGACTTCGCTCCGATCATCGGCGCCATGCTGGGCATCGCGGTCGGCATCGACTACGCGCTGCTGATGGTCACCCGGTTCCGGGAGTGGCGCGCGGTCGGACTCGATCCCGAGTCGGCGACGGTGGCGACGCTCGACACCGCCGGCCGCGCCGTCCTCGTCGCGGGCAGCACGGTCATCGTGAGCATGTGCGGCCTGTTCGCGATGGGACTCGACATCATGAACGGCACCGCCGTCGTCTCGATGGTCGCGGTGCTGATCGTGATGCTCGCGGCGATCACGCTGTTCCCGGCGCTGCTGAGCTTCCTGGGGCGGCGAGTCGACCGGCTCCGACTCCCGGGCAGACGCCGTCGCGCGATCGCGGTGGGCGCCGATGGCCACGTCGTCCCCTCGGGCGCCTGGGTGCGATGGAGTCGGCTGGTGCAGCGGCACAGTGTCCTCGCCACGGTGGGAAGCGTCGCTTTGCTCGTCGCGCTGGCTGCGCCGTTCCTCGGCGTCCAGTTCGCGATCCCCGACGCGAGCAACGACCCCAAGGGCACCTCGAGCCGCGAGGCGTACGACCTGCTGGCCGAAGGCTTCGGTCCGGGCGCGAGTGCACCGCTGATGGTCGTGGCCGCCGTGTCCGGCCCTGACGGTCGGGCGGTTGTCGATCGGCTGCACTCCGACCTCAGCGCCACGGCCGGAGTCGCCGAAGTGTCGCCGCCACAGCTCAATCCCGCCGGCAACACCGCCCTGATCACGGTCGAGCCCACCACCGGCCCACAGGAGCCGGCTACCGAAGACCTCGTCCACACCATTCGAGACGACGTGATCCCGGCCGCGACCGACGGCACCGGCACTGAGGCGCATGTCGGCGGCGTGACCGCGTCGACGATCGACCTCAACGAGTCCCTGGTCGAGCGCCTCCCGTACCTCATCGGCGGCGTCGTCATCGTGTCGATGCTGCTCCTGCTCGTGGCGTTCCGCAGCATCGCGATCGCGATCAAGGCGGCCGTGATGAACCTGCTGTCCGTGGCAGCGGCCTACGGCGTCCTCGCGTACTTCCTCGAAGGCGGCTGGGCCGGCCAGCTGATCGGCATCGACGAAGCCACGCCGATGGCCGGGTACGTCCCCGTCATCATGTTCGCGCTGCTCTTCGGCCTGTCGATGGACTACGAGGTCTTCCTGATCAGCCGCATGAGTGAGACCTGGGTGCGCACGCGAGACAACAACCGCGCCATCCTGGCCGGAGTGGCCGGCACCGGTCGCGTCATCACCGCCGCCGCGACCATCATGATCGTCGTCTTCGCCGCCCTCATCGCGATCGACAACGTCACGATGAAGACCTTCGGCGTGGGCATGGTCGCGGCCATCCTGATCGACGCCACCATCATCCGGATGCTGCTCGTGCCGGCCGTGATGCAGCTGCTCGGCCGTCGCAACTGGTGGCAGCCCCGGGTGTTGGACCGCTGGATACCGCAGTTGCACGTCGAGGGCCGACCCGACACGTACCTGCAGCACAGACGAAGGTCCCGAGACATGGTGTCGCCCGGCACTTCGGTCGGCTCGTTGCCAGAGATCAACTGAAGGTGACAGACCAGCATCGCCGTCGTGAGGAGGTAATGATGATGACGACGCCTGCGAGGCGTGAGCCGCGGCGCCTGTCGGAGATGTTCGACTGGCTGGAGGAGGGCTTACCCACGCTGCCGATGTGGCGCCCGTTCGAGTCCCGATGGATCCGCGTCGAGGACTACGAGGACGACGGCCGGTACGTGATCCGCGCCGAGTTGCCGGGCATCGAGCCCGACAAGGACGTGGAGATCACCGTCGCCGACGGTGTTCTGACCGTCCGCGCCGAACGCCGTGAGGAGACGAAGGAGGCCAAGCGGTCCGAGTTCCGCTATGGATCGTTCACCCCGCAGCTTCCGGCTCCCCGAAGGATCCGACGAGGACGACGTCACGGCCACGTACAACAACGGCATCCTCGAGGTCAGCGTGGCGCTGAAGGAGGCCAAGCCCGCCGAGACCAAGCGCATCGAGATCTCGAAATCCTGACACCCAATCGCGAGCGTTGCCCAGCACGGGCAACGCTCGCCCACGGCACACAGCGCGCAGCCGCACCGCGCTGACCTTGTACTCCGGGCAGGAGGTCACCTCGTCTGCGGCGCCAGAGGTCAGCAGATTGGCCAGGACCTCTGGGAAGTGGAAGGCGAGGAAGACCTGCCCTGGCATGACGTCTTCGGTGCGGTGCACATCGGCGATGCCATTGAACCCACCTTCGGTGGCCAGCCGCATGATGTACGCCGGATCACCGGCGGTCGGGTTGTCGAAGAAGTCCCGCGGACCGTGCTCGAGGCCTTGGTCGTACGGCAAGAACAGCGTGGTGCCGTTTCGTAGCCCGTGCTCGAACAAGATGCGATGCAGCCGAGCCTTCTTGCCAGTGTCGAGATCGCGCAGTCTCAGAGGTAGCCGTGTCGTCATCACAGCTCCTTTCTCTCGTCCTCTCCATCAAGTCGGCGCGTCATGAACTCGGTGAGCGCTCCGGCTCCATCGCGATCGCACCACAGGGGCACTCGGCGACGCACAGACCGCAGCCCTTGCAGTAGTCGTAGTCGATGGCGTACGGCCCGTTCGGACCGAGCTTGATCACGGCGTTGTCCGGGCAGACGCCGTAGCAGTTGTCGCACTCGAAGCAATTGCCGCACGACAGGCAGCGGCGTGCCTCGAACAGCGCCGTCGACTCGTCGAGGCCACCGACCACCTCGTCGAAGCTGGTCGTGCGCCGAGCCAGCTCGAGATGTGGCCGCAGGGTCGCCGGTGCCTCGGCGTAGTACCACGTGTTGAGCAGGTCGTAGCTCGCGAGCTCCGGCCGCGGTGTTCGTTCGTACGCCATGTCCCGTAGCCAGGCGTCGATGTGCCGGGCCGCCTTCTTGCCGTGGCCGATCGCGATAGTCACGGTCCGCGCCGACGGCACCATGTCGCCGCCGGCGAAGACGCCTGGGTGGCCGGTCATCATATGGGCGTCGACCTTGACCACGCCGTCGACGGCCTCGATCCCGGACACCCCGTCGAGCAACGACAGGTCGGCCTCCTGCCCGAGTGCGAGGACGAGCGAGTCGGCCTCCAGGTCCTCGTACTCCCCCGTCGGCTGCGGGAACCCGCTCGCGTCGAGCTCCATCTTCTCCACGGTGAGATGGCCCTCATCGGCCTGTGTGATGGTCGACAGCCACTTCACGCGGACGCCTTCTTCCAAGGCCTCCTCTACCTCGAAGTCGTGCGCCGGCATTCGGTCGCGAGTACGCCGGTAGACGACGACCGCGTCGGTCGCGCCGAGCCGCTTGGCGGTCCGGGCCACGTCCATCGCGGTGTTGCCGCCGCCGTAGACCGCGACCCGGCGGCCGAGCAGCGGAGGCTCCTCGCCCTCCATGCTCGCGAGTAGCGTCACCGCGTCAAGGACGCGCGCCGAGTCACCGGCGGGGATGTACGCCCGCTTGCCGATGTGGGCGCCGACGGCCAGGAACACCGCGTCGAAGCCGCCCTCGCGCATCGCCGTCTCGGCGTTACCCACGGGGCTGTTGAGCTCGAGGCGTACTCCGAGGTCGACGATCCGCTGGATCTCGGCGTCGAGCACGTCGCGTGGCAGCCGATAGCGCGGGATGCCGAAGCGCATCATGCCACCCGGATACGATCCCGCGTCGCGAACGGTCACCTCGTGGCCGAGCAGTCTCAGATGGTAGGCCGCCGACAACCCGGACGGTCCGGCGCCGATCACGAGCACCCGCTTGCCGGACGGTGGCGGGTGGACAGTGACGGTCCAGCCGCGCCGGATCGCTTCGTCGCCGAGGAAACCCTCGACCGAGTTGATCCCGACCGCGTCGTCGAGCTTGGCCCGGTTGCAGGCGGTCTCGCAGGGGCGGTAGCAGACCCGACCCATGACGGCGGGGAACGGATTGTCCGCCATGATCTGGCGCCAGGCCGTCTCGTATCCGGCTTCGCCGCCGTGGTAGAGCCACTGCTGGACGTTCTCTCCGGCCGGGCAGGCGTTGTTGCACGGCGGCATCCGGTCGACGTAGACCGGCCGCTCGGTCCGCCAGGTGCCGGTCTTGTTGGCCAGGCTCGACCCGACGTCGAGCGCGCTCGCGAACGGTCGGCCAGGCGTACGGAGTGTCATCGTTGGCCCCTCTGTCTCGGCCCGAGGAGTCCGGAGACTCGTCGCGCAGGCCGTACTCGGCGATGTTGCGGTCGGCGAGCTCCTGCAGGGCCGCGATGATGTCGTCGCGGCGCTTCGGCGTGAACAGGTGGGCGTAGCGGCCCTGGAGCTCGAGGTAGTCCTCAACCGGCACCTGTCGTCGGATCTTCGACACCTCGACGACCTCGCCGTGCTCGGCGGCGTAGATCGGGAACAGGCCGGACTCCTTCGCGAGCCGAGCGACCTGGATCGTGTCCCGCGAGGCGCTACGCCAGCCAAGTGGGCACGGCACGAGCACGTGGATGTAGCGCGCTCCATGCAGCTGCATCGCGCGGCGCACCTTGGCCTCCAGGTCGCGGAGCTCGGCCACGGTCGCGGTCGCGACGTACGGGATGCCGTGCGCCCTCGCGATACGCGGGACGTCCTTGCCCTGCCCGAACGGATTGCCCGGCTCCGGCCCCACCGCCTGAGTCGTCATCGTGGCTGCCGCCGGAGGGGTTGCGCCGGAGCGTTGCACGCCGGTGTTCATGTAGGCCTCATTGTCGTAGCAGATGTAGAGCACGTCGTCGTTGCGCTCGAACATTCCGGAGAGGCATCCGAAACCGATGTCGACCGTGCCGCCGTCGCCGCCCTGACCGATGACCCGGACGTCGGTGCGCCCCTTGGCTCGCAGGGCGGCGACGACGCCGGTCGCGACGGCCGGCGCGTTGCCGAACAGCGAGTGCAGCCAGGGCACCCGCCACGACGTCTCGGGGTACGGCGTGGAGAAGACCTCGAGACAACCCGTGGCGTTGACGACGACCAGCTGGCCGTCGGTCGCCCGCATCGCCGCGTCCAACGCATAGCGGGCACCGAGTGCCTCACCACATCCCTGGCACGCACGATGACCCGAGGTCAGCGAGTTGCTGCGATCGCGGCCGGACTGAATCGTCCGCTCGGCCGGGTCGAGCAGCCGGTTGCCCACTGCGAGGCTGCCGGTCTGGTGGAACGTGATGTGCTGCATCGTCGTCACCCCTCGTTCGCTGTCCGGGCCAGCTCGCGATCGACGACCCCTTGGTCGAGGTCGAGGAAGGTCAGAGGCTCGAGCGCGTCGGCCCGCGCGTCCGCGATGAGCCGGCGCAGTGCCGCGACGGTGATGGGCCGACCTCCCAGCCCGGCGATGGCGGTCGTGATCCGGGTCGGTTCAGCGGCGATCGCCGTGCGTATGTCGGAGGAGACGATGCCGCCGACTCCTACGGCCAGGGCCCGCTCGAGAACAACGACCCGCCGCGCTCGGCTCACCGCCTGGCGAACCGCCTCGAACGGGAACGGCCGGAACGTCCTGATCGCCAACGCCCCCACCTTCGCGCCGTCGGCCCGCTCCATGTCGATGGCGTCCTTGAGCGTGCCGAGGACCGATCCCATGGCGACGACGATCGTGTCGGCGTCGCCGCAGCGGTACGGCTTCACCAGCCCACCCGCGCCGCGTCCGAACCGGCCGGCGTACTCCGTCGACACGGCCGGGATGACCTCGAGCGCCTTGAGATGCCGCAGGTGGGCGAGGTAGCGCACCTCAGTGAAGGCCTCCGGTCCGACCAGTGCGCCAATCGACATCGGATGGGCCGGGTCGAGGATCTGCTGCGGTTCGTACGACGGCAGGTACTGGTCCACCGACTCCTGGTCGGGCACATCGAGCCGTTCGTACGCATGGGTCAGGACGAAGCCGTCCACGCAGACCATCACCGGCAACGCGAGTGCCTCGGCGATTCGGAACGCCTGGATGTGCAGATCCAGCGCTTCCTGGTTGGACTCGGCGTACAGCTGGATCCAGCCGGAGTCGCGCTGGGACACCGAGTCGCTGTGGTCGTTCCAGATGTTGATCGGCGCGCCGATCGCCCGGTTGCCGACCGTCATCACGATCGGAAGCCCCAGGCCGGCAGCGTTGTAGAGCGCCTCGGCCATGAAGAGCAGCCCCTGGCTCGACGTCGCCGTGTATGCCCTCGCGCCGGCCGCCGACGCGCCGATCACACCTGACAATGCGGCGAACTCCGACTCGACGTTGACGTACTCGCACGGCGCAAGGGTTCTGGCCTTCACCATCGCGCTGAGCGCCTCAACGATGTGCGTCTGCGGCGTGATCGGGTAGGCACAGATCACCTCGGGTCGACTGCGGGCCACTGCCTCGGCGACCGCTCGAGATCCTTCGATCTGCCTAAGCATGGCTCGACTCCTTGAGGGCGCTGCTGACGAAGGTGTAGGTCTCGGTCGCGGCGGCGGCGTTTCGGTTCGCCAGCCCACTGGTGAACCGCTCGCGGATGGCGGCCAAGACCGAGCTCAACGACACGACTCCGGTCAGTGCGGCGAAGCCGCCGAGAAGCGCGGCGTTGGGTATGGGACGGCCCAGGTGCCGCAGGGCGATGTCGGTGGCCGGCACGCGGACGACCCGGTCACGGCGACCCTCGAACTCCATGTCGTGAAGCTCCCCCGTCGAGTTGGCGAGCACGTAGCCGTCCGGGCGCAGGCCGTTGAAGACGTTGGTCTGGAGCAGGAGCGTGGCGTCTTGGACGATCACCGCGTCGGGTCGGACGATGGGCTCGCGGTTGCGGATCTCGGTGTCGTCGATGCGGCAGTACGCCACGACCGGCGCGCCCATGCGCTCGGCTCCGAAGCTGGGCCACGCCTGGGCGTGCCGGCCCTCGAGGAATGCGGCGATGGACAGCAGTTCGGCGGCGGTGATGACGCCTTGCCCGCCGCGGCCGTGGATTCGTACCTGGAACATCTCGTCACCCTCTCTACTGACGGGCTCGGCACTCACCTTGGAGCGCTCTTGCCGAGCAGCGCGTCGAACTCTCGCCAACGCCGGCGCCGATGCATGCCGTCGACCTCCCGCGCGAAGTCGTTCGGTGGCACGAGCAGGACCTCGCACCCGGCGTGCGAAGTGCAGTAGTTCGCAACGCAGCGGCGAAACGGTCGTAAGCGACGTGAGGATGTTCCGACGACGAGTAGGTCATCGTCCTGGCAGGCGATCCCCACGAGTACGGGTCCGGGCACGCCGAAGATCGCCATGGGGCGAACCCTTATGTTGCCCGGCACGCCGCCCATCGCCTGGTCGAAGGCGCGCTCGATCGTCTGAAGGGTCGCCCGCTCGCGATCGCGGCTCGCCGACGTCGTTCGCTGCTCGGCCAGCACGCTCGGCATGGCGGTGACAGCCGGCAGCATCAGCATCGACTGCCGGTCGGACTGGGCCAAGTAGACCCGCACGGCAAACAGTTCTCGTTGCGAAAACCGAGCCTGTGCGACGGCGGACCGCAACGCCCGCAGCCCCGCCGGGCTGTGATCCACCCCTACGACGACTCGAGCAGGTCTCCTCATCACCGTCACCGCCCACACATGCTGGCTGCCTTACCGCCACCATCGCCCGCTGGTGCCTTGGCGGAGCAGAGGCGCACGGACGGGATGCTCGGACCTTCGCCTCTATCCGGGGTCGCATTGACGGCGTTGGCTGACAGCAACTGACGCAGGCGAACGCGGCGGGCCCGGTGCCCTTCGGCACTCCCCGGTTGGCGATCTAGGCTGGCCACATGGGCCGGACCGTCCCGACCGAGACGCCGCTGTTGAGGCGGATCCGGGATGCGGTGATCGGCGACGACCAGGTCGTGCCGGGGCCCTATGGCCCGCGCCGGGTGACGTACGCGGACTACACCGCGTCGGGTCGCGCGCTGGATTTCATCGAGGAGTTCGTCCGCGACGAGGTACTGCCGCGCTACGCCAACACGCATACCGAGTCCAGCGGGACGGGGCTGCAGACGACCCGGCTGCGCGAAGATGCTCGGGCCATCATCCGCGACGAGGTCGGCGGTGACGAGGAGACCATCGTCATCTTCTGCGGCTCGGGATCGACCGGCGCGATCGACAAGCTGATCGGCATCTTGGGCCTGCGGATCCCCTCCGAGCTCGACGACCGGCACCACCTCACCGACGCGATCCCACCCGAGCAACGGCCAGTGGTGTTCATCGGACCGTTCGAGCACCACTCAAACGAGCTGCCGTGGCGGGAGTCGATCGCCGACCTCGTGGTGATTCCGCAAGATCACGACGGCCACGTCGACCAGGCGCGACTGGCTGAGGAGCTACGCCGCCATGCGGACCGGCCGCTGCGGATCGGGTCGTTCTCCGCGGCCAGCAATGTCACCGGCATCCTGAGCGACACGTTCGGCATCTCGGCCCTTCTGCACGAGCACGGCGCGTTATCGCTCTGGGACTTCGCGGCCGCTGCGCCGTACATCGATGTCGAGATGTACGGCGGGTCCGATCCGTCGGCTTACAAGGACGCCATCTTCCTGAGTCCGCACAAGTTCATCGGCGGCCCCGGCACGCCTGGCGTGCTCGTCGTCCGTCGGGAGCTGTTGCGCAACCGGGTGCCTGATGTCCCAGGCGGTGGCACGGTCGCGTACGTCAACCCGACCGAACATCGCTACCTCGACGACCCGGTCCAGCGTGAGGAGGGTGGCACGCCGGCGATCATCGGCTCGATCCGAGCCGGCCTGGTGTTCCAGCTCAAGCACGCGGTCGGCCTCGATGTGATCCGGGAGCACGAGGAGGCGTACCTGCGGCGGGCCACTACCGCGTGGCAGCAGGAGCCGGCGATCGAGATCCTGGGCAACCTCGACGCGGAGCGGCTGTCGATCATCTCGTTCGTCGTCCGCGCACCCAGCGGTCGCTACCTGCATCACAACTTCGTGGTGGCGCTGCTCAACGACCTGTTCGGCATCCAGTCCCGCGGCGGCTGCTCGTGCGCCGGACCGTACGGCCACCAGCTACTGCACATCGACATCGACCGCTCTCACGAGTACGAGCGGGAGATCGCGCACGGCTGCGAAGGCATCAAGCCCGGCTGGGTCCGCGTCAACCTCAACTACTTCATCTCCGAGACGATTGTCGACTACCTCATCGAAGCCGTCCGCCTCGTGGCCCAAGACGGTTGGCGGCTGCTGCCGGACTACCGGTTCGACCTCGCGACCGGGTTGTGGCGGCACCGCAACGGTCCGGTCGAGCCACCGCTGCGACTGCGCCAGATCCACTACGACGCCGACGGCGTGATGCGCTATCCACACCACGACGACCGGGCGCCACAGGAGGCCCTCGCCGGCCACCTCGAGGAGGCAAGGGCCCGACTCGCCGAGGCCGACGCGGGCTGCCTCGACGGCCCGGCCGACCGTGTGTCGGACGACTTCGAGCACCTGCGGTGGTTCGAACTCCCGGCCGACTGCTTGGCCTGATCCAGCTCCTTCCCAATTCAGATATCGGTAGGAGGGGCACGGCGGCGTGGCTAGCCGATTGAGCTCAGGCACACACCCGCAACGGATCGTTGCTGCGGCCTTTGGCGAGCCGACTCCGCCTCCAGCGCCGCAGAGATGACAGTCGTGGACTGGACCCACTGCGGGAACTGCGACTGACATCTGCTCGGTAGCGGTAGCGCTGACAGGTGGACCAACTCGGTGGAACGATGTTCGGGTGGGGACGTCTCATGTCAAGCGCCGCGAGCCGGCGGCGCCGGGCTCGATTCCCGACCGTCTGCAGATGTTTGTTCGGGAGGTTCGGTTCTATCGCGAGGTCGCGCCGAGTATTCGTGTTCGGGTGCCCGGGTGTCTGCGGGCCCAGGAGCACGAGGACGGGTCCACACTGCTGGAGCTGGAGGATCTGTCTGACTGGCGTCCCGGTGCTGACGCGGCGGCGGGAGCCGAGCTGCTGAGGGGCTTGCACTCGCGGTGGGAGGGAACGGCGGTGGAGAGGTGGCCTTGGCTGCCACGTCCGAATGTCGCCGATCTCGTCGATGACCTGCTCGCTGCAAGCTGGTCGACGACTCGTGAGCGCACAGACATGACGCCACAAGCGCGTGCGCTGGGCGACAGGCTTGTGGGCTGGGTGAAGGAGGCCGAGCGACGGGCCGAGTCCGCTGGGCCATCGACCCTGGTCCACGGCGACGCGTCCTGCAACAACATGCGGACCTCCCCGGCCGGAGAGGTGGCACTTCTTGACTGGGAGGATTTTGGAGCCGGGCCCGGAGTGTGCGACCTGGCCTGGTTCCTCGTCTCGTCGGTCGACCCGAAGGACTGGGACGCAGCGATCGGCTCGTACGGAGGGGCATCCGGGCTCGACCTCGCATTGCCCGCAGCCGCAGTCCAGGCCCTGCTCTCACTCGCAGCAGAAGACGAGGGCAGCCCCGATGCGGCCGGCTGGATCCTGCGCGTGGCCGAGGCAGGACGACGATCCTGACTGCAATGGCGAGCCACATGACCGAGCGGATCGCGGCTGATGAGCGGACGTTTCGATCTCTCAGGAAGTGGGTCTGTCCGCTTGGTCGAGAACGCCGACGACGTGTTCGATTCCTTCGCGTATGCCGGCGAGCAACTGTGCCCGATTGAGGTCGTCGACATCTGCTGGCCAGTACGGCTCGAACTGTCGGAGGGCGGCGAGGATCAACTTAGCTTCGGCGATGGTGAACTCAACCGCAATTCGATCCGCAGAGTTGTCAGTCATACCGCTCAATGTACGTGTCTGGAACATCCGACTCTCGGCTTATCCGTGCGCATACCAACCTGCTTTGTCTTTCGCCAGGTGATCTGCGACAGATTCACGCCAGCTGATGGTCGACATCCGCGCAACGACCTAGACCCACTGATGTGCCGAGTTGAGGTATTTCGCACGCTGCCTTGCCTGCGCCGACGTGCTGATCGCTCAGCACAAGCGCCCAACCGCCATCACGAGGGCTCGATGTTGTGACGTTCAAGCGTTGCGCGGAGCGGCTCGACGTAGCGCCCTCAGAAGGCTTCGTCCGATTGCGCTCTCGACACGAGATTGCTGAACACTGACGAGCTCGTCTCACAGCGTATGGCTGGGCATTCAGGCATATCCTTTGTGGCACGGGCCAAAGGGAGGGGTGGCCATGGTCTCGCTGTGGATCAAGAACCACGTACGACGCCAGTGGATCGCCCTGGGAGCTGTAGCGGTGGCGGCATCCCTAGCGGGATGCGGCAACGCACAAGGAACGGCTGACCAAGAGCAGATGGCCGCGAGGCCTAGCGCTACCACCGGCGACCCGGACGGGGCCAAGAGTAGGCTCCCCTGCCGGGAACTCACCTCGATCACCATCGACTACTTCGGCTTAGGTCGCGGTTACGTGACACCCGAGTTGGCCGTGCGATCGATCGCCAAGAATGGTCAGACTGTCGAGATCACCACACGGCCGGGTCACGGGCCCACCTTCGCAATCAAGACCTCGGACGGCGAGCTACTCGCCAATGGGACCGTCATCAAGACGGATGGCCGGTGGCTGGTCGAGCAGCTCATAGCATGCGACCTCGGTGATCTAAAGATCGGCGAAGTACGACGCGGCGCGCCGTCGCCGAGCAGTGGTCGCGAGATTCCGGACAGAGTGGCCCAGGCCATTGAGCTGGGGGCGCTCACCGAGGAGGAGGCCTGCCGCATCGTTCGGCGGGGTGAGCAGGCGATCGAGGCTCGGCTGGGCCATCCGGACTTCCTTGAGGGCCCGAGTCTTGTCATCGAGGGCTCGGTGAACCAAAGGTGGGTCGCGCAGTGCCGCACCGGCGGCTTCCCGGTCGGTGAGGGCTACAAGACCGCCGAGATGTACTGCAACGCCATCCTCAAGATCGCCGCCGGCGAGCTGGAGCCCAACGAAACCTGCGGCCCACCCGAGTGCTCACAGCCCGGAACACCGGTCTGGGCCTACGGGGAAGCCGAACTCCGCGCCCTCGCCGACGCCGACCGAAACTGAACCCGAGTGGCGGCGGTGACGAACAGGCACCAGACGTGCGGCCGAATGCGTGTTGGAACTAGACAGCGGGCACGCCGCGAGGAGGGCGACCCTATGACCTGGCGTTGGCCACCAGCCCGAGGCGTCCTGCTCGCCGCGTCGGCGCCGCTGATCCTCGCCGCATGCGGAAACTCTCCAGACCCAGCGGCGACCAACTCTGCGGCGTCGTCGCCCGAAGCGGCATCCGCTGCCAGTGCCGTAGAGAGTGTCCAGTCGCCGCGATGTGTCCCGTCACGGCTGTCGGCTCGCGTCGTGTCGTTCGGGTCGACCGCGAACAGTCCGTTCCTTGTCATCGCTTTGACCAACCAGGGCGCCGCCCGCTGCCACCTGCGCGGATATCCAGGCATTGAGGCAGTCGGTCGACGCGCATACACCCACCAGAAATCGTGTGCGCTGAACATCGCCGTACAGCGTGGGTCGATCTATGAGCGACACGACCCGGGGCCACGAAGAGTCGAGCTCGATCCCCACGGTAAGGCGTTCTTCGCCCTAGGCACCGGCACGGCCTACGACCCGCCCTCCTACAAGATCACCCGTCTCACCATCACACCACCGGGAACACACAACGCGTTGCACCTACGCGTTGCCCTCCCAGCGACCGGACCGGCCAACAAACCAATCCCGATCGGCGGCACCGCACTCCAATCCGGGAGACCCCGGACGTGACGATTCGTCAGCGGAGAGCCAGCAGAAGCCGTCAGGCCGGTCAGCAGAAAGTCAGCGGCACTCCGACGATCACGGTGTAAGCCGCCGCACTCGCTGGCATGTCGGCTGCACGTCAACAGGTCATCAAGCCACCATCCGACACCCATCACCGAGACCCAGCAGCGTTCACACCGGAGAGGTCGCACCAGCCCGACGCACACCGGGCAGTTGCCAGCTCGCCAATCGCGGACGCAGGATCGGTATGCCATGTTCGAGCAATTCTCTGACCCGGCGCGCCGGGTGGTCGTCCGGGCCCAACGCGAGGCCCTGATGCTCAGCCACGACTACATCGGCACCGGGCACCTCCTGCTCGGCCTCATTCACGAAGGCGACGGCGACGCCGCCAATGCGCTGGAAAGCCTCGGGATATCACTCGAGGCCGCCCGCGCCCAGGTCGAGGAGATCATCGGCCGCGGCCGGCAGACACCCAGCGGTCATATCCCGATGACCCCGCGGGCCAAGAAGGTGCTCGATCTGAGCCTGCGCGAGGCGCTGCAGCTCGGCCACAACTACATCGGCACCGAGCACATCCTGCTCGCCGTGGTCCGTGAGGGTGAGGGCGTCGGCGCCCAGGTCCTCGTCAGGCTCGGCGCCGACCTCAACCGGGTCCGCTACCAGGTGATCCAGCAACTAGTGGCCCACGGCGGCAAGGCCACAACCGCAGCCGCACGAGAAAAGCTCCTCACCGAAATACTGGAACCTCCCGACGACGAACTCGACCAACTCGATGAGATCCATGCCCTCCTCCGCGACGTCGTGGAGCGGCTAGAACGGATCGAGCGACGCCTCACCGAAGGTGACGACACGCCATAGCCGTTGGGTCTCGGAACCGTCGTTAGCGCCGGGCCAGCTCTGATAAGGAGGTCACCGCCACTCAACGCCAGGCACGGCTCAGGCACAGATACTCGGCAGCAGCCGTACCCGGCTGGACATCACTGGACGGAGAGCGCAGCTGGGCAGGCGTCATCGCCGCTGGTCAGAGCCGGGATGCAGAGGGTTGCTGCTGGTGGTGGCAGGTGTTGGATTCGAACCAACGAAGGCATTGCCGACGGTTTTACAGACCGCTCCCTTTGGCCGCTCGGGCAACCTGCCAGGGGTCCGAGCCGCGGTTGTCTCCCCACGGACGGAGCGCGGACACGATAGCGCAAAGGCGACACCGATTGCCCACCCGGTTATCCAGCGTAGGTCAGATGCCCGACCGCCAGGTCCAGCGTCCGCCGAGCAGGGTGCCTGCGACCGGCATGGCGCGCAGCTCGTCGGCCGACGCCGTCATCGGGTCGAGGTCGAGGATGACGAGGTCGGCGGCGACGTCGTCGGCGATCGGCAGCGGCCCGTGAAGCGAGGCGGCCAATGCGGTCTCGCGCGGGATGGCCTGCTCGGGGTGCCACGGCGGGCGGCGGTCGCGGGACCGATCTGTGACGGCGGCGATGGCGAGCCAGGGGTCGAGCGGTGCGACCGGGGCGTCCGAGCCGAGGGTGAGGGTGGCGCCGGCGGCGAGCAAATCGGCGTACGCGAACGCGCGGTCGGTGCGTCCGGACCAGTAGTGATCGGCCACGTCGCGGTCGTCCATCGCGTGCTCGGGCTGGACGCTGGCCGTCACACCCAGCGTCGCGAACCGCGTCAGATCCGACCGGCTCAGTAGCTGAGCGTGCTCGATCGAGCCGCGGGCGCCGACCGTCTCGAAGGCGTCGAGGGCGAGCGTGTTGGCGCGGTCGCCGATGGCATGGATCGCGGGGACGATGCCATTCGACCAGGCCTGGCGCATCAGTGGGACGAGCTCGTCCGGCGGGACGCAGAGGTCGCCGTGGGCCTGTTCGCCGTCGAGACCCGGGTAGGGATCGATGCAGTACGCGGTACGCGTGTTGAGGGCGCCGTCGGTCAGCACCTTCAGCGGACCCATCGTGACCAGGCCGCCTGTGGCGGGCATGACGTCGCCGGTACGCAGGCCGCGGTCGATGGCGGACTCGAGCAGCGGCGCGTAGACCCCGCACGAGACCCGAAGGGAGTCGACGCCGTCAGCCGCCCGCCGAACCCACGCGTCGAGCGACCACGGCGCCTCCAGGTCGACGATGCCGACCACGCCACGCGACGCGGCGGCCCGGGCAGCTTCGGCGACCCAGCCCTCGAGTACGTCCGGCGGCACAGCGCGCGACTCGGTCAGGACCGGGAACCACTCGGTCTCGCGAAGCAGGCCGGTCGGGTGGTTGGCCACGCCATAGCGCCGGGCGGCCGCCGAGTTCACCCAGCCGCAATGCAGATCACCACTGGCGAGTACGACCGGGACGTCCGGTGCCATGGCGTCGAGCAGATCGCGATGCGGTGCGTCCGGCCATAGTCCGTCGCGGAAGCCGAAACCCTCCAGGGTCAGGCCGGACGCGGGCGGATCCGAGCGCACTCGCTCGCCGACCAGCCGAGCCACCTCGGCCGCCGACTCGGCTCGGGACAGGTCGAGTCGCCCACGCGACAGGGCCCACTGCTCGAAGTGCACGTGCCGGTCCCACAGGCCCGGCAGCACCCACCGCCCGGCCAAATCGACCGTCTCGTCAGCGGCAGGAGCCGCAGAGTCGACCGCGACGACGGTGCAGCGGCCGGCGCGGATGACGATGTCGCGGACCGCGCCGGTCGGCACGAGCCGCGCCGACCGCAGTCGCAGGGTTGGTGAGCCGTCCATCGGCCAGACCCTAAACGGTCAGGTCAGACTGCCGCCGCTCAGCCGGAGGGTCTGGCCGTAGTCGGGGTCGGTGAGCGCCGGCCGATCGAACCGGAACGGCCCGATCGGATAGGCCGTCTCGCCGCTGGTGGCCAGCTCAGCAAGGATCTTGCCGATCAGGCTGGCGAACTTGGCGGCGTGACCCGCGCCGGCCGTCACCAGCAGCCGCGGCTCGCCAGGGACCGGGCCGATCAGGAGCTCGCGATCGGGCGGGCTGTCGTAGACGCAGGCTTTCGAGTAACGCTCGCGTCCGGCGGCGCGCGGCAGCCGCTCGCGAAGGAAATCGAGCAGCTCCGCTGTCTGCTCAGGATCCGGCTCCCACGAGCGGGTCTCCTGCGTCACGAACCGGCCGGCCATGTCGCGGGCCGCCTTGACCGCGCCGTCGGCGTCGGCCGGGAAGCCGTAGAGCACCTGCTCCGCATGCCAGATCCACACCGGCCAACGGTCCGAGGCGAACCGCTCGGGCTCGTCGACGTCGAAGTACGTTCCCTGCTCCTGGCTCAGGATCAGCGGCAGATCGACACCGGCGGTCGCGAGCAGCGGGGGGCTCCATGCCCCGGCGCAGACGAGGACCGTGTCGGCGCGGTAGGTCTGCCCGTCGGTGTGGACGGCGATGTCGTCGGTGCCCGGCTCGACAGCGAGCACCGGAGTACGGTCGCGAAACGTCACGCCTCCGGCGCGGGCGAGCCCGGCATGCGCGGCGTTGGCGCGGCCGAGATCGAGCACACCGGCCTCCGGATGGAACAGCCCGACGGTGTCCGGCGGCAACCGCCACTCGGGCCAGCGCCGGAGGATGTCGGCCCTGGTGAGCTCCTCGTACGGCAGGGCGACGTCGCCCATCGACTGGCCGAAGACCGCCAGCTCGTCGGCGCCGAGCGTGCCCTCGACGGCGAGATTGAGGCAGCCCGGCAGGGTCAGCAGCGACTCGCCGGCCGCCTGCTCCACGTGCCGCCAGGTCTCGTACATGGCCGGCGTGAGCACGGTGTAGTCGGTCGAGTGGTAGCAGTGCCGGATGATCCGGCAGTGGTCCTCCGACGCTCCCCAGGGATGGCCGAGCTCGTACTGCTCCAGCACGAGGACGTCACCGTCGCCGAGCCGGCTCAGCCAGTACGCGGCAGCGGTGCCGAGTCCACCGGCGCCGATGACGATCTGGTCGTAGTGGGTCGACGATGTCGATGCCATGGTCACCGGTCCCTAGGCCTCCGAGCGGGTTTTGACGCCGTCAGCCTCCATCTGCAGGTAGGTCCGGATCCGGCTGCCCAAGAGCCGCCCGAACAGCCCAGACATCGGGCCGGTCATCTCGAACGTCAGCCGGGCGGTGACGCCACCGGCGGCCGGCTCCACCTCGTGACTCGCGACCATCGTCATGCCGGCGGTGCGGGCGACCCACACGAACGACCGGGCGGGCTCGGCCTCGGTCACTTCCCAGACCGCCGCACGCAGCTTCGGCTGCTTGACCCGGACCCGGCTGCCGATGCCGAACTCGCCGTCGTCGAGCCGGCGGACGGACTCCATCGACTCGGTCCACTCCGGCCACCGCTCGACGTCGATCCAGGTCGACCAGATCCGGTCCGGATCCGCCGCGATGTCGACGGTCGTCTCGTACTCCATCTGTCCCTCCACTCCCGGTACTACACCCCCACGCTCCCCGCCAAGTACGCGGACCGGAGCCGAAGGTACACCGAGAGCGCCGCCCTGCCTACGCTGTCACGTCGCGTCGGCTGATGCTCACCGAGGCAATCCCGGCGGCAATGGCGACGTAGACCGCGACCGTGAGGAAGGCGCGAGTCGCGTCGACGTCGGGCGTCCCGCCGGCCACGAACGCCTCCAGCAGCAGTCCGGGGAAGAACTGACTCGCCGGATCCCAGGCGTCCTGCAGCAGATGCTCGAACGGGCCCGCCCAGGCGATGCCCACTGCGAGCGCGATCGGCACCGAACGGGTCAGGACCGCCAGCAGCATGCCGAGGATCGCGTAGCCGGTCACCCAGAACAGCACCGCACCGTAGTCGGCGATCCCGGCGCTCAACCCGTCTAGGCTCATCCACGCGCTGGTGTCGACGTTCTGCGAAGGCGCGATCAGCCGCGCTGCGATCCAGGTCAGGACCAGCGTCACGGCGAGGACGACGCCGGAGTACGCCAGCAGGGCGGCCATCTTGCCGGCCAGCAGCCGGATCCGCGCCGGCTGCCGCAGGACCATGGTGCGGAAGGTGCCGCGGCCGAACTCGATCGCGACCGCGCCGACGAACACCACGAACATGAAGAACCCGGCGAACGACGCGGCGCGGCGGAACACCTCGGTTCCGCCGCCGGCGTCGGCCAGCGACTCGAGGGTCAGATCCTGTCCGGTCGATCCGGGTCCGGCCGGGTCGGTGCCGAGCAGCACGATCGCCGCTCCGCCGACCGCCACGACGACGACGGCTACGGCGGACTGGAGCAGCACTCGGCGGCGAAGCAGCTTGACCAGCTCGCCGCGAAACGCGCGGATCATCGGTCTCCTCCTTGGACGGTCGCGAGGTAGTGCGATTCGAGAGTCGGGCGTTGCAGGTGCAGCTCGGCGAGGACGATGCCCGCGTCGATGGCCTCCCGGTTGAGGGCGACCGCGGCCGCGCGAGGGTCGTCGTGATCGAGCTGGACGGTCAGCTCCGCCTGTTGCTGGTCGGCGTCGAATCCCGCCGTACGCACCAGGGCGGCGAGCCGGTCGAGGTCGTCCGGACGCTCGGGCGCCAGCGAGAGCACCGGCGTCACCTCGGCGAGGAATCCGTCCGACGGTCCCTGGTAGCGCATCGCGCCGTGGTCGATGACGATCAGCCAGTCGCAGACCTGCTCGACCTCGCTGAGCAGGTGTGACGACACCAGGACGGTCCGGTCGTCGTGGGAGATCTCCGCGATCAGGTCGCGCATCTCGTTGATGCCGGCCGGATCGAGCCCGTTGGTCGGCTCGTCGAGCACGAGCAGCTCCGGTTCGCCGACCAGCGCTGCCGCGATTCCGAGGCGCTGCTTCATGCCGAGGGAGTACTCCCCGAACCGGTCGCGCCCGCGTCCGGACAGCCGTACCAGATCGAGCAGCGCCGGAATCTGGCCGGGATCGTGGCCGCCGAGCTCCGCGACGACCCGGAGGTTCTCGATGCCGGTCAGGCCCGGCCAGAACGCCGGACCCTCGACGAGCGCACCGACCCGATCGAGGTAGTCGCTCGGCTGGCTCAGCGGATACTCGAGGACGGTCCCGGTCCCCGAGGTCGGTCGGACCAGGCCGAGCAGCATCGCCATGGTCGTGGTTTTGCCGGCGCCGTTTGGGCCGATGAAGCCCGCGACGACACCGCGTGGAATCTCCAGGCTCAGGCCGTCGACCGCGACCTGCGAGCCGTAGCGCTTGGTCAGGCCCTCGACGGCGACGACGGGCGGGCGGTCGTCGACTGCGTGTATGGCTGTCATGCGATCCACGATCCCGTCGCCGACCGCGTACGTCGTCCGGCGACGGCGGTATCTCCACGTACCCCAACGGGCGTACGAGGCAGGCTTCTACACTGGCTGCCGCACCAGCTACTCGATCGCAGAAGGAGGCGCCTCATGGCCGGCGACTCGTCGTTCGACATCGTGAGCAAGGTCGACCGGCAAGAGGTCGACAACGCGCTCAACCAGACCGCCCGCGAGATCTCGCACCGGTTCGACTTCAAGAACACCGGCGCGTCGATCCAGTGGCAGGGCGAGGACGGCGTCGAGATGAGCGCGAACGCCGAGGACCGGACGCTCGCGATCCTGGACGTGTTCAAGAGCAAGCTGATCAAGCGCGGCATCTCGCTCAAGGCCCTGGACACCGGCGAGCCCCGGCCATCCGGCCGTGAGGTCAAGATCGCCGCCAGCATCAAGCAGGGCATCGCCACCGACCAGGCCAAGCAGGTCAGCAAGCTGATCCGCGACGAGGGTCCCAAGGGCGTCAAGGTCCAGATCCAGGGCGACGAGCTCCGCGTCTCGTCGAAGAAGAAGGACGATCTGCAGCAGGTCATCGCGCTGGTCAAGGGCGAGGACCTCGACTTCGCGGTGCAGTTCGTCAACTATCGGTAGCTGACGGCGTGACGAGAGGGTCACAGCATGAGACGACCCCGGCTGGTGCGCCGGGGGTCGTCGCTTTGATACCGATGCGCAGGGCCTGGGCGTTACTCAGCGCCGACGGCCGAACCGCCAGCGCAGCCCGCGCGTGATCCGGAACGATCCGCCGCCACGGGAGTTGACGCGCAGCCTGCGGCCAACGCGCCGGGATGCCGAGACGCCGCCCTTAGACACGTTGACGTCGGTGTCCCCGATGCGCTTGGTGCGCCTGAAGATCAGTCCCATCGCTAGCGTCCCTTCACCGCGAGGAGCCCGACGATCAGGCCGAGCCCGACGATGATCGCGACCACCGGCCCGGCCGCTGCGGCAATCAGCAGCAGGCCGACAACACCCGCCAAGACCTTCAGCGCCGCAACGACTCCCGACGAGGTCGGCTGTGGAGTCGTCGGCTCATGTCTACGGATGTTGGAACCCAGCCACGTCGTTCGGCGAGACGCTGGAACGGTCCGCCATGTCCGGTCATAGTTATGGTCTGCACCCCTCTCCAGCGCAGTCTCGCAGCCGATCAAGCTCGGCCGCCAGACGCTGTCTGACATCGGCCAGACCCGGCGCCGCGATGCGGTTCCGCTGCTGCCACGGATCGGCGGCGAGGTTGTAGAGCTCCTTCTGACCGTCGCCGTACTCGAGGTACTGCCACCCGTCCTCAACGACGCCGGCATAGGAGGGCAGGCCGGGGCGCACATCGGCCTTCGGAGACTCCAGCAGCAGTGGGCGAGCCATCGACGGCGGCGAGCCCAGCAGATCGACGCCGTCCACCGGCCGAGTCGGCGTTGCAGTTGCTGCCGATGCGATCGTCGGGGCCAGGTCCACGTTCAGCGCGGGCTCCCGATGCACGCCAGGTGTCACACCCGGTCCGCGCATCAACAGCGGCTGACGCGCCGACTCCTCATAGGGGTACATCTTCCCCGTGGTGACCCGATGCTCGCCCAGCATGTAGCCGTTGTCGGAGGTGAACATGATCAGCGTGTTGCCGAGTTCTCCCTGTGCTCGGAGCGCGGCAATGATCCTGCCCACCGACTCGTCCACAACGTGCAGCGCATTCTGGCGTTCACGGCGTTCACGCACGATGGCAGCCTCTTTGGGGTCGGTGAGTCGTGGCTGCGATCGGATCCAGCTTGGCTTATCCGACACGTCGGCCTCGTCGAACGCCGCCGACTTCGGCTTCCCGGCCGTCGATGTGCGGTACTTCTTGGGAGCCCACACGCTGTAGCCACCGTCTTTGGCCCGCTGAGACGCGTCCACGTGCGGCGCCAGCATCGACAGCCACATGAACATCGGCGGCTGCGACGACATCTGACGGATCTGGTAGAGCGCACGGGTGGTGAAATCCGTGGTCTGGTAGTCGCTCCGCTTCTGCACCAGCTCGCCGTTGCGGTTGATGTCGAAGTCGCGGTAGTTGGTCCACTGCCCGTACTCGCCGACCAGACCCGCGAACGAATCCCAGCCCGGCGGGATGTAGTCGATGCTGTCACCGACTCCATACCCGTTGAAATACTTGCCGAGGAACGCCGTGCGGTAGCCGGCAGCCTGCATCCATGCGGGCAGCGCCTCGGAGTCGTCGAACGCGGGGAACCCGCCGTGGTCTCCGACGTTGTCCCACACCCCGTGGTTGTGAGGGAACTGACCGGTCAGGAACGTGGCGCGAGACGGGCAGCACAGCGGCAACGTCACGTAAAAGTTCGTGTACGTCGCGCCCAGCCCGTCCTGCGCGCTAAGCAGGTGCCGCGTGGTCGGCATCGCCTGCAGATCGTCCTTGCGCATATCGTCCGTCATGATCACGATGACGTTCGGGTGAGCCGGTGCCGCAACCACCGAAGTGGTCGCGGCACCGGGCGCGGACGCGGCGATCAGGGACGCCGCGAGGAACGACCAAGAGCCAGCGAGCGCCGTGCAGGCGAGGCCGAACTTCAGGGGCCGGTGCTTCATGGTGTCTCTTTTCCTTCGCTGTTGTCGTTGTTGCGGGCAATGGCGATCCGGCCGAACGCTGTAGCCGTCGCTAGGGCACTGTTCGCTTGCTCAAGGGCTGCGCGGGCGTCGTCGACGTTCGCCAGAACGTACCGCAGGGCGTCCTCTGTAGAAGCGGGACCGGCGTGCTCATGACGCCGCCTGTTCGGCGAGACGCTGGATCTCGATGCCGTCCTCGAGCCAGAAGGGTCTAGCAGCTCGATAACGCTGTCCAGGTGCGATACACGCCGCTCGACGGCACCGCGGTCGATGCACTCGCGGACCTTCCGCAAGGTGTCGACGATGGCCTTGTTCATCGTCCTGTCGTCGTTCATCCGGTCGATGGTGGCGGTGACGAAGCCGATGCGATCGAGATGCTCAAGCCCAGAAGCCTCGTGATCGACTGCACGGGCAGCCGGTCGCTGTTTCGCGATCGCCTGACGGCAGGCTCCGACCAGGACCTGGACGACGGGTCGACGACCCGTACGCCACATTGGAGAAGCTCCACATCTACTAGGCCGCCGGGACGGGACCAAAGTCCCACAAACAGCAGGACCTTCTTGAGTAGTGAGCATTCCGGCCGATTCATAAGGTTCTCGGCGTAACGACCGACACGACTCGTGCTCTGGTCGAGCAGGCGGCAGCCCGAACGCCTGGCCCACCCCGATCCACCCCACCGCCTGATCCGCGGGTGGCTTCGGCTGTGCCCGGCCCGACGACGGCCGACCCCGCTCGCCGAGCACCGGCCAGTACAGGAAGGATCACGACTCACATGCGCAAGACGATCTCGGGGGCAGCCACCGCAGCGGTGCTCGGAATGGTGACGTTGCTCGCGCCGACCAGCGCGTCCGCCGACGGAACCGTCAGGATCACGCCGAGCAGTAACCTGCTCAACATCGACGACACCCGCGCCACCGGGCACGTGGACTTCAACGACCACAGCCTTCGCGTGTGGACCGAGGGTGCGACCAGCACCGACAAGGCGGCCGGCTATTTCCCGGTCGAGATGCCGCTGGCCGAGGTCGGCGACCCGACCATGGTCTGGCGGTTCAACAACGCGACGCTGCTCGCGGTCCCGGGTCAGCAGATCGTGTTCGACGCCGACAACATCACCGACAACGGCAACGACTACAACGTCCTGGTCGGCGAGCCGGTCTACAACGGCAACTGGTGGCTGACCAGTGGCTCGTCGGACACTGCGAAGAGCGCCGACCCGTCCGGGGCCGACAACGGCGGCAACGGCTCGGAGTGGTTCGGCTCGCTCGACGAGTGGAGCGCGGCGCTGCCGGACGCGCAGGTCCTAGCCGGCGGCTTCTCGCTCGGCAGCGGTGTGCACGGCGACGGCACCCTGGTCTCGATGACCTATGGCACCACGACGTTCGAGTTCGCCAAGGACACGATGGTCGAGCCGAGGTTCATCCACAGCGCGTCGAAGACCTGCGGCGCGGTCAGCACCCACGTCCGGGTGACCGACATCCCCGACGGCGCGATCGCCACGCCGGAGTTCTACGACTTCAAGGTGACGGTGACCAACCGCAAGACCGGCGACACCGTGACGCCGGACAACGGACGGCTCCGTCCCCGCCAGTCGAGCTCCCTCATCCGCTCGTTCGGTGAGGACTCGGGTCCGCGCGACGCGCGGATCTTCAAGAACGGCGAGCAGGTTCGGATCGTCCACCTCGCGACCGACTGCCGCTGACCTCAGCGGTCGCCCTGACCAGCCGGCACCGGAGTGCGAGCCTCCGGCAGGGCACCAACGGCCAACCCCGCGTCAGGTCACCAACAGCCGCATGACGAGCTCCGGCCACAGCGAGGTGAGTACGAGCGCGGCCAGCGTGAGTCCGAGCGCTGCTCGTACCCAGGTCTCACCGGTGCCGATCGACGCCACCGGAGCTCTGCCGCTGGGCACCGGCGCGACCACCACGGCCAGGAACCGCAGGTAGTACGCGAGGCCGATCATCACGTTGACCGCCATCACGACCGCGAGCGCGCCGTCGCCGTAGAAGATGACCGGGCGCAACGCGACGTACTTCGCCAGCAGGCCGATGATCGCCGGTGGGAAGCCGGCCAGGGCGAGCAGGCCGCCGACCAGCGTCAGGCCGGCCAGCCGGTCCGTGCGCAGCAGCCCGCGGAAGGCCTCGATGTCGGTCCGCCCGAGCCGGGCCTTGACATGGGCGACGACGGCGAACGCCGCCAGGTTCGCGACGGCGTAGATCCCGAGATAGCGGACCGCCGCCTGCAGCCCGTCGTCGGCCGACCCCGAATCGCCGGCCAGCAGCGCCACCATCGGCGCCACCACGAACCCGGCCTGGGCAACCGACGACCAGGCGAGCAGCCCGACCCCGTCGGTCTGGCGCAGCGCGGCGATGTTGCCCACCGTCATCGTCAGGCCGGCGATGACCGCGACCAGCGGGCTCCACAGGTCGACCATCGGCCCGAACGGCCCGCTCAGCACCAGCAACAGGCCGGCGATCCCGGCGGTCTTCGAGACGACCGAGAGGTAGGCCGCGACCGGGACCGGCGCGCCGGCGTACGTGTCGGGCACCCACATGTGGAACGGCACGGCGCCGATCTTGAACACCAGGCCGGCCAGGGTGAGGACCACGCCGGCACGCAGTACTGACGCCGGCTCCACCCCGTTCTGGACCTGGACGCGGATGGCGTCGAAGAAGACGCTTCGCGTGACGCCGTAGATCAGCGACACGCCCATCAGCGTGATCGCGGTGGCCGTCACCGACGCCAGGAAGAACGTCCACGCCGACCGCGCCGCGAATCGATCACCGCGCCGCAGCGCCACCAACGCGATCGACGGCAGCGAGACCAGCTCGAGCGAGACCACCAGCGACACCAGGTCGCGAGACGCCGCCAGCGTGAGTGCGCCGCCGACCGAGCTCAGCAGCAGGAAGTGGAACTCGCCGGGCGGCATCGCGACGTCGTCGGCGTGCACGGCCGCCATCAGGACGACCAGCGCAGCACCCGCGAGGATGATCCACCACAGCGCGATCGTGGTGTCGTCGACGACGAAGCTGCACTGCACCGGATTTTCCAAGGCCTCCTGGCCGGTCAGCTGGGTGCACATGGTCGCGCGGTCGCCGCCGCTCAATCCCCCGGCCGCCACCGCGGCGCCCACGAGGGCGACCAGGCTGACGGCCGTGCCCAGCGTCCAGGACCGGACACCGGCGAACGCGTCGCCGAGCAGGAGCACGACCCCGGCCACCCCGACGATGACGGTCGGCCCGAGCGTCAGCCAGTCGAATCCCGCGAGGCTCATCGGACGCCTCCGATGATCCAGGGCACCGCCTGAGCGATCGGCACGCTCAGCAGGCCCGGAACCAGGCCAGTCGCGACGATGCTCACCGCCAGGACCCCCGTGACCACCCGCTCCTCCCGATCCAGGTCTGCGTCAGGATCCTGAGCGGCCTCCTCCTCGGCCACGCGCAGTTGATCAGTCACTTGTGGTCGAGCGATCCGCCCACCCTCCTCGGATGCCTGGTCGCCAGTGAGCGGATCGTCTGACCACAAGTGACCGATCAACGGCGCCGGGCGAGGCGCGCCTTGGAGCAGCCGGCGGATCAGGCCGGAGAAGTAGGCAGTGGTGAGCACGATGCCGAGCGCGGCGATGCCGAGCAGGGTCCAGGCCCCGGCGTCGTTCATCGTCGGGCCGGTCTCGTAGGCAGCGCGCAGCGCGAGCATCTCGCCCCAGAAGCCGGCCAGGCCCGGGACGCCCATGCTCGCGATACAGCCGAACGCGAACGCCACCGCCAGCCACGGCGTACGGGCATAGAGCCCGGACCCTAGAGCGCGGAGATCGCTGCTGCCGTGGCGCTCCTTGAGCCAGCCGGCCAGGAAGAACAACAACCCGGTGATCAGGCCGTGCGCGACGCTGATGAACACCGCCGCCGCCAGACCGGACGCGGTGAGCGTGCCGATGGCCAACGCGACGAAGCCCATGTGGCCGACGCTGGAGTACGCGATCAGCCGCTTCAGGTCGGTCTGCCGAAGGCAGGCGAGCGACCCGTAGACGATGCCCATGACGCCGAAGGCCGCCAACCACGGGCCGATCTCCTCCGACGGCACCGGCAGGATCCCGATCAGGATCCGGATGTAGCCGTACGTCCCGAGCTTCAGGAACACCCCGGCGAGCAGCACCGAGCCGACGGTCGGTGCCTTCGCGTGGGCGTCGGGCAGCCAGATGTGCAGCGGCCAGATCGGTGTCTTGACCGCGAGACCGAGCGCGATCGCGACCGCCAAGAGGGTGTTGATGGTGCCGGTGAGGGACGGCGCCTGCAGCGTGAGCGTGTCGATCTGGAGGGTGCCGACCTGCCAGGCGATGCCGATGAACCCGATGAACATCAGCGCCGAGCCGAGGACGGTGAAGAGCAGGAAGCGGGTCGCCGCCCGCCGCCGTCCGGCCGGATCGTGGGGATCGCCCCACCCCGCGATCACGAACCACATCGGCACCAGGGCGAGTTCGAAGAAGATGAAGAACAGCACCAGGTCGAGGGCGGTGAAGACGCCGAGCGACGCGGACTCGATGACCAGCACGAGCATGATCAGGATCCGGCGGTCGGGCAGCGCCGACTCGTCGTTCGCCGGCTGTCGCGCCAATGACAGGCAGCACAGCCCGGACAGCACGGCGGTGAGCAGCACCAGGCAGTAGGAGATGCCGTCCATGCCGAGGTGCCAGTGGATCTGCAGCGCCGGCACCCATTCGTAGTCGACCTCACCGGCGTGGACCGTCGTCGCGCCGCGGGACACCCAGACCAGCCAGGCCGCTACCAACGACAGCGCGGACGCGCCCGCGCCGATCCGCGCCGCGTGGATGGGCGTCCAGTGCCTGCCCTGCCACCAGATCAGCAGCGCGGCGAACGCCGGGGCGACGACGATCAGCGTCAGCAGGTTCATCCGGCCGACACCCCCGCGAGTACGGCTGCCAGCGCGACTCCGAGGACCGCGACCGTGACGTAGGTCTGGACGTTGTGGTTCTGAGCCCATCGCAGTAGTCGGGACGCCGTCATCGCGCCGGACGAAGCACCGCGTACGTAGGCGTCGACGACGTCAGAATCGGTGCGCAGCACCAGGTCGGCGGCCCGCACCGTCGGCCGGACCGCGATCCGGTCGTACGCGGCATCGATGCCGAACTCCCGGGCCAGCACGGGTCGCAGCGGACCGAGCCGGGTCGCCGGATCGCCGGTGCGACCGAGCAGCCAGGTCAGACCCGCCACGACGACCAGGATCACGGTGCTCGTCACGGCGATCCAGGCGTGCACCGGCTCGGCCTCCGCGCCACCGAGCCAGCCGGGCTCGAGGACGGCGACGCCCAGGAACACAGTCGCGACCGTCAACGCCACCATCGGCCACCGCATCAGCGCCGGTGCCTCGTACGCCTCGGCGCTACCACGCCGCTCGCCGGCGAACACGAGCAGCCAGGCCCGGGTCGCATAGGCCGCGGTCAATGCAGCCGTGACGAGGGCCGCGGCCACGATCAGCTGGTCGAGCCAGACCGGAGCCGGGCCAACGCCGCTCTGACCCGCGTCGTAGGCCGCTCCGATGATCGCGTCCTTGGTGAAGAAACCCGACAGAGGCACCAGGCCGACCAGCGCGGCCAGCCCCAGCGTGGTGGTCCAGAACGTCCATGGCATCGCGCGCCGCAGACCGCCCATGTCGGCGAAGGCCGTCGATCCGACGGCCTGCGCCACCGCACCGGCGGCCAGGAACAGCAGGGCCTTGAAGGCGCCGTGCGCGATCAGATGGCTGATCGCCGCGACCACACTGCCGACCGACAGCGCCGCGAACATGTAGGCGAGCTGACTCACCGTGGACCAGGCGAGCACCCGCTTGAGGTCGTCCTGAGCAAGCGCGAAGGCGGCCGCGATCAGCATCGTGACGACGGCGATCAGGCCGACGGCGATCGTGGCGGTCCGGCTCTCGGCGAACAGCGGATGCATGCGGGCGACCAAGTAGACCCCGGCGGCCACCATCGTCGCCGAGTGGATCAGCGCGCTGACCGGCGCCGGACCGGGCATCGCGTCCGGCAGCCAGGTGTGCAACGGGACCTGCGCCGACTTGCCGACGGCCGCGAGCAGGATCAGCAGGGCGGTCACGGTGATCGTCGTCGACGACAGCTTGCCGGCCGCGGTCGCGTCGAGGATGTCGCTGATCCGATAGCTGTCGGTCGCCTGGCCGAGCACGATGATCGCGATCAGCAGCCCGATGTCGGCAGTCCGCGTCATCAGGAAGGCCTTCGCCGCGCCGTCCCGGGCGTCGGCCCGCTCCGAGTAGTGCGCGATCAGCAGGTAGGAGCAGACGCCCATCATCTCCCAGCCGATGAGCAGCACGAACAGGTCGTCAGCCACGACCACGGCGGCCATCGAGGCCGCGAACAGCGAGACGATCGCCGCGTACGCGCGATAGCGCTCGTCCTCGGCGAGGTAGGCGACCGAGTAGATCTGGACGAGCAGAGCGACGGTCGCGGCCAGCAGCAGGAGCGCAGCCGACATGGAGTCGGCTCGCAGCGCGAAGGACAGGGCGGGTGCCGTCAGGTTGCCCCAGGCGTGCCCCCACGATCCGCCGACCGGCGCCGCCTCGCCGAGTCGTGGCACGGCGACGACGACGGTCACGATCCAGGTGATCGCGGCGCCCCCGACGGCGACCAGGGCGACGCGTACCCGGTCGGTCATCGCCGCGCCGACCAGCGCCGCCAGCAGCGGCAGCCCGACGACCAGCACCAGCCCGATCACTGCGGCTCCCGTTCCTTGACGGTAGGCAAATCCCAGGACGCGCCGGCGTTTCTCGGGATCTCGCTACCGCCAGCGGGGGGTGGGGGGTCGCCGCCGAGCCGGTCGACGTCGATGTGGCCGTAGGTACGGAACAGGCGCAGCACGATGGCAAGGCCGAGCCCGATCTCCGCTGCGGCGAGCGCGATGATGAACAGGGTGAACACCTGACCCGACACGAGCACGTCGCGGAACCAGACGTCGAACGCGACCAGGTTGAGATTCGCGGCGTTGAGCATCAGTTCGACACCCATGAGCGCGAGCACCGCGTTGCGGCGTGCAAGTACGCCGTAGACCCCGATGCCGAAGAGCGCCGAACTCAACAGCAGCGGCCAGACGAGGGGCATCAGCCGCTCCCCTCGGGCGGACCCGAGCGTGCGGTCGCGGACTCTTCGACGGGTTCGTCGGGACTGCGCCGGGACAGCACGATCGCGCCGACCAGCGCAGTCAGCAGCACCACGCTGACGACCTCGAACCCAAGCACCCAGTGCCGGAAGATCGCGTCGCCCAAGGGCTGCGCGGCGCCGTGCGGCTCGTCGGAGACGTCGATCCGCTCGCCGCGGAACCCGTCGACCAGGAGTACGCCGAGAACAGCGGTTGTCGCGACCCCGGCGACGAGCGCGACTGGGCGGTTGCGCGTGCTGGTCGCGGAATCCGCACCGGTCGGCGCTCGGGTCAGCATCAGTGCGAAGAGCAGCAGCACGACGACCGCGCCGACATAGATCAGCACCTGCACCCAGGCGACGAACTCCGCGGTCAGCAGCAGGTAGCAGCCGGCCAGCGAGCCGAGCGTGACGACCAGCCAGAGTGCGGCGTGGACGAGGTGGTCGGTGGTGACGACCAGGACGCCGGAGCCGATCGCGAGCACCGACAACAGCCAGAACAGCACCTCGACCGTGCTCACGTCTCCGCCCCCGACGAGTCGTCGCGCTTTGCGGCCCGCTCGGCCGCCTTCCTCGCGGCCGCGATCTCCTTCGGCTCCTCACCGCCGGGGTCGATCGCGGGTGGCGGGGGCACGGTCCACATCCAGTCGCGCAGCCGGTCCCGCTCGTGGGTCAGCTCGAGGATGTCGTACTCGGCGTACTCGAACTCTGGAGTCCAGTGCAAGGCGTCGAACGGGCACGCCTCGATGCAGATGCTGCAGTACATGCACAGCGAGAAGTCGATCGCGAACCGGTCGAGCACGTTGTGGCTGCGCTCGCGGCCGCCCTCGACCTGCGGCGGCGTGACCTCCTTGTGGGAGTCGATGTAGATGCACCAGACCGGGCACTCGCGGGCGCACAGCATGCAGACGGTGCAGTTCTCTTCCTGCAGCGCGATCACGCCACGCGACCGGGGCGGCAGCTCCGGCTTGGCATCGGGGTACTGCGACGTGACCGACCGCCGCATCAGGTTGCGGGCGGTGACCCTCAGGCCATGCAGCAGACCGCGTCCGAAGGGGCTCATGCGATCTTCACCGCCACCACGGTCGTCAGGGCCAACTGCAACAGCACCACGGGTACGAGGACCTTCCAGGCCAGAGCGTTCAGCTGATCCTCTCGCAACCGCGGGAACGCGACGCGCACCCAGATCACGGCGAAGGCGACCACGCCGGTCTTGAGCAGCGTCCACAACCAGCCGAGCTCGTCCGACGCCGGGCCGTGCCAGCCGCCGAGGAACAGCACGGCGGTGAGTGCCGAGAGCACGACGATCCCGGCGTACTCGGCGAGCAGGAACATCGCGAACCGGATCCCGCCGTACTCGGTGTAGGGCCCGAAGACCAGCTCGGAGTCGGCCACCGGCATGTCGAACGGCGGTCGCTGCAGCTCGGCCAGCCCAGCTACGAAGAACACCACCAGGCCCGGCAGCTGCCACAGCAGCCACCACGGCTCCCACGCCTCGACGATGCCCGGGAGCGACAGCGTGCCGGCCGCCATCGCGACGCTCGAGGCCGCCAGGACGAACGGCAGCTCGTACGACATCAGCTGCACGGCCACCCGCATGCCGCCGAGCAGGCTGAACTTGTTGGCGCTGGCCCAGCCGCCCATCAGGGTGCCGAGGACGCCGACGCTGGTGACCGCGAGGACGAAGAACAGCCCGATGTCGAGGTCCTGGCCGACCAGGCCCGGACCGAGTGGGATCGCGATCATTGCGACCAGGTACGGCACCAGTGCCACCCCGGGGGCGATCGCGAAGACCGTACGATCGGCCGCCGCCGGTGCGACGTCCTCCTTCTGCACGAACTTCACTCCGTCGGCGACCAGCTGCGCCCAGCCGTGGAAGCGACCGGCGTACATCGGACCGACCCGCGCTTGCATGTGCGCCATCGCCTTGTGCTCGGTCTGGCCGACGAGCAGCGGCAGCAGCAGAAACGCCGCGAGCACGGCGGCGCAGCGCAGCGCGACCTCGAACGCGTCAGCCATCGCCGCCGCCCTTGGCACCCTCCGGATCGCGCGGCCCCCACTCGTCCGGGTCCGGGACACCCGGCGGTGCGATCCGGCGACGCGACGGCGCCTTGTCGGCGTCAGACTCGCCCGGCTCCTTCGCGCCCGGCCACGCCTTCACCACGCGGGACACGAGCACGAAGTCCTTGCGGAGCGGATGGCCCTCGAAGCCGTCGGGCAGCAGCAGCGGCTCGGTCGCGCCACCGACGAAGTCGATGCCGAACATCTCGTGCGTCTCACGCTCGTGCCAGGTCGCGCCCGGGTAGACCTCCTGGAGCGAATGGATCTGGGCCTGCTCTCGCGGCAGCAGGGTCCGCAGCAGCAGGTGGTCGAAGGTCCGCTCGCCCGACGCCGCCCGGCTCAGCTTGGCCAGATGGCACACCAGCCGGAAGCCCTCGTCGAGCTCGTCCACGGCGCTGAGCCAGTCGAAGTACTTGCAGCCGGCGCCGTCCCGCAACGCGGTGGCGCTCGGGACCCAGCGATGCGGTGCGACGTCGAGCGTCAGCGGCTCGAAGGCGTCGATCACGTCCGGCGGGTCGCCGGCCGAGGCGGTCGTCACGGCGTCGACCGCGCGCTCGGTCCAGGTCATGTCGACTCCGGCGGCGGGGACTCCGGCTTCGACTCCCGCGGCAGCGGCGCGGCGAGGGTCGGCCCGGTCAGCGACTCGACGCTGCGCGGCGTCGCGTAGCGCTCGGCCATCGACTCGCCGGCGATCTTCTCCTGCAGCTTGACGATGCCCTGCAGCAGCGCCTCCGGACGCGGCGGGCAGCCCGGCACGTAGACGTCGACCGGGATGACCTGGTCGACGCCCTTCGTCACGCAGTAGGAGTCCCAGTACGGGCCGCCGCAGTTGGCGCACGAGCCGAAGGAGATGACGTACTTCGGCTCCGGCATCTGCTCGTACAGCCGCTTCACCGCCGGCGCCATCTTGTCGGTCACGGTGCCGGAGACGACCATCAGGTCGGCCTGCCGCGGCCCCGGCGCGAACGGGATGACGCCGAGCCGGATGAAGTCGTGCCGGGCCATCGAGGTCGCGATGAACTCGATCGCACAGCAGGCGAGGCCGAAGTTGAAGACCCAGAGCGAGTAGCGCCGGCCCCAGTTGAGCAGGAAGCGCACCGGCTTCGGTGCGGCGACCGAGCCGGGTCCGAGCGTCGGAGCGGGAAGATCGACGGTCATGTCCAGGCCAGCACTCCCTTGCGCCAGGCGTACACGAGCCCGACGGTGATGAAGCCGATGAAGATACCCATCTCGATCACACTGACCCACCCGAGGAGGGCGAAGACCGTCGCCCAGGGGAACAGGAACACCGCGTCGACGGCGAACACGACGTAGAGATAGGCGAAGACGTAATAGCGGACGTGGGTCTGCGCCCAGCCCTCGCCGACCGGGTCGACTCCGCACTCGTAGGTCAGCTGTTTCTCCGGCGTCGGCCGGGCCGGCCGCAGCAGCCGGTTGCCACCAAGCATGGCGGCCACCAGGCCGACTCCGACGACGAGGATCGCCAGCACCGTGACGTACGACCCCAGGTAGCCGGTCATGGACGCTGAGTCTAGAGCTAGGACGCCTTCAGCTTGTCGGCGTACATCGCCCGGTCGGCGTCCCGCAGCACGCTGTCCGGATCGCCGCCTCGTACGGGTACGGACGCGACACCGACACTGACGCTCACCCGGACCGACCGGCCGTCGATCGTGATCGGCCCCTCGATCGCGGCTCGGAGCCGTCCGGTGAGCAGGCCGGCCGAGTCCGGGCTGACATGGTCGGCCACCACGATGAACTCGTCGCCACCGACCCGGATCACCGAGTCGGTGTCGCGCACGACCTGCAGCATCCGGTGCCCGATCACGGCCAGCACCTGGTCGCCAAACGCGTGGCCATAGGCGTCGTTGACCGCCTTGAAGTTGTCGAGGTCGCAGAACAGGACCGCGCCCTCACTGCCCCGGGCTTCGGCTGCGCTCAGGGCGCCGGCCAGGCGGGGCCGCAGGCCATGCCGGTTGGCGACGCCGGTGAGCGCGTCGTGATGCGCCCGGCGCTTGAGCTCGTCCTCGGCCCGCCGCCGCTCGCTGACGTCCTCGACCGACATGATCGCGTAGACGTCCTTGTCGTTCTCACCGTGGATCACCGAGGCGTTGACCGCCGCCCAGACGATCTGGCCGTCGGCACGGAGATAGCGCTTCTCGGCCTGGTAGCTCGCGGTCTGGCCGTTGACCAGACTGACCAGCGCCTCGTGGTTGGCCTCCCGGTCGTCGGGATGGGTGAGCTCCAGGCAGTTTCGCGCCAGCAGCTCCTCCTCGGTGTAGCCGAGGATCTTGCACAACGCCGGATTCACCTGGCGATAGCGGCCCGGCTGCGCGGCGTCCATCGACACCACGGCCATCCCGGTGCCGGCCGACTCGAAGGCCAGCCGGAACATCTCCTGGCTGGCCCGCAGCCGCTGCGTCTGCAGCTCGTTGGACACCGCGATCGCGGCCTGGGCGGCGAAAATCTCCAGCACTTCGCGCTGCGCCTTGTTCGGCCGCTTGCGATCGACCGGCAGGTCCACCGACAACACACCGAGCAGGTCGCCGGACCGCGACCGCAGCGGGGCGTAGAGCACGTCCTCGGGGTGCCAGGCCTCCGGATCGTCGCTGACCTCGATGTCTGGGACGAAGCAGTTGCTCGAGCCGGGGTCGGTGACGTCGTCGCCCTTCTCGTACGGAAGGAACCAAAGCGCTCCCCAGTGCACGGCCTCCTCGGCGTCGGCCATCAGGTAGCGAAGCGGGCGCCGGCGGCCGAGCAGCTTGGCCCGAGCGTCGGCACAACCGGCAACCGCCACGATTTCGAGCATGTCGGACGAATCGAGCAGGTTGACCGCTGCGACCTCGAAGCCGACGACATCGACGACGCCGTCCACGATGGTCTGCAGGGTGGCCTCCAGGCCGCGGGCGCTGTTGAGCTGTCCGATCAGGTCGTGCAGGCGACGCAGCGCCGACATGCCAAGGAAACGCTCGTCGGCGTCCATTAGCTCCTCCGGAGTGCGGGCCCGTATTCGACAGACTACGCGGTTTCCGCCGTCTTGTGCGGTGTTCGCCACGGGCGCCAGGTTGCGGACGCCACACCGCCCAGCAGGGGCACGCGAAGTAAGATGAGAGCCGGATGGCCGCAGAGAGAAGGGCGACGTGACCAAACAGGTCAAGCAGCTGGATCGTGTGATCATCCGGTTCGCGGGGGACTCTGGCGACGGAATGCAGCTCACTGGAGCCCGGTTCACCGCCGAAACCGCGGCATTCGGCAATGACCTGTCGACCCTGCCGAACTTTCCGGCTGAGATCCGCGCTCCGGCTGGCACCCTGCCCGGAGTGTCCAGCTTTCAGGTGCATTTTGCTGATTTCGACATTCTGACCCCCGGTGACGCACCGGACGTCCTGGTCGCGATGAACCCGGCGGCGCTGCGGGCCAACGTCGACGACCTGCGCCCCGGCGCCACGATCATCGTCGACACCCACGACTTCTCCGGTCGCAACCTGACCCGCGCCGGCTATGACGCCAACCCGCTCGAGGACGGCAGTCTCGAAGACTTCGGGGTCCACGAGGTCGACCTCACGAGCATGACGGTTGAGGCCGTCAAGGAGTTCGGGCTGTCGCGCAAGGACGCCGCCCGCGCCAAGAACATGTTCGCGCTCGGACTGCTGTCCTGGATGTACGGCCGCCCGACCGAGCCCACGATCGAGTTCCTTCAGACCCGGTTCGCCGCCGCGCCGGCGCTTCGCGACGCCAACATCGCCGCCTTCCGGGCCGGCTGGAACTTCGGCGAGACCACCGAGGCGTTCGCGATCCGCTACGAGGTCAAGCCCGCCCCGATGCCGACCGGCCGCTATCGCAACATCACCGGCAACCTCGCGCTCGCGTACGGCATCGTCACCGCCGGCCAGCTGACCGGGCTCGACGTTTTCCTCGGCGCCTACCCGATCACCCCGGCGTCGGACGTGCTCCACGAGCTCGCCAAGCACAAGCGGTTCGGCGTCACGACCTTCCAGGCCGAGGACGAGATCGCCGGCATCGGTGCCGCGCTCGGTGCGTCCTTCGGTGGCGCCCTCGGCGTCACGACGACGTCCGGGCCGGGCCTGTCGCTCAAGATGGAGACCCTCGGACTCGCCGTCATGCTCGAGCTGCCGCTACTGGTGTGCGACATCCAGCGCGGCGGACCGTCGACCGGTCTGCCGACCAAGACCGAGCAGGCTGACCTGCTGCAGGCCATGTACGGCCGCAACGGCGAGGCACCGGTGCCGATCGTCGCACCTCGGTCCCCGGCCGACTGCTTCGACGCCGCGCTCGAGGCGACCCGGATCGCGATCGAGTACCGCACGCCGGTCGTGCTGCTGTCCGACGGCTATCTGGCCAACGGCTCCGAGCCGTGGCGGCTGCCCGAGATCTCCGAGCTGGAGCGGATCGACCCCGTCTTTGCCTCCGGACCCAACCACGTCGCCGACGACGGCACCGAGAGCTTCCTGCCGTACCTCCGCGACGCCGAGACGCTGGCCCGGCCGTGGGCCATCCCCGGGACGGCCGGCCTCGAGCATCGGATCGGTGGCATCGAGAAGGAGGACATCACCGGCGACATCTCGTACGACCCGGTCAACCACGACCTGATGGTCCGGACCCGGCAGGCCAAGGTCGACGCGGTCGCGAAGTCGATCCCACCGCTCGAGGTCGACGACCCCGACGGCAACGCTCGGGTGCTCGTGCTCGGCTGGGGCTCGACCTACGGTCCGATCGGCGCCGGCGTTCGACGCGTACGCGCCGAGGGAGTGCCGATCGCGCAGGCCCACCTGCGGCATCTCAACCCGTTCCCGTCCGATCTCGGCGACGTACTGCGCCGCTACGACCGGGTGCTGCTTCCCGAGATGAACCTCGGACAACTGGCGCTGCTGCTGCGGGCGAAATACCTGGTTGACGTCGTCGGCTACAACAAGGTGCGCGGGCTTCCCTTCAAGGCGGCCGAGCTCGCCGACGTGATCCGTGGACTCGCCGAGGAGGTGTACGAGTGACAACGCAACTGCCCGATCCGAAGCTCCGCCAGGACGGTCTGAGCGCGGTGCCCCCAGCAGACGCACCGGCCGACCGCAAGGCGTACAAGTCCGACCAGGAGGTTCGCTGGTGCCCCGGCTGCGGTGACTACGCGATCCTCGCCGCGGTCCAGGGCTTCATGCCCGATCTGGGGCTGCGACGCGAGAACATCGTCTTCGTCTCCGGCATCGGCTGCGCAGCGCGGTTCCCCTACTACCTCGACACCTTCGGGCTGCACTCGATCCACGGCCGGGCGCCGGCCATCGCGACCGGGCTGGCCGTGACCCGACCGGACCTGTCGGTCTGGGTCGTGACCGGCGACGGCGACGCCCTGTCGATCGGCGGCAACCACCTGATCCACGCGTTGCGGCGCAACCTCAACATCACGATCCTGCTGTTCAACAACCGGATCTACGGCCTGACCAAGGGGCAGTACTCCCCCACGTCGGAGACCGGCAAGGTGACCAAGTCGACGCCGATGGGCTCGATCGACAACCCCTTCGACCCGGTGGCACTGGCGATCGGCGCCGAGGCGACCTTCGTGGCGCGCACCATCGACTCCGACCGCAAGCACCTGACCGGCGTGCTCAAGGCCGCTGCCGCGCATCGGGGTGCGTCCCTTGTCGAGATCTACCAGAACTGCCCGATCTTCAACGACGACGCGTTCAAGGCGTTCAAGGACCGCGACACCGCCGAGTCGGCGCTGATCCCGCTGGAGCACGGCAAGCCGGTCCGGTTCGGGCCGGACGGCAAGTACGCCGTGATCCGCGAGCCGAGCAGCGGCGGCTTCTTCGCCGTCGAGGCCGATGACGTCGACGAGTCGCAGATCCACGTCCACGACGCGCATCTGCGCGACCCGTCGGCGGCCTTCGGACTGTCGATGCTCACCGACCACGGCCAGCTGCACCGGGCGCCGATCGGCATCTTCCGCCAGGTCGAGCACCCGACCTACGACGACCAGGCCCGGGCCCAGATCGCCACCGCTCGCGAGGCCCACGGCGACGGGGATCTCGAGGCGCTCCTCACCGGCAAGGACTCCTGGGTCGTCGCCTGACCTGCAGCAATTCGGCCAAGCTCGCCCCATTCGGCCGCGCAATCTGTCACTGTTGAGTGAGGGAGGCGCAGCGTGCGGACGTGGGAATGGATCGTCATCGGGCTCTCGGTCTGGGTCGGCCTGTCCGCGCTGCTGACCGCCCTGTGGGTCATGATCGGGTCAAAACTGCTGCGCTATCCACGGCGCTATCCCCGTCGGCAACGACGCGAACGCCGCGACAGCTCGGACTGGGAGACGGCGGCCGGACCAGATCGCTGACGCCGGCCGAATCCACGAAGCGCGACGGAGCTCCGACGCGACCTTGCTGCCTCCCTCTCGCAGCAACGCCGAGTCGGAGCTCCGTGGGCTCTCGGGCTACGGCACCGGAACGAACCGGATGCCGTAGCGGTACTTGTTGTGGAATCGCTTGCCGTCGGTCACGAACCAGACGCCGCCCTCGACCGGCAGGATCTGGTAGCCGCCCTTGGTCTGCGGCATCACCGGGTTCCAGGCCATCGCCTTGCCGGTGACCGGGTCGACCGCTCCGCCACCGGGCCGCGACACCGCACCCGGGCCGGCCGAGTCTCGGCCATACGGGTTGTCCAGCCACCGGCTGTGACCCTGGACGTAGACCGCCGCGCCGGTCACCGCGACCGAGTGCAGCGTGTCGCCGCCGGTGTAGTTGATCCAGGCCGGCTGCGCCGGCGTCAGGTTCGACGTGTTGAACCGCGCCACCGAGTCGCACAGCACGAGCCCCGGGCCTTCGCCGTTGATCCGGTGGCCGCCGGTCGAGGCGACCGCGAAGTACGAGCTGTCCGGTGCGAAGTCGACGTCGCGGACGTACATCTGGTACATCGGGCGGGTCTGGGCGTGGCAGCCGCGCGACGAGTGCGGGTAGTTCCACGGCGAGACGGTCGCCCCGTTGTCGGTCAGGTCGAGCATGACCATCCGCCAGTTGGCCTGACCGTCGACCGAGGTGAAGTTGCCGACCGCCACCAGGTGCTGACCGTCGGGGCTCACGTCGAAGCGGAAGACCTCCGGCCGGGTCGTGTACGGCAGCGGATCGCTGATCGCCATGTTCAGGTAGGTGGTCGGCTTGCCGGTCGCCGGGTTCAGCGACATCAGGCGCTTCTTGAAGGTGCCGCCGACGATCAGCTGGCCATGGGTCAGCTCCATGTCGGAGACCCGGCCGCCGGCGATCGTCGGGACGAAGTTCGGGTCGAGCGCGCCGGTCGTCACGTTGAGCTTGGCGATCGCCGTCCGCGGCTGCCCGTTGACGTTGCGGAACTCGCCGCCGATGTAGACGTTGTCGCCGTCGCCCAGGACCGACCAAACCTGGCCGTCGACCGAGGGAGCGAAGCCGCTGACCGCTCCGGTGTCGGCGTCGAAGGCGAAGACGTTGGTGCGGTCGTACGACGTGGTGCGGCTGCTGTTCTCGACCGCCCGGAAGTTGCCGCCGACGACCATCAGGTCGCCCGCCTGCGTGATGGAGTAGGCCACCGGCCGGTCGACCGCGGGGGTCGACAGCAGGTTCGGCGTCCAGGCGACCGGGTCCTCGGACGCGACGGACGTGTGCTGGACATCGGACGCCATGGCCACTGCGGGCGTGGCCAGGCAGAGCGCGGCGGCTGCGATGACGCCGCGGACGAGTCGAAGGTGCATGCAGAGGCTCCTGATCGCGGCACCGTTCCGTACGCCGCAGTGGTCTTGATTGCGTCCCATCGGGCCGACGACTCACGAACGGTGAGCATCGACTACATCGGGATACATCCCGCGCAGAGGTCGATCCGTTACGGGTATTCCGGAGGTTTTACGATCCGCAAAGGCTTCATTACGCTCCGTCGGGGCAATTCGGGCGAATCCACTGGACCACATTGACCGGCCGCGAGCGCAAAGCCGATCAAGTTCGCGGCCCGCCGTCGCCACACAATGGGGGTATGAGCCCGTCCAGCGACGCCTTCGCCACCTTCGTCGGTGTGCTGTCGGATGCGCTCGACGACCACGACGTAACCGCGACCGAGCTCGCCTCGCGGGCCCGGTTGTCCCGGTTCCACTTCGACCGGGTGATCGCGGCGACGGCCGGCGAGCCGCCCGCGAGGTTCCGCCGTCGGGTGCTGCTCGAACGGGCGGCGTACCGCCTGCTGACCAGCGACGACACGATCCTCGACGTCGCGATCGAGGCCGGTTACTCCTCCCACGAGGCGTTCACCCGCGCCTTCGTCCGGGCGTACGGCGTCGCACCGGCGAAGTGGCGGCGGCACCCGACCCGGATCTCCATCGCCTCGCCGAGCGATGTCCACTTCCACCCTCCCGGCAGCCTGCGGCTGGCCGGCCGACAGAAGGTGCATTCCATGGACCTGGTCATCCGGATGGTCGAGCACCACGTCTGGCTGGTCGGCCAGATGCTCGACCGCGCGACCCGTCTCTCCGCCGAGCAGCTCGACACGCCGATCGAGGTGTCGGTCACCGGCGTCGACGACCAGCCGACCCTGCGCTCGCTGCTGTCGCGTCTGGTCGGCCAGCTCGACATGTGGGGCTCGGCGATGGAGGGGCGCGACTACGACTTCGCCGTCGAGCGCGACGAGAGTGTGCTGCACATGCAGAGCCGGATGGCCGAGGTCGGACCGGCCTTCGTCGCCGCCGTACGTGAGGTCTGCGACCAGGCCCGGCTCGACGACGCGGTGATCTGCCCGGGCGAGACGATCGAGGTCTACACCTATGGCGGCATGATCGCCCACGTCCTGACCTTCGCGGCCCATCGCCGTACCCTCGTCGCCGGCGCTCTGTGCGACGCGGGCTACGACGACCTCGACGGCGGCGACCCGATCCGCTGGATCGCCGACTCATGAGCCCGACGCGTCGGCTGTTGACGGTCAACGTCGTGTACGCGATCCGGCGCGGACCGACCCGGCTCACCGCGATCGACAAGCGACCGGTCTCTGGTCCCGTGAGTGTTGGTGAGCTGGGTCTGGACGGCGACCGGCAGTGCGACACCAGCAATCACGGCGGCCCGGACAAGGCGCTCTACGCGTACGCCAGCGAGGACGCGACCTGGTGGGCCGGCGAGCTCGGCCGTGACATCCCGCCGGGACTGTTCGGCGACAACCTCACGACGCAAGGGCTCGACGTCACCGGCGCCCTGATCGGCGAGCGCTGGCGGATCGGCGGCCGGGACCGAGGCGTGCTCGTCGAGGTCCGGATGCCACGGACGCCATGCGACAACTTGTCGGGGCGGATGGGCGATCCGGGGTTCCACAAGCGGTTCGCGGCGTCGCGCCGGGTGGGTGCCTACCTCAGCATGCTCGAACCGGGCACGATCCAGGCCGGCGACCGGATCGAGATCGTCTATCGGCCCGACCACGATCTCAGCGTCGGCGGCTACTTCGACCGGCCCGACCCCGACCGGATGCGACGTGTCCTCGACACCGGCATCGACCTGGCCGGGATCGTCCGCCGCCGGGTGCAGCGGGTCGCCGCTCGCGCTTGATCGCTCACCACGAAAACGTGGTGAGTCCGCACTTCGCACGGTGTCGACGCCATGCAGAGTGTCAAAACACCACGAGAACGTGGTATTCGATCAGGCGCTACGCGACACGACCAGGTCGCAGAGTGCCTCGAGGGCGGCCCGAGCCGGCACGTCCGGCAGTGGCGCCAGCACCTCGCGGGCCTCGTCGGCGCGCGCCTGGACGTACGCCCGGGCGCTGTCGATCGCGGAGTGCCGCCGGAGCAGCTCCAGCGCCTCGGCATGCAGCGCGTCGTCGGACAGGTCCGAGCGCAGCAGCTCCTGGAGCCGGGCGTCAGCCGGATCGGTCGACGCCATCGCCAGCAGGGCCGGCAGCGTGGGCACGCCCTCGCGCAGGTCGGTGCCCGGCGTCTTGCCCAGGTCACCCGCCTCGCTCGCCACGTCGATGATGTCGTCGGACAGCTGGAAGCAGCACCCGATGCGTTCGCCGAACTCGGTCAGCGCCGCCTCGATCTCGGCCGGAGCGCCGGAGCACTTGGCCCCGAACCGAGCCGAGGTGGCGATCAGGGAGCCGGTCTTGTCGGCGACGACCGACAGGTAGTGGGCCAGCGGATCCTGGCCGTCGGCGGGTCCCAACGTCTCGCGGATCTGCCCCTGGACCAGCCGGCCGAACGTACGCGCCTGGATGTCGACCGCCTCCGGGCCGAGCGACGCCACGATGATCGACGCCCGAGCGAACAGGTAGTCGCCGACCAGAATCGCGATGTTGTTGTCCCATCGGGCATTGGCGCTCGGTGCTCCGCGCCGCAGCAGGGCCTCGTCCATGACGTCGTCGTGATAGAGCGTGGCGACATGCGTCAGCTCGACGACCTGCGCGGCCGACAGCACCTCGGGCGCGCCCGGGTCGCCGAACTCGGCGGTCAGTAGCACAAGCATGGGCCGAAAGCGCTTGCCGCCGGCGTCGAGCAGATGGCGAGCCGCCTCGGTCACGAAGGGCATGTCGGCGCCGACAGCCGATGCAAGCTCGCGCTCCACCTCGTCAAGTCGGTTCCGCAGCCGTGCTTCGAGTTCGGCGTCGACGTCGGGGATTCCCAACGAGGTCTCGGTGTTCAACGTACGAAGGCTCCTGCGTTCTGTGCCAGGTCCAGCACCGGCCCGGGCACGATGCCGAGCGCGAGCGTCACCACGACGGCGACCGCCACGACCGTTGCGGTCATCGCACTGGGCATCGCGACGCTCGGCCCCTCGCCGACCGGATCGGAGAAGTACATCAACACAATGACACGGACGTAGAAGAACGCCGCCACCGCGCTCAACACGACGCCGACCACGACCAGCGGCCAGGCGCCACCCGACCAGGCAGCGCTGAACACCGCCCACTTGCTGGTGAAGCCGCTCGTCAGCGGGATGCCGGCGAACGCGAGCAGGAAGAACGCGAAGACGCCGGCCAGCACGGGCGACGTCTTGCCCAGGCCCGCCCACCGGGACAGGTGGGTCGCCTCGCCGCCGGTGTCGCGCACCATCGTCACGACCGCGAACGCACCGATGGTCGAGAAGCCGTAGGCCGTGAGGTAGAACAGCACGCCCTGCAGGCTGGTCAGACCGGTCCCCGAGAACGCGCCGGCGAAGCCGACCAGCAAGAAACCGGCATGCGCGATCGCAGAGTAAGCGAGCATCCGCTTGATGTCGGTCTGGGTCAACGCGATGATCGAGCCGACCAGCATGGTGAGGCAGGCGACGATCCAGATGATCGGTCGCCAGTCCCACTGCGCGCCGCCGAAGGCGACGTAGAAGACCCGGAGCAGGGCGCCGAAGGCGGCGATCTTCGTCCCGGCGGCCATGAACGCCGTGATCGACGTCGGGGCGCCCTGGTAGACGTCCGGGGTCCAGGAGTGGAACGGCGCCGCCGACACCTTGAACAGCAGGCCGACCGCGATCAACCCCATGCCGGCCAGCAGCAGGTTCTGCGCGTCGGTACGGTTGCTGACCGCCTGGTCGATCCCGGCCATCGTGAACGAGCCCGCATAGCCGTAGGTCAGCGCGATGCCGTACAGGAAGAACGCCGACGAGAAGGCGCCGAGCAGGAAGTACTTCATCGCCGCTTCCTGGCTGATCAGCCGGCGACGACGGGCCAGCCCGCACAGCAGATAGAGCGGCAGGCTCAGCACCTCGAGTGCGACGAACATGGTCAGCAGGTCGTTGGCGGCCGGGAAGATCATCATGCCGGCGACGGCGAACAGCGCCAGTGGGAAGACCTCGGTGTGCTCGATGCCGCGGGTGGAGACCTCGCGCTCGGCGTCGGTGCCCGGGAGCGCGGCGGCCTGCCCGGCGAACGCGGTGACGCCGCCTTCGAGCCGGCGCTCGGCCATCAGCATCACCGAGATGATCGACAGAGCGAGCAGCACACCCCATATGAAGACCGTGGGCCCGTCGATGGCGAGAGCGCCCTCGGCCACGATCTGCCCGCGGGCGGCGTCGCCGTCGACCGGCGTCAGATCGGCCGCGACCCAGATGGTGCCGACCAATGCCGCGCCGAGTGCGGCGAGGGTCAGCGTCACCTGGGCGAAGTAGCGGTACGCCCGCGGCAGCACGGCCTCGAGCAGGACGCCCACGCAGGCGGCGCCCACCACGATCAGCAGCGGGTAGATCGAGCTGTACTGGATCGTCGGCTGCTCGAAGGTCACGTCCGCGACCAGCGTGGACGTCATCGGTTGCTCCCTTCGACGCTCTGTGGCTCGACCACCGGGACATCGGGCGTGGTGTCAGGGACCGGCACATTCTGCAGCGTGGCGTCGACCGCCGGGTTGATCACGTCGAGCAGCGGCTGCGGCGCGAACCCGAGCCCGATCAGCAAAGCGACCAGCGGCGCGAGGGCGGCGACCTCCCGGCGACCGAGGTCGGTGATGCCGGCGTTGTCCTCGCGCAACGGGCCGGTCATCGTGCGCTGGTACATCAGCAGCACGTAGATCGCACCCAGGATGACGCCGGTGGCGGCGAAGACGGCCGCGGTCTTGGAGAACGTGAAGGTGCCGGCGAGCACCAGGAACTCACTGACGAACGGCGCCAGTCCGGGCAGCGACAAGGTGGCGAGCACCGCGACCATGAAGATGCCGGACATCAATGGCGCGACCTTCTGTACCCCGCCGAAGTCCGAGATCCGCTTGGACCCGCGGCGTTGGATCAAGAAGCCGGTCACCAAGAACAACGCCGCTGTGGCCAGGCCGTGGTTGACCATGTAGAGGGTCGAGCCGGAGGCGGACACACTGGTGAACGCGAAGATGCCCAGCACGATGAAGCCGAAGTGCGAGATCGACGCGTAGGCGATCAGGCGGCGGATGTCGTCCTGGCCGATGGCGAGCAGCGCACCGTAGATGATCGAGATCACCGCGAGCGTGATGACCACCGGGCTGGCCCAGTCCGACGCCTCCGGGAACAGTTGGAGGCAGAACCGGATCATGCCGAAGGTGCCGATCTTGTCGAGGATGCTCACCAGCAGCACCGACGTGCCCGGCGTGGCCTCGCTCGCGGCGTCGGGCAGCCAGGTGTGAACCGGCCACATCGGCGCCTTGATCGCGAACGCGGCCATGAATCCGAGGAACAGCCAGCGCGCCGTCGTCTGGTCGATCGGGACCTGCGTCAGCTCCGACAGTAGGTAGGTCGAGCCAAACTGCGAGTCGGCCGACACGACGAAGAGCCCGATCACCGAGGCGAGCATCAGCAGCCCGCCGAGCAGCGAGTAGAGCAGGAACTTGACCGCTGCGTACGAGCGCTGCGCCCCGCCGTAGCCGCCGATCAGGAAGTAGATCGGGATCAGCGTCGCCTCGAACAGGACATAGAACAAGAACACGTCGGTCGCCGCGAAGACGCCGATCGCGAGACCCTCGAGGAACAGCATCCAGGCGAAGTAGGCGTTGACACTCCACCGGCCGGTCTCGCCGTCGTTCCAGGACGCCAGCACGACAATGGGAACGAGCACCGTGGTCAACAGGATCAGGGCGAGCCCGATGCCGTCGACACCGACGGCGTAGTGGGCGCCGAACGCCTCGATCCAGGTGTGTTCCTCGGTGAACTGGTAGCCGCCACCGGTGTCGTAGCCGGTGGACATGATGATCGCCAGCACCAGCGGGATCAGCGAGATGACGAAGGCCGCCTGCTTGGGCAGCTCCCCGCCGCGGCTGCGCGGCAGCAGCATCAGCACGAACGCGCCGACGAGGGGCGCCGCCGCAATGACGGTCAACCACGGGAAGTCGTTCACGCTTCCTCCTCAACCGTCGGCAACGTCGGAACGTGGGGTGTAACGGAAGTGATCATGCGAGGTTCACCGCCAGGATCCCCAGCACGACGATCACGGCGCCGCCCAGGAAGGCCAGTGCATAGGAGCGGACGAACCCGGTCTGGATGCGTCGAACACGTCCCGAGGTGCCCCCGATCAACGCGGCGATGCCGTTGACCATGCCGTCGATCCCTCGGTTGTCGAAGTAGACCAGGGATCGGGTGAGGTACTGGCCCGGCCGCATGAAGACCGCCTCGTTGAACGCATCACCGTAGAGATCGGCTCGCGCGGCCCGCGTGAGTACGGATCCGCGGGGCGCCACCACCGGCACCGGGCGGGTGCCGTACATCCACCAGGCGATGCCGATGCCGACCGCGACGACAACCAGGATCAGCAGGGTCAAGACGATCTCCGGCATGCCCAGCTCGTGGTGTTCCTGCGGGCCGACGACCGGCGTCAGGAAGTCGACGATCCAGTCGCCGGCGATCAGCAGACCGCCGAAGGCGGCGAGAGCGGCGAGGATCATCAGCGGAACCGTCATGATCTTGGGCGACTCGTGCGGATGCGCGTCCTCGGCCCACCGCTTCTCGCCCTCCCAGGTCATCAGCATCACGCGGGTCATGTAGAACGCGGTGATCCCGGCACCCAGCATGGCGGCGAGCCCGACGATCACGTTGTCGGCCATCGCGGCCTCGATGATCTTGTCCTTGCTCCAGAAACCGGACAGCAGCGGGAAGCCGATGATCGCGAGATAGCCGATCCCGAAGGTGGCGAACGTGATCGGGAGGTACTTCCGCAGCGCGCCGTAGCGCCGCATGTCGACCTCGTCGTTCATCCCGTGCATGACCGAGCCGGCGCCGAGGAACAGGTCGGCCTTGAAGAAGCCGTGGGTCAGCAGGTGGAAGATCGCGAACGCGTAGCCCGCAGGGCCGAGTCCGGCGGCCAGCATCATGTAGCCGATCTGGCTCATCGTCGATCCGGCGAGGGCCTTCTTGATGTCGTCCTTCGCGCAACCGATGATCGCACCGAACAGGACGGTGACGATGCCGACGATGACGACCGCGGTCTGGGCGGTGTCGGTCGTGTTGTAGATGAAGCTGGACCGGACGATGAGGTAGACGCCGGCGGTCACCATCGTCGCCGCATGGATCAGCGCCGAGACCGGGGTCGGGCCCTCCATCGCGTCCAGCAACCAGCTCTGCAGCGGCACCTGGGCCGACTTGCCGCAGGCGCCGAGCAGAAGCAGCAGGCCGAGCGCGGTCTGGGTGCCGGTCGACGCGTCGCCGATGCCGGCCGCCACGCCGGAGAACGACATGGTGCCGAACGTCGAGAACATCAGCATGATGCCGATCGCCAGGCCGAAGTCGCCGACCCGGTTGACGATGAACGCCTTCTTGGCCGCCACCGCCGCCGAGTTCTTGTGCAGCCAGAACCCGATCAGCAGGTAGGACGCCAGGCCGACGCCCTCCCAGCCGAGGAAGAGTGCGAGGTAGTTGTCGGCCAGGACGAGCAGCAGCATCGCCGCGACGAACAGGTTCATGTAGCCGAAGAACCGCCGCCGCCGCTCGTCCTCGGCCATGTAGCCGATCGAGTAGACGTGGATGATGCCGCCGACACCGGTGATCAGCAGGACGAACAACGCCGACAACGGGTCGTAGAGCAGGCCCATGTTGGCGTGGAAGGTGCCGGCGTCGATCCAGGTGTAGAGGTTCTGCCCGATCGACCGGTCGTCCTCGCTCCGGCCGAGCAGGGTCACGAACATGACCAGCCCCAGCGCGAACGACACCAGCGGTGAGATCGCGCCCAGCAGATGACCCCACGAGTCCGTACGGCGCCCGCCGATCAGCAGGATCGCCGCACTCGCCAGGGGCAGCGCGATCAGCAGCCACAGGAGGGCGAACACACCGTCCGCACTCGCAACCTCAGCCACGACTCACTCCGTCCATCAGACAGGGCCCCTAGTACTTCAGCAGGCTGGCGTCGTCGACCGACGCCGACCGGCGGGTACGGAAGATCGCCACG
>Ga0081455_10000157_pt1 | contig 82320 bp, 80 predicted proteins | sample TabmetS3T2R1_FD_70207 | JGI IMG/M metagenome (GOLD analysis project Ga0081455, IMG submission 70207) | Tabebuia heterophylla rhizosphere microbial communities from the University of Puerto Rico - S3T2R1 | ecosystem: Host-associated > Plants > Roots > Rhizosphere ... | reverse complement strand
CGAGCCCCTTTGCTCGTCACCGCACCCGCGCGGGCTCAGCCCTGCCCGGACGCGAAGTCGACGCTCGCGCTGGCCTTCTCCCACTGGTCGACGTCGCCCTGGAGACGCTCCTGCACGGCGCGGAACCCTCGGACGGCATCGGATCCGAGCAGGAGGAGCGCCGGCACCTTCCCGGCGTCGACGACCTCGACGATCACCGCGGCACCGCGTTCCGGGTCGCCCGGCTGCTTACCGTGCGCGGTGTCGGTTTCCTTGCGCCGCTTGCCCGCCGTGTCCGCGTAGTCCGCGATCGTCTGCAACGACTGGGTCAGCGACCGGCCGGAGAAGTCGGTCCGCAGCCCACCCGGTTCGACGATCATCGCGGACACGCCCAACGGGGCGAGCTCCTTGCGCAACGACTCGGTGACCGCCTCCAGCGCCGCCTTCGACGCCGAGTAGTAGCCGGAACCGGGCGCGCACTCCCGGGCGCCGATCGACGAGACGTTGACGATCGTCCCGCTCCGGCGCGCTCGCATTCCCGGCAGCACAGCCTTGATCATGTCGACCGCGCCGAAGAGGTTGGTGTCGAACAGACGCCGGACGTCGGGGTCGTCGCCCTCCTCGATCGCGGCGCGGTAACCGTATCCGGCGTTGTTCACCAGCACGTCCACGCCACCGAACCGGGATTCGGCGCGGCGCACCGCCTCCGCCACCTGGTCCCGATCCGACACGTCCAGCGCGGCGGACACCGCGGTCTCCGGGTACCGCTCCACGAGGTCCCGGACGCTCGCCTCATTCCGCGCGGTCACCACGGCGTTGTGCCCGGCATCGAGCACCGCCTCCGCGAGGCTGCGACCAAGGCCGCTCGAACACCCGGTGATCAGCCAAGTCGCCATTCTTCGTCACCCTTCCGTTCGTTCAACGATCTTACCCGGCACGACTTCCTGATCCGGCTGCCCGGCCGGAACCTCCCGGAACGCCGCCAGGTCGACGCGGTTGCGCTCACGGACCGACAGGGTCGCCAGCACGGAGATCACGAGCAGGCCGACCGTCAGCCAGAGGACCGCGTGCGTGCCGGCGGCGGAGGAGACCGCGGCGGCGACGAACGGGGCGGGCGCCGAGAAGAACAGGTTGGCGAAGGCGAACGAGAGCGCCGAACCCGCGTAGCGGAAGCGCGTCGGGAACTGCTCGGCGTAGAGGGCCGGGTAGATCGCGCTGACGAACTGGACGGATCCGAGCGCCAGCGTGGCACCGAGCGTGATCAGGAGGAAGCTGCCGGTCGGCGCGCTGAAGAAGAAGATCAGGATGCCGGCGAGGTTGCCCAGCAGGCCGACGACGAAGGGCCGCTTGCGGCCCATCCGGTCGCTGACCCAGCCGCCCAGCACGCACAGCGGGACCGACAGCGCGTTGGCGGTCAGCAGGATGGCGAACGTGGAGCTGCTCGAGAAGCCGAACTGCTTGGTCAGCAAGTTCAGGCCGTACACCGCGATCAGGTAGAAGCTGAATGCGGAGCCGCCCAGCGCGAGCGCGAGCTGAGCGATCTTCCCGGGCTGCTTCAACAGCACCCGGGCGCCGCTGCCCGCACCCCGGTCGGCCTTCGCGGGCGACGCCTCCGCGGCCTGCCTGGCCGCACGATCGGCCACGAATGCCGGCGTCTCTTCGAGCCGGAGCCGGACGAACACCGCGACCGCCACGATCACGATGCTGGACAGGAACGGGATCCGCCATCCCCAGGACTGCCACTGGGACTGCGACAGCACCGACGTAAGCAGGGCCAGCAGGAGGTTGGCCATGACCTGACTGAGCGGCGACCCGATGATGATGAACGACGACAGCAGGCCACGCCGGTGGCTGCGCCCGTGCTCCATGACCACGAGCTGGTTGCCGGTCGTCTCACCGCCGAGGGAGAAACCCTGTACGAACCGCAGGATCACGAGGATGGTCGCGACCACGACCCCGCGACCGGTCGGCAGGAGCCCGATCACGATCGTGCAGACACCCATCGTCGCGAGGGTGGTGTAGAGCACGGGCAGCCGGCCGATCTTGTCCCCGAGGTGTCCGAAGAACATCGCGCCGAGCGGGCGGGCGACGAAACCGACGCCGAACGTCGCGAACGACACGAGCAGGCCCGCGGTGCTTCCCAGATTGCCGAAGAACAGGGTGGGGAAGAGTGTGGCGGACAGTGCCCCGAACACGGCGAAGTCGAAGTACTCGAACGCCGATCCGAGGGTGCCGCTCATCACGGCACGGCGTTCGTTCTTCCCGAGGCGCCGTGGTTGCACGGCTCCGGTGGAGGCGGACAGGGACATGGGAAACTCCTCATCGAGTCGAGGGACATCTGTGGCCGTGCACCGGTTACTGGCGAACCGGGTCGTACGTGGTGGGCGTGGCGGCCGGGCAGCATTCACCCGGCCGCGAGCCGGACGGCTGCGGCCCACCCTGCGAGTGGCAGCGTTCTGGCGAGTCTCTCCGAGGCGGTCCCTGGTGACTGTTCGTCCGAAGTGGCGTGGGTGGCCGGCCTAGCCGGCGTCGCGGACCGTGAGGCCGGACAACGCGATGGCGGCGAACTCCCGGGCGATGGTGGCCGCATCGTAGGGGCCGTCCGGCCGGTACCAGCGATGCGTCCAGTTCAGCATCCCGAAGATGGCGTGCGTCGCCACGTCGGGATCGATGTCCCGGCGCAGGCTTCCGTCGTTCATCCCGTCCTCGAGTATCGAGCGGACGACCGCCTCGTAGCGTCGCATCCGCTCGACCTCCTCGCGCGACCAGTCGGTGCGGGCGTCGGTCACCCGGCGCAGTTCCCTGACGAGCACGGTCCACTGCGGGTAGCCCTGCTCGTGGGTCTTCAGGTGGTTCGCCATGATCTGTTCGAGCTTGTCGGCAGCGCTCAGGTCGCCCTCGGCGATCTCCTCTGCCGCGGCGAGGTTGGCCGCGAGCATGCCGGAGCAGACCTGCTGGAAGAGCTCCTCCTTACTCGATGCGTAGTAGTAGACCGAGGCGCGGTCGGTACCGGCCCGCGCCGCGATGTCGTTGAGGGTCGTGGCGTCGTATCCCTCCTCCGCGAACACCTCCGCGGCGGAGGCGAGGATCTGGGCCCGTCTTTCCGCGTAGTTGGCGTTGTCCTTGTTCTGGGCCGCTTTCCGGCGCCGGTCCAAGCCGCTCGACTTGTTCGTCCCCTTGGGATTCGGCACGACATCTCCCTCTCGTCCGCGCGGCACGCCTGAGTTGTCTACACTCATGTTGACACAACACGACGCCGCGGGGACCGGCCCAGCAGCCGGGATACGTAGCGGCGTGCCTCGGCGAGGGAGCCTCCGCTGTTGAGCAGCACGGCGACGGCGATGGCGGCGGCCTGGACGAGATAGGTGATCGAGGACGGCGCGCCGGTGGCGGTGAGGAAGACGTTGAGCTGGCTGACGAAGACCGCTCCGACCGCCGTGCCCACGATCCGGCTGCGGCCGCCGCCGAACGCGGTACCACCGACGATGACCGCCGTGATCGTGGAGAACAGGTAGGGATCGGCGATCGTCGTCGCCGGCGTCCGCAGGTAGCCGGCGAGCAGGATTCCGGCGATGCCGAAGCACAGACCGGCGGCGGTGTAGGTGCCGATGACGTAGCGGGAGACGGCGATGCCGGCGGCACGGGCCGTGTCTTCCTGGGCGCCGACGGCGGCCAGCCGGCGTCCCCAGATCGTCTTGGTCACGGCCAGGGCCGCGAGCACGACGAACACCGCGGCGACATACAAGGTGTTCGGGATCCCGAGCGTCTTGTCGCTGGCGAGCGTGGCCAGCGACGGCGGGACGGCCTTGAGCACCCCGCCGGTGTAGCTCTGGACGAACCCGAGCATCAGCGCGTTCACCGCGAGGGTCGCCACGATCGGCGGGATCCGGAGCTTCGTGATGGCCACCCCGTTGAGCAGCCCGCCGACGAGCACCGCGACGAGGGCCAGCACGACCGCGCTGCCGATGCGGCCGTCCTGCCGGTCGGCGTGCCCGGTGACGACGGCGGCGGCCAGCGTCATCGAGCCGGGCACCGACAGGTCCATGCCGCCGCTCTGGATGGTCAGGCACTGGCCGATCGAGGCGATCACCAGTACCGCGGCGAACGGCAGCATCGCGAGCAGGCCCGAGGGTGCCAGGGTGCCGGGCACGAAGATCGCGCTGACCACCGCGAGCACCGCCAGAGCCGCCCAGACCATCAGGAAGTCGAGCCTGGACAGGGAATTCCCGGGGACCTTCTGGTCTAGGGAAACGATCGGTTCAGCCATTGTTGCTCCGGAGTCGCGAGTAGATGCCGGCCGCGACCAGCGTGAGGATGCCGACCAGATAGGTCTGCCACGCGGTGCCGAGGTTGAGGAAGGTGACGGCGGAGTTGATGACGACGATGAGGAGCGCGCCGGTCAGCGCGCCCACGAACGCGCCGCGCCCGCCCTTGATGCTCGTGCCGCCGACCACGACCGCGGTGATGCTCGTGAGGGTGTAGGTGACACCGGCGTTCGCATTGCCGGCCCCAACCTGGTTCATCAGCATCAGCGCGGCGAGGAACACCAGCAGCCCGGCCACGAGGTACGCGCTGAGCTGGATCGCCCGCAGGCGCACCCCGACCGCGCGGGCGTGCGACGCCGACGAACCCACCCCTCGCAGGGAGACTCCCCAGGTCGTGCGGCGGACCAGGACGTCGAGCGCGATGCCCAGGACGATTGCCACCACCGCGGCGACGGGAAGGAAACCGACCGTGGCCGCGACCGTGTCGAGCACACCGACGTCGAAGGTCCCGCCCGGCACCGGGCGCAGCAGAAGGGAAAGCCCTTGCAGCGCCGTGTAGGTGACGAGCGTGGTCAGCAGCGGCGGGATGCCGACCAGTAACGGCACGAAGTTGAGTGCCGCCACGACGAGTGCGACCCCGATCATCACGAGGAACCCGGAGACGAAGGGTTGGACGCCCGCACCGGGGAGGAGGTAGAACGATGCGACCACCCCCAGGAACCCCATGAGCGGCCCGACCGACAGGTCGATCCCGCCGACCAGCATCACCACCTGTTGCGCGAGGCCCGCGAACGCGAACGCGGCGAAGGTCGTCAGGAGACCGCTCAGCGCCACGCCCGACATGAACGTCGCGTTCTGGGAACCCGCGAAGAGGGCCAGCGCGATGGTGACCAGCAAGGTGATCGCCGGCGGCGCGAAGTCGCTGCCGATCAGCTTCCGGAACGTGCCACGGTCGCCCTCCGAGGCCTGTTCGCGGGTCACCGTGGAGGTCAGGGCGGCCTGGACGATCGCCTGCTCGGTCACCTCCTCCTCGCGGAGTTCCTCGACGACGCGGCCGCGGGAGAACACCAGCACGCGATCGCACAGGCCCTCCAGCTCGGCCTGGTTCGAGGACACGACGACGGCACCGCTTCCCCCGGCGAGCGCGCCGCGTAGCAACGTGTAGATGTCGGCGCGGGCCCCGATGTCGACGCCCTGTGTCGGTTCGTCGGCGAGGATCACCGTGGGCCGCGTCTCCAGTGCCCGGCCGAAGACCGCCTTCTGCTGGTTGCCACCGGACAGGCTCTCGATCGGGGTCTCCATCGAGGGAGTGGCGACCCGGAGATCCTTGATGCGGGCCGCGACGGTCTCCCGTTCCCGGCGCCGGCCGACGAGCCCGAACCGGGCCAGCCTGCCGAGGATTCCCACGGCGATGTTCTCGCGGACGCCCAGCCCCTTCAGCATGCCCTCGCGGTGCCGGTCGTTCGGCACGAAGGCGATGCCGCCCCGGGCGGCCGCCGGCGTGCGGCCCCGCGCCACCTTGCGGCTGTCGACGGTGACCTCGCCGTGCGAGGGCGCGACCCCGGCCAGCGCCCGGATCACCTCGCGCTGTCCGTTGCCCTCCACCCCGGCGAGGCCGACGATCTCACCGGGGAACACCTCGAAACCGACGTCGGCGAAACCGTCCCCGTGCAACCCCGCGACGCTGAGCACCGGCGTATCGCGAGGCTCCTCGGCGGGCCGTTTGTCCGGGAACTCCGCGTCCAGTGCCCGCCCGACGATCCGCGTGACGACGCTGTCATGGTCGGCGGTGTCCGCGTTCAGCACGCCGCGCATGACACCGTCGCGCAGCACGCTGATCCGGTCACAGATCTCCAGTACCTCGGAGATGTGGTGGGAGATGTAGACGACCGCCGTCCCCGCGGCGGCCAGTTCGCGCACCACCCGGAACAGGGTGGCGACGTCGTCGGCGGCGAGGTGCTCGGTCGGTTCGTCCAGGATGAGCACGGCCGGCCGCTGGGCGCACGCCTTACTCAGCTCGACGATGAACCGGCGGTCGGGGCTGAGATCGCGCACCGGGGTGGCCGGGTCGATGGACCGGTTACCCGTCCATTCCGAGAGCACCTCGGCCGCCCAGGTCCGGGCGCTCCCCCAGCCCGGCCGGTGCTCCGGGGCCTGGCCGAGGACCATGTTCTCCGCCACCGTGAGATCCGGCATGAGAGCCGGCTCCTGGTGCACGATCGCGAGCCCGAGCTCGCGGGCGAGGGCCGGGTCCGCGCGGGCCAGGCGGGTGCCGGCGATCCACACCTCACCGCTGTCGGCCTCGACCGTGCCGGCCGCCACGCCGACGAGCGTGGACTTGCCCGCGCCGTTCTCGCCGACGAGACCGTGGATCTCGGACGGGCGGATCTCGAGGGCGACGTCGTTCAGTGCGCGGACACCGGGGTAGGTCTTCGTGATGTTCCGCAGCGTCAAGGCCGACTCGGTGGGACTGCCGGAGCCGGCTTCGGCCGTCGACGCCGGCAGGCCGGCGTCGATCGTGACCTCGTCTGCGCTCATGGGAAACCTTTCGTTCGTGCACTCGTCGTTGAGCTCGTGCGGCACTACCGCACCGCGGCGTTGATCTCCTGCGGGGTGAGCGCCATGGTGGGGTCCGCGTCCGCGGGCAACGTGGGGTCACATCGGGGAATCTGTTGCTGCAACGTGTCCACAGAGGTCGCGAGCTTGACGTAGGTCTCGGCGTCGTCGGGTCCGAGCTCGGGAGCGCTGATTCCCTGGTAGGCCGCGATGACCTTGGCCAGGGCGAGCGCGGGCACGTTCCCCGACGCGTCGAGGCTCAGCATGTTGATGTTCGGGTCGTCGTTCCGTGCGGCGATGAGATCGCACACCACGCCGCTGGTGACGCCGGTCCCGGCGATGGTCGGCACCGGCCGGCCGGCGTTCTGGAAGGCGCGGATGACGCCGGAGGCGACGGCGGCGTTGGTGAGCACGAGCCCGTCGATCTGGGGGTACTTCGAGATCACCGACGCCGCGGCTTGCGCGGACGCGGCGATGTCCCAGTTCCCGACCACCGGGGTGTCCTGCAGGAACTGCACGTTGGCGCCGGTGTCGCGGATCGCCCTCTGCATCTCGGAGACGACCAGCGGGTCGAACGTGTTGCCCGCGGTACCACCGATCAGCAGGATCTTCGCGGGACCGTCCGCCTTTGCGTCGTCGAGGAACTTCACGTAGCGCGTCCCCATGTCGGCGAAGTCCTGCACGACGCTCGCCGTCACCGTCTTGGGCACCACCGCGTCCCCGAGCGGCGAGTTGCTCACTCCGATCTTCAAGCCGATCTGCTGGGCCCGGCGGAAGGCGGGCAGAGTCTGCGAGCCGAACACGTTGCTCGTGGCGTAGGCGACGTTGAACCCCTGAGCCGCCCACGCGTTGAGCGTGTCGTTGAACTTCGTCGCGTCACCCTGGGCGTCGTAGGTCTCGATGCTGGTGATGTTCGGGCAGTAGGTCGTGAACTTGGCGATGACCGCCTGCATCTCGATCGTCCAGGTGTTGCCGCCGAACCCGGTCAGGTTCCCGACCTTCATCGGCTTGTGGCCGCAGTACTTCGACGGATCGAAGTTCAGCGCCCCGTTCTTCAGCTGAAGCGCCTGTCCGGCCGCCTTGCCCCGGGCCGTCGCGGTATCGGCGACATTCGCGACACACGCGGTCGCACTCAAAACGGCGGCCAAGGCTGTCGCCACCGCGACCAGTCGGCGTCGACCGCGTCGTTGACGGTCGTGCTTCACGCTCACTTGCTCTCCCGGGTCTCTCACCACGATGGATTTGGTGCTTCCGCATCAGTCGTCACCCGAACGGAAACACGAGGGCTGTGACATGGCCCACGCATTGCGAGCAGACACTAAGCGCGCCGGGCGCGGTTGTCAACACTCGTGTTGATAGAAGTCCGGAGCCGGCCCGGCCGATTTCAACACCAGTGTTGACTCCACCCCCCGCTTCCGTCAACATCGGTGTGGACAACAGTCACCCACGGCGCCGCTGCGTGCGCCGCGCGGTCCCGAGCGGGCCAACTCGCCGCCCGGAGCGACCAACACGGCGCCTCGCCGTGTTTGCCCCTCCGCGCACCGTGTTTGCTGGTCGTCGCGCCGTGTTTGCCGGGCGCGAGCGGGGCGCGGGTACGGGGTCGGCCGCGGGCGCTCGGTGCGCGGGCGCGCGTAGGCGTCGAACCGGTCCCCGAGGCGATTAGCACGTGCGAGACTGATGCCCATGACGACCGGCATGGATGGCGCGCGGACGCGGCGGGCGAAGCGGGGTTCCGCCCGGCTGCCGACGATGCAGGACATCGCGGACCACGTGGGTGTCTCGCGTCAGCTGGTGTCGCTGGTGATGCGCGGCGTTCCCGGGCCGAGTGCCGAGTCCAGGGAGCGGATCCTCGCCGCGGCGACCGAACTCGGGTACCGGCCGAACGCCTCGGCGCGGCTGCTCCGCCAGAACCGCACCCGCCTGATCGGGGTGGTGTTCGGGATGCGCAATCCGTTTCAGGTGCGCGTCGTGGAGCGGCTGTTCGTCCGGGCCGCCCAGGAGGGTTTCGGGCTGGCGCTCGGTCCGACGACGGACGAGCGGCCGACGGATGTCGTCGTAGCCGAACTGATGGAGGAGCGGGTCGAGGCGCTGGTTGCGTTCAACCCGGATCCGGCCTCGAGCGCGCTGGCGGAGGCCTGCGAGCTGGTGCCCGTGGTGTGGCTCGGGGAATGGGTGCCGAACGAGGAGGTCGACAATGTCCACGTCGACGAAATCGAGGGCCTTCGTCTGGCGATCGAGCACCTGGTGGGGCTCGGCCATCGCGACATCGTCTACGTGGGCGGGCTCGGCGCGAACGTCGGCCAGGATCGGGCCGAGGCGTACCGGAGCGCGATGGCCGAATTCGGGCTCGCGAACCGGGTCGAGGTGATCTCGAGCAGCTTCTCCGAGGAGGGCGGGGCGACCGCGGCGCGCGAGATCCTGCGGCGCTCCCGGCGCCCGACCGCGGTCGTGTGCTCCGGCGACCAGTGCGCGGTGGGGGTGCTGGCGGTGCTCGCGCGGGCGAATGTGCCGGTGCCCGGCGAGATCTCCGTGGTCGGCTTCGACGACAGCTACCTGGCCTCGCTGTCGTACCACCGGCTGACGTCGGTCCGGCAGGACGTCGACGCGACGGTCGAAGCGACCCTGACGTCGGTGCTGGGCCGGCTCGAGTGCGACGACCGGCCCCGCCAGGTCAGTGCGACGCGGACGAAGCTGGTGGTACGCGAGTCGACCGGGCCCGCCCGGCCCGGGTCGTGACGTCCGCGGCGGACGACACGACCCGGCGGGGCGGCGGCGATCCGGGTCAGCGGACCCCGCGGATGGGGATGACGACCGCGGCGCCGATGACCGCGACGATCCCGGCGCCCCAGAGCAGCACCGGATAGTTGTTCCCACCGCCGATACCCAGCAACAGGAGCCCGAGCGCGGGCGCGAGCGACTGCGGCAGCGAGTTGGCCATGTTCATGACACCGAGGTCCTTGCCCGGCCGGTCCGGATCCGGCAGGACGTCGACGACCAGGGCGGTGTCCACCGCCGCGTAGATGCCGTACGCGATACCCATGATGATCTCGGCGATGTAGAACACGTGCACGGACCCGGCGAAGGCGAGGATGACCAGACCGATGCCGAACACGACGGTGGATCCGGCGACGAAGATCTTCCGGCGGTGGAGCTTGTCGGACAGCCAGCCGGACACGACGCTGCCGAGGAGCAGGGCGATCGTGTAGAAGAGCACGCCGTTGGCGACCGCCGTCACGGCCTTCTGCGCGTCGAGGCCCATCTGGTGCTGCATGTAGAGCAGCCGGTAGGTGGTGAACATGAACGTCGAGAGGATCATGCAGAACCGCGACCACCAGGCCAGGCCGAAGTCGGGGTGCTTGATCGGGTTCGTCCAGAAGGTGCCGATGAGCCGGGCGAAGGAGAACGGCGGGGCCGGTGTCGCCGGGCGGCGGTCGGGAGTGATGAGGACGTAGACGGCGACGCAGGCGACGCCGATCACGCCGGGGGCGATGAACAGGACGGACAGGTTGTTCACCAGTAGCACAGCGCCGTAGGTGCCGGCGAGGATCGACACGTTCTGCGAAAGCGCCAGGACGCTGGATCCACGACCGCGCTGGATTTGGGGAACGTTGTCGGCGAAGCTTGCGATCAGCGCCGCGGACGCCGCGTTGGATGCGAGCTGGCAGACCAGCCAGGCGATCGTCAGCATGAACACGCTCGTGCTCAGCGAGACCCAGGTGAGCCCGGCCAGCAATGCCACGATGCCGCCCAGCAGCCAAGGGCGGCGACGCCCCCACCGCGACTTCGTCCGGTCGCTCAGTGCCCCGAACAGCGGGTTGCCGATCAGCGCGCCGATCGCGCCGATGGGCAGCACGGCGCCGATGACGGCCGCGGGGTTACCCGGATTCAGTTCCTGGGCCTTGAGCTGCATGCTGACGAAGACGGGCGACAGGATCGCCACGAAGATCCCGAACTGCGCGATGCCGAGAGCGGCGAGCTGCCAGTTGCGAACCGGCCGGGCGGAGACCGGGGTGGTGCGTGTATCTGCCGGTAGGTCAGTCGACATCGACGCCTCCTTGAGTCGTATCGGAACGCGCAGCAAACCTGGTCAGCTGTGACGAGATTTGGCTCGTGCTAATCTGCGCGTAGCGCTACCTTAGCTCGTGCTAACCGGTTTCTCCACAACAACATCGACCTGGAGCGTGGACATGCTGCCTTCTCGCCTGCCCGACCCCGATCTCTACCTGCCCGGCAAGGGAGAGCCGTCGCTACGGTGGGGCATCGTCGGACCGGGGTGGATCGCCGGAGAGTTCGCGAATGCCCTGCGCGACCACACCGCGCAGCGAGTCGTCGCGGTCTCCTCCCGCTCGTCCGAGCGGGCGGAGAAGTTCGCCGCCGAGCACGGTATCGAGCTGGCACTCGGCTCCACCGAGCAGCTGGTGACGCATCCGGAGGTGGATGTCGTCTACATCGCGACGCCGCAGAGCGAGCACCTGGCGATCGGGCTGGCGGCGATCGCCGCGGGCAAGCACGTGCTGATCGAGAAGCCGATCACGGTGAGCGCGGCCGAGGCGCGGAAGCTGGCCGACGCGTCCCGCTCGGCCGGGGTGCTGGTGATGGAGGCGATGTGGGCCCGCTACCTGCCCCAGGCGTCGGTCATCCGCAAGCTGCTCGCCGACGGGGTGCTCGGCGACGTCCGTGCCGTGTTCGCCGATCACGGGCAGGCGATTCCGGCGGACCCGCAGCACCGCCTCTACCGGCCCGAACTCGGCGGCGGGGCGTTGCTGGACCTGGGAATCTACCCGGTGCAGTTCTCGTCGATGGTGCTCGGCGCCCCGACCAGCGTCGTCGCTGTCGGCGGTATGACCGAGACGGGTGTGGACGCCTACTCGACCGTCGTGCTCACCCATCACAACGACGCGCAGTCGACGCTGTACTCGTCGATCCTGGCGCGCACCCCGATGACGGCAGTGATCGCCGGATCGGAGGCGACGATCAGCATCGACAGCAGCTTCTACACCCCGACGTCCTTCACACTCAGCGGTGACCGTTTCGAAACCCCCCTCACCTGGAGCGATCCAACGGGCCTGAAGCTTTTCGACGGGCTGTCGTGGGAGGCCACGGCGCTGGCCCAGTTCGTCGGCGAGGGCCGGATCGAGTCGCCGGTGCACACGTTGGACGAGCACGTGTCGATCCTCGACACCATCGACCAGGCGCGCGCTCAGCTCGCCACCTCCTGATCAACCGCGACACGCAAAGGAGCGTCCCATGACCGATCTCGTCGCCACGCTGGAAGGCCAGGAGAAGGAGCTGATCTTCGAGGGGTTCGACCACGCCGACGCCTGGCGGCTCGGCAGCCGGATCACCGCGATCGCGCAGGAAGCCGGTCACCCGGTGGGCATCGACATTCGCCGGCCCGGCCTGATCCTGTTCCGGGCCGCCCTGCCGGGTATCGCGCCCGACCAGGACACCTGGATCGCCCGCAAGGCCGCCGTGGTCCTGCGCATGGAGTCCAGCAGCGCGCTCGTGGACGCGCGCCTGTCCGCCGCGGGCATCGATCCGGCCGCGATCGGCTGGCTGGGCGCCGACTACGCGGTGACCGGCGGATCGTTCCCCATCCGCGTCCGGGGAGTGGGCGTCGTCGCGGCGGCGACCGCCTCCGGGCTGTCCTCGCTGGAGGACCACGAGCTGATCGTCGAGGGCATCCGCGCCTACCTGGCCGAGGGTGCCGGCAAGTGAGCGAACAGAAGGTGCCGCTACGGCAGTTGCGGGCGGGACAGACCGCCCGCATCCGCGTCTGGGACCGCGACACACGATCAGTGCGCACCGTCTTCGAGTCACGGATGCGGCTCTACGAGGCGCCGAACTGGACGGCCGACGGCCGGCTGCTGGTCAACGGCGACGGGAAACTCTGGCTGCTGCCCGTCGACGGTTCCGCACCGCCCCGGGAAATCCCCGCGGACGGCCTCCCGGACGCCAACAACGACCACGTGCTCGCCCCGGACGGGACGACGGTGTTCGCGTCGGCCAACGACTGGCACATCTGGGAAGTCCCCCTCGCGGGTGGCACCGCGCGCCGCGTCACCCCCGATGACGGCGGACTGCATTTCCTGCACGGCGTCAGCCCGGACGGGCAACGCCTCGGCTACGTGCGACTGGAACCGGACGGGGACAACTTGTGGGCGTCGGCGACCGTCCACACCGTCGGCATCGACGGGCTGGACGACGTCGCCGTGACGACCCACCCGGGGCCGGCGGACGGTTGCGAATGGACGCCGGACGGCAAGTGGATCGTGTTCAACACCGAGCAGTTCTCCACCAAGCCCGGGCACGCCCAGCTGGCCCGCGTGCGGCCCGACGGAACCGAGTTGGAGCAGCTGACTTTCGACGAGCGGGTGAACTGGTTCCCGCATGTCGCGCCGACCGGCGATGTCGCCGTCTACCTCAGCTATCCGCCGGGCACCACCGGACATCCGGCCGACCTGCCGGTCGAGCTGCGGCTGGTGTCGGTCGATGCCTGGCAGGAGCCCGCGACGCTGGTCGCGCTCGAGGGCGGGCAGGGCACGATCAACGTGCCCAGCTGGGCCCCGGACGGGTCGGCGTTCGCGTTCGTGGACTACCCCGTCACCCCGCGAAACGACTGACTGACAAGGAGATTCGCATGACTCTCGCGCGCCGCACCGCGATCAACCCGCTGCCGTGGATCCTCGGCGACGGCGGTTACCGCCTCGACCGGGCCGTCCTGGAGGAGGCGATGACCGCGGTGGCCGAGGTCGGGTTCACGCATCTGACGATCGAGCTGCCGCCGGAGCTGACCCCGGCGGACTACGGTGCGCTGCTGACGGACCACGGACTCGCCGCCGCGCCGGGGTATTTCTCCGCGCCGTTCCAGGACTCCGACCGCCACGGCGAGGCCGTCGAGGCGATCAAACGGCACGCGCTGGCGCACCTGGAGCTCGGCGTGGACAGTGCGTTCATCGCGGCGAACCTGACGCCGGACCGCAGGGCGCATCCGGCTGTCGGGTACGGATACGACGCGGACCGGACGCTCGTCGTCGCCGAGGGGCTCGCGGCTGCCGCCGAAGCGGGCGCGGCCGAGGGCGTGCGGTACGGGCTGCACCCGCACGTCGGGTCCGCCGTGGAGGTCGAGGAGGAGGTGCGCGGCGTGCTGGACGCCACCGCGGGTGGCGCACTGTGGTTCGGCCCCGACACCGGCCACCTGCGCTGGCCCGGCGCCGTGCCGGAGAAACTCATCGCCGACTACGCCGACCGGGTGCTCAACATCCACCTCAAGGACGTCGACGCGGCGGCCGTGGAGGGCGCACGGGAGCGCGACGAGGACTACGCGGCGGCGACGCACGACTCGAAGATCTGGATGGAGCCGGGACGCGGGACGATCGACTTCGACGCCGTCCTCGCGGCCCTCCCGCCGGCGTTCGACGGCTGGTTCATCATCGAGGTGGACGTGCCGCACCTGCCGACGGCCACCGAGAGCAGCGCCGAGTCGCTGGCGTTCCTGCGCCGGCACCCGTACTTTGCGACGGCAGCGCGCGGCGCATGACCGCCCGCCCGGGAGCACCCGGAACCTGGACGATGATCTGCACCACCGACGCGGCAGAGACCACGACCACGGAGGAACCATGACCGAACCGTCCCGGCACCCCGTCACCCTGTTCACCGGCCAGTGGGCGGACATGCCCTTCGAGGAGCTCGCGCAGCGCGCCGCGAAGTGGGGCTACGACGGACTCGAGATCGCCGCGTCGGGCGACCACCTCGATCTGCGGCGCGCCGACGAGGACGACGCGTACCTCAAGTCGCGCCTGGAGGTCCTCGACCGCCACGGCCTGAAGGTGTGGGCGATCTCGAACCACCTCGCGGGCCAGGCCGTGTGCGACGACCCGATCGACTTCCGCCACCAGGCCATCCTGCGCGACTACGTGTGGGGTGACGGGGACGGCGAATCCGTGCGTCAGCGTGCCGCCGAGGACATGAAGCGGGCGGCGCGCGTGGCGCGCAAGCTCGGTGTCGACACGGTCGTGGGTTTCACCGGCTCGAAGATCTGGCCCTATGTCGCGATGTTCCCGCCCGTGCCGGCGGACGTCATCGAAGCCGGGTACGAGGACTTCGCCAACCGGTGGAACCCCATCCTCGACGTGTTCGACTCCGAGGGCGTGCGCTTCGCCCACGAGGTGCACCCATCGGAGATCGCCTACGACTACTGGACGAGCGTGCGCACCCTCGAGGCGATCGACCGGCGCGAGGCGTTCGGCTTCAACTGGGACCCGTCGCACATGGCGTGGCAGGGCGTCGACACGGTCGCCTTCATCACCGACTTCGCCGACCGGATCTACCACGTCGACTGCAAGGACACCCGGATCCGCAAGGCCTCCGGCCGCCAGGGCATCCTCGGCTCGCACCTGCCCTGGGGCGACCCGCGGCGTGGGTGGGACTTCGTCTCGACCGGTCACGGCGACATCCCGTGGGAGGACGCGTTCCGCGCCCTCGCGTCGATCGGCTACGACGGTCCGATCTCGATCGAGTGGGAGGACGCGGGAATGGACCGCCTGCACGGCGCCGCCGAGGCGGTCCGCTACATCCGCTCGCTCCTGTGGAAGCTACCCGACGCGGCGTTCGACGCGGCGTTCCAGAACCAGTAGCCCTTCGCCGAGCGGCACTTTTTCGACAATGTGCGAATCGCACATTGTCGAAAAAGTGCCGCCGCACGTCCGTTACCCACTCGTGACTCCCGGCCTGTTGCCCGGACTTCCTTCGACCCTTAATTTAAGCCCAAGCAAAGGGAAGGGGTCGCATGAGCCGGCAGGTCACGTCGAAGGACTTGCGCCAGCGCAACCGCGCGGTAGTGCTGCGGAGGTTCGTGGTGGCGGGCGAGGCCTCGCGAGCCGATATCGCTGCGGCGACCGGCCTGTCGGCAGCGACCGTGACCAACGTCGTGGCCGATTTGGCGCGCGAAGGTCTGCTGCGCGAGGCCGCCGTGGTTCCGTCCGACGGGGGCAGGCCCATCGTCCGCTTCGCCCTGGACGGCGACGGCGCCCACATGATCGGCGCCGACGTCGGTGAGCAGGGTGTGACCGTCGAACTCTTCGACCTGTCGCTGCGGCGGGTCGCCCGCGTCTTCCGGGACCTTCCCTCGCCGAGTGTGAGTCCGGACGAGATCGGCAAGGCGCTGCTGGACGCGATCACCGGCCTGCGCGAAGCCCATCCCGAGCGGTTCGCCTCGCTGATCGGCGTCGGGCTCGGCCTGCCGGGCATCGTGGAGACGGGTGCCGACGGCGTGACGACCCTGTACGCACAAAGTCTCGGCTGGCAGCCGATCGGGATCGATGACGGCTTCTGTCACGTCGACGTGCCCCTGCACGCCGACAACGGCGCGAAGACGCTGGCGACGGCGGAACATTGGTTCGGCGCGGCCCGCGGGACGGCGCACGCGATCGTCGCGCTCATCGGGCGCGGGCTCGGCGCGGCGGTGATCGCGAACGGAAGCTTCGTGCGCGGCTCGTCCAGCAGTGCGGGTGAGTGGGGGCATACGAAGGTGTCGCTCGGCGGACCGAAATGCGCCTGCGGCGCCCGGGGATGCCTGGAGGCCTACGTCGGTGGCGGCGGGATCCTCCGCCGCTGGCGGGAATCCGGTGCGCTCGTCCGCCGCGACGACGAGAGCCACCTGGCGGAACTGCTGGCAGCGGCCGACCGTGGGGACGCGCGCGCCGGCCGGGTGGTCGACGAAACCATCGAAATGCTGGGTCTGGGCCTCGCGAACCTGGTGAACCTGTTCAACCCGGACCGGATCGTGGTCGGCGGGTGGGCCGGGCAGCAGCTGCTCCGGGCGCGCGGCGACGGACTCGACGGCGCGCTGCGACAGTTCAGCCTCGACCGGCCCGCCGAGCAGGTCAGCCTGGTTCCCTGCGAGCTCGGCGACGACGCGGTGGCTCTCGGCGCCGCGCTGCTGCCCCTGAACCGTCTGATCGAAGGCGACATTCCCGCACCGAAAGCGAACTCATGACTCTGATCGACTCGTCAGCGCAGACCGAGGACGTCGATGTGACGGCCTTCCCGCCCGGATTCGTGTGGGGCGCGGCCACCGCCGCCTACCAGATCGAAGGTGCCGTGTCCGCGGACGGGCGCGAACCGTCCATCTGGGACACGTTCGCGCATACCGCGGGCCGGACCAAGCACGGTGACACCGGCGATGTGGCGTGCGACCACTACCACCGCTGGCACTCCGATCTCGAGATGATCCGCGATCTCGGCCTCCGCGCCTACCGGATGTCGGTGTCGTGGGCACGCCTCCAGCCACACGGTTCGGGCCCGCTCAACCCCGCCGCGGTGGCGCACTACCGCCGGGTCCTGGGCCGGTTGCGCGAACTCGGCGTGCGGGCCTACGTGACGCTGTACCACTGGGACATGCCGCAGACGCTGGAAGACGCCGGCGGATGGCCCGAGCGTGACACCGCATCGCGGTTCGCCGATTTCGCCGCCCGGACCGTGCAGGCGCTGGGAGATCTCGCCGACGACTGGATCACGCTCAACGAGCCGTGGTGCTCGGCGTTCCTCGGCTACGGCTCCGGTGTGCACGCCCCCGGACGCACCGACCTGCGCGCCGCGGTCGCGGCCGCGCACCACCTGAATCTGGCGCACGGACTCGCCACCCGGGCGATCCGCACGCAGCGTTCGCTCTCGGTAGGCGTGTCGCACATCATCACCGATCTGCTCGCGGCGTCGTCCCGGCCGGAAGACGTCCAGGCGCGCGATCGGGTGGACGCGAACAACAACCGCCTGTTCCTGGACCCCCTCTTGCGTGGCCGCTATCCGCGGGACGTGCTCGACCTCTACGAACCGCACGGCCTGGCGCGGCTGATCCGGGACGGCGACGAAGACGTGATCGCGGCGCCGCTGGACTTCCTCGGCGTCAACCACTACCACCAGCTGGTCGTCGCCGCGGATCCACAGGACGCGCACCTGGGCGCCGCCACGACGGCCGCCGAGCCGCAGGCGACGTCGATGCGCTGGTCCGTGGTCCCGGACTCGCTGCGGCGGGTGCTGGTCAGGACAGCCACCGACTACCCCGGAATCCCCTTGTACGTCACGGAGAACGGCGCCGCGTTCGACGATCACGCCGACCACGCGGGCCAGGTCGCCGACACCGAGCGGGTCGGCTACCTGCGCGGCTATCTCCAGGCCGCCGGCGAAGCCATCCGACAGGGGGTGAATCTGCAGGGCTATTTCGTGTGGTCCCTCATGGACAACTTCGAATGGGCCGAGGGCTACGGCCCGCGCTTCGGTCTGGTGTACGTCGACTACGAAACCCAGGCTCGAACCCCGAAGGCCAGCGCGGTGTGGTACCGCGACCTGATCGGGCGCCACGCCCGCACGTCCAGTTAGGACAGTGTGCGGGCGAATGCCGTGCACGGTCGGCCAGGACCGTGCACGGCGGGCGTCGCCGCGATAACGACAATGGTGTCAACCAATCCGGAGAGATGGTTTCGATGAACAGTGTACTGCGCAGCGTGGGCGCCGGTGCGATCGCACTCGGTATGGCGGTGGCGCTGGCCGCGTGCGGAAGCAGCACGCCGAGTACGGCGGCGGATTCCGATGTCACCCTCAAGGTGTGGGTGATGGGCGACAGCAGCACGAACTTCACGTCGCTGGTCAAGGACTTCACGAGCTCCACCGGCATCAAGGTCGCGGTCCAGGCGATCCCGTGGGACAACGTCAACGAGAAGCTGACCACCGCGGTGGCGTCGGGCAACGGCCCCGACTTGACCCAGATCGGCCTGTCCCAGCTGCCGTCCTTCATCGCCTCGGGCGCGCTCAAGGACATCGGACCGCAGGTCGCGAACGACCCGGCGCTGGCCGACACGAACTTCCTCGACGGAATGTCCTCCGCCAAGCTCAATCCGTCCGGCAAGGTGCTCAGCGTCCCGTGGATCAGCGACACCCGTGTGCTCTTCTACCGTACCGACATCCTGTCCGGGGCAGGCATTTCCGCCCCACCGGCCACCTTGACCGAGTTGCACGACGATGCCGTGACGCTGGCCAAGCGGGGATCCGGCCAATACGGCTACTACATCCCGCAGTGGGACAGCCCGCTGCCGATCCAGTTCACCTGGTCGATGGGCGGCGACATCACCGATCCCACCGGCAAGGTCGACTTCGGCACGCCGGCGTTCCACGCCGCCGTCGACTACTACGCCTCCTTCTACCGGGAGAAGCTGGTCCCCACCGAGTCGGACTTCGACCAGACCCAGGGCTTCGTCTCCGGCAGCACTCCCCTGATGGTCTCCGGGCCCTACCTGGAGCAGACGATCAAGACCCAGGCGCCGGAACTGGCCGGCAAGTGGGGGGTGGCGCCGCTGCCGGCCGGCACGTCGAGCACGGCCCTGCTGGCCGGTTCCACGATGGGCGTGTGGAAGAACTCCACGCATGTCGACGCCGACCTCAAGCTGCTGGATTTCCTGTCCCAGCCGGAAACCCAGCTCAAGTGGTACCAGCTGAACGGCGATCTGCCGACAACCAAGGCGGCCCTGTCCGGCCCGGCCCTGGCGAACGACCCGATCGCGCAGACGTACGTCAAGGCGCTGCAGACCGCCCGGCTGCTGCCGCTCGTCCCGGCGTGGGACAAGATCAGCACCGAGATGCTGACCGACCTGAACAAGATCGTCCTCAGCGGCGCTGACCAGAACGCCACGTTGAACCAGCTCAACCAGAACGTGGCCGGCCTCCAGCACTGACGCACCCCACTCCGGCCACCGAGAGGCGCCTGGCGCCTGTGGGTAGCCATCGCGACGGCCGGTGCGGTCCAGCCCGCGGTCCGCACCGGCCTTTCGAGGAGGCACCGTTGACTCAGCTCACCACGTGGCGGCGCGCGGAGGGTTCGTCGCCCCCGGCGCACACCGCCACCCCGCGCGTCCGGCGCGGCAAACCCCACCTCAGACAGCGGCTCACGCCGTACGTGTTCGTGAGCCCGGCCTTCGCGTGCCTGCTCGCCGTCGGAATCCTGCCGATCGCGCTCGCCGTGCTGGTCAGCCTAACCGACCTGGACGTCAGCGGCCTGGCCGACTGGAGCGGCGTGCACTTCGTCGGCCTGGACAACTACCGGGCGCTGTTCGCCGATCGGGACTTCTGGGCCGCACTCGGCAACACGGCTCTGTTCGTGCTGATGGGCGTGCCGCTCGTGGTCGTGGTGTCGCTGGCCGCCGCGATCGCGCTCAACCAGAGCCAGTCCCGGTTCTTCCGGGCGCTGCGCACCTTCTACTTCGTGCCCGCGGTCACCGGCATCGTCGCGATCTCCCTGATCTGGGCCTACCTCTACAACTCGCAGTTCGGTCTGCTCAACCACGCGCTGGAAGCGGTCGGGCTGCCCCGGCAGAAGTGGCTCACCGACCCGGTGATGGCGAAGGTCTCGGTCGTCATCGTGGCGATCTGGCGGGCGATCGGGCTCAACACCATCATCCTGCTCGCGGCACAGCAGGACATCCCGGGCGAGTACTACGAAGCCGCGGCGCTCGACGGTGCCGGCCGGTGGCGGCAGATCTTCAGCGTCACCGTGCCCTTGTTGCGCTTCGCCCTGATGTTCGTCACCGTGACCACGCTGATCAACTGGATGCAGTTCTTCGACGAGCCGTACGTCCTCACCCAGGGTGGTCCGCTGGGCGCCACGACGTCGGTTTCGCTGTACATCTTCCAGCAGGGCTTCCAGTTCAACCAGTTCGGTTTCGCCTCGGCCGCGTCCCTGGTGCTCTTCGTGCTCATCTTCGTCATCACCGTGGTCCAGTTGCGACTCAGGAAGGCCAGCGATGTCTAGGCGTACGAGCGGCGGGCGGCCGTGGATCGTCGGACTCGTCCTCGGAGCCGGTGCGCTGGCAACGGCGTTCCCGTTCTTCTGGATGATCACGGGCTCGGTCAAACCCCTCGGTGAGGCGCGCACCGATCCCCCGACGATCATTCCGCGTCACGTGACATTCGCGTCGTACCGGAACCTGTTCGAGAACCTGGACTTCGGCACGTATCTGGCAAACACGCTGATCGTCGTGCTCATCGACTCCGCGGGCCTGCTCCTCATGGCGATGGCGGGATACGCCTTCGCCAAGATGCGCTTCCGGGGCCGTGGCGCGATGTTCGCACTGGTCCTCGCGACCATGATGGTCCCGGTCCAGATCACGATGATCCCGACGTACCTGTTCCTCAACAGCGTCCACCTGACCAACACCCTGCTCGGCATCGCCTTCCCGACACTGGTGAGCGCGTTCAGCATCTTCTTGTTCCGCCAGTTCATGGTGACGATCCCGGACGAGATCCTGGAAGCGGCGCGGCTGGACGGCGCCGGCGAGGCACGCATCTTCGTCCGCATCGTGCTGCCGATGTCCAAACCGATCCTCGCCGTGCAGGCCGTGCTCACCTTCATCGCGGGGTGGAACAGTTTCCTGTGGCCGCTCGTGCTCGCCAATGATCAGACGAAGTACACGCTCGCCGTGGGCCTGTCCCTGCTCAACCAGCAGCTCAGCGTGAACCCGCCGCTGCAGATGGCTGGTGCGACCCTGATGATCCTGCCGATCCTCGCCGTCTTCGCGGTGCTCCAGAAACACGTCGTCCGTGGGTTTTCCATGTCAGGAATGAAATGATGAACGCTGATTTCCACGGCTTCGTCCACGCCGAGGGAGGCCGGATCGTCACCGGCCGGGGCGAGCCGATCCTGCTGCGCGGTGTCGGACTCGGCAACTGGCTGCTGCCCGAGGGCTACATGTGGAAGTTCGAGCCACCCGGTCCGCAGTCACCACGGGAGATCGAGGCGCTGGTCACCGACCTGGTCGGGCCGGCCCGCGCCGCGGAGTTCTGGCGCGGGTTCCGCGACCGGTTCATCACGCGAGAGGACATCGCACGGATCGCCGCCGAGGGGATGAACCACGTCCGGCTGCCGCTCAACGCCCGTCAGCTCATCACCGACGACGGCGAGCCGATCGAGGACGGATTCGGGATCGTCGACCGGCTGATCGCGTGGTGCCGGGAGCACGGGATCTGGGTGGTACTCGACCTGCACGGCGCCCCGGGCGGGCAGACCGGCACCAACATCGACGACTCGCTCGGCACTCCCGCGCTGTTCGAGGACGAGCGCAACCACTGGCTGACGTTGCGGTTGTGGCGCATGCTCGCACGGCGGTACCGCGACGAGACCGCGGTCGCCGGCTACGACCTGCTCAACGAACCCCTGCCGAACGAATACCAGTACTCCTACGCCGCGCAGTTGACGTCGCTGTACCAGGATCTGACCGCCGAGATCCGCGAGGTCGACCCGCACCACCTGATCATCTACGAGGGCTCGCACTGGGCGACCAACTGGAGCATGTTCACGGAGGTGTGGGACGCGAACTCGGCCCTGCAGTTCCACAAGTACTGGTCGCCGCCCGACCGGCCGGCGATCCAGAGCTTCCTCGACACCGGCGCCCGGCTCGGCCTGCCGATCTACATGGGCGAGGGCGGCGAGAACAACCTCGACTGGGTGCAGACCGCGTTCCAACTCTACGAGGACCAGCTCATCGGGTGGAACTTCTGGCCGTGGAAGAAGATTGAGACGGTCACCTCCCCCTGTTCGATCATCCCGCCCCCGGGATGGGCGGAGATCGTCGACTACGCCGCAGGCAAGGCCGACCGGCCCGGCCCGGATGACGCCTGGCGGACCCTGCGCGAGCTGCTGCACAACCTGGACATCTCCCGCTGCGAGTACCGGCACGAGGTCATCGGAGCGATGCTCCGTCGTGCGCCGCTGCGCATCCCGGCGACCGGCTTCGGCTTCCGCGGACCGGGAATCTCGTACGAGTGCACCGGGGCGCGGCCACTACGCGGCTTCCGCGGCGACGACCTGGTGACGATCCGGCACGCCCGCACCGGCGAACCGGAGGAGATCGACTTCAGCCACACCACCGGTGCCCCCCGCGACCAGGACGACGAGCTCGTGGTCCTGCTCTCGCCGGGCGACTGGGTCGCCTACACCTTCGAAACGGTCGAGCGGAAACAGCTCGAACTGATCATCGGTCTCGGTGCCGGCAGCCTGCCCGCCCTCGACGTCACTCTGGACGGAAGTCCGCTCGACCTGGCACCCGCTCCCGACGGGATGACCCGGCACGCCGGGACGCGTGAGGTCATCGGCAGCGGACGGCACACCCTGCGGGTCACCGCCCGGGCACTCGAGACGGTTCTGCGGTTCGTCCAGATCGTCTGAAGATCATCCCGGCGCCCCCAGAATTGATCAACGACATCAAGAAGTTCAGCGGTGGGGCCGACTGGATGCAGTCGGTGGCGCTGCCCGAAGGAGCGTGGACGGCGACCGCGTCGTCCACGGAATCCGGCGGTTCACCGGCGAGCGCCCTCGACTGGAACACCAGCACCCGGTGGAGCACCGGCCAGGCCCAGGCCCCCGGTCAGTGGTTCCAGGCGGACCTGGGATCAATGCAGTCCTTCGACCAGGTGTCGTTCGAAACCCAGTCGAGCAACACCTACGACTACCCGCGCTGCTACCAGATACAGGTCTCGGCAGACGCCACGAACTGGAACACGGTACGCGCCGACGCCGGGTTCGGCTGGAAGGAAGTGCTGTCGTTCGCCCCGCAGTACGCGCGGTACGTCCGGGTGAACCAGACGTGCGCCGCGAACAACTGGTGGTCGATCGCCGAGTTCCACGTCTACGGCGAAGCACCACTGGCCCGGACTGCGTGGGCCGCCTCCGCCTCGTCGAGCGGTCCGGGCACCACACCGGCGAACGGCATCGACGGCAGCACCGGTACCCGGTGGACCACCGGCACGGCCCAGACGCCCGGCCAGTGGTATCAGGTCGACATGGGCTCGACCCAGACCTTCGACCAACTGGTGCTCGACGCCGGCTCGGCTGCCGGGAACTACCCCCGCGGCTACCAGGTGCAGGTGTCGCCGGACGCCACCAACTGGACGACGGTCGCCACGGGAACGGGAAGCGGGCCGGCGGTACTCGTCCAGTTCCAGGTACAGGTGGCTCGCTACGTCAAGATCGTCCAGGCCGGATCGGCAGGCAACTGGTGGTCGATCCAGGAGCTCAACGTCTACGGCGAACAGGAGAACGGCCACACCGGATGGACAGCCACCGCGTCCTCCACCGAGACCGGTGGATCGACGGCGAAAGCGCTGGACGGCAATCCCAGCACGCGCTGGAGTTCCGGTACTCCGCAGGCCGCGGGCCAGTGGTTCGAGGTCGACCAGGGAGCACCGACCTGGTTCAACCACGTGGTGATGGACTCCGGTCCCAATACCGGTGACTACGCCAGGGGCTACGTCGTGCAGGTGTCCAACGACAACAGCACTTGGCAGACCGTCGCGGCGGGCGAAGCCGGCGGCGGATGGGTGGCGGTCAACTTCCCCATCGTCCAGGACAGGTACGTCCGGGTGACCCTGCGAAACAGCTCCACGAGCTGGTGGTCCATCGCCGAGTTCAGAACGTTCCAGTAGCACGCGGAACGGAGGACGTCGCTCGAGGCGGCCGGCGGCGTCCTCCGTTCACATAACGGTTGGAGAACAGCGTTCAACCACCCGCAACGCGGAAATCGAGAAGCCCGACACCTCCTGCGACGAGGGCAGGGGAGGCCGCTCATGAGCCGCACCATCTCGAACACACCTCGCGTGATCGTGGCCGCCGTCATGATCGCCGTTGGCATCCTGGCCGCCGCGGCCGGGCTCACCGTCGGCCTGGGCGACGACGGAGACCTCGCGTCTCTGTCGGCCGGTGCCGGGCAGCCGGCCGCCAAGACGTTCACACTCCGCGGCACGCTCGAAGTCAACTGCGGCGGTTCGTGCCTCGGGTACCGCGACATCGGCGACGGCGGGCAGGTCGAGATCATCAACGACCGGCACGAGGTGCTGGCAGTGACGGCGTTGCGAAAGATCACCAGCGACGCCGGATACACCGCCGGCCAGAGCTACGAGTTCGTCGTCGCGAACGTCCCGCGCGGCGAAAAGCTGTACGGCGTGCAGATCGGAAACCAGAACCGCGGCGTGATCTGGAAGGCCGAACAGGAAGCGGCGTCGATCGGTTTCAGGCTCACCCTCGGTTAGGCGTTTGCCGCGCGCGAGATCATTTCACCAACAATACCGGAATTATTCACTCTCCGCGCCGCGAACAAATGGTTCCATTTCCAGTTCCGAAGTCGTACCCTGATGGACTACACCAACGCAGGTGGCGACGGCGCACTGAACGGGAGGACAGTGATGACCGAGTACACACCTCCACCCGATGCGGGTTCGACGGCGGGCGCGAAGCGGCCACGTTTCAGTACCGAGATGATCGACGTGATGATGCGCGGCTTGGTCGCGGCCCGGGACCGCCTGGGCTCCGGGGTCGAAGTGGAACCCGACAGCCTGTTCTGCGCCGGACTCTACTACGACGGCCATCACTACTGCCCGGTCCTGTACGTGAACTAGGGAGTGTTGTGACGGCGGCTTGCGTGGCGGTGCGGGTAGCAGCAGCCGGCTCCGCCGCCAACCAAACCGAAGCTAGCCGACGGGTGCTCGAACTCGGGAGGAATGTCATGGCCGAATCGGCGGGGCAAACAGCTCAGGGTGGCGAATCGCCGGACGTCGACCCGCGCGCGGAACTGCTGAACGTGCTCATCCGCGGCGTGGAAATGGCTCGGCGAAAGACTGATCAGGAAATAGGCGCAGAGGGGCCGGTCGAGCTGTTCTGCACCTATGCCTACGCCGAAGTAGGCACCCTCTTCTGCCCCCTCTTCTACATCCACTCCTGACATGACCGCCGATATGCCTCGCGAATCGGCGGCGGAGGTGGGCCCGGTCGAGACGGTACTGGCCGACGGCGTGCCATTCGGGCGATACCGGTACATCGCCGAGAAGGTGGCCGGGGTCTACACCGATCTGTTGACCCTCGTGGCGGGAGAGTCGGCCGCGGCGAAGGATCTCCTGGACAAGCTCGACGACCTGGACACGGACGCCCAGGCCACCCTCTTTCGCGACTCGTTGCTCAGGCGCACCATCGAGGACGGCGCATGCCGGATCATCATGGGCCTCGACACCATCGAGCCGGCGACGCTGGACGACGTGCTGACCGCCGCGACCACGGCCGCCGTGACGGCGAATCGGACACTGCTCGACCAAGACGAGCGTGGTGCGCGCCTCGGGCCGACGTCCGCCTTCGGCTACGTCTGGGCCGGAGATCGCACCGGCGGGCTCCCCGGGCGCCGGTTCACGGAAGAGGTTCTCAAGCGGATCCCGCACTTCCGCATCCACGAGGCCGGCCAGGATCAGATCGACACGCTCGCCAGGGCCGCGCGCCTGGCCGTCCGGGTCGCGCCGGCCCTCGCGACCAGCGCGTTGTCCCACATCTTCATGGTCGTGCTCGGCGATTTCGAAGCGGACGACCAGCGGTTCAACTCCTTCACCGTGCCGGGGCTGCCCGGCGTGCTCATCCTGTCCCCGGATGTCCTGACCAGCGACACCAGGGCGGCCGAGGCTTTGTTCCACGAAGCCTTCCACCTGAAGTTCCTCGACATCGACTACATCCATCCGCTGTTCACCGCGGGGTTCCGGCAGGAGACCTCCCCCCGGATCACGCCGGTGTGGCACGAAAACGACCCCGGCCGCGGCGACTGGCCGATCGACCGGGTACTCACGTCGATGCACGTCTACGTCGCGCTCGCCGTGTTCATGGACAAGGTCGCGAGCGCCGCCGAGTTCAGCGACTGGGAGGGCGCGGCTGCCCGGGCGGCGCAATGCCGGACGAGGGCCGCCTGGCTCTGCGACGCGGTGCGGAACCACCTCGACCAACTGACCGCCTCGGGCGAACAGTTCGTCACCTCGATTCAGGCGATGCTGGCCGGACTGGACGCGGCCCGGTAGCCGCTCGCACTACCACGCACGCGGTGGCACTACGGTGACCATTCGTGACGGTGCGCCGGCACATCGAAGCCGGATGGTCCGGCCGATCGGTGGGACAATACGGGGGATCCTGCCGGAGGTCGCATGGGCGAGGACGTCGAGCAGCACACGTTCACGAGGGCCGATCGCACCCGGTACCGGCTCCGGTTGCGCCGGTGCCTGGAGGCGTTCGCGCGCATGCTGCGGGAGTCGCAGTTCGAGTTCGAGCGGCCGATGACCGGCCTGGAGATCGAGCTCAACCTGGTCGACGAGCGCGGCGAGCCCACCATGTGCAATGCGCGGACGCTGGCGGCGATCGCCGATCCGGACTTCCAGACCGAACTGGGCCAGTGGAACCTCGAGATCAACGTGTCGCCCCGCGTGTTGGGCGGAGGCGGGGCGAAGACGTTCGAGGACGACGTGCGCGCCAGCCTCAACGCCGCCGAGGCGAAGGCGAACCGGATCGGCGCCCACCTGATCATGATCGGGATTCTGCCGACCCTGCGGCAGGACCACCTGACCGGCGCGTCGTTGTCGCTGAACCCGCGGTACGCGCTGCTCAACGACCAGATCCTCGCCGAACGGGGCGAGGACCTGCACATCGCGATCGACGGCACCGAGCGGTTGAAGGCCACCTGCGACACGATCGTGCCCGAGGCGGCCTGCACGAGCACCCAGTTCCACCTGCAGGTCAGCCCCGCGCAGTTCCCGGCCTACTGGAACGCCGCCCAAGCCATCGCCGGGGTGCAGGTCGCCGTCGGCGCGAACTCGCCGTTCCTGCTCGGCAGGCAGCTGTGGGCGGAGACCCGCATCGCCTTGTTCGAGCAGGCGACCGACACGCGCAGCGAGGAACTCAAGGCCCAGGGGGTGCGGCCCCGCGTGTGGTTCGGCGAGCGGTGGATCACCTCGATCTTCGACCTGTTCGAGGAGAACGCCCGGTACTTCTCGGCCCTGCTGCCCATCTGTTCCGACGAGGACCCGATCGAGGTGCTCGACCGGGGCGACACGCCGTCGCTCCCGGAACTGCGACTGCACAACGGCACGATCTACCGCTGGAACCGGCCGATCTACGCGGTCACCCGGGACCGCGCCCACCTGCGCGTGGAGAACCGGGTCCTGCCGGCCGGACCGACGGTGGCCGACACGATGGCCAACGGCGCGTTCTACTTCGGACTCGTGCGGGCACTCGCCGAACACGAGCGTCCCATCTGGACCCAGATGTCGTTCAGCGCGGCGGAGGAGAACTTCCACACCTGCGCCAGAACCGGGATCGACGCCTCGATCTACTGGCCTGGCTTGGGCACCGTGCCGGTGGCCGAACTGGTCCTGCGCAGGCTGCTGCCCATGGCCGACGAGGGGCTGCGGCGGTGGGGGGTCGACACCCGGGAGCGAGACCGGCTGCTGGGCGTCATCGAGCGGCGCTGCCTCACCGGCACCACGGGCGCGAGCTGGCAGCAACGGAGGTTCCACCGGCTGTTCGACACCACGACGATGGACCGGTTCGACACGCTCCGCTCGCTGGTCGCGGACTATCGCGACCACATGCACACGAATCAGCCCGTGCACGACTGGCCGTCCTAGGGGTATGCGCCGCGCGGTCGGCCCGCGCGGCGTAACGTCCCGGCAATTCCGACCGATACCGGGTTGACCAATCCCGAATCGCGAGGTCCCCTGCCCGTGCCGAACCGCAGCAGAGTACGAGCCAGGGCGGCTGCCGGGTGGGGAGCCATCTGGAAAAAGGGCCTCGTCCTGACCGGCCTGGCCACCACGACGCTGACGGTGATGGCAGCCGGGCTCGGTCGCCTCGCCGACATCCTGCAGGTACTCCAGGGCGGCGGTTGGGTCCTGCTCCTCGCGGTGCCGCTGGGAGCCGTCGGCTGGGCCCTTCTCGACGGCCAGCGGAAGTCGCACAAACCCGACACGAGGGCGATCGCCTTCGGCGTCGTCCTCCTGCTGCTGGCGGCGATCATCGCCGTTCCGAAGGCCATCGACATCGCCGGCTCCTCGAGCGACCGGCCCGCCGCGGCGCCGATGACCGCACCGTCAACCGCCCCGTCCAGCCCCGCACCCACGGGCACTCCCGTCCCCGCGACCACCGGCTGCCCGCTCCCCGATCCGACGGATCCGGTCATCCCTCCGGTGGACGTCCGGGTCCTCTACTGGTGTCACGGCGACGTGTATCTGCCCGACGGCTCCGTCGACTCCGCGAACTACCAGATCAAGGTCCGCCCCCGGCTGGTCAACAACACCACCACGCCGATGTCCATCAGCATCGACAACCCGAGCAGCATTCGCCTGCTGGTGGAAGGCCCGCAGATCGATCAGCGCTGGTCGCCACCCACGCGCACGAGAGCACTCGGCGACAAGCCGATCCTCGTGGAGTGCAACGGAAAGACCTTCTGGGGCGTGCCACCGAACGTGCCGCGCGACGCCGTCCTGACCAAGAGCGGCGGGTACTCCGGATTCGTGACGTCGTGGGATTACGACGCTCTCACGCCCGGACAGGTCGCGTTCAAACCGTTGCGCACGGACGCCGATGGAAACCCCGTGCAGGAGGGAAATCTCGTCTTCCAGGTCCCGTTGGAGGACCACACCGCGGCGAGGATCTACGGGCTGGCGGTCATCGACCCCGCCCACGACGACAAGGTTCTCGGTGTCGCCGTGTACGACAAGGACTGGGGCACCCGGCTCCATCCCACACAGTTCTAGGGATCGACGGCGGCCGCACCGCCCGACGGGACCACCTGGATGGTGCCGTCGGACGGTGCGAAGGGCCGGAACTCAGACGGTCTGCTTGACCGAACGCGCCGGCTCGGCGGAGCGCAGCTGCTCTTCGACCTCCTCCAGCGTCCGGTCCTTCGTCTCGGGGATGTAGCGCGCGCAGAACACGAACGCGACGACGTTGAAGACGATGAAGATGGCGAACGTCGGAATCGGCCCGATCGCCCCCACCACGATGGGGAACAGGAACGAGATCGCGGCGTTGGCCATCCACAGTGCCGCCAGGGAGGCGCCCATCGCGAACCCGCGGATCCGCGTCGGGGAGATCTCGGAGAGGATGAGCCAGCTGGAGGTTCCCAGGAAGGTCGTCATCGAGCTGTCTACGCACAGCAGGAAAACGAGAATGAGGTAGGAACGCACGGTGCTTTCGGGAAGAGCGAAGGTCAGCGCCAGGCAGACGTGCGAGACGGCGACGGCGCCGAAGCCGATGAGAACCATGCGGCGGCGGGGCATGAACCCGAGCAGCCAGATACCGATGAGCGTGCCCACGATGAGCGTGATCCCGACGGTGACCGAAGCCAGCAGTGAAGCGGAGTTGGTCAGGCCACTGTTGGCCAGCACGGTCGGGGTGTAGTAGGTGACGACGTTGACCCCGGTCGTTTGCTGCGCGACGGCGAAGACGACGCCGATCAGCAGAATGCGCCGCATCCAGGGGTGTGCCCGCAGGATCCGCAACTCGGCGCCGAGACCACGGGATTCCTGCGCATCGATCTTGACCGTCTCGACGATCTGACCGTACTCGTGGTCGGCCGTCGCCGCGTCCCGGCCGAGGAGCAGCGTCTGCCGGCACTGCTCGAACCGGCCCTTCAGCGCGTACCACCGGGGAGAGTCGGGAAGCCAGAACATGCCGAGGAACAGCGCCGCGGCGGGAACGGCGGCGATGCCGAGCATGAAGCGCCACGCCCGGGGATCGTGGATGAGCTGGTCGAGCAGCACGTTGGTGCTGAACGACAGGAAGAGACCGACGACGATCATCAGCTGGTTGATGGTCACCATGCGGCCGCGGCGATCAGCCGGTGCCATTTCCGCGAGGTACACGGGGCAGGTCACCGAGGCGCAGCCGACCGCGGCACCCAGGACGATCCGGGCGAACACCAGGGTCCCGAAGTCGGGTGCGAACGCGCACCCGAGGGTGCCGGCGATGAAGACCGCCGCACAGGCGACCAGCGTCAGCTTGCGGCCGATACGGTCCGAGAGCGGGCCGCCGAGGAGAGCGCCGCCCGTCGCGCCGGGGAACAGCAACGCGGTCACCAGCAGGGCTTCCTGTACGCTGCTGAGGTCAAGATCCTGGCGCATGTAGAGCAACGCGCCGGAAATGACACCGGTATCGAAACCGAAAAGCAGACCGCCCAGCGTCGCGATGGCGGTCAGGCGGATGAGGAACTTGCCGGCACGAGACTTCTTCTGTCCAGTGTGCGACGGCGCGGTGCCTGCTTGCGGCTGATGACTCATGGAACCTCCTCGGCGTTGAGGTTGATCGGTGCCGGTTACCCGTCGTCGAGGACGATGACGGCCCTTGTCACGGACTGCTTGTCGAACTGCCGATGCGCGGCCACCACACCGCCGGGAGGCCGACGATGGGTGCACGAGTCATCGACTGAGTGGATTGGTGTTGGGTGCGACCAATTCGGCGCACTACCGGTGCTGCATGACGGAGATCGGCGTCATGAGCGTCACGCGGCGAGGACGGAAACCGGCCGGCCGGAAACCGCAAACCAGTTGAAACGGGACAATTTCGTCGCGAAGTGGGTCGACGACGGAGAACCGGCACCGGCCCGTGCGGACCGGGCCGGACACGAGCCATCACCTCGGTGATGACCCCTTTTCGCGTCGAACATGACGGCCAGTTCCTCCTCAAGCATCGTCGCTCCGGCCACCGTCGGACCGTCAGGTCGGCGCCAATGCGGTTGCGTTAGGCGCGACCCGGTTGCACTATAGTCATCGCACGACCCGAGGAGTGTCAAGTGCCGTTCCGGCCGCGACCACGTCCGGAAGGCGGAATGGACGACCCTGAGGCGGCTCAAGGCCAGGTCAGCGGCGCGCGCCGCAACCCTGGCCGGCGGGCACTTGCGTGAGACCGGCGTGAAAAAGCCGGACCGGCGGCAGCGGTACGCACCAGGCGCCGAGCGACACGGCGGCCGTCAAACAATTCGCACGATGTCGACGGCTACGTATTCAGCACTTTCGCCTGCGAGGCTGCCAATTCAGGTAATGTGTCCTTTGTGGACCTCACCTCGAGAGGGCTCGCCTCTCGCGCTGCGAGCAACGTTTGCACTGTGCAATACTTGTCGTAATGATTGGTTCCCCCACCTGGCAGGCCGTCGTCACAGACTGGCGGATTCCCCTTCTGGGCATCATCGGCCTGGTCGTGGCCGGGGCCGGCTACCTGTGGTGCGCCCGGCGGGTCCACGACTGGCCCGTCGCACGAACCGCGTCGTTCCTCGCCGGCCTCACCGTGACCGCCTTCGCCGTCGCCGACGGGTTCCACGGCTACAGCAGCGTCCTGTTCGCCATCCACATGGTCCAGCACCTCGTGCTGATCATGGTCGCGCCGGCGTGCCTGGTGCTCGGTAACCCGCTCCGGCTCGTGTATGCGGCGTCGGGCGAGCGTGCCCGGCTGATGTTCCGGCGGGCCGGGCGGAGCCGGGTGGTGCGGGCGGCCGTACACCCGTTGACGGCCTTGACGGCCTACACCGCGGTCGTCGTCGGGACGCATCTGACCCCCTTCCAGCAGCTCGCCCTGCTGCACCCGGCTCTCGCTCATGATGTCGCCGCACGAACCGTTCCCCGCCTATGCCGAGGTACCGAGGAACTGGGGCCCCGGTCCGGTCGAGGACATCCACTGGGGCGGGGCGATCATGTGGGTGGGCGGCGACGCGCTGATGGCGGTGTTGGCGATCGTGGTCATCGCGCAGTGGGTCCGGTCATCCGACCGGACCCAGGACCTGGGCGCCTGGCTCGAGTCGGCGCGACGCGCAACGGTCGGCCCCGGACTGCACGAAGACGTCTCGCTCGACGAAGACAACGAAGCGTTGCATGCCTACAACACGATGCTCGCCCGGCTGGCGCGGGACGCCGGTGAGTGCCGGCGCGGCCGGGCTCTGTGATCACGTCAGCCCTGGTCGACAGCTTTCAGAGCGCTGTATCCCCCACGGTGGAAGACCAGCGGCGGCACCCCCGACGAAACGTCCAACTCCCGGACGGCGCCGATGACGATGAAGTGGTCACCGGCGGGGTACACGGCGGCGATGTCACAGTCGATCCAGGCCACGACGCCGTCCAGCACGGGCGCTCCGGATCCGGCGGGACGCCAGCCGAGATCGGCGAACTTGTCCCCGCCACGCGTCGCGAAGGCCCGGCACACCGGCTCCTGGTCGGCGGCCAGCACATTGGCGCAGAACGACCCCGCCGCGCGGATCCTCGGGAAGCTCGTCGAGTTGGCCGCGGGCAGAAAGGCCACCAATGGAGGCGCCAGCGACACCGACGTGAACGTGCCGACGGCCATTCCGACCGGTTCCGCACCGTCGGTGGCGGTCACCACGACCACTCCGGTCGGCAGGTGTCCGAGGACGCGCCGGAAGTGTTCGGGGTGTGCGGGCATGGTCACGTTGCCGCTCATGGCGAAACCTCGATGTGGGCTTGCACGTCCCGGCCGTCCGCGGAAAGCCAGCCGGCCCGACGGGCGTGCTCGATCAGCGACCGCCAGCGCTCGTCCCAGTCCGCGACGTCGGCTGCCGCGCCCGCCCTCGCCCTGAGCACCTCGAGGTCGAGAAGCGCGGTGCGCCCGTCGAGCAGGCGTCCAGAACCCGTGGCGCGCAGTGCGGCGTCGACCGCGAAGCCGGTGAGCATGGTCTCGACGTGCAGCCGGCCGCAGTCGTTGGCTTCCACGATGCTCACGATGTCCGCGCGGAGCTGAAGGATCATGGTCGTTCTCCGTTCCTTGCGAACCGCTCCACCTCTGGTCGGGTCAGGACCGCCCCGGCAGCCGACCCGGTGTCGCCGAAGTCGAGGAGGTGCCCCATGCGGTCCCGTTTCGTTCGCAGGTAGCCGATGTTTTCCGCGGTGGGGCTGACGCGGTGCGAGACCCGCTCGACGATCTCCAGGCCGTTGCCGGCCAGTCCGGCATGCTTGTCCGGATTGTTGGTGATCAGCCGGACACGGCGGACCCCGAGGCCGGCGAGGATCCGGGTGCCGATCCCGTAGTCCCGGGAGTCGACCGGCAGCCCTAGCGCCGTGTTCGCGTCGACCGTGTCCAGGCCCTCTTCCTGCAGGACGTAGGCGCGCAACTTGTGGCCGAGACCGACTCCCCTGCCCTCATGCCCGCGCAGGTAGACGAGCACGCCAGTGCCTTCGGCGGCGATCAGGCGCATCGCCGCGTCGAACTGGTCGCCGCAGTCACACCGCAGCGAGCCGGCCACATCACCGGTGAGGCATTCGCTGTGCACCCGCACCAGCACCCCGCGGGCGCTCTGGTTCGCGGCCTCGATGTCGCCCATGACGAGGGCGAGGTGCTCGGTGTTGTCGAGTCGCGACCGGTAGGCGGTGGCCGCGAACCGGCCGTACCGCGTCGGCAACAGCGCCGTGCCCACCGGCTCGATCTGCCTCTCCGTGCTCCGTCGGTAATCGACCAGGTCGGCGATCGCGACGACGGGAAGGTCGTACCGCCGGGCGAACCGGGTGAGCTCCGCACCCCGCGCCATCTCCCCGCTCGCACCGACGATCTCGCCGATCACGCCGGTGTCCGGCAACCCGGCCAGGCGCAGCAGGTCGACCGCGGCCTCGGTGTGCCCGGCTCGCTTCAGCACGCCGCCTTCGCGGTATCGCAACGGAAACACGTGACCCGGCCGGCGGAAATCGTCCGGTGTGGTGCGTCCTTCGGACAGCGCGCGAACAGTACGGACGCGATCGGTCGCAGACACCCCGGTCCCGGTCGAGACGTGATCGACGCTGACGGTGAACGCCGTCGCGTGGGCCTCGGTGTTCTCCGCGACCATCGGCGGCAGCCGCAACGCGTCCAGCCGCTCCCCCGGCATCGGAGCGCACACGATGCCGGTGCTGTGCCGCACGATGAACGCCATCTGGTCGGGGGTGACGGCCGACGCGGCCACGAGAAGATCGCCCTCGTTCTCGCGGTTCTCGTCGTCCACGACGACGACCATCCGGCCCGCCGCCAGTGCGGCGAGGACGGTCCGCACCGCGGCGGTCGCACCCGTCAGGTCGTCCGCGTCCGCCCGTTCGCTGCCCCTCATGCTCACACTCCTCATCGATGTCCGGATCAGGCGATCTGTTTCAGCAGCTGTTCGGTCTCCGCGACCAGCTCGCCGGGAGCCTCGACGGCACTGAGGTGGCTCCTGCCGCTGAGCACCCGCAGGCTGCTGCCGGGAATGCGCGACCGCAGATCCTCGGAGTGCCGCACCGGCGTCGCGTAGTCGTCCGCGCCGACGATGATCCGGGTCGGCACGGTGATCGCCGCTACCGAGGCGCGCAGATCCATCGCGCCCATCGCCCGGCAGGTGGCCACATAGCTGCCGATGTCGTTGCGCTGAAAGACTTCGAGCAGTTCCGTGGCCACGGCCGGTTCCGCCGCCAGGAAGTCCGGACCGAACCACCGGGCGAGTTGGAACCCGGCCAATGCGGCGAAGCCGTCGCGCTGCGCCTTGGCCGCGCGGTCCTGCCACGCCGTCGCGGCGTCCGGCCCGTACCACGCCGTGGTGTCGGCCAGGCCCAGCCCGAGGACCCGGCCGGGATGGCGCACCGCGAGCGCCTGGGCGACCATGCCGCCTAGCGACATGCCCCAGACCAGCGCCGGTCCGCCGAGCGACTCGCGCAGCGCGTGCGCGACCGCGTCCGCCATGTCCTCGATGGTGATCTCGCTGATCCGTTCCGACCGGCCGTGTCCGGGAAGGTCGCAGACGAAGACGTCGCCGAGTTCCCGCAACCGGTCGACGCTCCGGTCCCAGACCGTGCGGTCCAGGGCCAACGAGTGGAGGAGCACGATGGGCGGGCCACCAGCTCCGGGCAGCAGTTCGCCCGCGACACTCGGGTGCGTCATGGCAAGCTCCTCTCCGAAGTTCAGGCCGCGGCGAGGAACTGCCGGACCAGCCGGGCGATTTCGGCCGGCCGGTCCAGCTGCGGCAGGTGCCGGCAGCCGGCGATCTCCTCCGCGCGGGCGCCGGGGATGAGCCGGGCCATCTCGGTCGCCCAGCCCTTGTCCAGCAGCGGATCGTCGCCGCCGGCGATGAGGAGGATCGGCACGGTGATGCCGCCCAGTGCTTCCCGGTATGCCGGGCGGAAGTCGTGCGCCCCCGCCTCGGCCGACGGGTTGCGCAGTCGCGCGGCCGACAGGGTTTCCCAATGTCCCGGTGTCATCGACGACTCGAAGCGACGCCGCGCCGCGTCGTCCGTCACGTCGGCGACGAACTTCTCCAGGATGCGTCCGGCTGCCTCCTTGCTCGGCTCGTAGTCCTGGAGTTGCGCGAACTGTTCGGGAATCATGTGCAGGCCGCCGGGACCGGAAATGCTGACGCCGGCGCGCATCGGAAGTTTCCCGTCGGCCGCCCCGCGCAGCACCATTCCGCCACCGAACGATGCCCCGGCGAAGGCCGGCCGGTCCAGGCCGAGTACCTCGCAGAACGCGGCGATGTGGTTGATCCGCTGGGAGAGCGGATCGGTGTCGAAGAAGAACAACTTGGCGGTTCCGCCGTGTCCGAGCAGGTCGGGAGCGAGCACCCGGTACTCGCCGGACAGCAGCGGAATCAGTTCCTCCCAGCACAACCGGGAGTCGGAGCCGAATGCTCCGTCGTGGAGCAGGACGAGCGGAGTCGCCTCGGGATCGCCGGCCTCGAGATACGCGGTGGGAACCGCGTTCACGAGGACCCGGCCGGTTCGAATCTGATCGGTCACGATGTGTTTCTCCGTTCAGCTCGCGACAGCGGAATGGGCGACGACGTTGGGGAGGTAACCGCTCAGCTGCGGCAGGACGAGTTCGGTGAGCCGGCCGATGCTGGCGGTGGTCTGCTCGTGGCTCATGGTTCCCGTCTGGATCATGGTCGCGAGGGTGCCGATGCCGGTGCTGTCGATCGATTCGCGCAGCCGGGCCAGCACGGCCTTCGGGCCGCCGACGATGATTTCGCCCCGTGCGGCCAGTTCTTCCGCGGTGGGCCGATCGGTCCCGACTCCCTTACGCCGTTCGATCACCGCTGCCGCCGCTGCGCGGGGCACATAGCCCGCCGGCATCGTGGCCTGCCACGGCCGGCGCCGGAGCTGGTGGTAGAGGTACTCCACATGCGGCTTGAACTCGGCCATGGCCGAATCGTCGTCCTTGCCGACGTAGATCGGGACGGCCCAGCCGAGTTGTTCGGGGTCGGGGGTGTAGCCGAACTCCCGCGCGAATTCGCTGTACTGCCGGGTCGACTTCACGAGCGCCGCGAGCGGGCTGAAGGTCTGGAACAGGGTGTAGCGTTTCTCGGCCGCCCATCGCACGGTGGACGAGGAACCCTGGGTGGGCAGCCAGATCGGCGGATGCGGGTCCTGGATCGGCCGTGGCCACGGGTTCACGTACTTGACCTGGTAGTGCTTCCCGTCCCAGTCGAAGGGGCCCGGCCTGGTCCACGCGGCGACCATCAGATCGTGCGCCTCGAAGAAGCGCTCCTGCGAGTGGACCGGGTTGATGCCGAACGTGTGGTATTCCGCGCCGAGTCCGCGGACGATCCCGCAGATGATCCGGCCGCCGCTCATCACGTCGAGCATCGCGACCTCCTCGACCACGCGCATCGGGTGGTCGCGGAGGGGAATGGCATTGCCGAGAATCGCGATGCGCGCGGTCTTGGTCCGGTTCACCAGCGCCGTCGCGACGATGTTCGGCGCGGGCATCAGTCCGTAGGCGGTCTGGTGGTGCTCGTTGACCGCGATCGCGTCGAATCCCATGCCCTCGCACGCGGCGAGTTCGGAAAGGTAGCGCTCGTAGAGCTCGTGGCCACGTTCCGGGTCGTAGTGCTGGTTGGAGTAGGTGACCCAGGCCGAATCTTCGACGTCGGCGAAGTTCTCCGGCAGGTAGGGCCACGGCATGAGGTGGAATGCCACGAATTTCACGACAGCTCTCCTCAGTTGGCGCTCTGGGCGATGAATTCGGCGATCACATCGGCGGTGTGATCGGGCTGCTCGTATCCGGGGAAGTGACCGGCGGAGGGGATCTCCGCGACGTCGGCTGCCGGAAGCAGGTCTCGCCAGGCGTCGAGGTGTTCCTTGGGCAGCAGCCGGTCATCGGTGCCCCACACCAGCTGCACCGGAAGCGCGAGCCGGTGCAGCCGCGGCGCGAGGGTGGGGTCGTGGAGTCGCGGCGACCACCCGTACCGGGCGGCGGACTCCTCATTGGCCACCCGCTCGCCGGCGGGCACTTCGGGCATCGCCGCGGGGTCGGTGAACAGGAGCTCCTCCGGGTTTCGGACGTACCAGAAGTCCTTCGCCGGATGACCGGGCACGTGAATCCCGATCGGGTTGATCAGGCTCAGCGACGAGAACGGGCATCCCGTGCGGATGGCGAGTTCGGTCGCGATCCACGCTCCCATCGACGCACCGACCAACGCGGTGGTGGACGGCAGGGCGAGTGCGCCCAGCAGGTCGACGTAGTGCTCCGCCACGTCGCGTACGGACTCCACCCACTCCGGCCGGTTCGCCGTGCCGAATCCGGGATGTGACGGCGCGACGACCCGGGCCCGTTCCGCGAGCTTCGCCGCCACCGGTCCCGGCATGGCCGACTGCTCGTCGTGCAGGTAGACGATGGTCGCGGGGCCCTCGCCCGCCTCGTGCAGGACAAACGGGCCACCGTCGGTGTCGACGGTGTGTTCATTCCACTCCACTGAAACTCCTCCGATGATCGTGATGTGGCGACTAGGGGGTCGAGGCGTCGGTGTCGCGTGGTTCGGGGGCCGCCACCACGGGGAGGTTCGCCGATGCGCCACGGGTTCCCGCTGAACTCGCCGTCTCCAGGTCGAGGCCGGCGGTCTCGATGCCCAGCACGGCCACGGTGATCGCCGCGATCAGGGACACCGCGGCGAGCACGGCGAACACCGTCGCGATCCCGGTGGTTCTGGATTGCCCGACGGTGACCAGCGAACCGACCACCAGCGGCGCGATCACGGTGGCGAGGCGCTGGATCCCGCTGCCGGTCCCGATCGCCCAGCCGCGCATGCGGGTCGGGAACAGCTCCGGCCCGTACAGGTAGCAGCCGATGCTGGCGGGATAGACCCCGATGGTCATCACGACGGTGACGGCCAGCAGCACCGGCCAGCCGAGCAGACCGAAGACTGCCACGAAGAGCACCCCGAGTGCCGCGCCGACGGTCGCCACGATGAAACACCCGATGAATACGCGGCGCCGGCCGAGCCGGTCGATGACACCGGCCAGTACGTAACCGGTGATCACGTAGACCGAGCCGTTGATGGCGGTCAGCAACAACGACTTCGTCGGTGGCAATCCCCCGACCTGGACGTAGAGCGTGGGCAACCAGACGGTGAACGCGTAGATCACGAAGAACGAGGTCGCGAACATCGTCCAGATGAGCACGGTGCGGCGGAGGTAACGCCTGCTCAGCAGTTCGCCGAAGCGGGTCGGCGAGGTGTCCGGCCGGGCCAGCGGAGTCACCGGTGGGAGTACCCGTCCGGCCCGCTCGTAGGAGCGTTCGAACGAGCTCACCACGGCGTCGGCTTCGGCGTAACGGTTCTTGTTGACCAGCCACCGGGGCGACTCCGGCAGCGACCGCATCGCCCACGGCACGAGGAGAACCGCGATCCCGCCGATGCCGAGGACGATCCGCCAGCCCGATTCGGGGCCGAACAACGCGATCAGCCCGGCGCCGGCCAAGGGCGTCAGCATGACTCCCCAGCCGAAGGTGTTCTGGTAGATGAGATAGTTGCGACCGCGTGACTTGCGGTTGAGCAATTCGCTGAACAGTGCGGAGGCGGCCGGAATTTCGGCGCCCAAACCGATTCCCTGCACTATTCGGAGCCACATCAGGCTGGAGAAGTCCCACGCCGCGGCGGAGGCGACGGCGAACACGCTGAACCAGAAGATCGCGAGAATGAAACAGGCCTTCCGGCCGTAGATGTCGGCCAGGAAACCCACCAGGATGGCGCCGGCGAACTGGCCGAGATAGGCGGTGCCGAGCAGGATCCCGGCGTTGACGAAACCGATGTGCAGGCTGGTGAAGGCGACGCTGAGCGCGGTCGCCATCGCCAGGCCGTCGTAGGCGTCGAAGAACGTGCCACCGCCCAGTATCGCGGCTGCCCGCAAGTGTGACCGGGAAAACGGGATACGTTCAGCGCGCGCGACGATGAGCTCGCTGTCCGGATTCATCCATACTCCTCTCGGGGTGCGCTGAAGCAGCGCCGGCTTCGGTCGAAGGGGCATCCGGTTTCAGCTGAACGTGGTTCCCCCGTCCACGACGATCGTTTGACCGGTGATGAAAGCGCTTGCCTCGGAACACAGGAAACGCACCGTGCCGACGAGGTCGTCCGACCCCATCGGACGCGTGATCGCTCGTCGCTGCACCGCAGCGTCGGCGTAGCCGGCGTCGTTGGTCGCTTGCGACGCTTCGTTGTCGACGAATCCGGGCGCGACGGCGTTGACCGTGATTCCGTCCGGGCCCAGTTCGCGGGCCAGCGCCCGGGTCATGGCGATGACGGCGCCCTTCGACGCCACGTAATGTGTGAAGTACGGGATACCGAGGTGCACCACCGCGGACGCGATGTTGACGATCCGCCCGGACCGCTCGCCACGCATCAGCGGGTGCACGGCTCGGGTCACCAACCACGGGCCGCGCGTGTTGACCGCGAACACCTGGTCCCACTCGGCGGTGGTGATCTCCGTGAAGGGCCGCTTGGGGCCCAGCTCCCGGTATCGGCCGGCGTTGTTCACGAGCACGTCGATCCGTCCGTGGCGCCGTGCGCAGTGCGCGGCGAGTTCCGCGGCGGCCGCCTCGCTGGTGACGTCGGTAGGCACGAACTCCGCGTCGAGATCCCGCTCGCGCAGTCGCTGGGCGAGCGCGGCACCGTCGTTGTGCACATCGGCGATCACGACGGTCGCTCCGTCCACCGCGAACGAGGTGGACAGCGCGGCGCCGATTCCGCGGCCGCCGCCGGTCACGATGACGACTCGCCCCGAACCCCTGGTCGCGGCTGCGGTCGGTTCCGGCTGCGACGTCATCCCGATCACCTTCGATCTGTGCGCTATCTGCACGCATGGTGCTCATTACGAACACGGGAACAGTAAGGCAAGGTAGACGCGCATATCAAGAGGTGTCGCACGGTTAGACTGATTTACGCCCAAGTTGTGCGTAATACGCACGCCCCCTAGGGTGGCGCCATGGCCCCAACCTCGTCCGCGGATGCCGTCAGCACCGGATCGCGCGTGCAGTCCGTGGAACGTGCCGCGAAGGTGCTCGATGCTCTGGTGAGCGCCCAGCGCGCGATGACCGCCCTCGAGTTGTCCCGCGCGACGGACATTCACCGCACGAACGTCCACCGGCTCCTGCGCACACTCCAGGACAGCGGAATGGTGGAGGAAACCTCCGCCGGGCGGTATGAGCTCGGCTCCACCGCGTTGCTGCTGGGTAATGCCTACGTCGAGCGGCTGCCGGTACGCCGCGTCGCGCTCCCCTATCTGGTCGACCTGAACAACCGCGTCATCCGGGACCGGCCATGGGTGGTCGCGCTGGCCATCCCGGTCGGCACCGATGCCGTCCTGGTCGACCGGATCTGGCAACCGCATGCCCCGCTGGACAGCATCCTCGACATCGGCACCCGCCTGTCATTCGTCGGCAGTGCCCACGGGCGCGCGATGCTGTCGGCACATTCGCCCGAGGCGGTCGCCGCAGCCGTGGGGCAGGACGCGGCCAGCAAGCTCGCCGACGAACTCGAGACCAGCAGGCAACACGGGCATATCGCCTGTTCCCGCAACGAATTCCGGCCGGGGGTCAGCGCGATCGCGGTCGCGATCCTGGACCGGGATCGCCGGCCCATCGGCTCGATCGCGATCTCCGGTGTGCAACTCGAGGACGAGATGGCGCTCGACTCGGAACTGGCGCGAAACCTGCGGCGCGCGGCCGAGGTGATAGCCAACGCGGTGCCCTGAGGCGCCGTTCGCGGCGAGATCACGGCACCAGCAGTAGCGCGCCTGTGCGGCGTCGGCCAGGGCGTAACGGCCACCGGTGCGCGGGGTGACGTGTCCATTCCGGACGAATTCGAAGAGCTCGTTACACCAGGCCGATGACCGTGCCGCCGCGAGCCTTGATCAGCTGCGTCAGCATCAACCCACTCCACCCACGGCGGCGTACACCACGGCCGTGTCCCCCGGGCTTCATCGCATACGTCTCCGTCGTGCAGACGCGGCGGTGGCGTCGTCGCGCTACGCCCCGGCGGTGACCGCGCTTGCCCGCTCCCGGACCAGCCGGATCAGCGTGCCGTAGTCGCGCGCGTCGGCCAGCGGGGAGAATCCGCGGATCAGCAACGTGCCGACGCCGAGCCGGACGTAGTCGGTCAGCGAGTCGGCGACCTGCTCGTAGCTGCCGACCAGCGCGGTCGAATTCCCGGCGGCGCCGGTCGTCTTCGCCACCGCCGTCCACAGGCGTTCGTCGTGGACCTCGCCCGTCCCCGCGGCCTCCAGGAGCCGCTGAGAACCGACGGATTCGCTCGAATCCCGGCGGCCCTTGAACTCGCCGACCCGGTCCTGCGTCAGCCGCAGGATCTCGCGGGCCCGCTCCCAGGCCTCGGCTTCGGTGGCCGCCGGGATCGGCCGCAGGCTGACACTGAACGCCGGCGTCCGGCCGTGCGGCGCCGCGGCCGCCCGGACCTGGTCGATGCGCTCGGCGATCCCGGCCAGTGGCTCGCCCCAGAAGGCGTACACGTCGGCGTGCTTCGCGCCGACCCGGATCGCGTCGGCGGACGCACCGCCGAAATACACCGGGATCCCGCCGCGGGGCCGGACGTCCGAGAACGCGCCGCGGACCCGGTAGAACTCGCCCTCATGATCGAACGGCTCGGCCGCGTTCCAGGTGCGGCGGACCACCGCGAGGAAATCGTCGGTGCGGCGGTAGCGGGTGACCTTGTCGGTGAAGTCGCCGTCGCGTGCCTGGTCGGCGTCGTCGCCGCCGGTGATGACGTGCAAAGCCGTCCGGCCGGGGTGGAACGCGTCGAGAGTGGCGAACTTGCGGGCCAGCTGCGTGGGCGCGACGAACCCGGGCCGGTGGGCGAGCAACACGCCGAGCCGCTCGGTGGCGCTGAGCACCTGGTCGGCGAGCACGAATCCGTCCGGGCTGCTCGCCGACTGCGCGATCAGCACGCGGTCGAAGCCGGCCTCCTCGTGCGTGCGGGCGACTTCGCGCACGTAGCCCGGCTGGACGACCGGCCCCGCCGCGGCGACGATCTCGCTGGCCTGGCGGCCGGCGGCGTAGCCGATGAATTCGAGCGTCACGTGATCTCCTGTCCTTCTGCGTGGGCGCGGAACCCGCTGGTTCGTGCCGGAACCCGCGGGCGTTCGGCGGCGGACTTCACCGGGGATCGATGCCCGGGTCGATGTACTCGCTGAGGTTCTTGCCGCCGGGGAACAGCCCCTGCTGCACCCAGGTGTCGTAGGTGTTCTGCAGCTGGGCGGCCAGCGCGGCGTCCACGGGGATGCGCTGGTAACTGGTCTCGTCCGGCCGAACCTGGGTGGCCAGCTCCAGCGGCTGGTGCGCGAACCCGGCATACCACTGGTCGAACGCGGCGGGGTTGTCCTTGGACCAGGCGTAGCTCCTGTCGACGCGGCTCGCGAAGTCCTGGATCGCGGCGCGCTTGCGCGGATCGCCGAGCGCCCTGTCGGTGGCGGACAGGACGTTGAGCCCGCTGTTGATGCCCGCGCCGTCGCTGAGCACCCGCGCCCCGAGTTCGCCGCGAGCGCGCGCCGCGTAGACGGTCCAGGTGGCCCACGCGTCGATGCTGCCGGTCGAGAACGCGGAGTTCGCCTCGGTCGGGGCGAGGAAGTTCAGTGTGACGTCCTTGTCCGACAGGCCGGCTTGTTTCAGCGCACCGATCACCAGGAAGTGCGCGACGCTGCCGCGGGTGGTCGGCGAGATCCGCTTGCCCCTGAGGCCGGCGAGGGTGCGGACCGGGCTGTCCTTCGGGACCAGGATGTAGGTGCCCCTGCCGCCGTTGCTCCACGCGGCGGCGACCTTGATCTTCGAACCGCCGGCGATCGCGGTGACCGTCGGAGAGTCGTTGGCGCCGCCGATGTCGATCGCGTCGGCGCGCAGAGCCTCGTGCAGGTTGACGGCCGCGGGGAACTGCGACCACTCGATCTTGTACGGCAGGTTGCCGAGCTGGCCCGCGGCCTGCAGCCGGGACTGGGTAGCGCCGGTCTGATCGCCCACCCGGAGTACCACCTCACCCGACTGGTCCGAAGAGGACGACCCGCAGGCGGCGAGCGTGGTCAGGCCGAGCAGCGCGGCCAGTAGCAGGGTGAGCCTGGGGAACGGGGATTTCGAACGCATGCGGGGACTCCAGGGAAACGGAAGCGTGGCAGAACGGCACTGCCGGCGTGCGGAACTTTCTTTCGTGGGTTGGCGAAGACGTCAGCCGGACCTGGCGGCGCGCCGGGCGTCACCGGTGCCGACCATGCCGACGGACTCGACGGACATCCGTTTTCCTTTCGTCGCAAGAAGACCCGTCGTCAGGTAACGGCACCCCGGCGCGCGCTGTCAATTGGGCACCTTCAGATGTCCAATTGGTGGACACCACTGGCCGCCCGCGATTCGGACGGGTTATCGTCGCGCCCCGCCCGGCCTCTCCGCTGGGTCTCGTGGCGCCGCCCACGACCGTGGCGACGGTGACCGAGGTGGTGTTTCCGCCGGTTCGGCGACCACGCATCCAGCGATCTTGAGCAACCGGTTGCGCACCGTCACCCGATCCAGCTATGTTGCTCGTGCGCAACCGGTTGCGCACGACCTTCGAGAGTGGATCTGGCGTGACGAACATCCGAGACATCGCGGCCGAGGCCGGCGTGTCCGTAGCGACGGCCTCGCGGGCGATGGCCGGTAAGGGGCGCATTTCGGCGGCGACCGTCGAGCGGGTGCGCGCCGTAGCCGAACGGCTCCAGTTCCGGCCCAACGAGATCGCGCGGAGCCTCTCGCTGGGGCGGTCGCAGTCGGTCGGCCTGCTCGTCCCCGACATCACCAACCCGTTCTTCCCCGAGCTGATGGCGGGCGCCGAGCGCGCGGCGAAGGCACAGGGCCGCACTGTCCTGCTGACGGCGTCGCTCGGGGCCGAGTCGGCCCGGGAGGACCTCCGGGTGCTCTGCGCGCGGGGCGTGGACGGGTTCATCGTGGTCGGCAACCCGTTCGAATCGAGCGGGGAACTCCGCGAGGCGGTGGGGTCCCGGCCGCTGGTGGTCGTCGACCGCGCGCAGTCGGTCACCGGTATCTCGACGGTCGTGACCGACCACGTGGCGGGGGCCGCGATCGCGGTGCGCCACCTGCTGGGGCTGGGGCACTCCCGCATCGCCCACATCAGCGGGCCGCCGGGGCTCGACGTGACGGACCTGCGCATCGCCGGGTACAGCCGCGAAATGCGGGCCGCCGGCCTGGAACCGCGCATCGCCGACGGTGAGTTCACAGTGGACTCCGGTGCCGAGGCGATCATCCGGCTGCTGGACGGCCCGCATCCCCCGACCGCGGTCACCACGGCGAACGACCTGGCCGCCGTCGGCGCCATGAACGCCGTGATCGCCAGGGGCGGGCACGTTCCCCGCGACTTGAGCATCGTCGGTTACGACGACATCGTGCTGGCGCGCCTGGTCCACCCCGGTCTGACCACGATCGCGCAGACCATCGGCGACCTCGGCTCGTGCGCGGTCGAAGAGCTCGACCGTCAGCTTTCCGGGGACACCGAGGTGCGCCGGCGATCGCTGGGCACGCGGCTCGTCGAGCGCGGCACGACGGCGGCGGCATGAGCGAGCTTGCGAGCGAATCATCAAGCACCATGCTTGCCGACGTCATGACACCGCCGCGGCTTGCCGCGTCCGACGAGGAGGCCGCATGAGCCGGGTGTGGGTCGTCGGCAGCGTGAACGAGGACACCCGGCTGACGCTCGCGGCGCACGTACGCCCCGGGGAGACCGTGACCGCCACCTCGTCGGCGCGGCAACTCGGCGGCAAAGGACTGAACCAGGCCATAGCCGCGCGGCGCGCGGGGGCGGACACCGTCATGGTCGCCGCGGTCGGCGCCGACGACGCGGCCCGCTCGGCTCGTGATCTCCTTGCCGCGGAAGGTATCGAGACCAGACTGTTCGTCTCCGACCGCCCGACCGGCACGGCGATCGTCGCGGTCGACGACGCCGGCGAAAACGCCATCATCGTCGTTCCCGGGGCCAATGCCGCGATTCCCGAGGAGCACGTGCGCGTCAACCTGACCGGCGTCGCACCGGGCGACATCGTGTTGCTGCAACTCGAACTGCCGGTGGACATCGTGCGCGCGGCGACGGCCGCCGCCCGGCGGGCCGGAGCGACCGTGGTGCTGAACGCGGCCCCGTACCGGCCCGAAGTCACCGCCCTGCTCGCCGAGGTGGACCTCCTCGTGGTGAACGCCAGTGAGCTCGCGGCACTGGTGCCCGGCCCGGACGACCCGGCCGGCGCCGCGCGACGGCTGTCCACCGAGCGGACGCTCGCCGTGCTCGTCACGCTCGGCGGCGACGGATCCGTACTGGCCGGCCACGGCACGTCTGTCCACGTCCCGGCGTGCGCCACCACCGTGGTCGACACGACCGGAGCCGGCGACACCTACATCGGCTTCCTCACCGCCGCGCTCGCCGCGGGCCGCTCCCCGCGAGCGGCGATGGACGCGGCCGGCGCCGCCGCCGCACTGGCCGTCTCCCGGCCCGGCGCGGCGACGTCGATCCCCAACGCCTCCGAGATCGGCATCCCGGTCGCGACCTGACCCCGCACTCGACGTTCGAAGGAGAACCATGAGAATCGCACTCGGCAACGACCACGCCGGTTTCTCGCTCAAGCAGCAGGTCATCGACGTCCTCACCGAACTGGGCCACGAGATCATCGACCGCGGGGCGCAGGACGACTCGCCGGTCGATTTCCCCGACATCACGTTCGCCACCTGCGACCTGGTCCGCCGGGGCGAAGCCGACCGCGCGGTCCTGGTGTGCGGTACCGGGGTCGGCGCTGTCATCGCGGCGAACAAGATCCCCGGTATCCGTGCCGGGCTCGGGCACGACGTGTACTCGGCCCACCAGGGCGTGGAACACGACGACACCAACGCGATCGCGATGGGCGCCTGGTTGATCGGCCCCGCGATGGCGCGTGAGGTACTCATCGCCTTCCTGGACGCCCGCTTCGACGACGACGAGGACACCCGGCGCCGGGTCGGAAAGCTCCGCGAGATGGAGATCAACGGCGCGCGCGAACTCGCGGCCCACCTCTGACCACACCACCCCGAAAGACTCCGGACAGGACAATGTCAACGAAGATCATCCTTCGTCATCCCGGTGACGTGCAGCGCCTCATCAACGACGGCGTGATCCGCAGCGGCAACTCACGGTTCATCGTGATCATCGCGCTCGCCGGCATCTTCATGGACGCCTTCGACTTCACCTCGATCGCGTTCGGCCTCACCTACGTGCAGAAGGAATTCGCGTTCAGCGCGCTCGAACTCGGGCTCGCGTCGGGCGTCATCCTCATCGGCGCGCTCGTCGGCTCGCTCTCCGGCGGCGTGCTGATGGACCGGATCGGCCGGGAGAAGGTCTTCACCGCGGACCTGGTCATGCTGATCGTCGCCACGCTCGCGTGCGCGCTCGCGCCTGATCCGTGGACCTTCATCATCGCGCGGTTCCTGATGGGCTTCGCGGTCGGCGTGGACTACCCGGTGGCCCTGAGCTTCATCGCCGAGTACTCGGATTCGCGGCGCAAGGGCAGCGCGCTCAACATGTACGCGCCGGTCTGGTACGTCGCGGTCGCCTCGACGTGGTTGCTGCTGCTCGGCGGGTACTACGTCTACGGCGCCTTCGACCTGAACATCGCGTCGTTGTGGCGCTGGATCGTCGGTCTCGGTGTCGTGCCCGCCGTCGTCGTGCTGGTGCTCCGGCGCAAGTACCTCACCGAATCGGCGTCGTGGCTCGCCCAGAACGCCGATCTGCATCGCGCGGCTGAGGTGATCCGCAAGGCCTACGGGGTCGACGCCGAAGTGGCGCCGGACGCGGTGCTGCGCGTGGAAAAGCCCGACACGATCCCCGCCCGCCGCGCGTTCAACGTGCTCTGGAACACCCGGTACCGCATGCGGACGGTGCTCTCGCTCATCGTGAACTTCTGCCAGGGCCTGGAGTACTACGCGGTCGGGTTTTCGATCGGCCTCGTCGTCGAACAGGTGGTGGGCGTGTCCGTGCTGACGGGCATCCTCGGCCCGCTGGTGTTCAACGCGATCTTCGGTGTGGCGGGCGGGCTCATCGCGGTGCTGGCCGCGCCGAAGGTCGGGATCCGGCGGCTCGCCATCATCGGCTTCGTCATCACCACGTCGTCCGTGCTGCTGGTGGGTCTGCTCGGCCGGGACCTCTTCCCGGGCGCGATCGCGGCCGCCTGCGTGTGCCTCGGTGCGTTCATCTTCGGCCACGCGGTCGGACCGGGCACCCAGGGCGTGGTCATCGCGACGATGTCGTACCCGACCTCGATCCGCGGCACCGGCGTCGGCTTCATCCAACTCGGTAACCGCCTCGGCGGCACGCTCGGTCTGGTCGTCTGGCCGGTGCTGACGGCCGCGCTCGGGCTCAACGCGTTGTTCGTCCTCGCCGTAGCCCCGTTCATCGGTCTGCTCGCGCTGCTGCTGATCCGGTGGGACCCCTCCAGCGCCGACGTCGACGACGAAGACTTCGAGGCCCGGGCAGCCGCGGGCCGCGACCACGAGACGGAGACAGCATGACGCGGGTGATCGGATTCCTCGGCCTCGGTGTGATGGGCACGCCGATGGCGCTCAACATCGCCCGCGCGGGCCTGGTCGTCGACGCCTACGACGTCGTCGCCGATGCCCGTGACCGGGCTCGCACCGCCGGTCTGTCCGTTGTGGACGATCCTGCCGCGCTGCTGAAGCGGGCCGATGTCGTGGTGACGATGCTGCCCAACACCGGTCACGTCGAGGAGGTCGTGCACGGCGCCGACGGCACGATCGCGAACTGCCGCCCCGGCACGGTGCACATCGACATGAGCAGCATCTCCCCCGTCGTCACCCGGCAACTCGGTGAAGCGAGCCTCGCCGCCGGGCTCGGCTACGTGGACGCCCCCGTCAGCGGCGGGGTCAAAGGGGCGCGCGAAGGGGCGCTGTCGGTCATGGCCGGCGGAAGCGACGAGCACCTCGACCGGGTCGCCGACGTGCTCGACGTCATGGCCGCCAAGGTCACCCGCATGGGTCCCATCGGTGCGGGGCAGGCGACGAAGGTGTGCAACCAGGTCACGGTGGCGATCAACATCCAGGCGGTGTGCGAAGCGCTCACACTCGGCCGGGCCCTCGGTGTCGACCTCGGCCTGCTCCGCGAGGCTCTGCTCGGCGGTGCGACGTCGAGCTGGGTGCTGGAAAACCTCGGGCCGCAGATGATCGACGGCGACGACGGCGCCGGGTTTCGGATCGCCCTGCAGGTCAAGGATCTCCGGCTCGGACTCGAAGCCGCGCAGGCGAACAACGTGCCGCTGCCGGCGGCCTCCGGGGTGCTCGACCTGTATCTCGAAGCGATGGCGCATGGCGAGGAGTCCAACGGCAACCAGGCGCTGTCGCGCGTCTACGAGCGGCTGGCGAACCTGCGGATCGCCGGAGGAGCGCCGACCGCATGACGATCGACACCTACGACATCGGTGCACCCTCGACCGGGCTCGTCATCCGCATCGCGCCCGGTGAGGACGTCCTGGCGGGCATCAAGCGGGCGATCGCGGAACGCGGCGTCCGTACCGGCGCGGTCGTCTCCGGTATCGGCACACTCCGCGACTGCCACCTGCACATGGTCGAGACAACCGGCTTCCCGGTGCGCGAGGCGCATCCGGAATGGCATGACGTCGCGCTCGAACTGGCCTCGGTCAGCGGGCTCGTCCTCGACGGCGAACCACATCTGCACTGCGTGGTGTCCACGAAGGACGGTGCGGTCGCGGGGCACCTCGAACCGGGCTGCGTGGTGCTGTACCTGTGCGAGATCCTCCTGCTCGTCTTCGACGCCGGCCACGTCGGCCGCGCCCCCGACGAGCACGGCGTACCGCAGATCTGCCCGAGGTGACCACACCGGACCCTAGGGTGCGCGCTCGACGGAGTCAGTCGCTGTGCAGAGGAAGCGGAGCCAGGTGGCGCGGGTGGCGGCCTCTCGCTGGGGGGAGGTGCGAGTGACCGCCACCCGCTTCTCAAGCGGCAACTCTTGTGGGGGTAAGAGCCGCCGCCGGTCTGGGGGAATCAGCGACCGGGATGCATGCTCGGCGCGCCCGTCGGGTGGGTGGCACTCGGCGCTTCGGTTCTGCGCGCTTCGCCGCCGTGGTCTGCCGCCGCCGGTGCCAACGATGCCGCGGCGTCGGCGCTGCTCGGCGCTTCGTGCTGCTCCGCGAGCAGGCCGGCACAGTAGACATCGACCTTGTCCTTGCCGCCCGCCGTATTGATCAGGATGGTGAAAGCCGGGCTTTCCAAGGCTTTTCCGTGTTCGGAGCCGGCGCCGGCGGTGTAGGCCCTGCACAAACCCACCAGCGACGGCGACGGGGACGCGTCGTGGTCTCCGGCGTTGACGCGGCCGGTGGGGTGGGCTTGGGAGGTCGGGTCCGCCGACGCACTCGAGGCCACGGAAGTGGCAGGTGCGACGGTGGAGTGCCGGCCGAGTGGGCCCGGCAGGTGACCGGTCGCGGCAACCGCCGCCACCCCGCCCACGGCCACGGCCGCGGTCACGCCCGCCGCCGCGATCTTGGTCGTGAGCAGTTTCACCAGTACGGCCTTGATCATTGAACGTCTCCGTAGCTGAGGGACCGCGTGGAGATGAGCGGCCCGAAACGCCATGACCGCGGCGTCTTCGCCGTCCAGCTCACCGTCGCGCGCGGGGGCGGTCACGGCGGCGAGCAGGTCCTGCACCGCTCGGTCGCCCGCGGCTGACTCACCACGGCGAAATCGCTCCGCGGCGCTCCGGCCGAAGCGTTGGGATCGGTACGCGCTCATCTCACCTCCTTCAGCGCCCGAGCTCCCGTTTCTGTCACACCATGCTCTGAACTGCGGCTTTGCCCGGTTCCATCGGGTGGCTGGGCCAGCATCCTGGCGAGCGTGCGCAGACCCCGGTAAGCGGCGGTGCGCAGCGCGCCCGGCCGCTTACCGAGCACCTTGGCGGCACCGGCCGCGTCCAGACCCACGACCACCCGCAGGAGGACCGCTTCGGCCTGGTCGGGCGGAAGTCGTGCGATCAGCGCCAGCGCCGCGTCGGTACCGATGGCAGCCACGGCCGATCCCGCGGTGTCGGCATCGGAGGGCACCTCGACGAGCTGCTCGATCGCTGCCGCGCTGAGCGGACGCCTTCGCTGCTGACGGAGATGATCCAGCGCGCGGTGCCGGGCGATGGTCGCCACCCAGCCACGAAACCCGTCGAGCTCGCCCCGGAAGGCGGCGAGGTCGCGCACGACCTGAAGCCACGCCTCCGAGGCGACGTCCTCGGCGTCCTCGCCGACCAGCACCCGCAGGTAGCGAAGCAGGCCGGGCTGTACATGCCGGTATAGCAGGCGGAACGCGTCTTCGTCGCCGGATTGCGCCGCGCGCAACGCCGCCTCTGGACTCGCTGTCTCACTCATCCGCGACGTCCACGGCACCGCCGGCGATGTTCCGGCGCGGCCTGGCCAGCACGCCGCCGTGCACCGACCACCTCGCCGGCCCGCTCCCACCACCGAGACGTCCACACATCCCGTAACCGCCGCTCTGTGTGCATCTGCCGGGCTACCTCATCCGGCTTCGCGAGCGAGACAGCGTGAGTCCCCTGCGTTCCAGCTTGTGCCAGGGCAACCGAGCACCCGCGACCGCCGAGACCACGGACTGGATCACCACGAGATACATCAGCTGCCGGTACACGATCTGCTGGAGCGGCAACGCGAGCAAGGGGCGTAGACGCTCGCCATCGAGCTTGAAGGCGATTACGCCCGGCACCGCCTGGAGCGCCAGGAAGCCGAACCAGGTTATGGCGAGCTCGGTTGCGTCGAGGGTGAACAGACCGAAGAACCCGGCCACATCGATGACCGGTGCGAGCACCTGCAACAAGACCTGGAACAGCATCAGGTAGGGCAGACCGCGCCGCCCGAGCTTCCCCGCCGCACCGCGTTCCACCACGGCACGCCGGTGCTTCCATGCGGCCTGCAGCGTTCCGTAGCACCAGCGGTAGCGCTGTTTCCACAGTTGCCCGATCGCCGCCGGTGCCTCTGTCCATGCCAACGCCCTTTCCTCGTAGACGGCTCGCCAGCCGTCCCGCTCCAGCGCCATCGTCAAATCGGTGTCCTCAGCGAGGGTGTCCTCGGACACACCGCCTACGCGCAGCACTGCGGAGCGACGCCACGCGCCGATTGCGCCGGGCACGGTCGGCATGCACCGAAGGACGTCGTACACGCGGCGATCAAGGTTGAAGCCGATCACGTATTCGATGTGCTGCCACCGGCCCAGGAGTCCACGGCGGTTGCCGACCTTGGCGTTGCCGGACACCACACCGATGCCCGCATCCGCGAAATGCGCGACGAGCCACCCCACGGCATCGCGGTCCAGGATCGTGTCGCCGTCGACCATGACCACGAGTTCGGTACGAGCCGCGGCCAGGCCGGTGTTCAGCGCCGCGGCCTTACCGGAGTTCTCCTGCTGGAGGATGCGGATACCGGGCAGGCGCCGTCGTAGCTGCCGGACCACCTCGACCGTCCGGTCCGTGGAGCCGTCGTCGACCACGATCACCTCCGTCGGATGGCGGGAAGCGAGCGCGGACCGCACCGTCGCCACGATGCCGACCTCTTCGTTGTAAGCCGGAACGATCACGGTGACCGGTTCGCGGATCCGCCGGTCCGGCCGCCACCGCCGGGTTCGCCGGACATGCACCGGTGTGATGATGAGCACGACGAGGGTGCGGAGCACGGCCAACGCGGCGGCGACCATCAACAGCGTGCGCAGTGCGCCGGCCAACCATCCGGACGCTTGCACCGCCCCGATGAGCAACAGTCCGGTCGCCCGGTCCAAGGGACCTGCCACATTGGTGGCCCCGGACACGCCGAGCGCGCGGCCTACTGAATCGGTCTTCCAGCCGGTGCCCTGCAACGACGAAAGCAGCCGATCGAGAGCGGCTACGGTCTGCGCACCGCCGGAATCGTGCATCATCAGCACCGCACCCCGATCGCCTCGTGGCGTGGAATTCGCGACGATGGCCTCCACGCCGGGCTGCCGCCAGTCCTGCGCGTCCAGGTCGGCGAGGACGACCTGGCGGCCGTGATTTCCGACCCGCAGGATCGCTGTCCACGCTTGACGGTCCAGTGAGCCGGTGGTGGTGTCGGGCGGCTGGACGAGATTCGTCGTGATACCCGCAGCGCCGGCCAGCACCAGGTCGGTGGCCTGCAGTTCGAGTTGTATCCGCGTGTCACCGGCCGCGCGCAGGTCCAGGTGGCTCATCGTGCGGTTGCCGATCTCGTGCCCCGCGGCCAGGATTCGCCTGACCAGATCGGGATGCTGGGCGGCATGTGCGCCCGTGACGAAGAACGAGGCGTGCACCTGATGCGCGGCCAGCACCCGCAGGATCTCCGGCGTCCATTGCGGATCAGGTCCGTCGACGAAGGTCAGCGCGAGGGTGTGCGCCGGCAGCTGCCGCACGGTCGGCTCGCGTGGATCGATGACCGACCCGCCGGCGAACGCGGATTCGGGCACGAACTCGCGCGATCCGGCGGTCGGGCTCTGACCACCGTCGAGTTGGCCCGAAATCAGGATGTCGAGGGTGAGCAGCGCGCACATGCCGAACAGCACGAGGCCGAGCAGCAGCCAATGTGCACGGGGGGATCGGGGAGGCCGCCTACGGCGCGACACCCGGCCGCCCTCAGCGTCGCTGACCCGGCGTGCTCGGACGTTCGCGTGGTGGTTGCGTCGGAGTGCCCGCCGGCGTCGTCGACGGGACCGGCGTGCTGGTCGCACTCGCGGTCGTTGTGGGCTGCACGCTGTTCGTGACGACGGGCTCCGGCTCGCTGGTCCTCGTGGTCCGGCTTTCCTCCGGTGCCGGCGATGGCGCGGGGTCCGGCGGGACCGGGGACGGCGGGACCGGGGACGGCGGGACGCTCGGCCGCGGGAGAACGGGGGTCTGGGGAACCGCGACGAGGGGTGACCTGACGTCCGCCCCGAACATCGCGGCGATGAGCAGCGACAAAGTGCACGTGAGCAGGCAACTCGCCGACAGGACGGCCCGGCGTACCCACCGCCGCCTACGGCCGGTCGCGTCGACGAAGACCGGACCGCTGCGACGTTTCCGCTCGCCGAGTCGGGAGCCCGCGGGGATCGGTGCGGTGTCGGCCATGCTCACGGCGGATGACGCGCGCCGGCGTGCGCCCGCGTGGATCTGAGCGCGTGCGGTCACAGGCCGCCCACCCGTCCCCGCACGCCGATCGGGTCTGTCCGACGCCGCCCTGCCCCTCCTCGTCGAGTCGTTGCGGTTGTCGAGGCGCTGGACAGGCAATTCACTACTCCTGGTGGTCAAGTGGCACGACTGTTACCCAAACGGTGTTCACGCAAAGGGGTCGCGAAGGCACGATACGATAACCATGCGATCACTAATGAGACAAGAGTGGCTGTTGAGGCGCATGTGGGTTACTTAACGACGGAGTAGGTTGAACGTCTTGCGATCGTTTTTTCGTCGCGTCTGCCGGCGGTTGCTGATCATGGCCGTCTTGTTGACCGTCCTCGCCGGTGGGAGCTGGTTGTCCCTGGACTTCTCGCTCGCACGAGTACCGGCATTCACGGATTACGCCGGACGGCCCAACGAGTCCGGCGGCACGAACTGGTTGCTGGTCGGCTCCGACAGTCGAGAGGGCCTGTCAGCCGAGCAGGAGCGCCAGCTGAACACCGGCGACGAGGCCGACGCGGGCGGGGCACGCACCGACACGATCATGTTGCTGCACATACCGTCCGGCCACACCCCGCCGAGCCTGGTCAGCCTGCCCCGCGACTCGCTGGTTCCGATCAATGGCCATGGCGAAAACAAGCTCAACGCCGCGTACGGCCTCGGTGGTCCGACGCTGCTGTCCCGCACAGTGCAGGAAACGACCGGCCTGCACATCGATCATTACCTGGAAATCGGTTTCGGCGGGTTCGCCGGCATGGTGGACGCCGTCGGCGGCGTACCGGTCTGCCTCGTGGAGCGCGTGCACGACCCGAAGATCAACCTCGATCTTGCTCCGGGCTGCCGGGAACTCGACGGCGCCGACGCTCTCGGATACATGCGCACCCGGGCGTTTCCCCATGGCGACCTGGAACGAGTGGAGCACCAGCGCGCGTTCCTTTCGGCATTGATCGAGAAATGCACAAGCCGCACGATTCTGCTCAACCCCGTCAAGCTCGTTCCGCTGGCACAGCGCACCTTGGGAACCACGACGTTTACCGACGGCGATCATCTACAGCACGTCATACAGCTCGCCCTCGCGTTGCGTTATGCGGGTGGCGGCGGCCTGATGACCAGGACCGTGCCGGTCAGCGGGTCTTCGGAAGTCCCCGGTGTGGGATCGGTCCTGTTGTGGGACAACGAGAAGGCGCCCGAGTTGTTCGCAGCATTGCGGTACGACTGACTCCAGGAGGATCAGACGGCGTCCGACAGCAAGACAGCGCGGCCCGAGATTTCGCCGCCCCGGAGCGCATCGAGTGCGGCGGGCGCCTGGTCGAGCCGGAAGGGGCGGACGTAGGCCTCGATGGCACCGCTCCGGCAGACTTCCACGACCTCGCGAAGTTCGGCCGGCGATCCCCAGAACGGCAGGCGAATCGCCAGGCCCGCGGGAAGTGCGCCGGGCTTGGTGACGGCGAGAGTGCCGCGCCCGCCGCCGACGATGACGAGGTCACCGGCCGGACGCACGAGCTGCTTGGCCAGCTCGATGGTGTCCTGGGTCGCAACGAAGTCAAAGATCACGTCGGCGTCGTGACCCGGGGACAGACGACGCAGCTCCCGCGCGAGATCGGCCGGGAGACAGGTGATGTCGGCTCCGCAACGGGTCCCCAGGTCCAGCGCCGCCGGGCGGGTGTCCACGCCGATGACGCGGGCAGCGGTGGTGGCGCGAAGGATCTGGATCGCGAGATGCCCGAGGCCTCCGATGCCGAGGACGACAGCCACGGCGCCGGAGTCGCGAAGTTTCCCCTTGCTGCCCGAGATCGCGTGGTAGGAGGTGAGCCCGGCATCCGTGAGAACCGCGGCCGACGCGGGGTCGATTCCCGGCGCCGGGACGAGACGCCACGCGTCGACGACCATTCGCGAGGTCATGCCGCCGTCGACCCCGAGCCCGAGGCCGACTGCCCGGAGGCCGGAGCGCCGCTCGCAATAGTTGTGGAGCCCGGCGGCGCATCGCGTGCATCGACCGCACCCGAGGGGAGCGTAGACGGCCACCTGGTCGCCGATTCCGACCCCGCTGACACCGGCGCCCAAGGCCGACACCCTGCCGCAGATCTCGTGTCCGAGGGTGAACTCGGGATTCCAGGCCCCGGACACACCGCCGTCGAGAACATGCAGGTCCGAATGACAGATACCGGCCGCGAGCACGTCGATCTGCACACATCCCGGCCCCAGGGCCTCGACCTCCACCTCGAAGAACCCCGCGCCGCCGAGTTCTGTTTTCCGGAAGGCCAGCACGCTCACTCCACTTTCCGCTTTACCGGTCACCATCGGCGGGGATTTCCGCGTTTCGCAAGCGCTGGGCGATTTCCGCGGCCTCCCGTCGGGAAATCTTGCCGACCCGGTTCTGCGGGAGGGCGTCCACGCGGAACACGTACTCGGGCCACTTGCCCTTCATGAGGCCCTGGCCGGCGAGGTGGTGCTGCAACTCCGCCAGGTCCAGATCCTCGCGCCCGGTCACGAGCAGGACGGCGATTCGTTCACCCAGAACGTCGTCGGGGACGGGGACGACGCAGACCTGATCGACGTCCGCGTGCCGCGCGATCGCGTTTTCGACCTCGCTGATGTCGATGTTGCGTCCGCCCCGGATGATGATGTCCTTCTCCCGGCCCTTGACCTCGACGGTGCCGTTCGCGTGGATCTCCATCAGGTCGCCGGTCGGCAGAAACCCGTCCTCGGTCAGCTCCGGGGGCACCACCGCGCCTGCGCTCGCGTAACCCAGGAACAGCGACGGGCCGCGTACCTGCGCGCGGCCGGTTTCCCCCACCGCCACGGGGGCGCCCAGTTCGTCGACCGCGCGCAAAGTCGTCCCCGGGAACGGGGTCCCGTCGGTGCCCAGCCGTTCGTCCTGTGGGTCCGACGGCCGGGACGTCGTGTGTCCCAGGCACTCCGACATGCCGAAGACGCGCAGGATGCGAGTGCCGAGGCGGCGCTCGGCACGACCCAGCGCACCGGCATCCATCGGCGCGCCGCCGACGGTCATCGCGGTCATCCCCGTCAGCAGGCCCTCCTGGTCTGCCGCGGACGCCATCTGGAGGGCCATCGTGGGGACGCACATCGTCCACCTGGCGTCGTGTTCGGCCATCAACCGCACCGCCGCCGCTGGTTCCCACCGGTCCGAGAGCAGGATCTGCCCGCCGAGCATGAGCGGAAGGTAGAGACCGAAGCAGGCCGCCGCCGCCGACGACAACGGCACCAGGGCGCCGACCGTGTCACCGGGCCGCAGTCCGACCGCCTCGATGGTGCTCCCCGCCGCATAGCGCAGCGCCGCCTCGCTCTGCACGACTCCCTTGGCCCGTCCGGTGGAACCGGACGTCAGCCCGATGACCACGCCCCCGGCCCAGCGGCCGGACGCCCTGGCCGGCTCACCGGTGAGACGCCAGCCGTCGAGCACCGGAGTACCGGATCCGGATCGGCCGCCGACGTTCCAGGCGTCGAAGCGGTCCGGCGACGCGACAACGGCGTCCGGGACGATGTCCTCGCGGGCGCCGACGAATTCCTCACGGGTGCTGTGGCGGCTGATCAGCGCCAGGGTGCCGTCGAGTCGTCCGACGGCGAGCGCGCCGACGACCGTTCGCCAGGTGTTGTCCGCCTGCAGCATCAGTGTCGGTCGCTGTCCGGCCACCTCGTCCAACACCGCGGCGAGGTCGTCCGCGGCACGAAGCACAGCGTCGAGAGTGTGCCTGCCGTCGGCGTCGATCACGACCACGGCGCCGGGGTCGGTGGCGGCCCGCTTCTCCAGCTCGGAGAACAGCGCTCTCATCAGTTGTCCCTCACGCCCGGAACATCTCCCGCTCGTCACCGAGCAGCGCGATGCGCTTGCCGCGCATCGACCCGACGTGACGCACCGCCGCGGCCCACTCCGGGCTGGCGAGCGCCGCGCGGGCGGCCTGCTCGTCGTCGAAGCTGAGCACGGACAACCCGTCCCAGCCCTCCGAACGCCGCTCGAGCGCGCTCGACACAGCGGTGTGCCGCCACGCGCGCAGGCCCGGCAGGGGGTAGGTGACCTCGGCGTGCTCGCCGCGCCACCAAGCGATGAACTCGTCGTGCGTCCATTCCGGCGGACGGGCCGCGAGCAGAGCGAGGTTGAACATGAGAGTCTCCTTCGTTATCGGGGATCAGGCGGCCGCGATGTCCAGCTCCGGGGACCTGCCGATCATCAGCGAGACGACCTTGCCGTTTTCGTCGAGCCGGGCGGCCGCGACGAAGGTGGACTCGAACTCGCCTCCGCGCCGCGCCTGGCCCAGCACGAGTTCGTCCCGTCCGTGCGCCGAACTCGTCAGCACGTGATGGGTGAGCACACCTTTTTCACGTTGGGCGAGATAGCCCTCCATCGCCTCGCGGCCACCGGCGAAGTCAGTCGCCTTACCGTCGCCGGTGCCGAAGACGATCGAGAAGCGGAACCCCGGGGCGATCATGTCGAGAATGCCTTCCGGGCGGTCCGAGTCGATCGTGGCGAACCAGCGGGTCATCGTGCCGGCGGCGCTCATGCCGTGTCTCCCTGCGGCAGGGGGAACATCCCGAAGTCCGGGTGGAAGAAGGCCTGGTAGCGGGCGACTCGTTTCTCCGGGGAGATCAGGGCCACGGCGACGAACGAGCCGGTCCCGCGGCCGTCGCCCTCGGTCACAATGCCGTACACCATCTCGAGATCGCCGTCCACGCTGGTGCGCAGTATCTTGTGCCGGCGCCCCACGTCCGGACGGCCCGCGATGTAGTCGCCGAGGTCCGCCGATCCCGTTCCGCGCACTTCGTTACCGGGCAAGGCGATCAGGAATTCGACCGTCGGCTCGACCAGTTCCAGTCCGCGCATCGGCTCAGGTCCGTCGAGCCGCGCGTAGTAGTCCTCGATGATCACAGCCCCGTCCTCCTTGACGAGTCACCCACGACTGACATGAGTTCAGTTTGGTTACTGTCAGCCTAAACAGCTGGGTCGCCGCAGGCAAGGACCCGGCGGACCGTTACGTTCTGTTTCCTGAGCGGCGGAGCCGCTTGCGGTGGGCCGTCAACCGGCACCGCTGCGGGTTCTGAGGTGGTTTCTGGCGAGGACAGCGCCGACGTGGTGTATTGGCATACCTGAGGAGGCGATCCCACAGCCAGGGGCCGCCTCAGGTTCCGCCACCCGCACCGTCACGCAAACCCCTTTCAAAACACCCGCTAGCCGGCCGGGTCCGTGCCGGCGACCATGCGCACGCAGCAGCCCTCGATCAGAGTGGCAATGGAGTCCAGCTTCAGCGGGCCGTCCGGCCGGTACCAGCGCCACACCCCGACGATCAGGCCGAGCAGGCTACGGGCCATGATCAACGAGTCGCGCTCGGGGAATTCGCCCGCGGCGATGCCGCGCTCGAGCAGGTCGGCCCAGTTCCGTTCGATCTGGGCAACCAGCTCGCGGCACGCCCGGCGCTCGATCTCCTCGCGCTCCGACGTGCGTTCGGCGGCCAGCAGCGCGGTGTTCGCCTGCAGGATGCGGTTCTGCTGGACCTCCTGCGCGGAGATCGCGTACGCGGCGGCGACGGCAGCGCGCAACGCGGCGAGCGAACTCGGGGCGTTGGCCGTGGCCTCACGGAACGCCGCGTCGGAGTTGCGCAGGCCCAGTCGCATGATCGTGAGCAGGCAATGAGCCTTCGACTCGAAGTAGTGGTAGAGCGCCGTCTGGCCGATCCCCACCCGCTCGGCGACCTCCGACCACTTGGTCGCCTCGTAGCCGACCTCTCCGAAGCACTCGACGGCCGCCGCGAGGATGGCCGGCCGCTTCGACCGCGGTCCGTCGTCGGCCTCGGTCAATGCCTGGATACTCACGGTAGGTCTCCCTTGCGCGATTGGTCACGTCCACTCTAGACGGCAAGTCGAACCGGATTCATTTCACGTTTCCTCATACTCCGATCGCTTCGAGCAGAGCTTCGCGGTGCCCGTCGCCGAGGAGCACCGCGCTGGTGGCCGCCCGCCGCACGTGCAGATGGGCAGGGTGCTCCCAGGTGAACCCAATGCCGCCGTGAACCTGGACGTTCTCCGCGGCGACCCAGCGGTAGGCCGCCCCGCACACCACCGCCGCCGCGGCGACGGCAGCGGCGGTCGTTTTCTGGTCCTCCGCGACGGCCGCCGCGGCCCACAACGACGCCGATCGCGCTGCTTCGACCTCGACCGCCATGTCCGCGCAGCGGTGCTTGATCGCCTGGAACGTGGCGATCGGACGGCCAAACTGCAACCGCGTCCCCGCGTGGCGCACCGCCAGCTCCATCGCTGCCGCGGCCCCGCCGGTCTGCTCGCCCGCCAGTGCCGCGGTGGCCCGCCGAAGGACGCGCTCGACAACAGGCGCGGCCTCCCCTGGTGTGCCGATCGGGACCGCGTACGCCTGGGTGAAACTGATGTCCGCGAGCTGACGGCTGGGATCCATCGCGGGCACCGGCGTCCGGACGACTCCGTCGGCCGTGCCGTCGACGTGGAAGAGGGTGGGACCGTAGTCGGTTTCGGCGGTGACGAACAGGAAATCCGCTGTCGCGCCCTCCACGACCAGGCTCTTCGTCCCGCCGAGCCGCCAGCCGGAGGCACCAGTGCGCTCCGCGCGGGCGGGCCCGTGCGGGGCGAATGTGGCCGTGACCTGTCCGGAGGCCAGGCGCGCGAGCAGATCTTCGCGCAGTTCCGCCGCCCCGGTGGCGTGCAGCAGGACCCCGATCCCGAGGACCGCGGTGGAGAACCAGGGCAGCCGGGCGAGCGAACGGCCCAGTTCCTCGGCGACGACGGCGACCTCCCGGAACGTCGCGCCGGAACCGCCGGACTCCCCCGGCACGTCGAGCGCGACGGCACCGAGCTCGCCCGCGAACCGCTGCCAGATCAGGGGATCCCACCCGAGGCCGGGATCGCGGGTGTGCTCGGTGTGCCGCGCCAGGAAGTCGCGGACGACGGCACGCAGCTCCTCCGCATCGGCGTCCGGAGTGATCCTCATGCCGGTTCCCCGTCGTCGGCGGCCGCCGCGAGCACCTCGGCGAAGCGTTCGCGGGCCTGCGCGCGGCGGGTGGGCAGGATGTAGGGCGGGAAGAGCCCGTCGTCGGGTTCGGTGCCGCGCAGCAGCGCCTGGGCGAGGTTGACCTTGTGCACCTCGGTCGCACCGTCGGCGAGTCCCATGTGGAACGACTCCATGACCCACTTCCCGAACGGCAGTTCCTTCGAGATGCCCAGTGAACCATGGATCTGGATCGCCCGGCCGGCGATGTCGGCGAGCACCTTGGGCATCGCCGCCTTGACCGCGGAGATGTCCGCGCGCACCGCCTTGTAGTCCTGGTAGTGGTCGATCCGCCACGCCGTGCGCAGCACCAGCAGCCGGAACTGCTCCAGCTGGATCCAGGAGTCGGCGATCATCTCCTGCACCAACTGTTTGTCGGCGAGCCGGACGCCCTTGGTGGTGCGCGACACCGCGCGGCGCTTCATCATCTCGAACGCCGACTGCACCAGCCCGACCGTGCGCATCGCGTGGTGGATCCGGCCGCCACCGAGCCGGGTCTGCGCGACGGCGAAGGCCTGACCCCGTTCGCCGAGCAGGTTCTCGGCCGGCACACGTACGTCGGTGTAGCGCAGGTACTGGTGCGTGCCGACCGGTTCCTCGTGGCCCCACACCGACACGTCCCGCACCCGCTCGAGGCCGGGGGCGTCCGCAGGGACCACGAACATCGACATCGACCGGTGCGGCGGCGCGTCCGGTTCGGTCACGGCCATCACGATGAGAAACTCGGCGAACAGCGCGTGCGAGGAGAACCACTTCTCCCCGTTGATGACCCAGGTGTCGCCGTCCAGGCGCGCGGTGGTGCGGAAGCCGGTCGGGTCGGACCCGCCGTGCGGCTCGGTCATCGAGAAGCACGAGACGATCTCGCCGTCGATCAGCGGTTCGAGGTAGGTCTTGCGCAGGTGCTCGCTGCCGTAGTGGGCGAGGATCTCGGCGTTGCCGGAGTCCGGCGCCTGGCAGCCGAACACCACCGGCCCGGAGTGCGTACGACCCAGCTTTTCGTTCAGCAGTGCCAGCCGCAGCTGCCCGTAGCCCTTACCGCCCAGCTCGGGGCCGAGGTGGCAGGCCCACAGGTTGCGCTCCCGGACCTGCTTCTGCAGTGGTTCGATCAGCGCGTTGCGGAGCGGGTCGCGGGTGTTCCAGGCGTGCTCGACCAGCTGGTCGACGGGTTCGACCTGCTCCCGGACGAACTCCTCGACCCAGTCCAGCTCGCGCTGCACCTCGGGTTCGGTCTCGAAACCCCAGACCATGAACGACCTTCTTCCTAGCGGGTGAGCACCGTGCAGGCGGAGATGCCCGGCGCGCCGTAGACGTGGGTGAACCCGACCCGCGGATCACCCGGTACCTGGTGTGCCCCGGCCGCGCCGCGCAGCTGCAGGACGTTCTCGTGGACCTGACGCAGCCCGGACGCGCCGATCGGCTCCCCGTTGGCGAGGCAGCCGCCGTCGGTGTTGACCGGTATCCGGCCGCCGATGGCGGTCTCGCCGTCGGTGATGAGCTTTTCCTGCTCGCCGTGGCCGCACAACCCCGTTTCGGCCAGGTGCATCAGCTCGGCGCCGGCCTCCGTGTCCTGAATCTGCGCGACGTCCACTTCGGACGGTGAAATCCCGGCCGCCTCGAGCGCGGTGCGCGCGGCCTCCACGGTCGGCGAGTCCGCCCGTTCGCTCGCCGTCCACGGCGCGAACACCTCGAAGGACCCGTAGCGGCGACTTCGGAACGCCGCCGACCGCAGGAACACCGGGCTCTCGGTGTAGCGCCGGGCGTGGTCGGCGCGGCAGAGCACGAGCGCGACCGCGCCTTCGGCCGGGGCGCAGTACATGTACTGGGTCAGCGGGTGGGAGATCATCGGCGATGCCGCGATCTCCTCGGCACTGAGCTCCGTGCGCCGCCACGCCATTGGGTTGCGGGCGCCGTTGCGGAACGCCTTCTCCGCGATCCGCGCCAGCACGCCGGCGTCGATGTCGTGGTCGTGCAAGTAGCGCTGGATCTTCAGGCCGAAGAACTGCGTGGTGACCATCAGGCCGGTCTCGCCGTACCAGGAGCCGATGCCGTGCTCGGCCGGGTCGGTGTTGAACGCGCCGCGCGGGTGCTTGTCGAAGCCGATCACGATGCCGATGTCGTGCTGCCCGGACCGGATCGCGGCGTCGGCGGCGATCAGCGCGGACCCGCCGGTGGCACATCCGTTGGCCACGTTGATGAACGGCAGCCCGGTCAGCCCCAGCTCGGAGACGAGCGTGTCGGCGTCGCCCGCCGAGTGCGAGCCGCCGAACCCGAACTGCATGTCGGAGAAGCCCAGCCCGGCGTCGCGCAACGCCTCGCGCGCCGCGTGCACGGCCTGGGCCCGCCCCGACACCCCGTCGGTGCGGCCGAAGCGGTGCATCCCGATACCGACGATGGCGACGTCATTCATCGCGCACCGCCACGAAGGCGAACGTGTGCACGGGTTCCCCCGATTCGTCGTGGCGGAAGGGCACGAGCGCCAGCTCCACCGGCATGCCGATCCGCAGCTTCGCCGGATCGGTTTCGGTCAGCCGCGTCTCGACGATCAGCTGGTCCGGCAGCTCGACGTAACCGACCCCGTAGGAGTCGTCGGTCCCGGTGTAGGGCGGTTTCGGGCGGAACCCCTGGATGGTCCACGACCAGAGCGTTCCCGTGCGGGACAGGGGAACGTCCGCCATCGACGCACCTGTGCAGCGCGGGCAGCCACCCTGGCGGGGGAAGGTGTGCGCGCCGCAGTCGGCGCAGCGGCTGCCCAGCAGCGCGGTCCCGTCCGGAGTTTCGGTGAACAGCGAGTCGTCGACGGTCTTCACGGTGCGGCCAGCCTTCCCCCGTCGACGGCGAGCAGCGCGCCGGTGGTGTACGACGCGGACGGCCCGCACAGGTACAACGCCGCGCCGACGATCTCCTCCGGCTCACCGACTCGCCTGGACGGCCACTCCTTCGCCATCTCGGCCACCGCATTCATGTCCCAGCCCTTGCTGATGTCGGTGCGAAACGGGCCGGCCAGGATCGTGTTCACCCGCACGCCAGGGCCGTACTCCTGCGCGAACCCCGCCGTGAGCGTGTTCAGCGCCGCCTTCGCCGCGGCGTACGGGAGGTCGCCCGCGGTGGGCCGTCCCGAGGCCATCGACGAGATGTTGAGGATCACCCCGCCGCCGCGTTCGGCCATCCGCCTCCCGGCAGCGGCCATCAACCGGAAGGGCCCCTTGACGTTGACCGCGAAGACCTTGTCGAACAAGGTTTCGCTGACCTCGTCCAGGTTCGGGTACAGGGGCGCGATGCCGGCGTTGTTCACCAGGATGTCCAGTGAGCCCAGGGTTTCCTCGACCTCGTCGAGCAGCGGGCCGAGCCGGTCCCAGTCGCCGACGTGCGCGGCGTGCGCGGTCACCCGGCGCCCCGTCGCCGAGGCGAGCTGTTCGGCGAGCGCTTCACAGCTGTCCTTCTTGCGTGACGCGACGGCGACATCAGCCCCCGCCGCGGCGAACGCGATCGCGATCTCCCGGCCCAGTCCCCGGGAACCGCCGGTCACCAGCGCCGTCCGTCCCGTCAACGGCTGCCCGCCTTCGCGGACGGCCGCCACGGACTCCGCCAACGTTCTCATTTCGGGATGTCCTTCCATGCCACACCGCGATCGGCGCGTGGTTCGGGCGGAAGCCCCAGCAGGCGCTCCGCGATGATCGTGCGCTGGATCTCGTCGCTACCGCCCGCGATGCGGTAGCCCGGCGCGCCCAGCACGTGCTCGGTCCAGCGATACGTCCCGTCGCCGTGGTCGGCGACCAGCCGCGGACCGAGCACGACCGCCGCCGCCTCCGACACCAGCCGCAACCGTTGCGCCCACACCAGTTTCCGCACCGACGCCAACGGCCCAGGCTCACCACCGTCCAGCCGTGTCTCGCGATCGCGTTGCGCGGACACGGCGGCGATCTTCTCGGCGATCCACACGTCGGCGAGCATTCGCCGCACGTCGGGATCGCCGGTGCGGCCCAGGCACCGCGCGTCCTGAAGCAACTGCGCGAAACCGCCACCGAGGTCGGCATTCGCGCCGGAATGACCGCGTTCGAAACCCAGGGTCGCGAGCGTCACCGACCAGCCGTCACCGACTTCACCCAGCCGCAGCGAATCCGGGATCCGCACGTCGTCGAGGAAGACCTCGCAGAACGACGAACCGCCCGACATCTGCCGCAACGGACGGACATCCACGCCGGGAGTGTCCATGGGCAACAGGAACGCGGTGAGCCCCTTGTGCTTCGGCACGCCGGGATCGGTTCGGGCGATCAGCTCGCCCCACCCGGCGAACTGCGCGCCGGAACTCCACACCTTCTGCCCGGTGACGATCCACGAGTCACCCTCGCGCACCGCGCGCGTCGCCAGGCCCGCCAGGTCCGAGCCGGCCGACGGCTCGGAGAAGAGCTGACACGCCAGCGCATCACCGCGCAGCAACGGCCGGACCAGCAGTTCCTTCTGCTCGGCCGTCCCGAACATCTGCACCGTGGGCGCGACGAGCGCCGTGCTGACCGACGTCAACTCGTGCTGCCCGGGCGTCTCGAACGCGCGCTCCGCCTCGGCGAACGCCTCCTCGTGCAACACCGTCAAGCCCGCCCCACCGTGCTCGACCGGCCACGACAGGGCGCCGTATCCCGCGTCGAACTTGGTGCGCAGCCACTCCTGGATCTCACCGATCAGCGCCCGTTCCTCGTCGAACGGTAGATCGTGGAACACGGCCACCGACCGGCGGGGCGCGTCCCCGCGCGGTTCCAGGTGCCCGGCGAGCCACTTGCGGGCGCTCTCGCTGAATTCGGCCAGCTCAGCCTCGGTCACCGCGCTCATCGGGCGGTCCACCCCCCGTCGACCGCCACGACCTGGCCGGTGACGTACGTCGAGGCGGCCGAGGCGAGGAACAGCAGCGCCCCGTCGAGTTCGGCCGCGTCACCCGGACGGCGCAACATCGTGTTGCGTTCGATCCAGCGCAGGGACGCGTCGTCGGAGAACATCGCGTCGTTCATCTCCGTGCGGAACCAGCCCGGTGCCAGTGCGTTGACCCGTACGCCGTCGCGGCCCCAGTGCCCGGCGAGCTGACGGGTCAGGCCGATGAGGCCCGCCTTCCCGGCCGCATAGCTCGCGCCACCGCGCGGGGCCGTCGACACCAGCCCGACGATCGAGCTCACGTTCACGATCGAGACCGCGCGCCCTGCCGCGGCACCGGCGACAAGCTGTGCGAGGTGAAACGGCCCGACCAGGTTCGTGCCGAGGACGTCGACGAACGCCGCCGGGCTCTCCTCGTGCGGACGCGCCCTGCTCGCGGTACCCGCATTGTTGACCAGGATGTCGATCGGTCCCGCCTCCGCCACCACCCGCTCGACGAGCGCGGCGCGGTCCGCTTCGGCGGACACGTCACAGGGCGCCGGCCGAACCCCCGGCACCTCGGCGGCGAGCCGGTCCAGCCGGTCCTTGCGCCGGGCGGACGCCCACACCGTCGCGCCGGCCGCGGCGAGCACGCGGGCGAACCGGTCGCCCAGCCCGGAGGAGGCCCCGGTGACGAGTGCGGTGCGCCCGGTCAGATCGAACAGCTCGCCCGGACTCGGGACACTCATCGGACCTCCTCCGCCAGCAGCCCCCTGGCGTCCGCGATCAGCGCCACGATCGTGGGCGGCAGCTGTTCCTGAACGGGATCGTGGTGCGTGCCGGTGCGGTGCCGGACGACGTTGTGGCCCATGATCGCCGCCATCTTCATCCGGGCGAGTGCGCGGAACCACGCCGCCGAGGCGGCCGTGCCGCCGTCGTCTCCCCTGGCCTCCCGATAGGCCTCCGCCAGTTCCTGCTCGGACGGCAGGCCTTCGACGATGCGGCCGGAGCCGGGAAAGAGCCGCCCGTCGGTGAACACGCCGAACCAGCCGAGGTCGACCCGCGGGTCGCCGACACTCCAGATCTCCCAGTCCACGAGCGCGGTGGGCGTCTCGGCGTCGAACAGCAGGTTCCCCAGCCGAAAATCGCCGTGCACCACGACCGGCGCGACCGGATCCGGGACGGCCGCCACCAGTTCGCCGACGAGGTCGGCGCCGCCGGGACACAGCTCCGGCGGCACCGCGCGCATGGTCCGCGCCCACCGCTCGACCTCCCCGGCGGGATCGGTCGCGGCGGGCATCGTCCTGCCGGATGCGGTGACGGATTCGGCCACGGCGGCGAGCGGAACAGCGTGCAGCGCCCCGAGTATCCGGGCGGCGTCGAGCATCCGGGACCGGGCGAGCGCGGAATCGATCTCCGCGTGCACCTCGAGCACGGGCTCCACGGCCTCGCCGGCGGCGAAGTCCATGGCGAACCACGCCGGCTGCTCCGCGTCCATCGCCCGGACGCCCGGGACCGGGACACCGGTGCCAGCCAGCGCCGTGAGGATCGTGGCCTGGTGCAAGACGTCGTGGCGGCCCACCGCTCGCCGGCCCGGCGGGACCGCCTTGACGACGTAGCCGGCGGTCCCGTCGTGGACGACGTAGGTCAGCCCCGAACGCCCGCCCTCCAGGACGGTCAGCGGAGCGGCGTCCATCAGGCCCAGTGCGCCACGCACCCGGGCGCCGAGGGCCGGATCAGCATCCGCTTCCACAGTGGATGTCCTCATCACATTCCTTCGGACTTGCGGTACGCGTCATCGCCAGACCGGTCACCGGCCGGTCCACTTCGGCTCCCGCTTCTCCAGGAAGGCCGCGACACCTTCGGCCGCGTCCTGCGAGTTCAAGGTGACACCGACGGCGAGGTGCTCCAGCACCATGAGCGAGGCGATGTCCGCGTCCAGACCCCGGTCGACCGCCATCTTCGTGAGCTTCAGCTGGAACGGGCTCTTGTCCGTGAGGTGGCTGATGAACTCGTCGACCGTCGCGTCCAGCTTGTCCGCCGGCGCGCTGGCGTTGATCAGGTCGAAATCGTCCGCTTCCTTGCCCGACAACAGCTTCCCGGTGAGCATGAGCTCCTTGGTCTTGCGGATGCCGAGGATCCGCGGCAGCCGGTAGATCGGGCCCGCGCCGCCGAACAGTGCCCGGCGGATGTGGAAGTCGCCGATCTGTGCGGTCTCGTCCGCGATCGCGAAGTCGCACGAGATCATCACCTCGAACCCGCCCGCGGTCACGTAGCCCTCGAGCACCGCGACGGACGGTTTGGTCATGTTGTAGAGCCGGTCGCAGACTTTCGCCGAAACCACGGCGACGTCCATCGCCGTGCTCGAACCGATGAAGTCCGACTGCAGGCTGTCGAGATCGAAGCCCGAGGAGAACGTGTTCGCGCGCCCTCGCACGACCACGACCCGCAGCTCCGCGTCGGCCTCGATCTCGGTGATGATCTGGTCGAGCCGGTGCAGCATCGGGACCGTGATGCAGTTGCGCTTGTGCGGCCGGTTGAACCAGATCCGGGCGACGTGCCCGTCACGCTCGAACTGGATGTCGTCCTCGACTGCCATGCTTCCTCCAACTGAACTGAATTCAGCTCAAGAATGCGGCCTGGCCACCGCCGGTGTCAAGACCAGGGCCGAGAATTGAACTGAGCTCAGTTTGGGTTTACCATCCGCGGACACGGCGGGAAAGGGACAACCATGCGACGACTCGACGACCGGCGCGTACTTCTCACCGGTGCGACAGGCGGACTCGGAACGGCCATCGCGGAGCGACTTGTCGACGAAGGCGCGTCGGTCGCCGTCACCGACATCGACGTCCGCGCCTGCTCCGAACTCGCGCAGCGATTGGGCGGAAAGTGCCTGGCCCTCTTCCTCGACGTCGCCGGGGAAGACTCCTGGCAAGCGGCCATGACGACGGTCCGGAACGACTGGGGCTCCTTGCACGCGCTGGTGAACAACGCCGGCATCGGGAGTCTCGGCACGGTCGAAACCGAAACCCGCGAACGGTGGGATCAGGTCGTCGCGATCGACCAGCTGGGGACCTGGCTCGGGATGAAGCACGCCGGGCCGCTCATCGAGGAAAGCGGCGGCGGCGCGGTCGTCAACATCGCGTCGATCCTTGGCACCACCGGCGGACTGGCCAACAGTTTCTCCTACGCCGCGGCCAAAGGCGCTGTCCGGTCCATGACGATGAACGCGGCACTGCACTGGGCGGCCAGAGGGGTGCGGGTCAACGCCGTCGTACCCGGCTTCATCGGCACCAAGCCCTTGCTGGAGCGGTACGAAGGCACTGAGCGCCACGCCGCGATGCTGGCGAACACGCCGATGGGACGGCTGGGCCGGGCAGAGGAAGTCGCCGCAGCCGTCGCACACCTGGCAAGCGACGACGCGGGGTACACCACGGGCTCGGAGCTATTCGTCGACGGCGGCTGGTCGGCCCGGTAGCGGGCGTGCACTGTCCTACCGAAACGGTCGCCGAGCGACGAGCCGGGTGTTGACGAGGCCAGGCCGGCGAACCTAAACTGAAGTCACTTCGTTTCGGGGGTCGCAGCACACTGTCGCACTTCGAGCCTGCGGGTGCCCGCTCAACGCACCCGTGCATTTCTTTGCCAGACAAGGGAGTCAGGCCATGTCCTCCACCCCGGAAACCGCCCCCACCGCCCTGGGTCCGGCGCCGTTCACGCCGCGGGCCGTACGCCGCGCGACCGCGGCAGGCGCACTCGGCAACCTGATCGAATACTACGACTTCAGCGTCTACAGCTACGTCGCTGTGGTGATCGCACCGCAGTTCTTCCCCTCCGGCAACCCGGCCGCGTCGCTGCTCGCCGTGCTCGCGGTGTACGGCACCGCGTTCGTGGCGCGCCTGTTCGGTGGGCTCTTCTTCGGCTGGCTCGGGGACAAGGCAGGGCGCCGCACCGCGCTGGTGTCGTCCGTGATCTGCATGGGCGCCGGCGCGAGCGTCACCGGCATGCTGCCCACCTACGCCCAGATCGGTGTGCTGGCACCGATTCTGCTGCTGATCGCCCGCCTCGTGCAGGGCTTCTCCACCGGCGGTGAGGCGGCGGGGTCCATCACCTACGTCTACGAATCGGCTCCGCCGCGGCGGCGAGCGGTACTGGGCGCCTGGAACTACTTCGGCTCGAACCTCGGGTTCGTCGTCTCCGCGGCCGCGACCGGTCTCGTCTTCGCTCTCACCACCAAGGCGCAGATGTCCGCGTGGGGCTGGCGGATCCCGTTCTTCGCCGCCATTCCACTCACGCTGATCTGCCTGTGGGCGCGCCTGCGGCTCGAGGACAGCCCGGAATTCGTGGCGGCCGCGAAGAAATCGCAGCTCCCGGCCGCACCCATCCGTGAAGCCCTTGCCACACACCGCAAACCGATGGCACAGGTGCTCGGGGTGACGATCGCGCAGGGTGGTTGCACGTTCCTCGCCCTGACCTACGTCAACATCTACCTCTCACAGCAACTGCACTACGACACGACCCACGTCCAGTGGCTCTCCGCGCTCGCGGTTCTCGCCGGCGTGACGCTCATGCTGCCGGCGGGCTGGCTCGCCGGACGGTTCGGCTCCCGTGGCGTGCTGATGGCCGGGTTCGCCGCGCTCCTGGCGGCCGTGTACCCCCTGATGATGCTGATGGACCAGCACAATCTCGCACTGGCCGGTGTCGCCTACGTCCTCCTGATGGCGGGATGTGCGCTCGTCCAGGCTCCGGTCGCCTCGCTGTATCCCAGCCTGTTCCCCGGCCGCGTGCGGTTCAGCGGGATGGCCATCGGCTACAACCTCGGAACCGTCCTCGCGGGCGGGACGAGCCCCTTCATCGCGGCCTATCTCGTCAACAGCACCGGGAACCTGCTCGCGCCCGCGTACTTCGTGATGACCGTCTGCGTGGTCGGCATCCTGACCCTGCTCACCATCCGGAAAGCACAGTTGACCCGGTGAACCGGATGAAGGCCTACCGCAGGCTCAACGCCGGTTCGGCGGCCGGACTGACCACAGTGCCGGTTCCCCGCCCCGGACCGGGGGAGGTTCTGCTCAGGGTCGGGGCCGCGGGCGTGTGCGGGACCGATCTGGAGCTGCTTCGCGCCACCGCGCCGTTCACCAGGGCAGTCACGCTCGGACACGAGAACGCCGGCTGGGTCGACGCGGCGGGGCCTGGAGTGGACGATCTGGAAACCGGACAGGCGGTGCTCGTCTCCTGCGTCAGGTTCTGCGGAGACTGCGCCTTCTGCCGTACCGGCGCGGAGAACCACTGCGCCTCGTTCGGCGCGCGCGGGATCACCGAGGACGGCGGGTTCGCGGAGTACATGATCGCCGACCGGCGCCAGCTCGTCACGCTGAAAACCCTCTCCCCGACCGAAGCCGCACCGCTGGCCGATGCCGGACTGTCCGCTTACCACGCCGTGACCAGCGCGATCCGCCACGCGCACGGCGCCGAGACGATGGTGATCGTCGGGGTCGGCGGGCTGGGTGGTTTCGCGGTCCAGTACGCGAAAGCGGTGTCGGGCGTCCGTGTTGTCGCCATCGACCGCAACTCGCAGCGCTTGCGCACCGCGCTCGAACTCGGCGCCGCACAAGCACTTCACGGGGATGAGGACTGGCCCGACGCCATCGACGGCGCCGACGCGGTGGTGGACTTCGTCGGGACGGACGCCACCCTCGCGGCGGCGGTGAACGTGGTCCGGCCGGGCGGAGCGATCGTCGTGGCCGGGCGAGGCGGCGGAATTCTGCCGTTCGGCCGGGAACTGGTACCGCCGGGCGTCGCCCTGCTGAGCTCACGGGGCGGCACGATGCGAGACCTCGAGGACGTGGTGCGCCTCGCGGAATCCGGCGTGTGCCGGGCTTCCGTCGAGGAATTCGCTCTCGAGGACATCGCGACGGCGCTTCATCGCCTGGCGGAAGGAACTCTCGGCGCTCGCGCAGTGATCACCTTCCCGACGCCGGCGAAGCCACTCCCCTGGGCGGTCCGGGACCAGGCTCCGAGATGAACACGACCGCACGCGCCGGCCGGCCTGTGCTTCAGCAGGCAGATGTGCCACGCCGACGCATACGGCGGTGTGGGGTCGAGCGCGCGGGCGTGCCTCGCCGCGCCGGTCACCGCATCCCGGATGCCGGTTGTCGCCATCATTTCGGACCAGGTCGTGAGTCATTCTCCGGCACCGGGGTAAACCCTGAGATTCCCCTGAAACAGGACTTCCGGCCCGTGTCTTGAGGCCGTACGAGGGTCTACGTTCTCGCGGGAGGGGTTCCCGAGAACAGGGGCGGGAAGTGAACGCTGTGATGAACGGTGCAGGCACATTGGCCAGGTTGCCCGCGGGAAAGATCGGAAAGTGGGTCGTCCTCGTGATCTGGGTCGGCGTGCTGGTCGCGCTCGCCCCACTGGGCACCAAACTCAGCCAGGTCGAGGACAACCAGGCGTCGTCGTGGCTGCCCGCCAGCGCCGAATCGACCAAGGTGCTGCAGATCACCGAACGCTTCCGGTCCAGCAACGTGATTCCCGCGGTCATCGTCTACTCGAAGGACGCCGGGCTGACCACCGCCGATCTGTCCACGATAGACAATGACGTCCGGGAGTTCCGCGGGATCGAGGGGGTCACGCCGCAGATCGCCGGTCCCATCCTGTCCGCCGAACAACCGCCACGCGCCGCACAAGTCGTTGTCCCCGTCGACGTCGGCAGCGGCGGGTGGAACAAGTTGCCCGGCATCGTCGACCAGATGCGGGACCTGACCGCACAGGACGGGATCACCGTGCACGTCACCGGCCCGGCGGGCACGGGCGCCGACAGCGCCGAGGCCTTCGGCGGCATCGACAGCACACTGCTGCTCGCCGCGCTCGGCGTCGTGATCGTGATCCTGCTGCTGACCTACCGCAGTCCCGTGCTGTGGGTCCTGCCGGTGCTGGCCGCGGGCAGCGCGTTGCTGACCGCACAGGGCGTCGTCTACCTGCTGGCCAGGTACGCGGGACTGACCGTCAACGGGCAGAGCGCCGGAATCCTGACCGTGCTCGTGTTCGGTGCCGGCACCGACTACGCGCTCCTGCTCGTCGCCCGGCATCGCGAGGAACTGCGCAGACACTCCGACCGCCACGAGGCGATGTCCTTCGCACTGCACCGCGCCGGGCCGGCCATCTGGGCGAGCGCCGCCACGGTCATCGCCGGCATGCTGTGCCTGCTGTTCGCCGACCTCAACTCGACCGCCGGCCTCGGACCGGTAGCCGCGATCGGCATCGGCGTCGCACTGCTGGCCATGGTGACACTGCTGCCCGCACTGCTGGCGATCTTCGGCCGCTGGGTGTTCTGGCCGGCGCGTCCGGCGTTCGGCTCGGACAGTCACATCGAGCGCAGCGTGTGGGCTCGCGTCGGCGCGAAGATCGCCCGCGCACCACGCCTGACCTGGGTCGTGACGGCGATGGTGCTGGGTGTGCTCGCGCTGGGCACGCTCAACCTCAGGGCCGACGGGCTCACCAACGCGGGCTCGTTCACCGGCGAGCCGGATTCCGTGGTGGGCGAACGGGTGCTGGCCGAGCATTTCCCGGCCGGCGTCGGCCAGCCGATCCAGGTCGTGACCCTCGCGGATCGCGCGCAGGAGGTGCGTACGGCGTTCGCGGCGGTACCAGGGGTGACGACCGTGACCGACCCCGTGGTCTCGGGCGGGTACGCCTATCTCGAAGGCACCACGCAGCAGGCGCCCGACAGCGACGCCGGGTTCGCGACCCTGGAACGGGTGCGCGACGCCGTGCACGCAGTCCCCGGCGCGGACGCGCTCGCCGGCGGCCAGTCGGCGCTGCTGCACGACACCCAGGTCGCCAATACCCACGACCGGAACCTGATCATCCCGGTGGTGCTCGTGGTGGTCTTCGCGATCCTCGCGGTGCTGTTGCGGGCGCTGGTCGCTCCCGTGGTTCTCATCGCCACGGTGGTGCTGTCGTTCTTCGCGACGATGGGCGTGAGCGCGTTCTTCTTCAACAACGTGTTCCACTTCCAGGGCGCGGACGCGTCGTTCCCGCTGTTCGTGTTCGTGTTCCTCGTCGCGCTGGGTATCGACTACAACATCTTCCTGATGACCCGCGTGCACGAGGAGGCCAAGGAGCACGGCACGCGGCGCGGCGCGCTGATCGGCCTGTCCGCGACCGGCGGGGTGATCACCTCGGCGGGCCTGGTACTGGCGGGCACATTCGCGGTGCTGGGCACCCTACCCCTGACCTTCCTCGCCCAGCTCGGCTTCGCGGTCGCCGTCGGTGTTCTGATCGACACCATCATCGTGCGCGGGGTGCTGGTCACCGCGCTGACGCTGGACATCGGGCGCTGGATGTGGTGGCCCCATCCCCTCCGGCACAAGCGGGATCCACAGCCCGCGGTGCCCGAGGTGACGAAGACGGGGGCCTGACCGGGCGGATGCTCCTCATGACGCCCTGTGCCATGAGGAGGTTCCGCACGTGGTGGCTACTGGGCGGTGACACCACCGTCGACCGGAAAAGCGACACCGGTGACATAGCTGGCGGCATCGCTGCACAGCCACAGCACGGCAGCGGCGATCTCTTCGGCCTTGCCGAGGCGGCCCATCGGCGTGCCCGCGAGGATGGCGTCGTGCTCGAGCGCCCCGTCGGCGAACATCCGCTCGACCATCGGGGTGTCGATCGTCCCGGGACACACCGCGTTGACCCGGATCCCCTCGCGGGCGCATTCGAGAGCGACGCTCTTGGTCTGACCGATGACGCCGTGCTTGGTGGCGTGGTACGACGCCCGGCCGGCACCACCTCCGAGGCCGCCGATCGAGGAGGAATTCACGATCACGCCAGAGCCCTGCTTCCGCATGTGCGCGACCTCGTACTTCATCGACGCCCACACCCCGCGCAGGTTCACGGCGACGACCGCGTCGAACGCCTCGACGGGCTCGTCGACAGCACTCGAGGTCGGCGGCATGATGCCGGCGTTGTTGAACGCCATGTCCAGCGCCCCGAACGCGTCGACGGTGGCCGCGACGGCGTCCGCGACGTCCTGCTCGGCGCCCACGTCACAGCGCACAGCAAGAGTGCGGGCGCCGTCAGCGGCGAGTTCGTCGGCGAGCTGCTGCACCGCGTCGCGGTTGATGTCCGCCAGCGCCACCGCGGCACCCGTCTGGGCGAACGCGCGCGCGGCCGCAGCGCCCATGCCGGAGCTCGCGCCGGTCACGAACGCGACCTTCCCCGTGAAGTCATACGTCAGCATCAGAATCCCTTTCGCTGTTGTTTCTTGTGAGTGGTCAGTGGTCGGTGGTCCCGGTCGGACGGGCGACGAGGACGACGAAAGCGGCAACGATGGCGAGAGCGGCGTAGCCGAGCGAAATCTCGGCGAGCGGGAGGGCGGCGGACAGGCGCCCGGCGATCAGGCTCGGGACGGCCGCACCGCCGTAGGAGAACACGTACACGCTCGCCATGAGCCCGGCCCGTTCGCCGGGGCCGGTGCGGGCGAGCAGCGCACGCACGGTGGCGGTGAACGCGGCGCCCTGCGCACTACCGGCGACGATCCCGCACACGATCACGACGACCACCGCTCCGACCTGCAGGCCGAGCACGATTCCGGCCGCGGCGACGGCGAACACGACGATCGCTCCCCGCTGCGCGGTCCGCGGGGCCAGCCGGCCGGTGAGCGGGCCGCCCAGCGCGTAGGGAGCCATGAACGAGGCGAACACGATGCCGGCGACCAGAACGTTGCCGGTGCCCAGGTTCTGCGCGGAGATCGTCGGGCTGAACGCCTGGTAGAACCCGCCCAGCGCCCAGGTCGCACAGAACACCGCGATCGCCGCGGGGATCAGCCGCCGAGCCGTGGCCGGCAGCGACACACGCGGCCGCAGCGAACCGGCCACACCACGTTTTCTGCGCACCGGGTCGGGGCGGGCGAGCAGCACCAGGACGGCCGCGGCCGCAAGGATCGCCAACGCGGCAAGGTAGGAGGTGTGCTCGGGTGCGGGCCCGTACTCGGCCAGCGCGCCGGAACCGACCGCACCGACGGTGAGACCGGTCAGCGGCGCCCCGGCCGCGGTGGTCGCAGCGACCCACCGGGGCCGGGCCGGCGCCGTGTCGACGATGTACGCGGCAATCGCCGAAGACCCGAGCCCACAGGCCAGACCTTGCAGCACACGGCCGGCCATCAGCGTCGGCAGGCCGTGCACGTTCAGCAGGACCAGGCATCCGGCCGCGGCCAGCGCCACGGCGGCAAGGCTGACGACGCGGCGGCCCAGGTAGTCGGAGAGCCGGCCGAAGACGACCAGGGTGATCATGACCGCGACGAAGTAGGCCACCGCCGCGACCGACAGGTCCCCGGTGGTCAGGCCGTCCTCGAGCCGGTACCGCTCGTACAGCGGGATCGGGGCCCCGGACGCGGCGAACACCGCCACCAGCGCCGCGGTCGCCGCGAGGAACCCGAGGCGCGGCCGCGTCCCTCCCCGACCGGCCGAGGTGTCCGTCGCGGCGGGGTTGGTTGATTCCGCCGCGGCCGGCTCGTTCGTGCACTGCATGGCGTGGCGGTCACCCGGGACAGACGACATTGACGATGAGGTCGAAGGTGCCGGCGAGTGCCGCCACAGAGTGGGCGCTCGTGCGCCGCTGCATGGTGTTCCTTTCGACAGCTCGGTTTCCGTCCGGCGGATTCGTGGTTCAGGCGCGCGACCGTCCCGCCTGCCACGCTTCCGGCGATCGCCGCTTCGTTTCGCCCATCGTCCGCCGTGGACGTCCTGATTGGATTTTAGGTACTTCGCACGCCGGTGGGAGTCCCTGTCAGTACCACTCAGCGCTCGTCGCGCAGCGGGGCCGCTCTGCGCCCCTTCGCCGGGCCGTATTCGCTCGCAGCCCAGGAAGAGAGCAATTGCATCCGCTCCGCGGAAGGCGACCCGGGCTCGGCGGCGTAGATCGTGATCGTCAGACCGGGCTCGGATTCCATTTCCATCCCTTCGAAAGCGAGCGTCAGCTCACCGACGACAGAATGACGGAACGTCTTGAATCCGGACCCGTGGTGCCGGACGTTGTGCGCGCCCCACCTGGTGCGGAACTCGTCGCTGCGCGTGCACAGTTCCCCGATCAGGTCGTGCAGCTCCTTGTTGTGCGGGTCCCGGCCGGCCTCGGTGCGCAGGATGGCGACGGTGACGTCGGCGAACAGCTCCCAGTCCGGGTAGAACTGGTAGGCGCGCTCGTCCAGGAAGGTGAACCGCGCGATGTTCGGCGGCTGACCCGGCATGTCGTACACGTCCTGGTAGAACCCGCGCGCTAGCACGTTCGCGGCCAGGATGTCCAAGCGTCCATTGCGGACGAACGCCGGCCCCGCCGTGATCGCGTCCAGTACCCACTGCAGGCCCGGGTGCGGCGTCCAGCTCTTCGGGCTGCGCCGCTTCGGCGGCCGGGCGACCGGGCTGGCCGCGTGGGCGAGGTTGAACAGGTGAGCTCGTTCCGCGTCGTCCAGCCGAAGCGCCTTCGCGATCGCGTCGAGCACCTCCGGGGAGGCACCGTTGATCGTCCCGCGCTCCAACCGCGTGTAGTACTCCACACTCACCCCGGCGAGGGTGGCGACCTCGCTGCGGCGGAGCCCGTCCACACGCCGGTTCCCGCCGGCGGGGAGGCCGACGTCCTGTGGAGTCACTCGGGCGCGCCGCGAGGTGAGGAACTCGCGGACTTCCGCTCGGTTGTCCATACGTCCACGGTAACCGCCGGCGGACTGGGTGGGAGTCCCTGGCAGTACCTCTATCGACCGGGGCTCCCACGCGCGTGAAAACCACAGCAACATCGGTGTACGGCAGCGGTCTGAAGACCGTCAGACCGCCGGCCCGGTCCGATGGCCGGGCACACTCCGCGGATTCCGGCCCGACGAGGGGTCCTCCGCCCGCGGGCGGCACCGAACGAAAGAGCCTCATGACGACACCCCTGACCGGCCGCCGGGCCGGTTTCGCCCTGTCCACCCTGCTGTTGCTCCTGACCGTGTTCGGGCCCATCTCGATGGACCTCTACCTCCCGGTCCTGCCCGCACTGACCGACGAGTTCCACGCGACTGCCTCGACCGCACAGCTGACCATCACCGCCTGCCTGATCGGCCTCGCCGTCGGGCAGGTCATCGCGGGCCCGCTGTCCGACCGCTTCGGACGCCGCGGCCCACTGCTCATCGGCATCCTCGCCTATGTCGCCGCCTCCCTGTTGTGCTCGTTCAGCCCGAGCATCGCCACCCTGGTCATCGCCCGCCTGGTCCAGGGCCTCACCGGAGCCGTCGGGATCGTCATCGCCCAGGCCGCGGGCCGGGACGTCTACGAAGGTGGCGCACTCATCCGGTTCTACGGGCGGCTGACCGTGGTCGGTGGTCTCGCCGCAATCGTCGGCCCGGTCATCGGTGGCCAGCTCGCCCGGATACTCGACTGGCGTGGCCTGTTCGACTTCCTCGCCGCCGTCGGGGTCGCGCTCCTCCTCACCACCCTGCTCGCCTTCGGGGAAACGCTGCCCAAGCAGTCCCGCACGAGAGGTGGGGTGAAGCAGACCGGCCGCGACTTCCGGGTGCTGCTGTCCGACCGGCTGTTCGTCGGCGCGACCCTGATCAGCGGGCTCGTCATGGCCGCCCTGTTCGCCTACCTCGCCGGAGCGACCTACATCCTCCAAAACGTCTACGGCCTCTCCCCGCAGGGCTACTCCTACGCCTTCGGCCTCAACTCCGCCGGTTTCATGATCTTCGGCTACCTCGCCGGACGTGCCTCCGAACGGTGGTCCGAACGCGGCACCCTGATCGTCGGCATCCTCATGGTCCTCACCGGAGCGCTCGGCCTGCTCGCGACCGGTTTGCTCGCCCTGCCCCTGCCCGTCGTGATCGTCTCCCTCTTTCTGCTGGCTTCCGGGACCGCCACCACCGCGCCCCCGACCACGTCCCTGGCCATGCAGGACTACCCCCAGTTCGCCGGCACCGCGTCGTCCGTCCTCGGGTGCGCCCGTTTCGGTTTCGGTGCCGTCGCCGCTCCCCTCGTCGGGCTCGGCGGCGTCGACGCACGCCTGCCGCTGGGCATCATCACCGTCATCTGCGGCCTCCTCGCCGTCGCCACGTACATCACGCTGGTCAGGCGCCGCGGCGGGAGCGAAACCCAGGCGCTCGTCGCCGCCGGCAACCCGGCGAACCTTGTCCCCTGACAACCTCGAACCTCTCCTTGACCTCAAGTAATCTCGAGGTTTCATGCTGGTGGTATGGAAAGCCACAGCAGGACCGCGGTCGTCACCGGCGGCTCCCGTGGTCTGGGGCTCGCCGTGGTCAGGGCACTCGCACAGCGCGGCTGGCAAGTGATAGCCGACGCGCGTGACGGGGACCGGCTCGAGCACGCGCTCTCCGGGTTGCCCAACGTCGTCAGGGTTCCGGGCGATGTGGCAGATCCCGGGCACCGAACGGAACTTGCCGAAAAGGTTCCCGAAGGCGTGGACCTGCTCGTCAACAACGCGAGCGTGCTCGGCCCGAGCCCACAGCCCGGTCTCGCCGGCTATCCGCTCGCGGAACTGGAACGCGTCTACGCCGTCAACGTGATCGCTCCCCTGGCGCTGATCCAGCTGTTGCTGCCCGGACTGCGCCGGCGCCGCGGCCGGATCATCGACGTCAGCTCGGACGCAGCCGTCGAGCCGTACGAGGGCTGGGGCGGCTACGGTTCTGCCAAAGCGGCGCTGGACCAGTTGACCGCCGTCCTTGGCGTCGAGGAGCCGGACGTGCGGGTCTACGCCTGCGACCCGGGCGACATGAACACCGACCTGCAGCAGCAGGCGTTCCCGGGTGAGGACACCTCCGACCGGCCGGAGCCGGAAACCGTGGTGCCCGCGGTGCTGCGCCTCATCGAAGGCGACCTGCCGAGCGGGCGCTACCAGGCGCGGGAGATCCTCGGATGACCATCTCGTTCACGCTGCCGCCGGGCAGCGAGGCGCAGCGGCCGCCGGAACACCGGGGCCTGCGGCGCGACGCCGTGCGACTGCTCGTCGCCCGGCGCGACGGCATCGAGCACCTGCGGTTCCGCGACCTGCCGGACCTGCTCCAGCCCGGGGATCTGCTCGTCGTGAACACCTCCGCCACGTTGCCGGCCGCCCTGGACGGAGTGCTCGGCGACGGAAACCACGCTCCCGTGCACGTCTCCACAACGCTGGACGACGGCGACTGGGTGATCGAGGTGCGACTCGGTGACGGCAGCGGCCCGGACCTCTCGCTGCACCCGGGCGAGCAACTGCGGCTGCCGGGCGGGATCACGCTGACGCTCGTCGAGCCCCATCCGAACGCGCGGCTCTGGCGGGCGGCAGTGACACCAAAGGTGTCCGCGCAGAGCTACCTACCCACGTACGGCCGTCCGATCAGCTACAGCTACCTCGCCGAGCACTTCCCGCTCCGGGACTATCAGACGGTGTACGCGACCGAGCCGGGAAGCGCCGAGATGGCCAGCGCCGGGCGCCCCTTCACCGAACGGCTGCTCGTGCGTCTCATTGCACGCGGCATCATCGTCGCCCCCATCGTCCTGCACGCGGGGGTATCGAGCCCGGAACCGCATGAGCCGCCAAGCCCGGAACGATTCACCGTGCCCGCGCCCACCGCGCAGCTGGTCGAGATGGTGCGCGCCGCCGGACAGCGCGTGGTCGCCGTCGGCACCACCGTTGTCCGGGCACTGGAAAGCGCCGCCGAACCCAACGGCGCGATGCACCCGGCGACCGGCTGGACCGACCTCGTACTGGGCCCGGACAACCCGCCACGTGTGGTGACCGGGCTGATCACCGGCCTGCACGCACCGCAGGCCAGCCATCTCCTGCTGCTCACCGCGGTCGCCGGTCGCCCCCTTGTCGAGACCGCCTACGAAGCGGCCGTCGAGCACCACTACCTGTGGCACGAGTTCGGCGACTCGACACTGTTCCTTCCCTGAGGTGAAGCCCTGGGACGCGACGAACTCGCTCAGTCGACGACCACAGCCCAGCCAAGTACGACGCCCACTTCCTGGAGCGCGGGAACAACTCGGAAGACCAGCAGTTCCCGCGCGCCACCAATATGCACGAAGGCGCCATCACTTCCGGGATACCACAGCATGTCCACGCTCTGTCCCGAACGGAACAGTAGCGCCACGTCGCCGAGCCACCAGGTGATGTCGTCGACAGCCGCCAGGAAGCCCGAGGCGCCCTCGTGGCGCACGATCTCGCCGCCCCGTCCCTGAGCAGAGTCTGCTGACTGGACCCGGGCGCTGTAGCTGTGATCAGAAACTGCAGTACGCGGCGCTTCTGATCGACCTGCGCACCCTTCGGCCATTGGAGGGTGACCGAAGCTACGGCATCGCTACGCAGCACGCTTTGAGCGAAGTCAGGCACGAGTTCAGCAAATTCGCCGACCCGGTCATGGTAAATGATCAACGCCGGTTCCATGGAACCATTCCGGAGAAATTGACGCTCACGGTTCGGAAAACTCCTCAACCTATTTGGCTGCCACGTTTGAGATACTGGCCGTCAACTCGGTTGCGTAGAAGCTGATTTCCAGAGTCGTGGTCGCTACCGTAAATCCTTCCCGACCGATATCTTCGCCACTGTCGACAGTCCAGTGGTCGATGTCGAACAAGAGCGCATAACCGTAGATGGGGTCAACGCCCTTCTCAAGATACGGCTCAATCTGGATGATCTCGACCTGGTCGAACTCAAGGGAGATTACCCGCTCGCCGTCCGGCGGGTCCTGAGCGAAATCGAAGGCGAGAGACATGTCGCGGATGCCCGGCAGGAATCGAATAGCAACAACGTGCATTTCATTTCGAAGATCGACATCACCCAGACCATCCAGCGTCACATCGATCCGTCCAGGCACGTGCCCGAATGGCTGCAACCCGGTAAACCTCACATCGCACCCCGCGGAATATCCGCCAGGAGCTGCTCCACATCGAATCCCTCGATGAACGGAAGATTCAAACCTTCCTCAACCATTCTGGCACGGAAGGCTCGTTCTATTGCCTCGGTCGTGGCCTCCTTCAGCAGTACCCGAACGACCATGTCGACCCAATCGTCATACTCATCTGGGATGATTTCCCGGTCTTGATTGACTCCATAAGGGTCCCAGTCCCATAGGTGCTTTCTGATTATGGCGCGCATCCTCCGCACGTCAAGCCTCACCGGATCCTCCGTCCAGCACACCCCTAAGGTCATATGGTAACTATTGATGATCGCACGTGGAAGCACTCTGCCATCACCTCGGGAGCCAACTGCGACCGCCCAAGCTCCTTCTGCCTCAACCGGTTCACTGCTGGCGTAGGTTCTTCCACTCGAACAGGCATGTGCGGGAGACACCGGCGCCGTCCGAGCCGGACAGTTCCGTCGCGCCCGGCTGTCGATCCGTTCAGTGCAGCGGCGAGAAGGTAACGGGAATGGCGATACTGGA
>Ga0081455_10000156_pt1 | contig 82406 bp, 81 predicted proteins | sample TabmetS3T2R1_FD_70207 | JGI IMG/M metagenome (GOLD analysis project Ga0081455, IMG submission 70207) | Tabebuia heterophylla rhizosphere microbial communities from the University of Puerto Rico - S3T2R1 | ecosystem: Host-associated > Plants > Roots > Rhizosphere ... | reverse complement strand
GTGCTGCGCGTGCTGCCGACGGAGCAGCGCGTGGTCGTCTCGGGCGTCAACGTCATCAAGCGCCATACCAAGCCCAGCCGGACCGATTCCGGTGGCATCATCGAACGCGAGGCCGCGATCCACGTCTCCAACGTGGCCTTGCTGGATCCCAAGTCCGACAAGCCGACCAAGGTCGGCTTCAAGTTCCTCGAAGACGGCCGGAAAGTGCGCTTTGCGCGCGCCTCCGGTGAAACAATCGACCGGTAGGAGAACGGGCCATGCCCGCGCGACTGCAAGAACACTACGCCAAGACCGTGCGAGAGACGCTCATCAAGGAGTTCTCGTATAAGAACGCCTTCGAAGTGCCCAAGATCGACAAGATCGTGATCAACATGGGCGTCGGCGAGGCCGTCAACGACCGCAAGGCCGTCGAGGGCGCTGCCGCGGAGCTCGCGGCCATTACCGGCCAGAAACCGGTGATCACCAAGTCGCGTAAGTCGATCGCGACCTTCAAGTTGCGTGAAGGCATGGCGATCGGCGCCAAGGTCACGCTGCGCCGCGACCGCATGTACGAGTTCATCGATCGCCTGATCAACATTGCCCTGCCGCGTGTTCGCGACTTCCGTGGGTTGAACGGCAAGTCGTTCGATGGCAACGGCAACTTCGCCATGGGGCTCAAGGAGCAGATCGTGTTCCCCGAGATCGACTACGACAAGGTCGACCAGGTGCGCGGCATGGACATCATCATCTGCACGACGGCGAAGACCGACGCGGAAGCCAAGGCTCTGCTGCGTGGCTTTGATTTTCCGTTCGTGAATTGAGGCCGGAGAAGGCAAATGGCCAAGACGAGTTCAGTCGAGAAGAACAAGCGGCGTGAAAAGATGGCGAAGCAGTACGCCGCCAAGCGCGCCGAGCTCAAGGCGATGGCGGTCGACGACAGGCTGTCGCCCGAGGAGCGCTTCAACGCGCGACTCAAGCTCGCCAAGCTGCCGCGCAACTCCTCGCCGACGCGCATTCGCAATCGGTGCGAGATTACCGGCCGTCCGCGGTCGGTCTATCGCAAGTTCAAGCTGTCGCGCCTGGCGCTGCGGCAGCTCGCTTCGTTGGGCGCTCTGCCCGGCGTCGTGAAGTCGAGCTGGTAACGGGGGCCGTAAGACCATGGCGATGACAGATCCCGTCGGTGATTTGCTGACCCGCATCCGCAACGGCCAGGCCGCGCGCCTCGACAGCGTGACCGTGCCGGCCTCGCGCCTGCGGTCGAATGTGCTCGATGTGCTGCAGCGCGAAGGCTATATCCGTGGCTGGTTCGAGGAAGAGCTGCGGCCGGGTATCAAGGAACTCCGTATCGAGCTCAAGTACGACAACGGCCGTCCGGTGATCCGCGAGATCAAGCGCGTCTCGACCCCGGGCCGTCGCGTCTATTCCAAGATCCGCGAGCTGCCGCGTCATTTCAACGGGCTCGGCATCTCGATCCTGTCAACACCGCGCGGCGTCATGTCCGACGCCGAGGCGCGTGCCGCCAATGTCGGCGGCGAAGTCATCTGCAGGGTGTTCTAGCCATGTCGCGCGTCGGCAAGCATCCGGTCGTCATCCCGACCGGAGTCACCATCGATCTCAAAGGCCAGCATCTGAAGGCCAAGGGCAAGCGTGGCGAGCTCGAGTTCACGGTGCACGACGACGTGTCGGTGACCCGGGACGGCGACAAGCTCGTCTTCAAGCCGCGCGTCGAGACCCGGCGCGCGCGCATGCAGTGGGGCACCGCGCGCAATCTCGCCAGCAACCTGGTGAAGGGTGTGTCGGATGGCTTCACCATCAATCTCGAGATCAACGGCGTCGGCTATCGCGCTCAGGCCGATGCCAAGAACCTGAAGCTGCAGCTGGGCTTCAGCCACGACGTCGAGCTTCCCATTCCGGCCGGCATCCAGATCAAGGCAATCAAGCCGACCGAGATCGAGATCAGCGGCGCCGACCGCCAGCGGGTCGGGCAGCTCGCCTCCGAAATCCGCAGCCTGCGTCCGCCCGAGCCCTACAAAGGCAAAGGGATCAAGTACTCGACCGAGACGATCCGGCGCAAGGAAGGCAAGAAGAAGTAGAGAGACCCATGTCCGATCGCAACGCCCTCTTCGCCCGCCGCCAGCGGCGCACGCGCCACACGCTGCGCCAGGCCGCCGCCGGCCGCCCGCGCCTCAGCGTCTTTCGCTCCGGCAAGCACATCTACGCCCAGGTCATCGACGACGGGAAGGGCGCGACGCTGGCCGCCGCTTCTTCGCTCGACAAGGATGTCAAGGGCAAGCTCAAGACCGGCGCCGACAAGAATGCGGCGGTCGAGGTCGGCAAGCTGATCGCCGTCCGGGCGTTGGCCGCCGGCGTCAAGGAGGTCGTTTTCGACCGCGGCGGCTACATCTATCACGGCCGCATTGCGGCGCTCGCCAATGCCGCCCGCGAGGGCGGCCTGTCGTTCTGATCGGGAGTTAGCAGATGGCTCGTTCACCCGGTGGTTCCGGACGTTCCTCGCGCGATCGGGGACGCGACCGTGATCGCGACGAGGAAAATGAACTGACCGACAAGCTGGTCACTATCAATCGTGTGGCGAAGGTGGTGAAAGGCGGTCGTCGGTTCGCCTTCGCGGCGATCGTTGTGGTCGGCGACCAGCGTGGCCGCGTCGGCCACGGTGCCGGCAAGGCGCGCGAGGTACCGGAAGCGATTCGCAAGGCAACCGAGGCTGCCAAGCGCGGCTTGATGCGGGTGCCGCTGCGCGATGGCCGCACGCTGCATCACGACGTCAGGGGCCGCTTCGGTGCCGGCAAGGTGACGCTGCGCGCCGCTCCGGCTGGTACCGGGATCATCGCGGGCGGCCCGATGCGCGCCGTGTTCGAGACGCTGGGCGTCAAGGATATCGTCGCCAAGTCGGTCGGCACATCCAACCCACACAATATGATCAAGGCGACCTTTGCGGCGCTGCAACAGCTCAACTCGCCCCGCATGGTTGCGACCCGCCGTGGCAAGAAGGTGGGCGAGCTGCTTGGCCGGCGCGACGAGGCTCCCGCTGAGGCGGCGGCGTAAGGAGTAGGCTATGGCCGAAGGCAAGAAGATCAGGATCACCCAGACCGGCAGCCCGATTGGCCGTACGGACGACCAGCGCGCCACGCTGATCGGCCTGGGGCTGAACAAGCGCCATAAGAGCCGCGAGCTCGTCGATTCGCCCGAGGTGCGCGGCATGATCAACAAGGTGCAGCACCTAGTGCGCATCGACGAAGAAGTGGCTTGAGGAATTTGCGATGAAACTCAACCAGATCGCCGACAACCCGGGAGCCCGCAAGGCGCGGATGCGCGTCGGCCGCGGCATCGGGTCCGGCAAGGGCAAGACCGCGGGCCGCGGCGTCAAAGGCCAGAAGTCCCGTACCGGCGTCGCCATCAAGGGCTTCGAGGGCGGCCAGATGCCGCTCTATCGCCGCATTCCGAAGCGAGGTTTCCGGCCGCCGCACCAGAAGGCGTGGCAGGTGGTCAATCTCGGTGCCTTGCAGAAGGCGATCGACGAGAACAAGCTCGATGCCAACCAGCCGATCGACGCCGCTGCGATGCAGGCTGCCGGCCTGTTCAAAAAGACGTTGGACGGGGTGCGACTCCTTGGCAAGGGCGAGATCAAGGCCAAGATCGAGGTGAAAGTTGCCGGCGCCTCGGCGTCGGCGATCGCTGCCGTCGAGAAGGCCGGCGGCAAGGTCGAGGTGCCGCCAAAGCCCGCAGCCGAGGCGGCGTAAAACCCTTCACGCGCGAGGTTTCATGGCATCCGCCGCCGAGCAACTCGCTTCCAACCTGAACTGGGGCGCGATCGGTAAGGCAACCGAGCTCAAGAAGCGCCTGTGGTTCACCATTGGCGCGCTCGTCGTCTTCCGTATCGGCGCCTACATTCCGGTGCCCGGCGTCGATCCGCACGCGCTGGCGGAAATTTTCGCGCACAACGCCGGCGGCATCGCGGGCCTGCTTGACGTCTTCTCGGGCGGCTCGATCGGCCGCATGTCGGTGCTGGCGCTCAGCATCATGCCGTACATCTCGGCCTCCATCATCATGCAGATCCTGACGACGGTCGTGCCGTCGCTGGAAGCGCTGAAGAAGGAGGGCGAGGCCGGCCGCAAGAAGATCAACCAGTACACGCGCTACGGCACGGTGATCCTGGCGGCCTTCCAGGCCTATGGTATCGCCGTCGGCCTGGAGAGCCAGGTCGCATCGGCGGGTCCGGTGGTGATCGACCCAGGCTTGTTCTTCCGTTTCGTGACCATCGTCACCCTGGTCGGTGGCACGCTGTTCCTGATGTGGCTGGGCGAGCAGATCACCGCCCGCGGTGTCGGCAACGGCGTTTCGTTGATCATCTTCGCCGGCATCGTAGCCGCCCTGCCCAATGCCATGATCCAGACCCTGGAGCTCGGGCGTACCGGCGCGCTCTCGGCCTTGTTCATCATCGCCCTGGCGATCGGCGTCGTGGTGGTGGTCGCGGTCGTGGTCTTCATGGAGACGGCCCAACGGCGCATCGTGGTGCAGTATCCCAAGCGTCAGGTCGGTAACCGCATGTATGGCGGCGAGGCCTCGCACCTGCCGCTCAAGATCAACACCTCTGGTGTGATTCCACCGATCTTCGCCTCCTCGCTGCTGCTCTTCCCGGCGACCATCGCCTCGTTCCAGGGCGGCGGTGCCGGAGAGCCGGGCTGGCTGCAATGGGTCGCGACCTATCTCGGCCACGGCCAGCCGCTCTATCTCATCGCCTATGTCGGCCTGATCGTCTTCTTCTGCTTCTTCTACACGACCGTGGTGTTCAATCCGAACGACACGGCCGACAACCTCAAGAAGAACGGCGGTTTCGTCCCCGGCATCCGCCCGGGCAAGAACACCGCAGAGTACCTGGAATACATCCTGAACCGCCTGACCGTGATTGGCGCGCTTTACCTGTCGGCAGTCTGCATCCTGCCGGAGCTGCTGATCTCCCGCGGTGGCGTTCCGTTCTATTTCGGTGGTACCAGCCTTTTGATCGTCGTTTCGGTCACGCTCGATACCGTGACCCAGATCCAGGCGCACCTGCTGGCCCACCAATACGAGGGTCTGATCAGGAAGGCCCGTTTGAGGGGCCGCGGCCGATGAACATCATCCTTCTCGGCCCGCCGGGTGCCGGCAAAGGCACACAGGCGCAACGTCTGCAGCGCGAGCGCGGCATGATCCAGCTGTCGACCGGTGACATGCTGCGGGCCGCCGTGGCGTCAGGCAGCGACCTCGGCCAGAAGGCCAAGGGCATCATGGAGAAGGGCGAACTGGTCCCCGACGCGCTGATGGTGGGCCTGATCGAGGATCGCATCGCCCAGCCGGACTGCGCCCAGGGCTTCATCCTGGACGGCTTTCCTCGCACCGAGGCGCAGGCCAAGGCTCTCGACCAGATGCTGACCAAGATCGGCAGGAAGCTCGATCGCGTGGTCGAGATGGAGGTCGACGAGAAGGCGCTGACCGAGCGCATCGTCGGCCGCTACACCTGTGCCAAGTGCGGCACCGGCTACCATGACAAGTTCAAGCGACCAAAGGCTGAAGGGGTCTGCGACGTCTGCGGCTCGAAGGAATTCGTCCGCCGCAAGGATGATAATGCAGAGACCATGAAGACGCGCATGGCCGCCTACCGGGCTCAGACGGAGCCTCTGTTGCCCTACTATGCCGCCCGGGGAGTGCTGCGGAAGGTCGACGGGATGGCATCCATGGATGAGGTTTACCGTCAAATCTCTGGAGTTTTATAGGGGACTTGACAAGTCGAAGTTCCGTTGACTCGGGCGTGCGCATCCCTATAATCGCGCGCTTTTCCGGGGCCAGCGGATCGTGTTACGGGCGCGCGCAGGCGCGCCGTAAGTCGTTGAAGGAGTTAGAACTTTGGCTCGTATAGCCGGTGTCAACATTCCGACCGCAAAGCGGGTCGTGATCGGGCTGCAGTATATCCACGGGATCGGGCCTGCCAAGGCCAAGGAGATCCTGGAGAAGGTGGGGATCGACCAGTCGCGTCGTGTCAATACGCTGACCGACGATGAGGTGATCCGCATCCGTGAAACCATCGACCGTGACTACACCGTCGAGGGTGACCTGAGGCGCGAGGTGGCGATGAACATCAAGCGATTGATGGACCTCGCCTGCTACCGCGGCTTGCGGCATCGCCGCGGCCTGCCGGTTCATGGCCAGCGCACGCACACCAATGCGCGCACTCGCAAAGGTCCGGCCAAGCCGATCGCCGGGAAGAAGAAAGTCACGAAGTAAGTCGAGGGGAACCGATCATGGCCAAGCCAGCAGCCGCCGCGAGTGGCAGCGCCGCCACGGGCGCGCGTCCTCGTCGCAAGGAACGCAAGAACATCATCGCGGGCGTCGCTCATGTGAACGCCTCGTTCAACAACACGATCGTCACCATCACTGACGCGCAGGGCAACACCATCGCCTGGTCGTCGTCGGGTCAGCAGGGCTTCAAAGGTTCGCGCAAGTCGACCCCGTTCGCCGCGCAGATGGCGGCCGAGAATGCCGGTCGCAAGGCGATGGAGCATGGCATGCGCACCCTGGAGATCGAGGTGCGTGGCCCGGGCTCCGGCCGCGAGTCGGCGTTGCGAGCACTACAGGCGGTCGGTCTTGCGGTCACGGCGATCCGCGACGTGACCCCCATCCCGCACAACGGATGTCGCCCGCCAAAACGTCGTCGTGTGTGAGGCGGCGGCGCGTCTGAGTTCCGTTGGCGCGGCCCGCGAGCTGCGCCTTCCCTTCGAGATTGTCGCGAACCCCGCCGTTGAGTTGGGCGGGAGTCGTTGAACCAACCGGTCTAGAGAGGTAGCCCCCGTGCTTCAGAAGAACTGGCAGGACCTGATCAAGCCGGAGAAGCTTGTCACCGAAGCCGGCGTCGATTCCGGTCGCACTGCGACCATCGTCGCCGAGCCGCTGGAGCGCGGCTTCGGTCTCACGCTCGGCAATGCGCTGCGTCGCGTGTTGCTCTCCTCGCTGCAGGGCGCGGCCGTGACGTCGATCAAGATCGACAACGTGCTGCATGAATTCTCGTCCATCCCTGGCGTCCGGGAGGATGTGGTCGACGTCGTGTTGAACATCAAGGCCATGGCCGTGAAGATGCAGGGCGACCGCCCGCAGCGTCTATATCTGCGCGCCGTCGGCCCGGGTGAAGTCACCGCTGGCATGATCGAGCTGCCGGGCGACGTGCAGATCATGGATCCCAAGCACCTGATCTGCACGCTCGACGACGGTGCTTCGATTTCGATGGAGCTCATGGTCGCCACCGGCAAGGGCTATATTCCGGCCCAGGCCAACCGGCCGGAGGACGCGCCGATCGGCCTGATACCGGTTGATTCGGTCTTCAGCCCGGTCAAGCGCGTCTCCTACAAGATCGAGAACAGCCGCGTCGGTCAGGTCACCGACTACGACAAGCTGTCGATGACGGTGGAAACCAACGGTACTACCCGTCCCGACGACGCCGTGGCGCTCGCCGCCCGCATCCTGCAGGACCAGCTCCAGCTCTTCATCAACTTCGAGGAGCCGCGCGAGGTCCGCAAGGAGGAGCAGCAGGACGACTTCCCGTTCAACCGCAACCTCCTGCGCAAGGTGGACGAGCTCGAGCTGTCGGTGCGCTCGGCCAACTGCCTGAAGAACGACAACATCATCTATATCGGCGATCTGGTTCAGAAGACCGAGGCGGAGATGCTGCGCACGCCGAACTTCGGCCGCAAGTCGCTGAACGAGATCAAGGAAGTGCTGGCGGGCATGGGGCTGCACCTGGGGATGGAGATCCCCGGCTGGCCGCCGGACAACATCGAAGAGATGGCCAAGCGGCTGGAAGAGCCGTACTAAGCCGCGCTGGGAAGGACCTAAGTCATGCGTCACGGAAATCGCGGTCGGAAGTTCCACCGCACGGCGGAGCATCGCAAGGCGATGTTCATGAATCTTGCCGGTGCTCTCATCAAGCACGAGCAGATCACGACCACGCTTCACAAGGCGAAGGACCTGCGTCCGATCGTCGAGAAGCTGGTCACACTCGGCAAGAAGGGCGGCCTGCATGCGCGCCGCCAGGCGATTGGCTACCTGCGCGATCCCTATGTCGCCGACAAGCTGTTCACGACGCTCGGGCCGCGCTACGCCAAGCGCTCCGGTGGCTATCTGCGCGTGCTGAAGGCGGGATTCCGCTTCGGCGATGCCGCGCCGATGGCGGTGATCGAGTTCGTCGAGCGCGACACCGAGGCCAAGGGCCAGGACTCCGGTCCGTCGGCCGAGCCGACCGAGCAGCAGGAAGCGGCGTAGTCTTGCCGGAGCGCGGACCTCCAGGTCCGCATAATGGTCATGAGCAGACCTGGAGGTCCGCGCTCCATTCGATCGGATAGCGGTTGAAGCCGCGGAACCGGGCGCGGCCGCCGCGCTCGTAGGCGCCATCGCGTGCGAGGTTATCGAACCGGCTGACCAGCTTCCCGATCGCGATCGTGCCTTCCATGCGTGCCAGCACGGCGCCCAGGCACATATGCATGCCTGATCCGAAAGCGAAGTGCCGGTTGGGCTCGCGACTCGCGTCGAAGCGATCAGGCTCGGGGAACTGCGCCGGATCGCGGTTGGCCGCACCGATGCCGATATGGATATAGGTGCCCGCGCTGAGCTTCTCGCCGCCGATCTCGAGATCCTCGGCAAGCCGTCGGTTGCCGAGCTGATTGGAACTCTCGAAGCGCAGACCTTCCTCGATGCAGCTCTTCAACAAGCTGGGAGTCTCGCGAAGCCGCTTCAGCTCGTTGGGGAAGCGTAGCAGCGCGTCGACCGTGTTGCCGATCAGGTTGGTCGTCGTCTCGTGCCCGGCATTCAGCAGGAAGATGCAGTTCTGCACCAGCTCGTCGTGCGTGAGCTTTTCGCCGTCGACCTCACCATGGATCAGCACGCCCAGCACGTCGCGGTCGTCCGCCGGCCGCTTGCGCCGTTCGGCGATGAGGCTGTCGAGATAGGCCGAGAACTCGCTGACGGCCGCATTGCCGGCCGCCTGGCGTTCCGGACTGGCAACCGGCTCCAGCGCGCCCAGGATGGCGAGCGAATAACGGCGGAAGGGCGCGCGCTCGCCGGCCGGCACGCCCAGCATGTCGCAGATCACCTCGACAGGCAGGCGGAAGGCGAAGTCCTCCACCAGGTCCATGCAACCCTTGTCGGCATGCTGGTCCAGTAGCCCATCGACTACGGCTTCGATACGCGGCTGCAGGCTGGCCAGCGCGCGTGGCGTGAAGGCGGCCGCGAGCAGCTTGCGCACCCGTGTGTGCAGGGGCGGATCGTTGAACACGAGGCTGGTCGTGTGATGGCGATAGAGCGGCGTGCCGACACCGAACTTCGGCCCGAACTCGGCCTTCTTGTCGGACAGCAGGCGCGGATCACGGTAGCAGATCGCGACGTCGGCATAGCGCGAAAGGAAGACGCTGCCATCCGGCAGCCGTTTGACGGGCGCGAAGCGGCGCAGCGCGTGATAGCAGGGGAAGGGATTGTCGAGGAACGCGGGCTCGAGCGCCGCCAGATCGAAGCGCTCGGCGAAGGCGCGCGCTTCGTCGGCCGGCAGCTCGGTCAGGCCCGGCGTCAGAGCTGCGCCTCCTCGAGCGCGAACACGGTGCGGCCTGCAGCCTTGATGGGCCCGAGCTGGGCCAGCGCCGGCGGCAGGATCACTTCGGCGTAAAACCGCGCCGTTACGAGCTTGGCTTCGAGATAAGCCGGATCGCCGTCGCGGCCGGCAAGTTTGCTCTGCGCGACGAGCGCGCTCTTGGCCAGCAGCCATCCGCCCAGTGCCGTGCCGGCCAGGCGCAGGAAGGGGACAGAGCCGGCCAGCGCGGCAACGAGCTCCGCCTTGACCGACTGCGCGACCCATTTCGTGGCATTTTCCAGGGCGTCGGCCGACGCGGCCACGGCCGCCGAGATTGCCGCCATGTCGTCGCCTGGCGCCGCTTTCATCTCCTTGACCAGCGCGCGCATCTCGGCGGCCAGGCCCAGCATCGTTTCGCCGCCGTCCTTGGCGACCTTGCGGCCGACCAGGTCGCGCGCCTGAATGCCGTTGGTGCCTTCGTAGATCGGCAGGATGCGCGCGTCGCGCAAATGCTGAGCCGCACCGGTCTCCTCGATGAAGCCCATGCCGCCATGGACCTGCACGCCGATCGAGGCGATCTCGTTGCCGAGATCGGTGAACCAGGCTTTCACGATCGGGATCAGGAGATCGACGCGATCCTGCGTCTTGCGCGCCGTCTCCTTGTCGGGGTGCTTCAGCGCGCCGTCGATGCCGGCCGCCGTGTAGTAGCCCAGCGCGCGCATTGCCTCGATCTGCGCGCGCATCGTCATCAGCATGCGGCGCACGTCGGGGTGATGGACGATGGCGACCGGCCTGGCGTCGGCGCTGCCGTCGTCCTTGGATTGCACACGCGTCTTGGCGAAGGCCGAGGCCTGCTGATAGGCGCGCTCGGCGATGGCGAGGCCCTGGATGCCGACCGAGAGCCGCGCGTTGTTCATCATGGTGAACATGTAGGAAAGCCCGCGCCCTTCCTCGCCGACCAGGTAGCCCACCGCGCCACCGTCGTCGCCGAACGACATCACGCAGGTCGGGCTGGCATGGATGCCGAGCTTGTGCTCGAGCGAGACGCAGCGCAGGTCGTTGCGCTTGCCCGGCTTGCCGTCGGCATCGGGCAGGAACTTCGGCACGATGAACAGCGAGATGCCGCGCACGCCGGCCGGCGCGTCAGGCGTGCGCGCCAGCACCAGGTGCACGATGTTCTCGGCCATGTCGTGCTCGCCGTAGGTGATGAAGATCTTCTGGCCGGTGATCAGGTAATGGTCGCCCGCCCTCACCGCGCGGCATTTGAGCTGGGCGAGGTCGGAGCCCGCCTGCGGCTCGGTGAGGTTCATGGTGCCGGTCCACTCGCCCGCAATCATCTTGGGCAGATAGGTGGCCTTCTGCCCCGGCGATCCGTGATGATGGATGGCGTCGATGGCGCCCTGGTTCAGCAGCAACACCAGGCCGAAGCCCATGTTGGCCGCCTGCCACATTTCCTGCACGGCCGCGGCTAACAACCATGGCATGCCCTGCCCGCCGAACGCCGGATCGAAGGGCAGGGAGTTCCAGCCGCCGTCGACGAACTCCTTGTAGAGGCCGGCAAAGCCCGGGGCCGTGCGCACGACGCCGTTCTCGAGCTTGGCCCCGACCTTGTCGCCTTCACGATTGAGTGGCGCCAGGCCGTTGCCGGCAAGCTTGGCCGCCTCCTCGAGCACGGCGTCGATCGTGTCGTCCGTCGCATGCTCATAGCCCGGCAGGGCGGCAATGCGTGCCAAGCCCGCGACCTCGCGTAGCGCGAAACGCATATCTGCAAGCGGCGCGGTATAGGTCATCTGCAGTCCTCCGGGTCGCACTATGCCGCGCTCAGTCGCTTTTGGCGACGGGCTCGGCTATTTTCCCGGTCAACATGACCACCCCCGTTCTGCTCGCCGTCGACGGCGCACGCGCCACCATCACGCTCAACGATCCAGCCAAGCACAACCGTCTCGATCCGGCCGGCCTCACGCTGCTGCGGCAGGCCATCGAGAAGGCCGACGCCGATCCCACCGTGCGCGTTACGGTCCTGACCGGTGCGGGCGAGAAGACCTTCTGCTCGGGCTACGACCTGGGCTCGATCCCCTCCGGCAAGTCGGCCAGGCCCGCCGACAGCGAGGATAGCTTTGAGAAGGTCATGGACCGCCTCGAGGCGATGCGCATGCCGACCCTCTGCGCCCTGAATGGCGGCGTATATGGCGGCGCTACGGACATGGCCTTGGCGTGCGACTTTCGCCTCGGCGTCAAGGGCATGCGCTTCTTCATGCCGGCCGCCCGCTTCGGCCTCCACTACTATCCCAGCGGGCTGCGCCGCTACACCCAGAAGGTGAGCCCCAGCTTCGCCAAACGCGCGTTCCTGCTCTCCGAGGACTTCACCGACGAGGATCTTTTGCGCGCGGGTTACCTCGACTGGCTGGTCGAGAGGTCGGCCTTCGCGGCCAAGATCGACGAGATCGCCGCCAAGCTCGCCGGCCTTGCGCCGCTGTCGATGTCCAACATGAAGCGTGCCATCGAGCAGTTCGCCCAGGCCGAGCCGGACATTCCGCTCATTCGCGAGGGCATCCGCCAATGCCAGACGTCAGAGGACTTGCTCGAAGGCTTGAGCGCGCTGCGCGAGCGTCGCTCTCCCGCCTTCAAGGGTCGCTGACGGCAATGTGATAGATCGCACAGTATGCAGCGCCGTCTCGCCGCTATCGTCCACGCCGACTTGGCCGGATTCACCCGGATGATGGAAGGCGCAGAAACTCGTACTTTCAGGCACTTGAAGTCCGCGCAGACGGAGGTCTGGCGGCCTGCCATCGATGCCGCCAGGGGCCGCCTGGTCGGCACCGCGGGAGACGCCATGCTGGCCGAGTTCGGCTCTGCAGTGACGGCGGTCAGCGCCGCCATCGACATTCAGGAGCGCATGGGCCGCTTCAACGACGCGCTGACGCCCGAGCAGCGCATGTTGTTTCGGATCGGTGTGCATCTGGGTGAAGTGATCGTCGATCAGGAGGACCAGAACATTTTCGGCGACGGCGTCAACCTCGCAGCCCGCATCCAGGCATTGGCCGAACCCGGTGGTATCGCCGTGTCGCGCGCCGTGCGCGACCTGGTCGAGCTGCGTATTGAATACGCCTTCGTCGACGGCGGCGAGCATCTGCTCAAGAACGTGAGCCGCGCCGTGCAGGTGTTCCATGTGCGCGCCGCCAAGGCAATGGTGACCATGGGCACGACGACGCGCATGGTGCCGCACATAACGCTTCGGTTCGAAGGCACCGATTCGGCGAGCCAGAAGCATGCCTTCGACGTCGCCATCGACAGGCTGATGACCCGGCCGCAAGGCATGGTGATCGGCCGTGCTGCCGATCAATGCGACCTTGTCGTCGCCCATCCGACCGTGTCGCGCCGCCACGCCCGCCTCGCGCTCAGCGGTGACGCGCTGCGGATCGAGGATCTCGGCTCGACCAACGGCACGGCGGTCGGCGACAAGATGCTGCGCGCCGGCGAGCCGATGGCGATCCAGGCCGGCAACAAGCTGCGGCTCGGCGATGTCGAGCTGCTGGTGCGGCAGCTCTAGAACGCTCCCCTCATGACCGAATCCCTGAGCCAGTCGCTTGGTCAGCTGCCCGACGTCGACCACGTCGCGCTGAAGCCGGGACAGACCATCGGTCGCTACGAGATCGTGTCGGTCCTGGGGCAGGGCGGCTTCGGTATCACCTATCGCGCCCACGACGTGCAGCTGGATCGCGAGGTTGCGATCAAGGAATACCTGCCCACGGCATTGGCCGTGCGGCAGGACGGCGCCACCGTGCTGCCACGCACCACCAAGATGGCTGAGGATTTCAGCTGGGGGCGCGAGCGCTTCGTGGTCGAAGGCCGCACCCTGGCGAGCCTGCATCGGGTGCCGGCGATCGTGCAGGTGTTCGACTTCCTGGAAGCCAACGGCACGGCCTACATCGTCATGGAGCTGCTGCATGGCGAGACCCTGGAGGATCGCATCGCGCGCGACGGCAAGCTCAAGCCCGATGATGTGGACCGCATCCTGTGGCCGCTGCTGGATGGTCTGGAGCAGGTGCACGATGCCGGCTTCCTGCATCGCGACATCAAGCCGGCCAATATCCTGCTCGACAAGGAGGGCAGGCCAACGCTGATCGACTTCGGCGCCTCGCGCGCCGCCATGGCCGGCCGCAGCACGGCGCTCACGGCCATCTTCACGCCGGGCTACGCCGCGGCCGAGCAGATGACGTCGGCCAAGCAAGGACCGTGGACGGACATCTACGGCCTCGCTGCCACGCTTTATCACGCTATTGCCGGCAAGGCGCCGCCCAGTGCCTTCGACCGCATGCTGAGCGACAGCTACGAGCCCCTGGCCGGGCTCGGCCTGAAGGGATTCGCGCCCGGGGTGCTGGCCGGCGTCGATGCCGGTCTCTCGGTCGCGGCGCGCGACCGTCCGCAGAGCATCGCAGGCTGGCGACCCATCCTGGGCATGACGACGGCGCCTGCGGCCGATGCGACGGTGGTCATGGGCAAGGTGCCGGAAGCGCGACACGTGCCGATCGTCACGTCTCCGCCACCAGCACCGGCAGCTGGCAGCAAGCGCACCGGCATGTGGATCGCCGCGGCGGTCGTCTTGCTCGCTTTGCTTGGCGGCGGTGGCTATTACGCGATCACCCCGCGGGGCCCGGATCCGGAGATGGTCAAGGCGCGGCAGGCGGCCGAAGAGGCGGAAGCGCGCCGGCTCAAGGCCGAGGAGGAGGCCGCCAAGCTGCGCGCCGAAGCCGAGCAGCGCCAGAAGGACGAAGAGGCGGCCGCCGCGCGCAAGCGGCAGGAAGAGGCCGATGCCGCCGCCAAGAAGCAGGCCGAGGATGAGACGCGGCGCAAGATCGAGGCCGAGCTTGCCGCCCAGAAGCGCGCCGAAGACGACGCCAGGCGCAAGGCTGATGAGGAAGCCGAAGCGCGCCGCAAGGCGATCGAGGAAGCACGCAAGGCGGTCGAGTTCGTGTCTGGCTCGTTCGACCGGTTCGGCAAGACCTTGATGATGATCGGCATCAAGGATCGGCAGGACGAGATCCGCCTGCAAGGTGTCGACATCGTTGCCGATCCGGCGCTGCACAAGCTTGCCGTCGATGCCCTGGCCGTCCAGCCGCGCGACTTGCATTGCCGCCAGACCGATCGCCTGACCGATGGCACGCCGCTCTATCGCTGTTTGATCACCGCCCTCAATGCCAAGCCACCGCTCGCCGATGTTCCGGATTCGGAGCGGGTCGACCTTGCGCTTCAGCTGGTGCGCAACGGCCTGGTGCTCGCCTCGTGCGACGCCCCTCGTTCCTATGCCGACGCGGAGGACGACGCTCGCGGCCGCAAGCAGTCACTATGGGGCAGAGTGAACGTTCCCGAGTACAAACGGAGGTGTGTCAAATGAGTGCAGTGATGGCTGGGACGACCCTGCGCATGGTGAGCCGCAGGATGGCGATGCACGCGACGGCCGCGGTGGCGGCCCTCGGCTTGATCACGGCCTGCACGACCAGTGACAGCGGCGGGCCGTCCAACCAGACGATGGGCACGTTCATGGGCGCTGCCTTGGGCGGCACGGTCGGCGGCCTGGCGTTCGGGTCGGCGGGCGGCGCCATCGGCGGTGCTCTCGTCGGCGCGCTGGCTGGCAACCTCGTAGGCCGCGCGCTCGACCAGCAGGAGCGGGCGCGGCTCGCCCAGGCGACGCAGACTGCCTTCGTTGGGGAGACCAACGTGCCGACGACCTTCACGGTCGAGCCGACGACACCGTCGTCCTCGGCGACGCCGCCACCGCCGACCGTGGTCGCTGCCAAGCCGGTTGCGCCCGCGACGACTCGCGCCGACGGCAGCACCTGCCGGCCGATCGAGCTCACGGCGACCAAGAACGGCCAGACCACGACGGAGACGACCACCTTCTGCAAGGCGTCCGGCTCGAACGACCTGAAGCCCGTTTCGGTCTGATCGTGCCATCGAGGCCGGCGAGGACTTGCGCTTCGCCGGCTTCGGCTTTTGGTCGCACTTGCGATCTTTCGCCCAGTCAGGCGCAATGGTCCGGAGGTAATCAGCAAAGGACGGCACATGGCGGGCAATCTCAAGGCGGCCGAGCTGCGGCGGCGTCTGGCAGCCGGCGAATTCATTCTCGCTCCCGGCATCTACGACGGCATCTCGGCGCGCGTCGCCGATCGCATGGGCTTTCCGGCGCTCTACATGACGGGCTACGGCGCCACCGCATCGATGCTCGGCTTGCCCGACGCGGGGCTGGCGACCTATTCCGACATGGTCGGCCGGGCGGAGATGATCTGCTCGGTGGTGCAGACGCCTTTGATCGCCGATGCCGACACCGGCTATGGCGGCCTTCTGAACGTGCAGCGCACCGTGCGCGGCTACGAGGCAGCCGGCGTTGCCGCGATCCAGATCGAGGACCAGGAGACACCCAAGAAGTGCGGCCATACGCCCGGGCGCCGCGTCGTGCCGGCCGAGGAGATGGCGCTGAAGATCAAGGTAGCGGTCGAGGCCCGCCGCCATCCCGAGACCATGATCGTGGCGCGCACCGACGCTCGTACCGCACATGGTCTGGATGAGGCATTGCGCCGCGCGCGGCTGTACGAGGAGGCGGGCGCCGACATCATCTTCGTCGAATCGCCCGAGAGCGAAGCCGAGCTCGAGCGGATCGGCAGCGAGGTGAGCAAGCCGCTGCTCGCCAACATGGTCGAATTCGGCAAGACGCCGCGGGTCGAGGTCGCCCGCCTGAAGCAGTGGGGGTTCGATGTCGCCATCTATCCCGGGTTGGGCTTCAGCGTTGCCGCAGAGGCCATGCGCCAAGCCTGGGAGCATCTGAAGACGGCCGGCACCAGCAAGGGCATGAACGTGCCGCAATTTGCTGGCATGCATGAGCTGATGGGCTTCCCCGAAGTGTGGGAATTCGAGAAACGCTGGGCGACATGAACGGCAAGCAGATCCTCGAGATGTTGGCGCGGCTGCCGGCACGCGTCTGGATTCAGGCCATTGTGGGCCTGATCGGCTTCGTCGTGCTGGCGGTGCTGGGCTTTGCCGTCATTGCGGGCGTCGCGGCGGTGGTCGTGCTCGCCATCCTGGCCGTCAAGGCCAAGACCTGGCTGCGCGGCTTGTTCACAGGCCAGCCACCGAGCGGACCGCCGGCGCGCACCGACCGCAAGGTGATCGACGTGCAGTACGAGATCGTCGATCGCAGCGAAGACCGCACGCAGCGCTGATCAGCACGACCACTGGAAGCCGTCGATCACGAAGTGCTGGCCGGTGATGTAGCAGGGCTCGCACGTCGCCAGGAAAGCGACAAGCTGCGCGACGTCGGCCGGCTTGCCCAGGCGGTTGAGCACGATGCCCTTGGTGAGCTCCGGCCCGCGTGACTGGGTGAGGCTGTTGCCGAGCTCGGTCTCGATCACGCCGGGGCAGATGGCGTTGATCGCGATCTTGGGGCCAAGCTCCTTGGCGAGCGAGCGCGTCAGTCCCAGGATGCCGGCCTTGGCTGCGGCATAGGCATGCTTGCTGACGGCGCTGGTGACGCCGCCCGACAGGGCGTTGAGCGACGACATGCTGACGATGCGCCCGCCAGATTGCTGCTTCAACATGGTCGGCGCAGCGGCGTGGATATAGTTGAAGCAGCTTTTCAGGTTGACCGCGATGGTGCGGTCGAACTCCTCTTCCTTGATCTCGAGGATGCCCTTGGGGTTCGAGGCGCCGGCGTCATTGAGCAGGAAATCAATGGCACCCCATTGCCTGGCGACATCGGCCACAACCTCATGGGCGCGGTCGAACAGCGCGACATCGGCCTTGTAGACGAGCGCCTTGCGGCCAACAGCCTCGATCTCGCCGGCGGTGCGCTTCATCTCGGGCTCGAGCAGGTCGACCAGCGCGATATCGTAACCGCGGCCGGCCAGCTCGAGCGCACAGCCGCGGCCAATGCCACGCGCCCCGCCGGTGACAAGGGCGGTCTTGGTCACGCGGCGTGCTCCTTGGCGTAGCGCGCCACCTCCTCGTGGGTGGCGAACCAGACCTTGCCCTTGGCCTTGGCGTGACGGATCAGCTCGTCGACGATCCAGATGCGCGAGCGGTAGCCGATGATGTGCGGATGCATGGTGAGCTGGAAGATGCCGCCTTCCTCCCATGCTGCGTCGAGCTCGCGTCGGAAGGTCTCGAGCACATCCGTAGGCGGCGTATAGGGACGCAGCGAGGAGAAGCGGTGCATGGAGAAGTAGACCGCGTCGTCGCGCACCCATTCGACCGGCAGCTCGACCACGCCCGCCGGCTCGCCGTGCAGCAGCAGCTCGTAGCAGTCCTCGTCGGCCATCAACGAGGAGTCGTAGAACAAGCCCATCTCCTTCTCGATGGCGAGCGTGTTGGGGCTGAAGTCCCAGGAGGGCGTGCGCAGGCCGACGGCGCGCTTGCCGGTGATCTTCTCCAGCGTATCGGCGGAGCGCAGCATCAGGTCGCGCTCTGCTTCGTAGGGCAGCACCGAATTGAGCTCGTGGATCCAGCCATGGATTCCGATCTCATGGCCTTCCGCCACCAGCGCGCGCTGCTCCTCGTCGTGCAGCAGGGCGGCAACAGCCGGAACATAGAAGGTCGCCTTCACGCCATGCCTTTCCAGCAGCCCGCGGATGCGCGGCACGCCGACCCGCGTGCCGTACTCGCCCCAGCACAGCCTGCCGATCGACTTGCCACCATCGCGCAGCTCGTTGGTCTCATGGTCGGAATCGAAGGACAGCGCGACCGCGCAGCGCGCCCCGTCCTTCCATTGCCTGGGCCGATAAGGCTTGCCGGCCCGCACCTGGTTCACCAGCCGGCGCCAATGGTTCTCGCTCCACTGCCAGGGCTCGAGCTGCGGGGTATGTGTATCGGGCATGACGACCTCCTTGAGGATCAGGCGAGCTTGTTTACGCCAATGGGGACCCGGTCACGGGCAGGATCTGGCCGGTGATCCAGGACGCACGGTCGGACGCCAGGAAGAGCACCGCGTCGGCGATGTCTTCAGGCTTGCCCATGCGTCGCATGGCAACGCGGTCGGCGAAAGACTGGCGGAACTCTTCGCTGTAGGAGCGCCACTGGCGCTCGTAGTCGGGGCTGGTGGCCATGAAGCCCGGCGCCACGGAATTGACGGTGATGCCGAATGGGCCCAACTCCTGCGCGAGCTGCTTCACCAGCCCGACCTGGCCGTGCTTGGCCGAAGCGTAGGCCTGGATGCCGGTCAGGCTGGTCGCCAGTCCGGCCCGGCTGGAGATGGTGACGATACGACCGCCGCCCGCCATTTTCATGCCCGGCGCGACAGCGCGGGCGAACAGGAAGCAGCCTTTCAGGTTGGCGTCGACGATGGCGCTGAAATCGTCAGGTGCTACCTCCTCGATGGCCTTCGGCACCTGGCCGAGAACGCCACCCGCAACATAGACCAGCACGTCGACGCGGCCGGCCTGAGACACCACGGCATCGATGCTCGTTGGATCGGTGACGTCGACGGCAAGCGCCTTGATCCGTTCGCCGGGCTCGATCTCTCCGACCAGCCGATCGCAGGCGATAACGGAGGCGCCGTCGGCGGCAAAGGCGCGTGCAATCGCGCGGCCGATGCCCCGGGCGGCACCGGCGACGATGACTGTCTTGTTGTCGAAGCGGATCAGCATTCCACCCTCATGGCAGATCGTCGAAAGCAGTTTCCTTGAGCCTCCAGATGACCGCGGTCGAGATCACGGCGGCAATGATCAGATAGTAAGTGTGCACCGTGGGCGAGCCGAAGCGATCGATCAGCCAGACCGAGATATAGGGCGCGAAACCGCCGAAGATCGCGACGGCAAGGGCATAGCCGGAGGTCATCCAGGTGGAGCGGCTGCGGGTCGGGAAGATCTCGGCGATCGCCGCGGGGCCGGCGCCCGAGAACATGGAGATCAGCAGCGCGAACAGGATCTGAATCGCAATCAGCATCCCGAACGAGGCGGTGCCCGAGGCGAGATAGGCAAAGAGTGGGTAGGGTACGACGATGAAGGCGATGCAGCAGGCGATCAGCAAAGGCTTGCGCCCGTAGCGGTCGGAGAGGCGGCCCATCAGCGGTATGGCAGCCATCAGCACCACAAGCCCGATCGTGTTGGACCAAAGCGCCTCGGCGGCGCTGAGCTTCATGTATTTCTGGGTCCAGGTCGGCATGTAGCTCAACAGCACGTAGAAGCACACCGTCCAGACGATGGTGAAGCCGAAGGCGCGCGCGGCCAGGGCGAAGCCGCTCGGCTCCGACGTCGGCGTCGCGACGGCCTTGGCGGCGCGGGCATAGGCTGGAGTCTCCTCGATGGTCCGGCGCATGTAGATGCCGATCGGACCCAACAGACCGCCGACCAGGAAGGGGACGCGCCAGCCCCAATCCTCCATCTGCGCGGCCGTCAGCAACGTGTTCATGAGCGCGGCAAAACCGGAGCCCAACAGCAAGCCAGCGACGACGCTGGTCTGCTGGAAGCTGCCGAACAGGCCGCGTCGGCCCGCGGGTGCCCATTCGACGATGAACGACGTCGAGCCGCCCCATTCGCCGCCAGCAGAGAAGCCTTGCATCAGCCGCGCGAGCAGAAGCAGCAACGGCGCCAGGTAGCCGATTGTCGCGAACGTCGGCAGGATGCCGATCAGGAAGGTCCCGACCGCCATCAGGAAGATGGTGAGCAGCAGCGCGGCCTTGCGGCCGCGGGCATCGCCCATGCGGCCGATGACGATGCCGCCGATCGGCCGCGCAACGAAGCCCAGGCCGAAGGTCAGGAAGGTCGCGAGCAAGGCGGCGACTTCGTTCTGCGCGGGAAAGAACTTCCTGGCGATGATGGCCGCCACGAAGGCATAGACGCCAAAATCGTACCATTCGAGCACGTTGCCGATCACCGCCGCTGAGACGGCCCGCCGGCTCTGCGACGAAGCGGATGCGCTCATGCTCGTTTTTCCCCCATGAAACCGCCGCAGGGCCGACTCTAGACTTGAATGATCTTTCCCGGATTCATCAGGTTGAGCGGATCGAGCGCGCGCTTGATCGCGCGCATAGTGTCGAGCTCGATCTTGCTGCGGTAGTGCACGAGCTCTTCGACCTTGAGCTGGCCGATGCCGTGCTCGGCCGAGATCGAACCGCCGTAGCTCACCACCAAGTCATAGACCGCGCTGCTGATCGCCTCGCTGTAGGCCATGAAGCGCGGCTTGTCCCAGCCCGGCGGCGACTGGCAGTTGAAGTGCAGGTTGCCATCACCGACATGGCCGAACGGCACGGGGCGGCACTCGGGCAGGACCTTCTTCATCGCTGCCAGCCCTTCCTTCATGAAGGCCGGGATCTTGCTGACCGACACCGAGATGTCGTGCTTGATCGAAGGCCCTTCACGCTTCTGGGCTTCGGAGTGGTTCTCGCGCAGAGCCCAGAAAGCGCGCGCCTGCGCTTCGTTCTGGGCCAACGCTGCGTCGAGCACCAGACCCGTTTCGAGCGCCTCGCCAAGATAGGCTTCCATCTTTTCGGCAAGCCCGGTCTCGTTGGCGCCCTGCCGGCGCGCGCGTGTCGAGGCCCATTCCAACAGCACGTACCAGTCGTGACGCTCAGTGAGCGGATCGACCGAGCCGGGGATGTGCTGCAGGACCAGATCGATGCCCTGACGGCCCATCAGCTCGCAGGAGGTGACATTGTCCTCGCTGGCCGCGTGAGCGCCGCTCAGGAGGGCCACGGCGGCCTCGGGCGACGGCACGGCGATCCACGAGGTCGCGGTGTCCTTGGGCTTCGGCCAAAGCTTCAGCACGGCCCGGGTGATGATGCCGAGCGTGCCCTCGGCGCCGAGATAGAGGTCGCGCAGGTCGTAGCCAGTATTGTCCTTCTTGAGCGCGCGCAGGCCGTCCCATACTTCGCCCTGCGGCGTCACGACCTCGATCCCCAGCACGAGCTGCCGGGCATTGCCGTAGTGCAGCACCTGCACGCCGCCCGCATTGGTCGAGAGGTTGCCGCCGATCGAGCAGCTTCCCTCGGCGGCGAGGCTCAAGGGAAAGAGCCGGTCGTGCCGCGCCGCGGTCTCCTGGATGGTCTTGAGGATTACGCCGGCTTCGACCGTCATCGTGTAGCCGATGGGATCGATCTCGACGATGCGGTTCATGCGATTGAGCGACAGCACGATCTCGCGGCTGTTCTGACGCGGGGTGCCGCCGCCCATCATGCCGGTGTTGCCGCCTTGCGGCACGATCGCGACCTTTTCGGCCACGCAGAGCTTGACGACATCGGCCACTTCCGCGGTGCTGGCCGGACGCACGACCGCCAGCGCCGTGCCCAGGTAGTTCTCGCGCCAGTCGGTGAGATAGGGGTGCTTGCCCGGCTCGTCGGTGATGAGCCCACGCTCGCCGATGATGGCGCGCAGCTTGTCGAGAAACTCGGTCACAGTCGCAGGATCTTGCCAGGGTTCATGATGTTCTTGGAATCGAGCGCGCGCTTGAGGGAGCGCATCGTGTCGAGCTCGATCCTCGACCGGTAGTGTGCGAGCTCGTCGATCTTGTCGATGCCGATGCCGTGCTCGGCCGAGATCGAGCCCGCCATGTCGCGCACCAGGTCGTTCACGGCGCGCGTGATCGCTGGCGCGTACTGGTGCAGGGTCTCGCGGTCCATGCCCTTGGGGCCCATGAAGGAGAAGTGGATGTTGCCGTCGCCGATGTGGCCCAGCGGGTAAGGCCGGATGGTCGGCAGGATGTCCAGCGCGGCCCTGATGCCCTTGTCGATGAAGCTTGGAATTTTCGAGATCGACACCGAGACGTCGTAGCTGAGTCCCGGCCCTTCGGCGCGCGACGCCTCGGCGGCGCCCTCGCGGATGCGCCACATGTTGCGTGACTGCGCTTCGCTCTGGGCGATCACGGCGTCGAGGACGCGGCCGACCTCCATCTGGTCAGCAAGGAATTGCTCCATCTTTTCCGACATGCCCTCACCGCCCTCGGGCTTGAGCCGCGACGACGACCATTCGAGCAGCAGATACCATGGCGTGTCGGCCTTGAGCGGATCCTGCGTGCCCGGAACGTGGCGCAGGATCATCTCGGTCGCCGTCCGGCTCATCAGCTCGCAGGAACCGACATTGTCCTCGGACGCAGCATGCGCTTCCGACAGGACCTCGATGGCGGCCTGCGGATCGCGGATGGCAAGCCAGGCCGTGGCCACATCCTTGGGCGCGGGCCACAATTTCAGGACAGCCTTGGTGATGACGCCGAGCGTGCCCTCCGCGCCCATGAACAGGTGCTTCAGGTCATAGCCGGTATTGTCCTTCTTGAGCGACCGCAGGCCATTCCACACATCGCCGTTGGGCAGCACGACCTCCAAGCCCAGCACCAGATTGCGCGCATTGCCGTAGCGCAGAACCTGCACGCCGCCGGCATTTGTCGAGAGATTGCCGCCGATCATGCACGAGCCCTGCGCGCCGAGGCTCAGCGGAAAGAAACGGTCGTGGCTCGCTGCTGTCTCCTGCAGGGTCTGCAGAACGCAACCTGCTTCAACCGTCATGCTGTAGCCGACGGGGTCGACCTCGAGCACGTGGTTCATGCGCCCGAGCGAGAGCACGATGCCGCTGTGCGTGGGGTAGGGCGTCGCCCCGCCCATCAGCCCGGTGTTGCCACCCTGCGGGACGATCGCGACGCCGTTGTCGAAGCAGAGCTTTACGACCCTGGAGACTTCGTCGGTATTGGCGGGACGCACGACCACGGCAGCGCTGCCGACCAGAGAACCGCGCCAGTCCGTCACGAAGGGCTGCTTGCCCGGCTCGTCCAGGATCAGACCCTTGTCGCCGACGATGGCGCGCAGCCCCTCGAGCACGGCAGGTGTCACAGGTACAGTCGGAATGCTGGGAATCGCGATATCGGGCACTATTTCCTCTCTTTAAGGCCAGCCTAGCGTTGTCACGCCGTGGCGTCATCCGCGGCGGCACGGCGCAGGCGATCGTTGATCGCAAGGCCCAGTCCCGTTTCCGGAATAGGCATGACCGCGATGCGGTCGATGCCTGGCCGATCGAGCGTACGCAGCATGGCGAACAGGTTGGAGGCCGCTTCGCCAAGGTCGCTGGCAGCGCTGAGATTCAAGGTCAGCACGGCGCCTTTGGGCACGTCGGGCCCAAAGGCGAGCAAGCCTTCACCGGCGACAGCAGAGGTCGCACCCAGCCGAACCGGCCGCGTCGGCGCATAGTGGCTGTGGAGCTGGCCCGGCGACTTGCGCGCCGAATCGCCGGCCGGGATCGCATCGCTCATGGCGATTGGACCGATCACGGTTTCGATCGCTTCGCGCGTCGCGCCGCCGGGCCGCAGCAGCGTCGGTGTCCGTGAGGAAAGGTCGAGGACCGTCGACTCCACGCCCACAAGGCAAGGTCCGCCATCGAGGATGAGAGAGATGCGTTCGCCGAGCGAGTTGGCCACATGCTCTGCGCGCGTGGGGCTGACGGCGCCGCTGCGGTTGGCGGAAGGACCTGCGAGCGGCAGTCCGGCCGCACGGATCAGCGCCTGAGCCACAGGATGGGAAGGCGCGCGAATCGCGACCGTGTCGAGGCCCGCCGTCGTGAGCAGGGCGATGGGGGACTCTGTGGCACGCGGCAACACCAGCGTGAGCGGGCCTGGCCAGAAGCGCAGGGCGAGCTTGTCCGCGACATCGCTCCACCGCACGAAGCGCCTCGCTTCCTCGGCATCGAGCACGTGGCTGATCAGGGGGTTGAACTGCGGTCGGCCCTTGGCCTCGAAGATCGCCGCCACGGCACGTTCGTTGGTAGCGTCTCCGCCCAGGCCGTAGACCGTCTCGGTCGGAAAGGCGACCAGCTCCCCCTGCTGCAATCTCCGCGCTGCCTCGGCGATCGATCGCGCCGTAGGCTCGACGATGCTCATCCCAATCCCTTGCTGCGAGCAATGAAGTGGGGATTGGAGAAACGCGGCTTGCCGTAGAGCAACGGCTTGCCGTCCGTCGTCACCACTTCGCCGCCAGCGGCCTCCAGCACGCCTTGGCCCGCGGCCGTGTCCCACTCGTTGGTCGGGCCGAATCGGGGATAGATGTCAGCCTTGCCTTCTGCGATCAGGCAGAACTTCAATGAGGAGCCTGTCTGCACGCGCTCGGCTACTGTCAGGCCCTCGTTGCGGAACCAGATGTCGAGATCGCTGTAAACGGCATGGCTGCGACTGGCGCAACACGTCAAGCCATGGCTCGGTGGCGGGCGCGTCGTAATGGCGGTGAAGTCGCCGCCGTTTTCGCTCTTGTCGGCGCCGAGGCCGGCCGCGCCGCGCCACAGGGTGTCGGTCGCTGGCGCCAGCACGATGCCCAGCGTTGGCCGACCGTTCTCGATCAGGGCGATGTTCACGGTGAACTCGCCATTCCTTTTGATGAACTCCTTGGTGCCATCGAGCGGGTCGACCAGCCAGAACGGCCCATGCCCGATCACGGGTACCCGGCCAGCCGCCATCTCCTCTTCCGCCACGACCGGCACATCGGGTGTCAGTGCCCGAAGCCTCGCGACAATGACTGCCTCGGCCGCGTGGTCGGCATCCGTGACGGGGCTCTTGTCGGCCTTGCTGCGGACGCCAAGGTCGCCGGCATAGATGCGCATGATCTCGCGGGCGGCCTCGCGCGCGATCTCGGTGCAGGTTTGACGCAGGTTTTTATGGGGAGGCAGGGAGGACACGGATACCATTGTGTTGAAGGCAGAGACCTTATAGCCCATTCGACCATGTCAAACAGGCTCTTGGGCGTCATTTCCGCCCTTCCGGAAGAGTTCGCCCATCTTTCCGATCAGTCGGGCGCTGCGAGCGACATCGCAGGCCTCAGCTTCTGGCGCGGCCGCATCGCCGGCCGCGAGGCGGTATTCGTTGAATGCGGCGCGGGCAAGGTCAACGCCGGAGTCGCAACGTCATTGCTGCTCGATCGCTTCGGCTGCAGGGCATTGATGATGTGCGGCGTCGCAGGCGGCCTCGACCCGGCGCTTGGGATCGGCGATGTCGTGATCGGCACCGACAACATCCAGCACGACTTCGGCATGGAGAAGGAGGACAGGTTCGTTCATATCCAGCCTGGCAGCCGGCCATCGCTGGGCCAGGAGTGGACGCCGGGCTATCCCCTGTCCGAAGCGTTGGTGGCGCGCCTGCAGGCGGTGCTGATGGGGCTGGCGCTCGAGCCGCTGCCTGAGGAGGCCGGTGCCGGCCGGCATAAGCCTGGCATCCATTTCGGTACCATTGTGACGGGCGACAGCTTCGTCAATTCGGAAAGCACTCGCCAACGACTGCACAGTCAATTCAAGGCGCAGGCCGTCGAGATGGAGGGCGGCGCTGTCGCGCAAGTGGCGAACCGCTGGGGCAAGGACATCGCCGTCGTCAATGTCCGCTGTCTCAGCGACCTCGCCGGTGCCGAGAGTCATCTCGACTTCCGCGCCTTCCTGCCGGTCGCCGCCCGCTACGCCTCGGCGGTTGCGCACCGGCTGGCGCCGGTGATTTGACGGCGACTACGACTTCAACACGCGCCCGGCAACGGCATCGAGCTTGCCCATCATCTCCGGCGACCGTGCGGCCGGCGCCGTGATCAGGGCATAGTCGAGCGCATGGTCGCAGCCGGCAGGGCAGGGGGCCGGTCGCGTTTCCTTCAACCGCGGGGCGACCATGGTGACCAGCGTCTTGGCCTTCTCGGCATTCTCGTGCAGCACGCGCACGATGTCGGCGACCTGCACATGGTCATGGTCGGGATGCCAGCAATCGAAGTCGGTGACCATGGCCACGGTCACGTAGCAAATCTCCGCTTCGCGAGCGAGCTTGGCTTCCGGCATGTTGGTCATGCCGATGACGTCGCAGCCCCAGCTTCGATAGAGGCGGGACTCGGCGAGACTGGAGAATTGCGGTCCCTCCATGGTGATGTAGGTACCGCCGAGCTGCACGGGAAAGCCCGCCGCCTTTGCACAATCGTGAACGGCATGCGCCAGGCGGTTGCAGGTCGGCTGGGCCATCGAGACATGCGCCACGAGGCCTTCACCGAAGAAGCTCTTCTCGCGCGCGAAGGTGCGATCGATGAACTGGTCGATGACGACGAAGTGGCCTGGCGGCAGATCCTCGCGTAACGAGCCGCAGGCCGAGAGCGAAAGGATGTCGGTGACGCCGGCGCGTTTCAGGGCATCGATATTGGCGCGGTAGTTGATCGAGCTCGGCGAATGGCGATGACCACGGCCATGACGGGGCACGAAGACGACATCCAGGCCACCGAGGACGCCGAACAGGAACTCATCCGACGTCTCGCCGAACGGCGAGGCGATCCTGCGCCACGTCGCTTTCTCGAGACCCGCCATTTCATAGAGGCCGCTGCCACCGAGAATACCCAACACCGTCATGTGCTTCTCCTTGCCAGCGTTGGTGTATCATTCCCGTCCGGTCAAAAGGGGAGAAATTGATGGGCAAGCTCGACGGCAAGATCACCATCGTCACGGGCGCGACCAGCGGCATCGGCCGCAGGACTGTCGAGATCTTCGTGCAGGAAGGCGCCAAGGTCGTGGCAACCGGCCGTCGGGAGGAGCTGGGCCGCGCGCTCGAGCGGGCGCTGGGCAAGGAGAGCTGCCTGTTCGTCAAGGCCGATGCGACGAAAGAGGCGGACGTCAAGGCGATGTTCGACGCCTGCCTCTCGAGATGGGGCGGGCTCGATTGCCTGTTCAACAATGCCGGCGGACCTGCGCCAGTGGGCGGCATCGAGACTATTCCCGTGGAGGGCTTCGATGCGGCGATGGCCACGCTGGTGCGCTCGGTGATGCTGGGCATGAAGCACGCCGCGCCGATCATGATGCACCAGGGCTCCGGCAGCATCATCAACAATGGCAGCGTCGCCGCCCGTCGCGCCGGATATTCGACCTCGATGATCTACGGCGCCGCGAAGGCGGCGGTCGTGCATCTTACGGTCTGCGCCGCCATGCAGCTCGGCGAGAAGAACGTGCGCTGCAACTCGATCTCTCCCGGCGGCATCGCCACAGGGATCTTCGCCAAGGCGCTCGGCCTGCCGCCCGACGAGGCGGATACTTTCGCCGAGTCGATGAAAGCCAGCATGGCCAAGAACCAGCCGATCCCGCGCGCCGGCAGCACCGACGATATCGCCCATGCCGCCGTCTTCCTGGCGTCCGACGATTCGACCTTCATCAACGGCCATGACCTGGTGGTCGATGGCGGCCTGGTTGGCGGACGTCTGTGGGGTCCGCACCAGGAAGGCGTGAAGGCGATGCGTCAGGCGTTCGGCGTAGACGCAGCCTGAGTGTCCGCGGCGGCGGCGGCAAGCTGAGGGAGCATCAGGACGGCAAAGGCGCCAGCGCTCGGTGCCGACGTTGCCTTGCTCTCCAGCATGCCCATGCGCGTCCTCAAGTCTGAGATCTGGGCGCGCAGAAGCTGGAACTCGATCAGTGACGTGTCGGCGGCGGCAGCGGCGGCGACCGCCAAATGCTCAACGAGCTCCAGCACGTCATGCGTCCGGCCGGGCAAGCCATGCGTCCGCCACGCGCGAACCTGCCGGCCAGCCTGCGTGGCGACAGCCTGCAGCACATTCAGTGTTTCCATCGATCCCCAAAACTGTCCCTTTTCTCCCCGGGACAAGCACCATGCCTAGCATGGCCCGCTTACGTGCCCCTTACAAGGGCTGCCTGAGCGATCAACGGTCGGTTGGCGGTCGCGCCAAATTCTACAATTCCCGCGGAGAGTTCCGAAAATGACGCTTGGCAGGCCTATCTAAAGTTGTAGATACTAGTATATAATCGCGCGTGAGTGCGGTAATTTATCCTTCCGAGGGCGCCCACTGTGAGACGCGGCTTTGGAGACGTGCTAAACGGGCGGCAGGAATTGACCGGCTCAGCATGCCGGCACGATGGTGGCGCGGGGGCTAGAGCCATGAGTCGTGCTGCAAACTGTCGAAGCTGCGGAGCAACCTTGGCCGCGGGGGCTAACTATTGTTCCGCGTGCGGTGTCCCGACAGCGCCGCGGTGCACCAGATGCGGCATTCCGCTCGATCCGGCGGCGCTTTACTGTTCGCATTGTGGGCTCGCCGTTGCTGTGCCGGCGATGATGCCCGACGCCGAGCGCCGGCAACTTACGGTGATGTTCTGCGACCTCGTCGGTTCGACAGCGCTTGCCACGCAGCTCGATCCAGAGGAGATGCATCAGGTCATCCGCGAGTACCAGAAGGTCTGCTCCGACATCATCCCGATCTACGATGGCTTTCTCGCCCGCTTCATAGGCGACGGTGTCCTCGTCTACTTCGGCTATCCGCGCGCGCACGAGGACGATGCCGAACGCGCGGTCCGCGCGAGCCTCGACATGGTGGCTGCCATCAGCCGCCTGAAGACGCCGGCCGGCGACCCGCTTTCAGCGCGGGTGGGTATTGCGACCGGCACGGTGGTCGTGGGCGACCTCATTGGCGCCGGGGTCTCCCAGGAACGATCGGTCATCGGCGACGCGCCGAACCTCGCCGATCGCATCAAGGCCTTGGGCGAGCCCGGCACGGTTGCGATCGCTGCGTCCACTCGCCAGTTGCTCGGCGAGTTGTTCGAGCTGCGTGACCTCGGGCGGCATGCGGTCAAAGGCTATACCACACCCGTTGAAGCCTGGGCTGTCGTCGGGGAAGCTCGCTCGGAAAGCCGGTTCGAGGCGGTGCGGTCCCGCCGCCTGACGGACTTCGTCAATCGGGAGCGGGAAGTGGACTTTCTGCTCGATCGCAAGGAGCTGGCCTGGAGGGGGGAGGGTCAAGTCGTCCTGATCTCTGGCGAGGCTGGCATCGGCAAATCGCGTTTGATGGAAGCAATTGCCGAGCGCGTCGCCGGTGAGCATCACACAAGGCTTCGCTACCAGTGCTCGCCGTACCACGGCGCAAGCGCACTCTTTCCTTTCACGGCGCCGATCACCCGGGCTGCGGGCATCAAGTCCGACGACACGCCCGAGCAATGCCTCGACAAGCTTGAGAAGGTGCTTGGCCCGGGCCAGACGACGGGCGCCTTGACGGTGCCGCTGTTCGCCTCGCTTCTGTCCATACCGTTGGGTCGCCGTTATGCGCCGCTTCATCTCAGTGCCGCGCAACAGCGTCGCCAGACATTTGCTGCACTGCTTGATCAGCTCGAGCGCCGGGCACGACAACGGCCCTTGCTCATCACCTTTGAAGATCTGCACTGGGCCGATGCAACATCGCTCGAGTTTCTCGCCCTCGCGGCCAAGCGAGTCGAGAAGCTCCCGGTCTTCGCCATCCTGACGTCGCGGCCGGAATTCAGGCCTGCGTGGGCCGAACCGCCGATCGGCACCTTGGCGCTAAGTCGTCTCGATCGACCCCATGCGCTGGCGATGATCCGCAGCATCGCAGGCGATTCGTTGCCAGACCATCTTGTCGCCACCATTGCGGAAAGGACCGACGGCGTCCCGCTCTTCACCGAGGAATCGACCAAGGCAGTGCTCGACGCGGGACTTATCGACGGCAGGATCGAGGAGCAACAGGTCGCGGGCTCGCTCGCTTCTCTCACCGTTCCCGCTTCGCTGCGTGATTCGCTGATGGCACGCCTGGATCGGCTGTCGCCGGTCAAGGAGGTCGCGCAGATCGGTGCGGCCATCGGACGCGACTTTTCCTTCACATTGCTGCGCGCTGTCGCGGAGACGGAGGAAACGGCGCTCAAGGCGGCTCTTGTGCAGCTCGAGGCGGCTGGCCTGATCGCCTCGACGCGCGTCGGCGCCGACCCGACATACGCCTTCAAGCATGCGCTGGTCCAGGAAGCGGCCTATGAAAGCCTGCTGCGCAGTCGTCGACTCGTGCTTCATAAGCGTATCGCAGAAGCGATATGCAACCTCTTTCCGGACGTCGCCGCCAAGGAGCCCGAGGTCGTCGCGCATCACTTCACCCAGGCGCGCCTCAGTGAGGCCGCGATAGAGTGGTGGCAGAAGGCGGGAGAGCAGGCGCTGCGACGATCAGCCTATGTCGAGGCAATCTCGCATCTGAAGGCGGCAATAGGCTTGGCAGAAGCGATGCCAGTAGGCGCGACGCGGCAGCGACTCCTGCTTGGATTGCAAGTCGCATACGGTCAGGCACTGATTGCCCAAAAGGGCTATGGCGCCGCGGAAACGACAGCAGCCTTCGTCCGGGCGCGCGAGCTGGTAGCCGGCATCGACGATGCGGTCGAGCGGCTTTCCGTCTATGCCAGCCTGTGGGCCGGGAGCTGGATCCGCGGGGAGCTCGCGCCGATGCTGGAGATAGCCAACGCTTTGCTGCGTGAGGCCGAGAGCCAGCCTGATACTTGGGTAAGCGTCATCGCCCATCGCATCTTCGGCACGACCTGCGGCTTTCGCGGCGACTTCGTGACTGCCAAGAAGCATTTGGAAAAGGCGGTTTCAGCTTACAATCATGAGCGCGACGGCCACCTCGCCCATCGTTTCGGCCATGATATCGGTGTCGCTGCAGAATTTTATCTTGCCCTCGCCCTGTGGCCGCTGGGTGAGGTCGATCGAGCGGAGCAGGTCGCGGAACTGGCCATGCAGCGCGCTCGTCAGAGCGGTCACGCGCCGACAGTGGCCTTCGGACACTGCTACAGTTGCATCCTCGAGACTTTGCGTCGTGATCCCAAACGGGCCGAGTCTCACGCCGAAGCCTTGGTGGGGTTCGGCGACGAACATGGCATGGAGTGGTGGCGGGTAAACGGCATTTTCTTCCGCGGCTGGGCGCGTTGGTACGCTGGGGAACGCGAAGCGGGTCTCGCCGACATCCGGCAAGGCATGGCCCTCTGCCGTCAGTTTGGACTGATCTCTGCGCCGATCGTGTTTCAGCTCCTTGCGGCCGAGATAGAGGCTGAGGAGGGACGAAGTGCGGAAGCTCTCGCCATGTTCGACGAGCTTCTCGATGCCATGAAATTGTCGGGGGAGTACCAGTTCGAAGCGGAAGCGCATCGACAGCGGGGAAACATCCTGCGCAGACGCAGCGGGAGCGACCTGGCCGAAGCCGAGGCGGCGCTTCTTGCCGCACTCGATATGGCGCGCCGTCGGACGATGCGGGTTTACGAGCTGCGTGCCGCCATCGACCTTGCGGGGCTGTACGGCGACATCAATCAGCGCGAGCGGGCGCGCGATGTGCTCGAGGCGGCGCTGCGAGGGGTGGCGGAAGGAGGGAGGCTGCGCGAAGCCGAGCAGGCGCAGCAGCTTCTCGCTTCGTTTCGATGAGGAAAGTGCACGGCTCTTACAGTCGCCAGTAACGGACGGGGGCTTCATGATCAGCCGTATTTGGCTCTATCCGCCATTGGCCTTCGCCAGGGTCGGCGGTTCGCCGACGCCTTGCGAGAACTTCTATTGGGGACAGGATCATCTAACCCCGGGCGGGTCGGCGCGGACCCGCATCGTCCCGGCCGAGACGTTGACGGTAGCGGAGGACGGCATCGTCATTGCGCATGAGCCGAATGGTCGTGTGACCTTCAAGGACCAGCACGGGTTCCGGCCGGTCTGCCCGTTCTTCGAGGTCCACGCCGCATGGGAGGAGGACGGCACGACGAAGGAGGGGCCGGTAACCCGAGCGCTGCTCGACCGGTTTGGGTTGTCGGACCGCGACCTCAACTGGGAAGTCAAGGTCGTCAACATCAAGGCGTTTCATTTCACCCGGTCGTCCGGGGACCGCATCGAGGCCTCGGTGCAGATTCCCGGCGGCTCCTTCACGCGTCATCGCCTCGAAGGTCGCTCGCTTGGCGCCGGCGAGCCGCTCGTCCCCACGGGACAATATATTCCGTTTGGCTCGGTGCAGGCCACCCAACCGTCGGAGGAGATCCCCGAGTTCCGGCTTCGCTTCACGCCACCCGCAGGCAAGGTCTATGCCCCCGGCAACATCCTGGAGCGCGTCGCTGCACTTCCGATGCCGCAGCTGCCTTTCAAGAGCTCGGAGGAGGCGCTGCAAAGGTTGGCCCAAGGACTCGCCAGCCCGCACGAGCTGCTGCGCGACTTCCTGAGATCGTTCAACTTCGCCTGGCGGGGTTTCAAGCTTCCGCCAGAACAATGCCTGCTCAATCCCGCGTCGCCTTGGAACAGGCATGAGCTCATCAGCCTGACCGATCTGCTGGGCCAGGTGCAAAGCTATCTGCCGCGGCTTGCCGAGATCCAGGCCTTGATGGGCCCGGGCGACCGCAGCGAGCTCATTCGCGCGCTGCGCGGTCCGCGCACCGATATCGGCAACCTGCCGCCCAGTGTCTTTGCCTATGCGGCGGAGGCCTCCGATGCGCTCGTGAGCGTCGGCATGATGGACGACACCGGTGATGGAACCATCTCCGTCACGCTCGGCAAGCTGACGGCAATGGCACGAGTGGTCATCGCGCCGCCGAGCTTTGCGCCGGATCGCCGCCTCCCCGTGTCGATCGCCGATGGTCTGGCCGATCGCGTGGCACGGGACGAGGTGCGAGATCGAGCCTGGGTTTCCGACGGCAACCGCCACGAAGCCGATATCGAGGTGGCGGACATGCTCGACCGCGCCTACGAAACCGCGGGCCTGCAGAATGTCGACGCCGTCGCCGACTTCTGCCGTCAAGAAAATCGTCATCTTGCCATGCGGCGAGACAGTCCGCTCACGCCGCAACAGGCGGTCGACCTCCTGTGGGGCGACCGGACAGAGAAGTCTGTGGAGGCGATGCCCCTCACGGCGCGCGCCCTGGAACGGCATCGCCGCAACACCGCGCGGATCTTTTTCGAGATCTTCGTGCACGAAAACAAGAACTGGTTCGAAAAGTGGATTCGTCCTCCGGCGGGTCCGGAACGCTTTTACGACAGGCACATGCCGGCGTTGATGTGTGGCTTCGATCGTCGCCCGCTGCATCTCACACGCCGGCAATACGAGCTTCTCGAGGCGTGGTCGAAACGGGAGCCGGAGCCATGAGCAGCGCGCTTGGCGCCGAGGCACGCCTGTTTCGCAGCAGGATCGGCGCCCATCTTTTCATCGCCGACGGCAGCCGCGTCTATGATCTGCCTGACGCCGCGATGTCGGCTCTCGAGCGCGCCTTGACAGGCTGTGCCGACGAAACGGTCGCCCGCACACTGATGGGGTCTCTTATTGACGGCGAACAGCCGCGATACATCGAGGCCGACGTTGCGCTGCCGCTGCCACCGGTCTTTTCGCTGTCACTGAACGTGGCGCAAAGCTGCAACATGAGCTGCAGCTACTGTTATGCCGACCGCGGCAGATTTGGTGGCAGGGCACGGCTGATGCGCTTCGATGTCGCCGCCGCCAGCGTCGACCGCCTGATTGCGCAGTCGGCGCCAGGGGCAGACCTCGTTCTGGGCTTCATGGGCGGCGAGCCGTTGCTGAACCGCGAGCTGGTCCATTCGATCACGGCCTATGCCGCCCAGGCGGCGCAGCGGCAGGGCAGGCGGATACGGTTTTCTCTCACCACCAACGCCACGCTGATCGAGCCGCGAGATGCGCAGTTGTTCCATGACCATGACTTCCACGTGGCGGTCAGCCTCGACGGCGATCAGGTCGCCAACGACCGGGTGCGACGCCTGCACGATGGCCGCGGTTCATATGGCCGTGTTGTCGAGGGGCTTTCGCTGTTGAAGCGTAGCGGTCGGCCCGGTCATCTCTCGGCGCGGGCGACAGTGACGCCGGCGACCGGCGACCTGCTGCCCATCCTCGATCATCTGATCGATTTGGATTTCGATTCCGTGGGCTTCGCCGCGGTCCTGACCTCGCCCGATCCGGCGCTGGCCTTCACGCAGCCGGCGTTTGCCAGGTTCCTGAAGAGCATGATCGGCTGCGGCCGCAAGGCGCTCGAGGCGCTAATCGAAGGACGCCGTTATCCGTTCAGCAACTTCGAGACGGCGCTGCAGGAGATACATCGCGGGACCCATCGGCCCTATCCTTGCGGCGCGGGCGCCGGATACTTGAGCGTCAATGCCGACGGCAAGCTCTATGCCTGCCACCGCCTGATCGACGACGAGCGCTGGGCGATGGGCGATGTCTTCGCAGGCACCGACGATGGCCGGCGCACTGCACATCTGGCGCAGAGCCATGTCGATCGCATGGAGCCATGTCGCGAGTGCTGGGCGCGCTATCTCTGCGGCGGCGGGTGCTATCACGAGGTTGCCCGGCGCGGCAGGATCGGATGCGACTACATCCGTGGCTGGCTCGAGTTCTGCCTTGGTGCTTATGCCGAGCTGTCGACGGTGCGGCCTGACTATTTCGACGCTTCGGCGCGGCCTGTCGCTTTGGTGGAAGTCGAGCCGATGCGGCGGGCGCGCGAGGAGAGCCACGATGGATGAGAAAACCAGGCCCGCGGGGATGAAGATCTTCCCGCGGAACCTTACGGCGCGGGCCGCCCGTATCGTGCGTGGCAACCCAGTCGTCAGCCGGCCGGAGAGCGGCGCCGACAACAGCCACCCGGGCCTCGAGCTCGACCAGCGCAATCTCGATTGCGGTTTCTTTCCTGGCTTGTTGTTCGATTTCCAGTTCGACACCGGTGCACGCCTCGCCAAGGTCCTGCAGCCGTGGCTCGACCTGGAAAAGACCAGGGATGGTCACAATGACCTCGAAACCAGCGGCCGCGACTTTCGTCTCTGGTATATCTGCGGCCGTTTCGGCGATCAGCCGGATAGGCTCAGCGTCGCCGACGTATACGGCGTCGATGGCTATGACGTGTTGCGCAAGGTGCATGACCTGGAGCCCGGTCCGCTCGCCATCGTCATCGGTCTCGATCCGCAACGGCTGAAGCTCGACAAGGCCGAGGCCTGGATGGCTGCGGCGAGGAGCCTGCTGCCGCTGGCGGCGCCGCTGATGGCACGGACGTCCGAAGAGCGATTGCAGGCGCTTCGCGCGGTCGAGCAGAAGCTCAAGCTCGAGCCCAGCAGGCTCGAAACGTTCCGCGACAGCGAGGGCAATCTGCAGGTGGCGGTACTGGTCAGCAGCCGCGCCAACTATCTGGATAGCGAGGGCGTCATCGAATTGCAGACGGCGGAGCCGGGCGCTCTGACGCGAAGCCTGTGCTCGCCATGGCAGTGGGATTTCGCCGATTGCGGTTGCTACTACTGGGCGGCAAGCCGGCCCGACATCGTGACCGTGACACATACCGACGGGCGCATGCAGCGGGTGAACTACCTTCGCACTCGCGCCGAGGAGGAAAACGCGGTCGTCGGCGACGACCCTTCCGCCGGCAACGCCTTGACCTGGGCGGAATGGATGGACCCTACCAAGATCATGTCGCAGCAGCATTTTCTGCTGGACTGGGAGGGCCTGCCGCTCGTCATCGACGATCGTGAAGCGACCCATTTCGAGGTTGATCCGCCGCCGTCGAAGGACGGCTTGTGGAAGCGTTCCACGGTCGTCCGCCAGCTGAAGCACCTCGCTGCCGTCGAGCATGCGCTCTGCGTCAAGTTCCTCTATGCCTACTACTCGGTGAACACGACGGACGACAGGCCGGAATTCCTGGAGGCGGCGCATGAGATCCGCAGCATCGCGATCGACGAGATGCATCATTTCAGGTGGGTCAACGAGGCGTTGCTTATGCTCGGCGAGCAGCCGGTCTTCTCTCGGGCGAAGCAGCTCAGCTCGCCGCCGGGCGGCTTCAAGAAGAAGCAGTATCAGACGGCTCTGTACTTGGAGGGACTGACGCCTGAGGCGGTGGATCGCTTCATCGAGATCGAAAGGCCGAGCCAGAAGGACGATCCCGACGAAATCGCTGGCCTCTATACGCACATCCTGCTCAGCCTTCAGAACCACAAGGACAGGGAGGCCGAGTATCCTGGCGACATCCGGGAACGGCTGCAGGAGATCGTCAAGCTGATCATCGACGAGGGTGGCAATCATTGGCACCGCTTCGTGCGCGTGCAGGAGGCGTTGCGGTCGTTCAAGCCGGACGACTACCTGCAGTTTACCAGCGCGCCGTCGCCGCAGCCGGCTGAGACGGAAAGCGGCAGGCTGCAGCTGCTTGGTGACCACTACTACCAGGTGATGCTCGAGAGCTTGCGGCAGGCCTTCCTGGAGCCGCCTCAGACACGCGGCCAGGTCATCAGGCAGGCGCGACGCGTGATGCACAATCTCGACGAGGTCGGCTGCCTGCTTTCCGCGCAGAGCCAAGGATTGCTGTTCACGGTGCCGAGCCGTTCGGGGCCTGGCGGCTCGCTGAGCGCCCGGGTTTCACGGACGTTCGGCACATCGGTCAAGCGTCTGTTGGCCGGCTTGCGGGCATCCGAATCGGGACGGGTGCGGGACTTCGTCGCGCGCCATGAGCAGGCGGCGAGCGAGCTGCAGCAGTTCTTCGGCGCCGCGGCGCGTAACCGATCATGAGGCGCGCGCGGGCCCTGGTTCTCGGTTCCGGGGTAGCGGGTCTCACCTGTGCGTATCTGTTGCAAGCGCGTGGATGGCTGGTCGACTGCGCCACCAGCAAGTCCACGCCGGGCCCGATGGTTGTCATCAGCCGGTCGAATGCCGAGTTGCTGCTCGAGCTTTGGCGGGCCGATGAGAGTCTTTTCAGGCATGCCCATCGTCTGAGCGGCAGGGTCGTTCATTGGGAGAGCATGGCGACGCCGTCGCCGTCGACCGCTCCGGCGCTCGCGATGCCGATCGATGGATTGACGAGCCTGCTTCGTGACAGAGCCGAGATATCCGGCTTGCGATTTGTGGATGTCGAAAAGGTCGATCTGGCCGGCTACGCCTGGGTCATCGAAGCCCGCGGTCGAAAGGCCGCGTTGGGCCATTCAATGGCCTTTGGTTGCCGGCGCGCACTGGCAGCGCCGGTTAGCCTGATGCCGTGCGCACATACTGATCGAACGGTAATGGAAAGTGTCCCCGGCGGCTGGCTGTTCCTGATACCTCATGGGCTGGGGCGTGGCACGCTCCAGGCGGTGTTCCGTAATCTGCCCGTTGAGGCGGGCCTGCTCGAGCTGCTCGGCCGCTCACGCATCGCATCGACGCTCGTCGAGGAAATCGCCGACGAGCCGTCAGCGTTCACGGCAATGCCACGGCTTGCGAATGTCCCCTGCATCGCCGGCTCGATCGCCGTTGGCGATGCCGCCTTGGCGCTCGACCCGTTGAGTGGAAACGGGATCGGCAGCGGCCTGCGAAGCGCCATCCTGGCCGCCGCGGTTCTCGAAGCGGCGGAAGGCGACGCTGTACCCCAGGCCTGCTTCGACCACTATGCACGGCGATTGCGTGACGCCATGCGCCGCCACGTGCGCATGTGCATCGACCTTTATGGACGAGCAGCCCATGCCGGAAGCTGGCAGGTCGAGATTGCCGATATGGCGGAAGGCCTCGGTCGATTGCCGTCGGCTTCCGATTCTCTCGCATTCACACTCAATCACGGCCGCCTTCATCGCGTTCCGGCTATGACGCCAGAGGCGCACTGACATCCTGTCCGAAGTAGGCGTGCTCCAGCCGGTTGGGCAGATCGGCTTCGTCGGTGCTGGCCTCGAGCACGATCGAGCCGCGCGCGAGGGCGTAGACGCGATCGGCCAGCGCCAGCGCCTTCTCGATCAATTGCTCGACCAGCAACACTGCCGTGCCGGACTCGCGTAGCCGGGCGGCGGCGGCCAGCACGCGGTCGACGAGCACCGGCGACAGGCCGGCCGAGGGCTCGTCCAGCATCAGAAGCCGAGGCCGTCGCACCAGGCCCTGCGCAACCGCCAACATCTGCTGCTGGCCGCCCGAGAGCGTGATGGCGCGATCGGCGCGCTTGGCCGCGATCTCGGGAAAGAAGGCCAGCGCCTCCTCGACCTGCGTCGCGAGCTCACCGCGCGGCATGCCGTAACCCGCCAGCAGCAGGTTGTCGAACACGGTGAGCTGGGTGAACACGCGATGGCCTTCGACCACATGAACCAGCCCTTCGCGCACGGCGTCACGCGGACCGGCGCCGCTCATGTCCTTGCCGGCGAACCGGATGCTGCCGCTGCGTGGCAACAGGCCGGACACAGCCTTGAGCAGCGTGGTCTTGCCGGCGCCGTTGGGGCCCAGCAGCGCTACGATCTCGCCCTTGCCAACCGTGAGATCGATGCCTTGCAGCACGCCGATCTTGCCATAGCTGGCGGACAGGCCGCGGATCTCCAGCAGGGGCTCAGGCGCCGAGATAGGCACTGACCACCTCCCGATGCGAGCGGATCTCGGTCGGCGTGCCGGCAGCCAGCACCTTGCCGAGGTTGAGCACCGTCACCCGATCGCAGATGTCGAAGATGAGGTCGGCATGGTGCTCGACCAGGAGCACGCCCGCGCCTTGACGGCTGATAGCCTTGATCAGCGCGCCGAGGCGACGGATCTCCTCGGCCGACAGGCCGGCCGCCGGCTCGTCGAGAAGCAGGAATGCCGGCCGCAGCATCAACGCTCGGGCAATCTCCATGAAGCGAAGCTCGCTGTGCTGCAGGCGGTCGGCGCGCACGCCAGCAAGCGATTCCAATCCAACTGTCGTGAGAGCGAGTGTCGCCGCCTCACGCAGCTGTGCCTCGTCACGGCGGTGGCGCGGCAGGGTCAGCATCGATTCGGTGAAGGTGGCCTGGCCATCGATGGTGCCGCCGATCATCACGTTCTCGAGCACCGAGGCGCCGCCGATCAGTCGTGGTGTCTGGAACGTGCGGGCGATCCCGTAGGCCGCGCGCCTGTGCGGCATCAGGAATGGCAGCGGCTCCCGGTTCAGCCGCGCTTCGCCGGCGTGCGGCGCGTAGTAGCCGGAGATCACGTTGAGCGTTGTCGTCTTGCCGCTGCCGTTGGGACCGATCAGGCCGTGGACTTCGCCCGACCTGACGGCCAGGTCGAGCCCATCGATGGCGCGCACGCCGCCGAAATGCAGGGCGATATTGCTAAGCGTGAACTCCCGCGAGTCACGGCCGTGGCGAAACACCTGACCCAGCAGCTCCGGCCGCGGCGTGATCTCGCGATGCTGCTCGAGCGGTCGACGGTTCTTGTAGTCCAGCAGGTCGGCGATGCCGCCGGGGATCACCAGCACGATCAGCAGGAGCAGGGTGGCGTACAGGAAGGTCGACCAGGCGACCAGCGGGGCTGCGAACTCGGGCAGGACAGTGAGGATGATCGTGCCCAGGAGAGGCCCCAGGATCGAGCCGCGGCCGCCGATCAGGATGGCGATGAAGAACAGCACGGACAGGTCGAACGTGAAGGCGTCGGGCGTGATGTAGGATTGCAGCGAAGAGAACAGGCCGCCGGCCACGCCGGCGAGCGCGCCGCTGAACAGGAAGACCGTGACCAGGAGGCGGGGCTTGGCGATGCCCGAGGCTTCGGCGGCGACCTCCGCGTCACGAACGGCGACCAGCGCGCGACCGAAACGGCTGTGCGCGATGTTGGCCGTCATCCAGGTGGCGATGGCTGCCAGCAGGAGGCAGAAATAATAGAATCCCCAGCCCGGATCGAACGGCCAGGGAAAGACCGGACCGGGCGTGCCGATGCCGCCGCCGGTCACGCTCTTCCAGGCGAGCGCCACCTGGGTGACGATGGTGGCGAAGCCCAGCGTCGTCATGGCGAAGTAGAAGGTGCGCAGGCGAAGCGCCGGCAGGCCGACGACGACGCCGAAGATCGCGCCGAAGACGGCGCTCGCCGCCAGGGCCAGATAAGGATGCCATTCGGCAGTCACCGTGCCCGCCGTCAACACGGCCGTGGTGTAGGCGCCGAGAGTCAAGAGGGCCACCCAGCCGATGGCGATCTGGCCGGCGAAGCCCACCACGAGGTTAAGCCCGGCGCACAGGATCCAGTAGATACAAGCGCGCTGGGCGATCACGCCGGCGTAGGAATCGTCGAGCAGTGGCAGGCCGATACCGGCGACGGCCAGTGCCAACCAGGGCAGAGCTGCTTCGAGCCTGGCGAGTCGGCTTGGCCGCGCTGCACGCACGCTTATGGGCTGAGCGCTCGCGTCCATCAGACTCGCCGAGCCGCGGCTGCGCCGCCCAGACCTTCGGGCCGCAGCAGCAGGACGACGATGAATACCACGAATACGGCCACGGCGGCGAAGATGCCGCCCACCAGGAAGTTCGCCGCCTGCTGGAAGAGGCCCAGCGCCAGGCCGCCGACGACGGCGCCGCGGTTGGAGCCCATGCCGCCCAGCGCCACCGGGACGAAGCCGTAGAAGTTCAGGATCGACTGGTTGCCGAAGAAGGCGAGCAGCATCTCGGCGCCGGTGAAGCCGGCCAGCGTGCCTATCATGCCCGCCAAGGCGAAGCTGGCGAGCCGCAGCCGCTGCTCAGGCAGGCCGAGCGCCCGGGCGGCGTAGCTGTCCTCGGCGATCGCCAGGAAGGCGCGCCCGATCAGGGTCCGGCGATAGAGGAATTCCAGGCCGAAGATCGTTGCCGCGCAGGCCAGCATCGGCAGCCAGAACTGCTGGTCGAGCCAGCCAGGGCCGATGGGAATGAGCCGCGGGAACGGCTGCGCTTCGGTGCCCCATTCGATGGCGGTGAACTGTTGCACCATCAGCGCAAAGGCGAGCGTCGACAGCACGTAGAGATGCTGCTCGATGCTCTTCAGCACCGGCCGCACGGTGACGATCTCGGTGACGATGCCAATCACGGCGCCGCACGCGAGCACCAGCACGAGGCCCACGATGACGGGCAGGCCGAGCTTGGCGATGAACCAGGCGCCCAGCACGCCGCCCAGCATGCCCAACATTCCGGCGGTGAAGCTGAACACGCGCGATGCCGAGTACATCACATTGTAGGTGATGCCGATCAACGCATAGACCGCTCCTACCGCGAGGCCGTAGGAGAGGATGGACTCGAACACCGGTTACGAACTGTAGCCAGGAGCGAGGTTGAACGCGCCGTCTTTCAGCGAGTTGACCTCGCACATCACGACCTCCTCGTCGGGGAAGCCGTTGTGCTGCTCGGGCGTCCAGGTGACCGTGCCGTACACGCCGGGCCAGTCCTTGAGCTTGTTCCAGTAGCCCACGATCTGTTCGGGCGCTGTTCCTCCAGCGGCCTTGATCGTCTCCGCCATCAGGCGCGCGCCGTCCCAACCGAGCGCGATCCACCACAAGAGCGTATCGCCCATCTCGATCTTGGCCTTGCGCAGGTGCTCCACGAATTCCTGGCCACGCGCCGACAGCTTGCCGTCCTTGTAGCAGACGTTACGGAAGTTGTTGGAGTAGACCTTGTTCCAGTTCTCGGGCTTCTCCAGCAGGGCCTTGGTCTGGCCGGAGCCGAGCGTCGTCTGGCCGACCACCGGCACGTCCCATCCCATCGCGCCGCGTGTGTTGAGGATACGCGACAGGAAGCCCGCATTGACGCTCCACGGCATGATCGCCTGCGCTCCGCTGTCACGCATCCGCAGCATGTCGGGCTTGAGGTCGGGATTGGCGGCGTCGATATGGCCCGAGTAGACGACCTCGGCGCCCTTGGCCTTCAGCATGGGGACGTAGGTTTCCACCGACGCCGTGCCGTAGCCAGTGGTGTCGCTTACCACGGCAACTTTCTTGAGCTTCAGGATGTCGACCACGTAACGGTTGGCTGCGGCGCCGACCTGGGTATTGGTCGGCGCATTGCGGAAGGCCATCGGGTATTTCTTGACGTCGATCAGCGAATCGACCCAGCACGGATGCAGCATCGGGACCTTGTCGCGTGCGATCAGCGGCGTCGCCGCCAGCGCTTCGCCGGAGTTCAGAGGTCCCCAGATGATGCTGACCTTCTGGCGCTGCGTCAGCTCTGCCACGGCGTTCACTGCCTTGGTCGGGTCGCTCTGCGTGTCGCGCACGATGAGCTCGATTTTGCGGCCATTGATGCCGCCCGACGCATTGACCTCATCGACTGCGAGCAGCGTGCCGCGATTGATGCCGATGCCGGTCGAGGAGCTGGGACCGGTCAGCGCCGGCAGATAGCCGATCTTGATCGGTTCGTTGGCGGCGATGGCCGGCGCCGCGAGCCCCGAGGCCAGCGATACGGCACCGGCGGCAGATCCGGACAGGACTTGGCGACGCCTGATCGACATGTCATTTCCTCCCACGACACCCGTTTTTATTATGAGCTAGCATAGCCGCCGACTTGGCGTGGTCAATGCGCACGGCGGTGAAGTGGTTGCGTGCGAACCGACATTTCGCAACCCGGATTGCATGCCGCGGATTGCATGTAGGGAGAAACGATGGGCAAGGAATTCTGGAAGTCGGCCTGTCCGCATGATTGCCCGAGCGCCTGCTCGCTCGAGGTCGAGCGCCTGTCGTCGTCGCGCATCGGCCGCATCCGTGGCGCTGCGGCCAACAGCTATACCGACGGCGTGGTCTGCGCCAAGGTCGCGCGCTACGCCGAGCGCGTCCATCATCCCGACCGGCTGAAGCAGCCGCTGCAGCGCGTCGGCGAGAAGGGGCAGGGCGAGTTCCGGCCGATCTCCTGGGAGGCCGCGCTCGACGAGATCGCCGAGGCCTTCACGCGTGCGACGAGGAGTCACGGCGCCGAGGCGGTTTGGCCTTATCACTCCGGCGGGACGATGGGGATCGTGCAGCGCTGGGGCCTCGATCGCCTGCGTCACGCCTTCGGCTATTCGCGGCAGAAGACCACGATCTGTGTCACGCCCGCCGAATCGGGCTGGCGGGCCGGCGTCGGCAAGCTTTGGGGGCCTGACCCGCGCGAGATGGCAGAGGCGGATCTGATCGTCGTGTGGGGCGGCAATCCCGTCTCGACTCAGGTCAATGCGATGACCCACATCGCCAAGGCGCGCAAGCAGCGGGGCGCCAAGCTCGTGGTCGTCGATGTCTACCGCACGCCGACCGTGGAGGCCGCGGACATCGGGCTGGTGCTGCGGCCGGGCACAGACGGCGCCCTGGCTCTCGCCATCATGCACGTTCTGTTGAAGGAGGGCTTCGCCGATCGCGGCTACCTGGCGCGCTACACCGATTTCGGGCCCGACGTGGAAGCCCATCTGGCCGACAAGACGCCGGAATGGGCCGCCGCCATCACCGGCCTTGCCGTGGATGAGATCCTTTCCTTCGCCCGCCTCTACGGCGGCATCCAGCGCAGCTTCCTGCGACTGGGTTTCGGCTTCACACGGTCGCGCAACGGCTCGGCCGCCATGCATGCCGTGACCTGCCTGCCGGCGATCACGGGCGCTTGGCGATACACGGGCGGCGGCGCTTTCTTCCTCAGTCTCGACAACTGGCAACTGGATCTCAGGCAGGCCTACGGGCTCGACATGCTCGATCCGAAGACGCGCGTGCTCGACCAGTCGCGTATCGGGCCGGTGCTCTGTGGCGAGACGGCGGCCCTCGCCGGCGGGCCGCCGGTGAAGGCGATGCTGATGCAGAATGCCAACTCGGCGAACGTCGCGCCGGACAGCGCCGCCGTGGCGCGTGGACTCGGTCGGGAGGATCTTTTCCTCTGTGTTCACGAGCAGTTCATGACGGCGACGGCGAAGTATGCCGACATCGTGCTGCCGGCCGCCATGTTCCTCGAGTACGACGACCTCTACTACGGGCTGGGCCACACCCATCTGACAGCGGGGCCGCGTGTGCTCGATCGCTACGAAGAGTGCCGCACCAATCACGAGCTGGTCTGCCAGCTCGCGCGACGGTTGGGCTCAAATCATCCGAGCTTCGGCATGAGCGCCGTCGAGCTGCTCGACGCAATCCTCCAAGCATCCGGCAAAGGCACCTGGGAAGAGGTTGCGGCACGCGGCTGGGTGGACTGCGCGCAGAGCTTTGAAGCGTCTCATTTCATCGACGGCTTTCCGTCGGCCGATGGCCGCTTTCATTTCAAGCCGGATTGGGCGGCTATCGGTCCCTATCACGCCGGCCTGAAAGCCCTGCCGGACCATCTGGAGAACTACGAGCGCGAGTCGGGTGATCTACCGTTTCGCCTTGTCGTGCCGCCGGCACGGGGCTTCCTCAACACCACCTTCACCGAGACGCCTGGATCGGTCGCGCGGGAAGGCGAGCCGCGGGCGCTGATCCATGTCGACGATGCCGCCCGCCTGGGCTTGTCGGAGGGCATGCTGGTCAAACTCGGCAACGCCCGTGGCGAGGTCAAGCTGCGCGCCCGTCCGGCTGCCACTGCGCGGCCTGGGGTGGTCATCGTTGAAGGCAACTGGCCAAGCGATGCCTACCTCGAACGGGTCGGCATCAACGTCCTGATCGGTGCCGACCCAGTGCCGCCCAACGGCGGTGCGGCTTTTCACGACACGGCGGTGTGGATGCGGGCCGCTTGAGCCCGGATGGAGGGGAGGTGGGCCATGCTGCGTCCCAAGGCGCTGGATCATGTCGGGCTGAAGGTCACCGACATGGATCGCAGCTTACGCTTCTACTGTGACAGCCTGGGCCTCGAGCTGCTGCGTCGGACGGATCGCGGCGGCGGCGTCATCTCGGCCGTCCTGAGGGTCGGGAAGCAGGAGCTCAACGTCTTCAGCCGCGCGGACTTCGGGACGATCCACCCCGATGATCACCCAGTCGGCCTTGATCACTTCTGCCTGGAGATCGAAAGCGCCTCGATCGATGATGTCGCCGTGGCCTTGCAGCAGGCTGGCGTCCCGATCGCCAAGGGCCCGGTCAGACGGCGAGACGGCGCCTCGCTCTTCGTCGAGGATCCCGACGGCTGTCGAGTCGAACTTATCGTGAAAATTTGATGGCAAGCGGCCCGCGCGCTGCAGGAAATCTGGTATGACAGCCGGAAGATACAGGTTTCAGGTTACTCGCCAGCCCGTTCGGTGGTAGCTGTCGCCCCCTCGGCAGGAGCCGTAGGGGAACCGGCTCCATACAGGGAAAGGGAGGGGAGGTGCGCCTCCTCGCGTGCTCCGGTCAATGGTGACAGGCAGGTGGCTGGCCAGGATCAGCGGCGGCCTGCTGCTGTCCGCATGCTTGGCTTCGCTCGTCAACGCTCAGCCGAGTTGTGAAATCGAGGAGGCGCAGCGGCTCTTCGGTCAGCAGCCGCGTCCGGTCGGCGCAGTCGAGCAGCTCCTGTCTGAATGCCTGGCCGCGGGCTCGACCGACTATCGCATCTTCATGTTCCTGGGCGTGATGGCGCGGGATGCCGGCGACCGCCAGCGCGCCATAGAGCTGCTGCAGAAATCGCATGAGGTGGCGCCCGACGCGCCCAACCCTGCCTTGGAGCTGGCCTTCACGCTTGAGGTGAAACACCCCGGTGAGGCTGCTCGTCTCTACCAAGAGATTCTGGCTCGTGATCCCGCTTCGCGTCCGGCCCTGCTGGGCTTGGCGCGAGTCGAACGGGGCGAGTACGAGCTCGACAAGGCAAGTGCGATCTACGAGCGACTTCTGGTGACCAATCCTCAGGATACCGATGCCTTGAATGGCCTTGCTTGGATTGCTCTCGCCCGCCGTCAGCGCGAGCAGGGCCGGGCAGGCTTCGAGCGTGTCTTGTCGCTCGATCCCCGGAACGAGGAAACCCGGATCGGGTTGTCCAAGGCGCCTGACGTCTACCGCTATGTCTTCGACGCCAGCGGCGCCTTTGTCTCCACTTCCAGTGGCACGTCCTGGGGATTCGGTGGCGACGCCCTCATTGGCGTGAGTGCTTTCGACACCATCGAGCTGGGCGAGTTTCATTTCACGAACGAGTTGCAGACCCTGACGGCCATCGGTGTGGCCGTGCTGCCGTCCGATGATATCCGCGCCGGCTACCACCGGCTGGTGCCCCTGCAATACAGTGTGTCGTTGCTCTATGACTACCGCCGCCACAATGGTCTGCCCGACGAGCATTGGATCGACGGCGGCGTCGCCTTCTATCTCACCGACTACCTGCGGTGGTTCGGCGGTTATCGGCAGGCTTTCGGCGGCTTCCAATGGAACGGACGCCTGATCCGGACCGGGCTCAGCGCCTCGCTGTCCCAGTCCTGGGAAGTGACCGCCACGTTCTTTGATGCGGCCCAGGCCATTTTCAACAATTATCGCAATATACTGAGCTGGGTCTTCGACGTGGCATATCACGGACCTCGTAACACGCTTGTCATAGCCGGTGTCGGGTACAGTCCCCTGATCGACAATGTCGATTTGCATGCGCGGACGATCCTGCCGGTCACCGATCGCATGGCCGTTCAGCTTGCGGTTGCGCACAACTCGATCAACGCCGACACGCGCGCGACGGTCGGCCTCCGTTTCAACTGGTAGCTTCCGAGCAGGTCGAGCATGAAGAACCCAGGACAGGACAAGCCTCGGCTGAGCATCGTGGAGGAAGTTCCCGAGGAGTTGTTGGGCATCTTGCTGGTGGATAGCGACAACACCGATTCCCTCCAGCTTCGGCGGGCTCTCGAGGCCTGTCGGCCGGCCCGAGTGGGGTATGCGCCGGATGCCGAGACGGCAGAACGCAAGATGGCTTCGCAGCTGTGGGATCTGGTCGCCGTCGATCCCGTGCTGCCCGGCGGCTTCAAGCTCCTGCGGCAGATCAAGGAGACCCACCGCTGGCTCGCCACATTGGTGGTTACCGGCAATCAGAGCCCGCAGTTCCTGCGGCAGGCGGTCAAATGCCGTATCGATGGCCTGCTGTTCAAGCCTGTGGCACCTGCGGAATTCGTCGAGCAAGCCCTGTTGCTGGCGAAGGCGGTCTATGCGCGCCGCCGGCGGCAGCAGAAGAGAGTCTTGGCGATCGGTGCGCATCCCGATGATGTCGAGATCGGTTGCGGCGGCTCGTTGGCCAAGCATCACGCCAAGGGGGACCTCGTCAGTATCCTAACGCTTTCTCGAGGTGCGGCGGGCGGCGACGTCAATGTGCGCACGGCCGAGGCGCAGCGTGCTGCGGCTCTCCTCGGCGCCGCTCTTCACTTCGGCGATCTGCGGGATGCGCACATTACCGATGGCGTGGAGACGATCGAGATCATCCAGGCGGCGATCCGTGAGCTGAGGCCGACGCATGTCTACACCCACTGCGCAGAGGATACGCACCAGGACCATCGGGCCGTTCATGCTGCGACCCTCGTCGCGGCGCGCGGCGTGCCGAACGTCTATTGCTATCAGACGCCGTCCTCGACTGTGGAGTTTCACCCCAACCGCTTCGTCGACATCACGGAGTACATCAAGCAGAAGCTCGAGCTGATCGGTGCCTACCAGAGCCAGGTCGATCGCATGGAGTCGCTTCAGGATGATGTCATCCTGACGACTGCGCGCTATTGGGGACGCTACGCCGGCTATGTCCTGGCCGAACCCATGAGAATCGTTCGTCAGCGCGATGGCGACATGACACCCGACAGCGGCAAGCAACAGTCAGCTCGGTCCGTATCCGCGGCCGCCGGTTGACCATCCAGGTCGCTCGGTCCCATGCGCATCCTGATCACCGGCGCCGGCGGTCCCTCCGCCATCAGTGTCTGGAAAAGCCTCGCAGCCGATCACGAGCTGCACATGGCCGATATGGACCCTTGCGCTGCCGGCCTCTATCTCGTGCCGGAGGAGCGACGTCTGATCATTCCGCGCGGGGACGATCTGGGGCTGGCCTCCGCCCTGCACCAGGCTTGCAAGACGCGCGGCATCGAGCTGCTGCTGCCAACTGTCGACGCCGAGCTGGTGCCGCTCGCTGCGGCGCGCGACCGCTTCGAATCGATTGGCATCGCGCTACCTATTTCTTCCGTCGAGTGCCTTCGCATCTGCCGCGACAAGCAGCTGTTGCTCGATCGAGTTCGAGGAATCGTGCCGATCCCGGAATATGAACCACTGACGCAGGCCGCAGCGGATCGCGTCCGGTCTTTCCCCTGCTTTGTCAAGCCTCGGCTCGGCGCGGGTTCCCGCGGCGTTGTCAAGATCGGACGCCGCGACGATCTCGAAGCACTGCCGAAGGACGGCTCTCTGCTGTTGCAGGAATACCTTCCGGGCGAGGAGTTTTCGGTCGATGTCTACGTTCGATGCGATGGTCGGGTGATCGGTGCCGTGCCACGCGAACGCATGAAGATCGATTCCGGTATCGCCGTTGCCGCCCGCAGCGTCCATGTTCCGGACGTCATCGATTCGGCCATTCGAACGGCGCAGGCGATCGGTATCCGTTACGTGGCCAACGTGCAGTTCAAGCGAGCGAGTGATGGCATCTTCAAGTTGCTGGAGGTCAATCCGCGCTTTCCTGGGACGCTTCCCCTGACGATTGCGGCCGGCGTCGACATGCCGAAGCTGATGGTCGACGAGGTGGCAGGCAGGCCCTTGCCGGACGAGCTGATGCCGTTCAAGGAGCTGATGGTCGTACGCTACTGGACCGAGCGTTACTTCGATCCTGGGGAATGGGAGGCGCTGTGCCGCCCGCGGTGACGTGGCTGGTGCGCCACGCTGAGAGCACCTCGAATGCCGGGCTTCCGGCGGTCGGGCAGGGCGAGGTGCCGCTCACCGAGCGCGGCCTGAAGCAGGCCCGCGACCTCGCATGCCGGGTCGATCGGCGGCCCGATCTGCTGATCGTGTCGCCGTTCCTGCGCACCCGAGCGACCGCCGATCCCATCCGCGCGCGCTGGCCGCACGCCCGTTTCGAGACCTGGCCCATTCACGAGCTTACCTATCTTAGCCCGGCGCGCTGCGTCGGGACGACGGCCGAGATGCGGCGGCCATGGGTCGACGCCTACTGGCAGCGCTGCGATCCGGACTATGTGGACGCGATCGACGCGGAATCCTTCGCGGCGTTCATGGCGCGACTGAGCAACTTTCACCAACGCCTGGACGCGCTTGACGGCGAGTTCGTCGTCGCTGTGGGGCACGGGCAGTTCTTCCGTGCCTACATGATCGGCCTCGCCATGGGCTTCGTGCTGACGCCTGAGTGGATGAGGCATTTCAGGGCTGCCGAGATCAGGCAGCCAATGACCAATTGTGAAGTCATCGAGCTGCTCCACCCGATGAATTTGCCAAGAAACTGAAACAATCACGGTCGATATGCGCGAGCCATTGGCGCGAACATCTTCTTACTTTTTCCATCAGCTGTGTTAAGAGACATGGCTGGGGGAGCTGATCGAGCGGTCAGTACGTTTTGCGGGAAATGACGAGGGAAATACGGGGAAAACGACAGCTCGGCGTTGTCAAATCACTTCCCCGAATGTCCCTCGGCGTCGTGGTGATGGACGCTGACCGAACGCACGTCTCCAGGCTGAAGAGCTGGTTGCAGAACATCCGGCATGTGCGACTAGCCCATGCATCCAAGGCCAAGGTCGCCTTGCGAATGCTCAGCGCATGGGATTGGAATCTCCTTGTGGTGGACCCGCATTCGGCTGATGGCCGCGAGGTGTTGATCCAGGCGAAGCGGCTCAATCCGTGGCTCGCAGTCTTCGTGGTCACCGGCAACCGAAGTTCCGAGTTCATCGAGCAAACAGTGCAATGCCGCATCGACGACTTGATGTTCAAGCCACTGGCACGAACGGCGTTCCTGGAGCGGGCCGTGCAGCTTGCGGCCGAGGCCCGTGGTCGCCAGCAGCGTGAGCAGAGGCGTGTGCTGGCGATCGGCGCCCACCCCGACGACGTCGAGCTCGGCTGCGCGGGAACGCTGGCCAAGCATATCGCCGAAGGCGACGTCGTGAAGATTCTGACGATGAGTCGCGGTGCCGCCGGCGGCGACAGCAGAGTCCGCATGCGCGAGGCACGACGAGCCGCCAAGGTCCTGGGGGCGACCGTCGAGTTCGGCAACCTGCCGGACGCGCATATCTCGGAGGGCTTCCAGACCATTGCGCTGATCGAGCGGTTCATCCGCAAGATGCAGCCTACTCACGTGTATACCCATGCGCCCGAGGACACGCATCAGGATCATCGCGCCGTCCATGCCGCGACGCTGGTTGCCGCGCGCGAGGTGCCGAACGTCTATTGCTACCAGGCACCTTCGTCGACGGTGGACTTTCACCCGACCCATTTCGTCGACATCAACGGGTTCGTCGAATTCAAGCTGCGTGCCATCGAGGCCCACGAAAGCCAGGCTACGAACAATGCGCCGTTCATGGAGAGCTTCGTCAAGGGGGCGGCATACTACTGGGGACGTTTCGCGGGCCACGGCCTGGTCGAGCCGATGCGCGTGGTTCGGCAGCGGGAAGGCTTGCGAGCACCATTGGGGGAGCGGGGGGCGCTCGCGCCGTCTTCTCTAAGCGAACGCGAGGTAGATGATCATGAGTAGGCCCAGCAAGACCGCGACACCGATCTCCTTCCATAGCAGGCGCATCTCAGTCGCCCTGTCCTTGGCCAACAGCTCGTGGAAAGCCGTCTCGGCCGCTCTCATTTCAGGATCCTGGCCTTTCCGGACTTGATCGTCTTGTCCCATTTCAGGTCGGCGTTCCTCAGCTGCGCGATGATCGCGCCGAAGGCGATGGCGCACAACAGCGGGCCATAGCCGACGAGCACCAGCAGCGCATCGCGCAGCCACTTCGGCGCGCCAGCCCTGTCGACGCGGTAGACACCCCAGGCTGCCAAGGTGGATACGGCCGTCCAGGCCAGGATGAGCTGAACGCCGACGTCGCCCCAGGTCCAGCTGGCGAGCGTGGGCCACGCCGTCGACTCGGCAAGCTTCACGCCCGAGACCGCGATCGACATGATGGCGACCGACAGCAGCCCGGGAAAGGTCAAGCCTTCGAACCAGCATCGTCGGGCGACGACAGGATCGATGGCGAAACAGAAGAGCGTCTCGAACAGGTAGATGACGGACGTCACACCCCAGAAGAGCTCGAAGGCGCGCCACGCCCATGGTGGCCACAGATAGTAGAGGCCGACCAGCCCGACGGAGCCCAGGATCATGAACACCGGCATCATTGCGACGCTGAACCAAAGGATGCCGAAAGGCATGCTGCCGAGGACGGGATGCCGACCTGGTCGGAACCACAGATCGCGAAAGGCCGCGGTTATCTGCAGATTGCCGCGTCCCCAGCGGATGCGCTGCTTCCACAGGGCCGTCAGGCTGTCGGGCTCCTCCGCCCAGACGATCGCATTGGCGTCGATCAACACGCGCTTGCCGGCGAGCTGAGTCTTGAAGGTCGCGTAGGTATCCTCGGCCAGCGTGCTCGTATCGATGGCGCCGCCGATGGCCATGAGGTTCTCGCGGGTATGGAGCTGGGCGCCGCCGGCCATGCAGGCCAGCGCGCCGATGAGATTCTGCGCACGGCGCGCAGCCGCCTGGGCGGTGATGTACTCGAATGCGATATAGCGCGAGATGTTGCCGCTGGGCTGGCTACCTTCCTTTACGTAGGCGGTGACGCCGCCGATCTTGGGATCGGCGAGGTGTCGGGTCATGCGCCGCAACGTGAGCGGCTCGAACAGGACGTCGGCGTCCATGATCATCACGGCTTCCGCCCAATCCTCCGTGAGGACGGCCTTGATGCCATGGTTGAGCGTGTGCGCCTTGCCTTGGCCGCCCTTGTCACGCCGCAGATGGAACACCGACCCGGCATACTGCGCCATCTTCCCGCGCATCACCTCGGGCGTGTGATCCGTGCTGGCGTCGTCGACGACGTAGATCCGCCACGCTCCGGCGGGGTAGTCGATGCTCATCAGCGAATCGATGCTTGCGCCCAGCACGTCGGCTTCGTTCCAGGCCGGCAGCAGGAACGCCACGCGCGGGGTGTAGTCGCGGCATTGTGGGTAGTGATTCCAGATACCGTGCAAGCCAACGATCAGGAACTGGGCGAAGGACGCCAAGGTCGGCACCATGCCCAAGAACACGAAAAGCAGGCAGAGGACAGTCAGCACGTCGGTCATGCAGTGCTCAGCCTCCGTCCGCGTCGCGCGGTGGGCAAGCGCCGTTGCGCCGTGGTAGGATGGTCGATCTCATGGATTTCGGCTTGTCCTTGTCGCTTTCGGCCGACGAACATATCGCGCCGCAGGCGAGTGTCAGCAAGGCGCGCAGCTTTCTTCTCGGGCAGGCCAAGACCAGGACCCCCTACCGCTCTTCGTCGCTTGTCGCCGACGACCCGGCCGTGCGCCGACAGTCGCGCGGACCTTGGACCGGCACCTACACGCTGCCGAGGGCATCGACGGAACCTCGCTACACGCCGATCCTGATCAAGGGACCGTTGCATTTCCCCATCGTTGCCGGCCGGCCAGTGACCTTCAATGGCTCCGTCGATCTTCCGTTCGTGAGCTTGGAAGGGATGGCGGCGGGCTGGGGAGACTTCTTCGTGGTCGGAAGCGTCGGCGGCGCCAGGCAGTTCATCGCCAAGGTCCACGCCAATGCTACATTCAAGGCGTCGCTCGTGGCCCCGCGCGCCGGCCGCTGGTCCTTCCAGCTTGTCACCTACGCCAATGCGGCGGACGCGCGGGCCGACCGCAACAGGATCGCGATCGGCCATCCCTGGCTTGAAACCGAGCGTCCCGGAGATGTGACGGACTACTATGCGGTCCCTTACACGCCGGCAGAGCCGTTGTTCATCGGCGTCGTACTGAAGACGTCGGGCAACGACTCCGTCATCGCCGGTTTCCTGGGCGCGTTCGCGGCCAATCCCGCCTGTCGCTACAAGGTCCTGGTCACCAACGAAGTCGATGCCGAATATGCCTGGGCGTTCGAGCCGGCGGCGCCTGGGGCCTTCACCATCAGCAAGCCCTACGCCTTCGGCGGCAAGATCAAGCTCAGGCTGATCGAGCTGGAGAAAGGACGTCCGAGACGGGTCATCGGTCCGGTGTGGGCCGAGGAGAATGCGCTGGCTGGCTCCTCCGCATGGCCAGACCTTCGCATTGAATATCGGTCGATCCATGAACGGATTCCCGCCGTGCCCGACGCCGTCGTGCCGGCGCGCCTGGACGGCACCTGGACGGTCGACTTGAAGCCGCCGGGCATCGGTCGGGTTTCCCTGGTCGATGTGAGCACCAAGCGGGTCTACGGCGAGTGCACCATGCCGTCGGGGCTGCTGAGGTCCTACAACGTGCCCGCCGTCGGCGCCGGACAGACGCCCGACGACGATGTCTACTACGACGGCTTCAACGACGCCTGCTTTCTCTACGATCAGGCGGTCGCTCTGATTGCCTTTCTGCAGCTTGGCGAGCGGAGGGCTGCGCGCGAGCTGGTCGACGCCTTGCTCGCTGTCCAGAACGATGACGGCAGTTTCCCTTTCGCCGTCGACCAGTCGGTGCTGTTCGAGCGCAATGGCAAGTTCCTGCGCAGCGGCGCGATCGCCTGGGTCTGCTATGCGTTGCTGCTCGCTGATGGGCCGCCGTTTCGCGGCTGGTTCGCGACCAGGACGGACAAGGCCGCGAAGAAGTGCCTTGCGTTCCTGTCGACCTACCGCAATCCCCTCGGCCTGGTGAGCGGCGGGAAGGGCCGCTATGTCGGAACCGTCCTGGACCCGGACTACGTTGTGCCGTGGTGGAGCACCGAACACAACATCGACGCCTGGTGGTGCTTCGACCTCGCAGCCGGGCTCTATGGCGCAGTGGAGCACCGCATGATCGCCGACAACATCCGCGCTGCCCTCGAGACCGAAGGCTGGAACGAGCAGGCCGGGATATTCTGGCAAGGCGGAACCTGGCGCGACGGCACCAACACGCCCGACGGCCAGCATGCTCTCGATGTGATGAGCTGGGGCGCCGTCGTGCTCGACAAGTGGGGCAGGGAGACCGACACGCATGCCGCAATCGCGCGCATGTGCCGGCTCTATTTCGTGACTGATGCGTCGAGCGGCCTGTCAGGCTTCACGACGTTCATTCCCGCCGACGGCCATCCGGTGGGGACCGTGCCAAGCCCCTGGTACGAGGGCAGCTTCGGGGCAGCCTTCGCCATTCGCCCCCACGATCGCACGCTGGCAAACGCGCTGCTGGCCAAGCTGGCCGCCGCGCAGAATCCCGACGGTTCCTATCCCTATGCGTTGCGCAGCGATCCGATCAACGACATCCACACCTTCCCGAGCCTGATCGCCGCCGCCTGGAACGTGCTCGCCTGGTCGGGTCCCGACACGCCCTATCCACGCGCACTGTGGACTTAGGGCGCCGTCGTTACTTCGCCGGCGCCTTGTCCTTCTGCAGCGTCGGCACCTGGGCCGATGCCGCCGCGAAGCGTGGCGAGTCGGTGACCTTCAGCGCCTCGGCCGCTGCCTTGTTCTCCATGATCTTGGCCATGATGGCCTGGCCCGCGCGCTCGAACACGGCGCGGTTGTCGATCAGGAACTTCTGCGACTCGCGCAGCTTGGTCACGTAGCCGTTGATCTCGGGAATGACGTAGCGCGCCACGAGATCCCAGCTGCGGAACGTATTCTCCGGATTGGCCCAGTCGTGGACGAAGCCCACCACCGTGCCGAAGCCGCCGCTCTTGTCGTAGACCGACTTGATCATTGCCACGAGGTCGTCCGGCGTGCCGATCGTCGCCGCCGCGCCGTCCATGAACGCCGTCTTGTCGACCGCCTCGTCGGGCGAGGAGAAGGGCTCCGAGCCCGGTCGCTGCAGCGTGCGGGTGATGTATTCGTTGTGCCAGCGCAGCAGGCCGTGCTTGGCCTCTTCGCGCGCTTTCTCGCGCGTTTCGGCGATGTGCCAGCTGAGCAGCACACGCCAGTTCTTGCGGTCGACCTTCGTGCCGTGCTTCTTCGCGGCGTCCTCGGCGAAGCCCCATTGCGTGGGCAGCGACAGCAGGCCCTGCTCCGACATCGACCCCAGGGAGATGATGCCGATGCCGTACTTGCCGGCGAGCGTCATGCCCGACGGGCTGATCTGCGAGGCGACCGCGAACTCCATGTCCTCCTGCACCGGCAGGAGCTGCAGGGCGGCGTCCTGCAGGGTGTACCAGTCGGTCTTCTTGGTGACGCGCTCGCCGCGCATCAGGCGACGGATGACGTCGATCGCGTCGTCCTGGCGGTCGCGCTGGACCATGGGATCGATGCCGAGCGTGTGGGCGTCCGACGGCAGAGCGCCCGGGCCGGAGCCGAAGATCGCCCGCCCGCCGCTCATGTGGTCGAGCTGCACCATGCGCTGCGCGACGTTGTAGGGATGGTGATAGGGCAGCGAGACCACGCCGGTGCCGAGCCTGATGCGCTTGGTGCGCTCGGCGGCAGCGGCGAGGAACATTTCCGGCGAGGCGATCATCTCCCAGCCGCTGGAATGATGCTCGCCGCACCAGAACTCGTCATAGCCCAGCTCGTCCAGGTGCTCGACGAATTTCAGGTCGCGCCGGAACTGCAGGGTGGGGTTCTCACCGATCGGATGGTGAGGGGCGAGGAACGCGCCGAAACCGAGACGGGGCATGGGTAACTCCTGGAACGAAGGCGCTGTCATCCGGAGCGATGACAATGATATTGGGTTGGGCAAGGCCTACCATGCCGACACTGCAGGGTCGATTCGATATGGAGCAAGAGCAGTGGCGTCGCTGAAAGACCGGGTTGCATTGGTGACAGGTGGATCGCGGGGCATTGGGCGGGCCATCGCAATTTCGCTGGCCGATGCCGGAGCGGCTGTCGCTGTAAATTATCGCGAACGGGCCAATGACGCGCAGGCCGTAGTCGAGACCATCCGCAAGGCCGGCGGGCGGGCCTTGCCGGTTGCGGCCGACGTCTCCAGCACCGGTGACGTCGCGCACATGGTCTCGACCATCGAACGGGAGCTGGGACCGATCGACATCCTGGTAAACAATGCCGGCATCGGCCTGGTGCGCAATGTCGATGATCTGACCGAAGAGGATTTCGACCGCACCATCGCGGTGAACCTCAAGTCCGTTTTTCTCTGCACCCAGGCCGTTATGCCCGGCATGCGCGCGCGCAAATGGGGCCGCATCGTCAATATCTCCTCCGGCGCGGCCCGTGGCGCCGGCGGCGTCGGCCCGCACTACAACGCGTCCAAGGCCGGCATGGAGGGCATGACGCGGGGGTATGCCGCGCGACTGGTCAAGGACGGCATCACGGTCAATGCCGTGGCGCCGTCCCTGATCGAGACCGACATGGTGCGGTCCGGGCTCGCCTCCTCGGCGTCGCGTATCCCCTTGGGCCGCTTCGGCACGCCGGAGGAATGCGCGCAAGCCGTGCTGATGGTGATCGGCAATGCGTATATGACGGGACAGACAGTTGCGTTGAGCGGCGGGATGTCGTTTCTGTAGGATTGCGGTTCCGCAGCACGGAGGAGAACCAATGGCCTACACGCTCGAGCAGCTGAGCGCCGACATCCGACAGGCTTTGAAAGCCGATTCGGGGATCGGCGGCAAGCAGGAGATCTGCAAGCTGGTGTCGAAGGTCCTGCTGGACAAGGATTTCGTTGCCAAGCACCTGACGGCAGACCAGTGCAAGCCGCGCAAGGTGCTGTACGAGGATGCCGAGCTTGGCTTCTGCGTCTGCGGCCATGTCTACGAAAAGCCCGCGCACGGCGCGCCGCACGACCACGGCTCGAGCTGGGCGATCTACGGCCTGGCAGAAGGCGACACCGAGATGACCGACTGGCGCATCGTGCGCAAGGGCGAGGGTGACACGCCCACCTTGGTCGAGCCCGAGAAGGTCTACGTGCTGAAGCCCGGCGATGCGCATTTCTACGATGTCGGCGTCGTCCACTCGCCCAAGCGCGACGGCCTCACCAGACTGGTACGCATCGAGGGCGCCAATCTCGACCGCATCAAGCGGTCCAACATCAAGGCCGCCGCGACCGTCGACGCCTGACGGATCCGGTGACGGAGCCGGTGACGGATCTGGCCGACCGTCTGCTGTCGCTTTGGGATCACCTCGGCATCGGCGTTGCCCATGTGGCGACGCAGATGCCAGGTGATATTGCCGACTTCGCCACGGCCTTCCCGGCGCGCTTGGGCGGCGTCGTGCTCTGCGCACCCACCCGGCTCGACCCGCAGCCGTTCGAGACCGTCGCCGACCGATTGCTTCTGTTGAGCGGCGAACGAGGCCTGACCGCCGATGTGACGGTCCGCGCTATGCGACGTCTGCCTGGTGCCGAGCGCGTCGTGCTGGCGGGCTATGAGGCGACGGGGTGGGCCGATGTCGTCGCCGATCGCACCGACGAGATCGCGCGGACAATAGCGGGCTTCCTCGACCCGCTGAAAGCAGACACGCCCTCCGCTCCTGCGCGTCAGGGCATGCACGCTGGCATCTCCTGGCGCATCGACGGCTCCGGCCCTGCGCTCCTCCTGCTGCCGTTCTTTCTCGCGCCCTCGCAATGGACGCCCGCCGTGTCGCGGCTGGCGCAGTGGTTCAGCGTCATCACGTTGGGTGGCGCCCATCTCGGCGGTGTAGCCGCGCTGGAGGACCGGGCGCGCGCGCCGACTTATCGGGCGATGTTCCGCACCTTGATCGACCTCTTGGCGCCGGTCGCGGGCGAGACCGTGCTCGATGTCGGCTGCGGCTCCGGCGCGCTGGATCGCCTGTTGGCGAAGCGGCTGGGAGCGGCCAACGCGATCACGGCGGTCGACGTCAATCCGTTCCTGCTCGCGGAAGCGGCTGGCCTCGCCAAGGCCGAGCGGCTTGGCACGATTCGCTTTGCGCCTGGCAGCGCCGAAGCCTTGCCGTTCGACGACAACAGCTTCGACTGCATCTTCTCCGTCACCGTGCTGGAGGAGTGCGACGCCGATCGCGCGCTGGCCGAGATGGTGCGCGTCGCCAAGCCCGGCGGTCGCGTCGGCGTCATCGTGCGGTCCATCGACTTGCCGCAATGGTGGAGCATCGACCTGCCCGGACCGATCCATGAGAAGATGGTCACGCCGCCGCAGTCGGTTGCCCAAAGAGGCGTCGCCGACGCAAGCCTCTATCGGCGGGCGCAGGCGGCAGGTCTCACCAATCTCAGCTGCTTTCCCGCCCTGGTCACGCTCGACCGGACGGACGGTCCGATCTGGCGCTATCGCGAGGATCATCTGCTGGCGCAGCTCGACGACAGCGAAACGGCCGTTTGGCGGACAGCGCGAAAGGCGGCCGCTGAGCGGGACCTTCTTTTCATGGCCCACCCGATGCACTGTGTCGTCGGATACAAGCCTTGAGGGAGTGACAACACAATGAGGTCGTGGACGCGCCGTGCCCTGGTGCTTGCGTGTGCCTTGCAGCTGGTCGCTGGCATGGCGTCGGCTGCGGACTATCCGAGCCGGCCGATCAAGCTCGTCGTGCCCTATGCGCCGGGCGGCGGCGCCGATGGCGTGGCGCGCATCGTCGCCAAGAAGGTGAGCGAGACGATCGGCCAGCCGATCGTAATCGAGAACAAGGGCGGCGCAGGCGCGATCGTGGGCACCGAGGTGGTCGCCAAGGCCGAACCCGACGGCTACACGCTGCTGCTCGGTCAGTCGGGACCGATCTCGATCAACCCCGCGGTCTACAAGAACCTGCCCTACGACCCGGTGAAGGATCTTGCGCCGATCACCATGACGACGGACTACCCCTACATCCTCGTCGTCAATGCCGACCTGCCGGCCGGCACGCTGCAGGAGCTCGTGGCGCTGGCGCGGAGCAAGCCGGGCGCCTTGAACTACGGCTCCACCGGCGTTGGCGCCGCCAACCATCTGGTCGCCGAGCTGTTCAACAGCAAGGCGGGCCTGCAGATGACCCACGTGCCTTATCGCGGCACGGCGCTCGCGGTCGGCGATCTCCTGGCCGGCCAGCTCACCATGGTGTTCGGCGATCCGATCAGCGTGCTGCCGCACCTCAAGTCGGGCAAGCTGCGCGCGCTGGCCGTGACCAGCCTCGAACGCTCCACCATCGCCCCCGATGTGCCGACCGTGGCCGAGAGCGGCTATCCCGGCTTCGAGGCGCTGGCCTGGCACGGCATCTTCGCGCCGGCACGGACGCCGCCGGCCATCATCGACAAGCTCAACGAGGAATTCGTCAAGGCGGTACGCGATCCCGAGACCAAGGCTCTGCTTGCCAACCAGGCGATGCAGACGGTGGGCAGCACGCCGGACGTCTTTGCCGCCTTCATCCGCAAGGACATCGCGACCTGGAAGGATGTCGCCGCGGCCGCGAAGGTGAAGGTGGAGTGACCGCCCGTGGCCGTCAATCCGGCACCGTCATCGCCGCGAGCTTCGACACATCGTCGCTCTTGTCGAGCGTCCATACCGCATCGATCAGCCGCCGCACATCGTGCCCGGGGCGCCAGCTCTTCGCCTCGTCGACAAGCTTCTGCTCGATCTCGGAATCCCTCAGCGGATTGGCCGTGCTGCCGCGCGCCGCTTGCGTCGAGACGCTGTGCTTCTTGCCGTCGGCCGTCCAGAAATCGAGTTCGGCGGCAATCGTCGAGATCGCCGGATCGGCGGCGACTTCGACCTTGCGCCGCATCGCCTTGACAGCAGGGTCGTTGACACAGGTGTCCGTGAACTGCCCGAGCCCGGCCTTGCCCAGGACGAGGGCCGCCGCCACCGCGTGTTGCAGGCTCACCTGCGATTCGCGACCGGTCGCGACCTCGGGCCGGTCGGTACGCTGCAGCAGCAGCGGATTGCCGCGCAACGCGACGCGCTCGACCACCGCATCAGGATGCTCGCGCCGCCAATCGAGCGCGCCGTCGAGCAGGGGATGGATCACGAAGCCCGCCGGATAAGGCTTGATCGAGTTGTTGTTGACCTCCCAGCTCGTGCCCAGCCCGTCGCTCAACGCCGCCCAGTTCGGCGGTTCTCCCATGGCCGCCAGGAATCCCTGCGCGCCGGCGATCGGCTCGGCCGGGCCGCTGAAGCCTTTCTCGGCCAGCAGCGCCGAGAGCAGGCCGTTGCGCGCCGCATTGCCGACGCTCACGCTCTTGGCCGGCCAGCCCAAGCATTCGCACAAGCCTGCCGACTGCGTCGAAGCGTTCCCCAGCGCCCACACAACCTTGTCTGCCGGCAGACCCAGGAGCTTGGCCGCGCCGGCTGCCGACCCGAACACGCCGCAGGTCGAGGTGATGTGCCAGCCCTTGGGATAGTGGCCGGGCGAGACCGCAGCCCCGACCCGGCACTCGATCTCGAATCCCAGCGCGAAGGCCCCCAGAAGCTCGGGCCCGCTCACGCGCCGCATCTCGCTGAGCGCCAGCAGCGCCGGCGCCAACGGCGCCGTCGGATGGACCACTGTTGGCAGATGTGTGTCGCAATAGTCGAAGACATTGGCGCCCGCGGCGTTGAGGAAAGCGGCGCTCAAGGCGTCTATGCGCTCGCGGCGGCCGATGATCGTGGCCTGCTTGCCGCCCGAGAATTCGGCCAGGGTCTTCAAGGCAAGCTCGACCGGCTCGGTGCGGCACCCGGCCAATGCCACGGCGAAGAAGTTCAGCAGCGCCCGCTTGGCCTCATGACGCGCCTGGTCGGGGATGTCCTGCCATTTGGTTTCGACGACGAAGCGGGCAAGGTTCTGGGTGATGCCTGGGCGAGGGAGCATGATGGACTTTCGATCTGGGCGCGCGCCACTCTGTGGCGCTCTTGTTGCATGTTCAACGGCGAAGTATGGGCTGGGGGCAGGTCTGCGCCGCAAGCTATGGCGAACAGGAGATCTGATGCTCGTGAGGATGGTTCATGTATTTCGAGATCCTGGGCGAGATCCGAAGCATCGAGACGATTGCTATCGGATCGGGCATCAGGGAGATCGCACGACTGCGTAAGCTTTATGGCCGAGGCCATTGGCGCAAGCGTAAGGGAATCGCCGAAGTCCGGCTTCGAAATGGACAAGTCGTAACGGCCGAACTCCATTGGTATGATGCGGGCAGCATCGGAAAGAGAGAGTTCAAGATCAAACGCCTCTTGTGAGGAGAACGTCATGGCGAAAGCCGCAAGAAAGCTGGTCATCTGTCTCGACAATACCGGCTACGAAGTTTCGCTGGAGAGGCGTAAGATATATATAGCTCTGCCTGATCCACAGGCCGAGAAGCTCGGCCAGATTCGCGTGATCGACGAGTCTGGCGAAGATTATCTCTACGACAAAGCGGCCTTCCGGGAAGTGTCGTTGCCGCCGTCGATACGACGCGCTGTGCTGGCGGCGGCTTGATATGACGGGAAAGATCGAAGTCAGAGGATCAGAGCACCGGACAGCCATCCCGAGCCGCTCAAGCGATGGACTTCGACTGGTTATCGCTTGAGCGCTGCGGTTGGCTCGCGATCACTCGGGAGGTAGCCTTCGAGGCGGCTACGACAGAACATCCTTCTCATGGAACTCGACGCCGCGCGACACATCGGCCGCCGCGCCGTCGTATTCGACGCGGCGCAGCTGGGCCCTTCGGATCTTGCCGGAGATGGTCTTGGGCAATTCCTTGACGAACTGCAGGCGGCGGATGCGCTTGAACGGCGCCAGGCGCTGGTTGGTGTATTGCAGGATCGAGCGCGCCGTCTCGCGCGTCGGCGGCGTCGAGCCGACGAGAAGTATATAGGCTTTGGGCACACTGAGGCGGATGTCGTCGGGTGACGGCACGATCGCCGCTTCAGCGACAGCTTCGTGCTCGATCAGCACGCTTTCGAGCTCGAACGGGCTGATGCGGTAGTCCGACGATTTGAACACGTCGTCGGCACGGCCCACGAAGGTGAGATAGCCGTCCTCGTCGAGGCTGGCGACATCGCCGGTGCGGTAGACATCGCCGTCGGCGCCGCCGAGCCTGCCGGCAGCGTCGGCGTAACCCTGCATCAGGCCGGCTGGACGCTCGCCTTTGAGGTCGAGGCAGATCTCGCCCTCGCTGCGCGGCGTGCCGTCGGCATCGAGGATCAGCACGCGATAGCCGGGCATGGGCCGGCCCATAGCGCCGGCCTTCACCGCCTGGCCCGGCGAGTTAGCGACCTGCGCCGTCGTCTCGGTCTGGCCGTAGCCATCGCGGATGGTGAGGCCCCAGGCCTCCTGCACCTTGTTGATGACCTCGGGATTGAGCGGCTCGCCGGCGCCGCAGACCTCGCGCAGCGCGATCTTGCAGGCCGCGAGATTCTCCTGGATCAGCAGGCGCCAGACGGTGGGCGGTGCGCAGAACGTCGTCACGCGGCAGCGCTCCAGCACGCCCAGCAGCGCCTTGGCATTGAACGGCGCCTGGTTGACGATCAGCACCGTGGCGCCGGCGTTCCACGGCGCAAAGAAGGTGCTCCAGGCATGCTTGGCCCAACCCGGCGAGGAGATGTTGAGGTGCACGTCGCCCGGCTGCAGCCCCAGCCAGTACATCGTCGACAGCGCGCCGATGGGATAGCTGCGATGGCTGTGGCGAACCAGCTTGGGCTTGGCCGTGGTGCCCGAGGTGAAATAGAGCAGCAGCGGGTCGTCAGCCTGGGTCGGCCCGTCGGGCGTGAATGTGGTTGGGCAGGCGTAGGCATCGCTCAGCGGCTGCCACCCTTCGACAGGGGAGGCGCTGGTGGTGACGAACACCACGCCGTCGCGCGGAAGCTGGCGGCATTTGGCAACCTGCTCCTCGTCGGCCACGATCATGCGGGCGCGGCCACGCTCGACCCGATCGGCCAGCTCCTCGGCGGTCAGTAGCGTGGTGGCGGGAATCACGACGACGCCGAGCTTCATGGCGGCCAGCATGATCTCCCACAGCGGCGCCACGTTGTTCAGCACCAGCAGCAGGTGATCGCCGCGCTTCAGGCCCTGCCGGCCGAGGTAGTTGGCGACCTGGTTCGAGCGTCGGCTGAGCTCGGCGAAAGTCAACCTGGTGTCGCGGCCGCTCGCCACATCGACGATCCAGAGCGCACAGCGATCCTTGCTGTCGGTCGCGCTCGCGAGCTTTGCGTCGAACCAGTCGAGCGCCCAGTTGAAGGGAACCGGATCAGGCCAGCGGAAGCCTGCTATCGCCTTGGCATAGTCGGTCCGATTGGCGAGCAGGAACTCACGGGACTCTTGGAATGTGGGCATGGTGTTTCCTCGTTGTCATTCGCGTACCGGGGCACCTTCGAGCGCAAGTGGCACATCGGTCGCCAGGCGCACGGGCTCATCGAGCCTGAGGCAACCGGCATTCAAGCCATCGCCCGGCGTCTTCTCGACCGGGGCGATGAACAGTGCCGTCATCTTTAGGTCGCCGGCAATGAGTCGGGCCTCGCTCAGCCAGCGCGTGGCGCGCATCGAGGAGCCGCCCTTGTCGAGTCGCAGCCAGCCGCACAGGATCGTGCGCTCGCCGTTATGGTCGATGCGGACATACGCCGTGTCGTTGCCCTTGAAGGCGCCGGCGTTGCTGTTGACCCGCCATTCGAACGGCACGGCACGGTAGAGCTTGGCATCGTCGACCGAGACGTCGATGGCGCCGATATAGTCGCTCTTGGCCAGCGACGGATCGCGCAGCCAGCCCCTGTAGGAGGCAAAGCCGACCAGCAGCACGGCTGCTCCCAGCAGCAGGATCGCCCAACGCGGGATGCCGGTCATGCGTCGCTACTCCTCCCCACGCAGTGGGGAGGCATGCAGGTCAATGCGAGTTGAGACATGCTCTACGCCAGAATCGTGGTGAGGCCGCCGTCGACCACGAGCGTGTGGCCGGTCATGTAGGCGCCGGCGTCCGAGGCGAGCAGCAGCAGCGGTCCGCGCAGGTCCTCGGGCGTGCCCCAGCGGTGCGCCGCCGTGCGCTGCTCGAGCATGGCGTTGAAGGCAGTATTCTGCTGCAAAGGCACGTTGAGCTCGGTGCGGATGTAGCCCGGCGCGATCGCGTTGGCCGTGACGTGCGGGCCGTACTCCGCCGCCAGGTTCTTGGTGAGGCCGACCAGGCCGTGCTTGGCCGCGACGTAGCCTGCCACGGAGGCGCGGCCCAGGATCGCCATCACCGAGGAGATGTTGACGATGCGGCCGTACTTGCGCTCCAGCATGTGCCGGCCGACCTCGCGCGCCAGCACGAATTGGGCGATCAGGTCGGTCTCGACGGCCTGGCGGAACGTGTCGGTGGCCGTGTCGACGATGTTCTCGCGGTAGATGATGCCGGCATTGTTGACCAGCACGTCGATGCGGCGATGGCGGCGCAGGATCCCCTCCACCTGCTCGCGCACGGCTGCCTCGTCGGTGATATCGAGCGGCACGACATGGGCCTTGCCTTTCTTCCGCGCGATGGCGCGGGCGGTAGTCTCGAGCTCCTTCACCGACCGCCCCGCGCAAAGAACGGTGGCGCCGGCGCCAGCCAGCGTCAGCGCCATGTCGCGGCCCAGCCCGCGCGATGCCCCGGTCAGCAGCACCACGCGGTTTTTCATCGAAAACAAATCGGCCATGTCCCCTTCGCTTTGCCTAGAAGGGTAATCCTAGCCTATGAAAGGCAGGACGAGATATCGGGAGTGACGACATGGCGAAATCGGGCAAGGTGGCGATTGTGACGGGATCGGCGACGGGGCTCGGCGCCTCGTGCGCGCTCGATCTGGCCGAACGGGGCTGGAACATCGTCATCAACTACACCAAGAGCAAGAAAGAGGCGGACGAGACCTTCACCGCGGTGAAGGGCAAAGGGGTGGACGCGCTCCTGGTGCAGGCCGATGTCGGCCAGGAAGCCGACTGCAAGAAGCTGGTCGCCGAGACGGTGAAAGCCTGGGGCCGCGTCGATGGGCTGATCAACAATGCCGGCACCACCAAGTTCCAGAACCAGGGCGACCTCGACGGCGTCACGCCGGAGGATTTCGACCGCATCCTGCGGGTCAACGTCACCGGTCCCTACATGATGAGCCGCGCCGTCTATCCGGCGATGAAGAAGCAGTGGGACGAGAAGCAGGAGCGCGGCTCGATCGTGAACATCTCCTCGATCGCCGGCGTCATGGGCGTGGGTAGCTCGATCCCCTATGCCTGCTCCAAGGGTGCGCTCAACACGCTGACGCTGACCCTGGCGCGCTGGCTGTCGCCGGCGGTGCGGGTCAACACGGTCTGCCCGGGCTTCATTCAGACGCGCTGGCTGCTGGGCGGCATGGGCGAAGAGAACTACAATAAGCTGAAGCAGGCCCAGGAGCAGACGACTCCGCTGCGCCAGGCCGGCACGCCCGAGCAGATGGCGGAGGCGGCGCTCTTCTTCCTGACCAGCGCCTCGAACATCACCGGCGAGTTCCTGATCGTCGACGCCGGCATGCACCTCGCCAGCCTGCCGATGAAGGCGCGCTGAGAAGCTACGGCGCGATGGCTTTTCATGGAATCGCGCCGTCGGCCCAATTCGTGCACCGCTTCGCTGCGGGAATTGGGCCGACGGAGAAAGCAAAAGCCATCGCGCTTTAGCCAGCCTCTGCCAAATGTTCGCGATCGAGGATGCTCGCGAACGTTGCCTGATCCTGCGCCGTCACCTGGGTTGGACTTGCGGCCACGAACGCGCGAGCGAGCGAATCGAGACGTTTGGCCTCCGCTACGTTGACGCCGAGATCGGCGAGGTCGGCGGCGATGGCCCCGGCAGCGGGATCGAGGTAGCGGTTTGTGCCATCGAGCCTGGGCGTATCGGGCACGCGAATGAAGACGACGCGGCACGCGGAAGGCAGCGTTTCATGCGCGACGAAGGCGGCGCCAGACATGACGCCGCAGAGGACGCTTGCCGGCGGCCCTGGCACGTGCAGGCTGATGAACAGCGGCATGTCGCCGCCCGGTTCGCGGACGGCAAGGTGCATCGAGCGGCCACCGATCGATGCCTCGCCCGTGAGGCGCACATCGCGCCGCATGAGCGACTCGGTGTAGGTCGCCGCCAACGTTCCGTTCTTGGCCGCAGCAAGACGAAGGGCGCCTCGTATCAGACGCCCCCGGAAATGCGGTGACCAGGCCGGCGAGTAGGCGGCGAAAGCGCCCGCCAGGGCTGCGATGCCGCCCAGCAGCCCGGCCGCCCGGGAATTCACTTGGGGATTGGCGCGGCGCGAAGCGCTGGCCGGCAGCGTGAGCGTGGCGGTATCTGCGCCGGTGCGGGCGACCAGTTCTGCGGCAAACTCCTCCAGGCTGCACTCGGCAATCCATCGCCCCGATCGTGCTGTGCCGATGACGGCGGCGAGATCGGCGTAGATCGAGGCGGCTCGCGGCAGGGATCGCCCTTGCATCCACTTGTTCAGCCGATCGAGATCGCACTGCGTCGCCGGGTTCACATGCCGAAAGCGGGCGCAGAATTCCTTGCGCGAGCTGCATCCAAGCGCGGCTGCCGCCATTTGCAGTTTATTGCCGAATGCAACCGCCACGCGTGACCTTCTCCCTTGCGGTGCTGGCGCTCACGAGAATTCGACGATCTCGCTGGAATGTCCAGGATTTTCCAGGCGTGTCCACGCGGATTGCTTGTTTCGCAGCTTCCTGCGCGAAGGTTTGGCTGCCAATCTGCAAGGAAGGAGGAGGATTCCCGAATGACCGACCCGCTTGTCCCCATCAACACGCCCTTCCGCTACAACGTGGGCATCAACTACGAGAGCTGGGAGAATGGGCGCACGGGCCGTAGCATCACGGCCGATCTCAACCAGATCACCCAGTATTTCGGGTTGATCAAGACGTTCCATGACGTCGCAGTGGGGACTGCCAACCCGTCGAATCCGCAGATCGACCCGACGCAGCAGGAGGTGATCTCCTACCTCGCCAAGACATCGAACGTCGACCTCGTGATGGGCACGCTCAACAGTGCCCTGGCCCAGGGCGGCTTCGGCTCACCATGGCAGCCGGGCCTGATGACGAGCTCTGTCTACACCGACAAGTGGGTGCAGATGATCATCAAGGCGTTCGGCAGCAAGCAGGCCGTGCAGAGCCATCTGAAGATGATCCTGCTCGGCAACGAGATCGATCAGAACGGTCCGCCGCCGAACGATCCGAGCTTCAACAGCTACAAGGGCTGGATCAATCAATCGTTCGACAATCTCAGTGCCTCGCTGAAGAAGGCGGGCCTCGGCTCGATCCCGGTCTCGACGACCATCGCGAACTACGGCCCGACCAACGCCGTTGCCGTCTCCGCCACAGCCTACATCGAGCAGCATTGGAGCAAGGCCTGGGACGGCGGCAAGCCGATCGTGCTGTTCAATCAATACACGCCCGGGCCGCCCAACGCCCCCATGTCCGGCACGGACTACTCACCGGTCATCAACTACTTCGAATCGGTCTACACCCAGCTCAAGGGCGGCGTGGAACCGTTCGTCGGCGAAACCGGTTACTCGAGCTTCTACGGCCAGGCCAATCAGATCACGGTCTACAAGCAGATCTCGGCGTGGCTCACCGGGCAGTACAAGAATGGCCACAAGACGGTGCCTTTGTTCGCCTTCGATGCCTTCGATCAGCCGTCACGAACGCCGCCATTCGAGGTCAAGTTCGGCATCTTCGGTCAGAATGGCTCATTCAAGCCGACCGGCTTGAAGCCTGGATTGACGCTGCCCGCCTGGTTCAAGACACCGATTTCAAATAGCGGCAACGACAGGCTGTCCCTGTTCAGCGGTGTATTCGCTGAGGGAATGACGGTGAATGGCGGAGCCGGCACAGACTCCCTTGTCCTCGCCGAACCGACAACGGTCGATTTCGTCAGGGGCAAGCTCGTCGACATCGAAAGGCTGAAAGGCAGCTCGGGGGATGACGCGGTCCGCATGACCGCGAGTCAGCTGTTGGCCCTGCAGAGCGTGAATCTCGATCAGGGTTCCGATCTGCTGAGGGTGATCGTGAATGGGACGTTTGGCTTCATGCCTGACGCACCAATCCTCGCGGGCATTGAGACACTGGACCTCATCGGTTCAGGCCAGATGAGCCTTGTCCACCTCGGTCCGGACACTGCGTTGACGATCTCGGGCCCCCACGTCACGGTCGGTGAGACTCTGGGATATGCAGGAAGCTTCTCGGTCGTTCGCGATAGCGAAGTGACCATTGAGGCCGACAATGTGCTGATCCTCTCCGGCGGAGCAAGCTTCGTCCACAGCACGGTCAATGGTGAGGGGCGGCTGCGGACGATGGGCGGCACGACGGTGAATGGCGTTACGCTCGGCGGCACAGTGCAATGGTTCAACAGCGGCTTCCTCGCTCAAATCGGCGGCGACCTCACGATCGGGGACGGCGCAGGCAACGTGGCGACGTTCAACAACTTGTCGAGCGGCGTGTTCGGCCTCGTAGGCGATGTCGATATCGAAGGCGGCACCGGAGCGTCCACCTTCATGAACCAGGGTCTGCTTGCGAAGACGTCAGGCGGCCTGAGCGAAATCGCTGTTGCCGTGATCAACATCGGAATGATCGAGGCGTCCAATGGCGCGCTCGACCTGCAGCAGGGAGTGACGGGCCCCGGCGGCGTCCTGAAGATCGATGCCGCCGGAACGATTGAGATCGATGGTGCCGTCAGCGGCCAGACTGTCGATTTCGAAGGTGAAGGTGGCCAACTTATTCTAAGCGACGTTGCACACTTCCACGGCAGGCTCGAGGACTTCGGGGCCGGCGATCAGCTCGACCTGCGACAGTTCGATCCCCTGACGACGACGTTCGCCTTCGGGGAGAACAAGTCCCATACCGGCGGCGTGCTGACCGTCAGCGACGGCTCGACCGAGGCCAGGTTCGTGCTGCTTGGCCAGTATGCCGCGGCGGCATTCACCACCTCGGCGGACGGGTCAGGTGGCACGATCATCAGCTATACGCCGGCGGCTGCGGATCTCGCTCTCGCGCCTCAGCCGATGACCTCGTAGTGCGCCTCGGTCGTCGTGCCGGTCGTGCCATTGATCGGCAGGATGTCCTGCGGACAGGCCGACATGGCGACGATGCAATCGAGCTCGGCGCGCAGGGTGACGGAATCGCCGGGCTTCGTGGTCGGCGGGTCGAAGGAAAGCCCGCCGGCCGCCGTCCAGGGAATGTTCATGAAAAGGTTGAACGGGCTCGGGCATTCCGGCGGCGTCAGCCCCAGGGCCTGCAGGGCGGCGAACAGGTTGTCGGTGCAGTTGTCGTGGTATTCCGTCACGCCCAGCAGGATGTAGCGTTCGCTGTCGCAGGCGGCCAGCAGCGTGTCGTGGTCACCGCGGCTGGTGTCCTCGGTCAGGGTGAGGATCTTGCGGCGGCGGTTGGTGTAGAGCCCGTCGCCGACCCGCGGTATGAGCTTTGTCAGCGTGGCGCGGGTGTGCTCCATGGACATGAACTCGGTGAGCATGCCGGCGGTGAACGCCCAGGTGTCTACCACCTGCGTGCCATGCGTGTTGACGATGCGGATCGACTGGCCGCGCTTGACGTAGGTGGCCTTGCCACGACGGGCGGGAATGGTCTCCATGGCTGCGGTCCTCAAGCGTGATCTCAATGGGAGTATGCGTTGCCGGCGGGGTCGAGCACGCGGTCCAGGATCCAGTTGTCGATCGTGTGGACCAGCGGCTCGCGATAGCTGAAGCGGCCCGCTTGGCAGTACGGCGAGTTGACACCCTTCTGCTGCCGGTTGGAGGCGACGATGTCCTCCTCGATCGTGATATCCCAGCGCTTGTAGTAGTTCGCCGCCAGCTGCTCGAAGTCAGGCCGCGCCGTGCGGCTGCGCGGGAACAGGGCGCCGTGCACCAGTCGTGTCCGGTCCGGGCCCAGCGGGTGCAGCTCGAGATACCAGGCGCAATCGATCGTCCAGGCGAGGTAGGTGCTGGGATAGAGCAGGGGCGCGTAGGTGCCGGTGGCTTCACGCCGCCCGGCCAGGCTCTCGATCGTCGGGAAGCCCGAGTCTCCCGCCAGCAAGGCCATGCTGTTCTCGTGCTGGGCAAAGGTGATGACATATTCGCCCGTGGGCTCCTCGACCCAGTAGCCGGCGCTGCGCGCGCTGGCGTACCTGTTGATGGTCGCCTTGTGCACGGTGGCGATGTGGTAGGACTCCTTGGCGTTCTCCACGAAGATCTTCCAGTTGCAGTCCATGTCGTAGACGCGTCGCCGCGCCAGCACCATGTCGGCGGGGCTGTAACAGGCAAGCGTCTCCGGAAGGCCGCCCAGCCATGTTGAAAGAGGCGGCGCCGACTCGTCGAAGCAAACGAACAGGAAGCCGCCCCAGGTCTCGAGCCGGAGCGGGACCAGCCCATTCTTCGAACGATCGAAGCCTTCGGTCTTCTGCATTTCCGGTGCGCCGGCGAGCGAGCCGTCGAGCGCGTAGGTCCAGGAATGATAGGGGCAGATGATCGACCGGCAATTGCCGGTGCCCTCGTCGAGCAGGGCAGAGCCGCGATGCCGGCAGGAATTGGCGAACGCGCGCAGGACGTTGTCGTGGCCGCGCACGATGAACAGCGGCACGCCGGCGAACTCGAGCGCCAGATAGTCGCCGGGCTTGCCCACCTGGTCGACGTGACCGAGGAAGTTCCACGCCTTGCGCCAGATGCGCTCGACCTCGCGTCGAAAGAAGGTGTCCGACGTATAGCACCAGGGCGGCAAGGTTTCTGCTTGGAGCAGCGGCTTGCGCACCGCTGCGTAGTGGCGCTGATCGAACATGTCGGTGGGTGGTTGCATGATGCCGTTCCTCAATAACCCGTTGCGGGATTCACCGCGTTTTTCAGCTTCTTGCCGGCACGCAGCCTGGCGAGGTTGGCGAAGGCCAGGTCCAGCGTCTTCGGCAGGTAGTGGTCGAGGTCGTCCGACGAGCAATGGGGCGTCAGGATCAGGTTGGGCGTGTGCCAGAGTGGGGAGTCTTCCGGCAGCGGCTCGGGGTCGAACACGTCCAGCATCGCACCGCTGAGCTTGCCCTCGCGCAGGGCGGCGCTGAGAGCGTCGTAATCCACCACGCCGGCGCGGCCGACATTGATCAGGGCGGCGCCGGTTTTCATCGCGGCGACGGCGCGCGTATCGATGAGATGCGCCGTCTCCGGAGTCAGAGGGGCGGCCACCAGCACGAAGTCGGCTTGCGCCAGCCCCTTGTAGAGCTGCTCCAAAGGCAAGACCGCGTTGGCATAGCGATGAGCGCGGGGGCTGCGCCGCACGCCCAGCACCTTCAGGCCGAGCTTCTTCGCCGATTTCGCAGCCGCGCCACCCATTTCGCCCAGGCCTACGATCAGCACCGTCTTGCCGGCGATGCTCGGCGTGAAGATCTGCTGCCATCTGGCCCGCTGCTGGTTGGCGACCATTTCGGGCAGCCGATAGCAAAGCGCCAGCAGCGCAAGGGTCGCGAACTCGCCGGTCTTCTCGGCATGGACGCCGCTGTTGTTGGTCAGCGTCACCTGCCTGGGCAGCCAGTCGAGCGGCAGCAGAGGCTCGATGCCGGCGCCGATGATATGGATCCAGCGCAGCTTCGGTGCAGCGTTCGCCAAGCTCGCCTTGGGAAACGCCGGATCGACGATCAGATCGTTGCCGGTCACCAGGCCTTCGGCGGTGACGAGCCAGGAAAGGTCGCGCAGGTCCTCGCCGACCGTCCAACGTACATCGTGGTCGATATTGGCGCGCTTGGCGGCTGCTCGCACAAGGTCGGGCGTCATGTGGAAGACGCTCGGCTTGTTGGCGCGAGTCTCGAAATGCAGATGCGTCATGGCCGCTCCGTCGGGCCGGCCTCGCCGACATGGGGCTGGGTGATGATGCGGCCGAGCGTGGCGTAGTTGGGGCCGCCCAGTCGGGCGATCGGGCGAAAACGATGCACGGCCACGCGGTTGTCCTCGAGCAAGACGTCGGCGACATGGAAGACCAGCACTTCGGCAATCAGCAGGCCGCTTCGGGTCTCGCCCAGCTCGAGCCGTCGCTCCAGCCGGCACTCCATGGCGATCGGCGAGCACGCAAGACGCGGCGGCGCAACCTGGCTGCTGGCGACGGTCGCGAGGCCGAGCGTTGCGGCCTCGCTCTCGTGCGCGGGATATTCGGCCGAGCTGGCATGCATGGGCGCCAGCGTCTCCTCGGTGGCGACGTTGACGACGAGCTCACCGTTGACGGCGATGTTGGCGGCCGTGTCCTTCAGCCCTTCGCCGCGTGGCCCGATGCTGACCGCCAGCATCGGCGGGCGATTGCAGACGAAGGTGTAGCAGGAGAAGGGCGCCGCATTCACCATGCCGGCCGCATTGATCGTGGTGATCCAGGCGACTGGACGGGGCACCACGATCCCCACCATCAAGGAATAGGCACGGGCGGCCGAAAGCTCGGCGGCGGCAAAGCTTCGCATCATGCGCCGGCCATCAAATACCGTGCCGCCGCGATCGTATGGACACGCAGGACGTGCAGGAATTCGTCCACCCTGACGTTCTCGTTCGCGGCCGCCATCGTCTCGGGCGTGAGACCGTAGACATAGGCCGGCACGCCGGCGAAGCGCCATAAACGCGTGTCGGTCGTGCCGAGCGTGATCACCGGCACGGGCCGCTTGCGGCCCTGGTCGCTCACCGTGCGCTGCAGGATCTGCATCATCTCGCCGTCCGGTTCGGACCAGTTGGGCGTGTGCTCGGGCGAGGAGATCTCTTCCCATTCGGCTTCGGGGAACTGCGCCATGAGGCGAGCCACGTGAGGGCGTACCTCTTCTTTGGTCAGCCCGATGGGCAGGCGCAGATCGACCTCCAGGCGGCACTCGCCCGGCACCATGTTCATCTTCAGGCCGCCGGAAATCCGGCCCAGGCTGATCGTGATCTCGGGGATGGCGGCCGAATGGCCGATGCCGCAGCCCTCGTCGACCTGGCGGGCAATGGCAGGATCGCGGAACATGGCGAGGAGATTGTCCGGCGCGCGGGTCGGCAGCGTCTTCAGCTCCTCGAGCGCGCGCATAACCTTGCCGGCGATCTTGGTGGCGCTGGCGCTGGCATGGGTGTAGGCGCCGTGTGCCCCTTTGGTGCGCACCGTGATGGCGACCCAGTAGGGCGACTTCTCGCCGAAACGGACGCACTCCGGAGACGACGGCTCGCCCGAGAGCAGGCAGTCGCCCAGCATCAGATCGCGATGATGCTGGAACAGGTAGCGCGCGCCCCACGGGCCGAAGGTCTCCTCGTCCGACACGGCCGTATAGCTCAGCCGGCCCCGCAGCTCGTGGCGCATCGCGTGCAGATGCAGGAACGCCAGGGTGAGGGAGGCGAGCCCGCCCTTCATATCGCACGCGCCGCGGCCATGGATGCGGCCATCGACGATGTCGCCGCTGTATGGGCTTCGCGCCCATTCGCTGTCGTTGGCGGGGAAGGTGTCGATATGCCCGTTCAGCACCAGATGGCGGCCGGGTCGGGAGCCATCGAAGCGGGCGATGATGTTGGGCATGTCCTCGCGCGCCGCGATGACCGTGGGCTCGAAGCCCGCGTCGCGCAGCGCGTCGAGCAACAGCGTGGCCGCCGCGCGCGTGTCGCCGGGCGGGTTGGGCGAGGGCGCTCGCAGCAGCGCCTGCAGAAACGCGACGCTCTTGGCCTCGCTCTCCTTCAGCCGCGCCAGCAAGGCTCGTTCGAGCGCGTCCATCATTTGCCTCCCAGATAGGCGGCGGCGGAAAGGACGTGGACCCGTAGCACGTTCAGGAATTCCTCGATGCTGACGGACTCGTCATGGCTCGCCATGCCGTCCGGCGCGCAGCCGTAGATGTAGGCCGGGATTCCCGCGTTGCGCCACCACCGCGCATCGGTCAACGCCAGGGTGGCGATCGACACCGGCTTGATGCCGCGCACCCTCTCGGCGTTGCGTTGGATGATCTGCAGCATCTCGCCTTCCGGATCGCACCAGTTGGCATGGGTTTCGCTCTCGACGGATTCTTCGGCGACACTCACCTGCGGGAAGTCGCGCAGGATCTCGCGAACGCTCGCCATGACTTCCGCCTTGCTGAGGCCGAATGGAACTCGGATATCGGCCTCGACCCGGCATTCGCTGGGAATCATGTTGGTCTTGAGCCCGCCTTCGATCACGCCGATGTTGAGCGACACCTTGCCCAGCAGGTCGGCAGCACCTTTGCCCATGCTGCGGTCCAGCGCTGCCTGCACCTCGGGATCGCTGAGGTTTCGGGCGATCTCAGAGGGCGGATTGGGTTGCAGGCGCGTCACCGCTTCGAGCCGCTCCATCAGCTCGAGCGCGATGAGGCTCGCGCTCTCGCTCATATGCACGTAGGCGCCATGTGCACCGCGAGTCCTCACCGTGAAGGCGAGCCAAAGCGGCATCTTCTCGCCCCAGCGCACGGTGTGCGCCGAGGACGGCTCACCGTTCAGGCAGCAGTCGCCCCGCACGTATTCCGGATGATGCGCAAACAAGTAGCCGGCACCCCAGCGACCGCCGGTCTCCTCGTCGGACACGCAGGTCAGCGTGAGCTTGCCGGCCAGCCTGTCGCGATGCTTGTGCAGCAGCGCGTAGGTGATGACGCTCGAGGTCGTGCCGCATTTCATGTCAGCCACGCCACGACCGTACAGTCGGCCGTCGTCGATGGTGCCGCTCCACGGATCGTGCTTCCAGCGGCTGGCGTCGCCGGCGGGGAAGACGTCGATATGGCCGTTCAGCACCAGGTGCCGGCCCGGGCGGGCAGCCTCGAATTGGGCCACCAGATTCGGCGCTTCGGGCAGCGGAGCGATCAGCCGGTGGTCGAGGCCGCGCGCGGCGAGGAAGCCTGAGAGACACGCCGTCCCGTCGCGCGTATCGCCCGGCGGGTTGGGCGTCGGCCGGCGCACGAACTCCTGAAGCAGGCGAACCCATTCGTCGGCGCCGTCGTCGATTTCAGCCAACAGGATCTCCGCCAGACCGCTCATGCGCCCCCAACAACGCCACAACAGCCGAGGGAATAGAGCCCAGCTTTTTGTGGCGTGCAATCGACTTTAGCCGTTTTTCTTGTGGCCTGGATATTGCATAGTTGCCTGTACAATTAGGGGGGTGGTTGATGCTCGATATCGTTTCCTCGTTCGACGAGGAGCCGTTGCTCCGGCCGGAGACCTATGCCGCCGTGCGCCGGCCGTTGCTCGAGGCCTCGACGCTGCCGCCAGCCTGCTACACCTCGCCCGCCTTCTACAGGCGCGAGGTGCAGACGATCTTCATGAAGGTCTGGAACTTCATTGGGCGCGCCGAGCGCATCCCCAACGTGGGCGACTATTTCACGATCGAGTTCGCCGGCGTGCCCGTGATCGTGATCCGCGGCGCCGACGGCGAGGTCCGCGCTTTTGCCAACAGCTGCCGCCATCGCGGCGCGCTGCTGATGGACGGCGAGGGGAACTGCCGCGCCATCCGCTGTCCCTACCATTCGTGGACATACGACATCGGGGGCAAGCTGATCGTGGCGCCGGAGATGGACGCCACCAGCGGCTTCGACCCTGCCGACTGGCATCTCATGCCGGTTCGCCTGGAAAGCTGGGCCGGCTTCATCTTCATCAACTTCGACGCCACGGCGCCGTCTCTGATGCAGTATCTCGGCGACCTGCCTCAGAAGCTCGACTCCTATCGGTTCGAGGACATGGTCTGCGTGCGCCGCAAGGAATACCTGCTGGCCTGCAACTGGAAGATCTATGTCGAGAACGCGATGGAGGCCTATCACATCGCCACCGTCCATCGCAGCACGCTGAGCCGCCAGAAGGGTAAGCCGAGCGAGCCGCAGGCGGCCGCCGGCGAATATTGCGCCCTCTTCAAGGAGCACAAAGGCAGCCGCGCGCTTCTTGCCGGCGATGTCGGCTTCCCGGAGATGACCCATCTGCAGGGGCTGGCGGCGCAAGGGAGCTGGTACCCGCTGCTCTATCCCAGCACGATGTTCGGCTGCACCTACGATTGCATGTGGTGGCTGGAGCTGCATCCAATGGGACAGGACAGGACCAGGCTCATCGTCGGTTCGTGCTTCCCGCGCAGCGCCGTGGCACGGCCCGATTTCGAGGAGGTCGTGCAGCGCTACTACAAGCGCTGGGATATCTCCATTCCGGAGGACAATCACATCTCCGAGCTGCAGCAGCGCGGCCTGTCATCGCCGCTCGCCCGGCAGGGCCGCCTCGCGCATGCCGAGCCGCTGGTCCACACGTTCGGCAACTGGGTGCTCGACCACGTGCTTGGCGTCCGAGGCTGACGAAGCGCCATGAGCTACGTGTGGCAATGGCAGTTGGTCTGGGATTTCCGCGGTGTCTTCATTCGCGGCGCCGAGATCACCGCCACGCTCACCTTCTGGTCCCTGATCATGGGTGTGGTGCTGGGCCTGGTGCTCGGCATGATGCGTTCGTCGCGGCTCGCCGTGCTGCGCGTGCCGGCGGCGGTCTATATCGATACGTTCCGCGCCACGCCCATCCTGGTCCAGCTCGTGTGGATCTATTACGCCTTGCCGATCGTGCTCGGCGTGCAGATGGGCAACATCACCGCGGCCGTGGTCGGCATCGGCCTGCATGAGGCGGCCTACATCGCCGAGATCTTCCGCGCCGGCATCGAGAGCATCGATCGCGGCCAGTCGGACGCCGCCAAATCGCTCGGCATGAGCTATGGCCAGGCGATGCGGCGCATCATCCTGCCGCAGGCGGTGCGCCGCATGGTGCCGCCGTTCATCAACGAGTTTGCCACGCTGATGAAGCTGACCACGCTGGGCTCGGTGCTGGCCGTCAACGAGCTGCTGCACGAGGCGGAGAACCTGATCAACAACACCTACCGGCCGCTCGAGATCTACACCACGGTGGCGCTGGTCTTCGGCCTGCTGATCTATCCCTTCATCTGGCTGTCGCAGCGGCTGGAGCGGCGCTGGAAGCAGCACAAATGACCGAGACGCCGCTGATCCGGGTGCGCGACCTGCGCAAGACGTTCGGCAAGCTGGAGGTGCTGCGCGGCGTGAGCTTCGATGTCCAGCGCGGCGAGGTGATGGCGATCATCGGCCCCAGCGGCTCGGGCAAGTCCACTCTGCTGCGCTGCCTCAATTTCCTGGAGGAGTACGAGGCGGGCGAGGTCCTGTTCGACAGCACGCTGGTAGGCTACCGCAAGGACGCCGCCGGCCGCCTGCGGCCGGACAGCGAGCGCAACATTCGCCGCGTGCGGGCCCGCATGGGCATGGTCTTCCAGTCGTTCAACCTGTTCCCCCACAAGACCGTGCTCGAGAACGTCACCGAGGGGCCGGTTATCGTGCAGCGCGCACCGCGGGCCGAGGCCGAGGAGCGCGCCCGGGCGCTGATCGCACGCGTAGGGCTGACCGACAAGCTCGCGACCTATCCGCCGCAGCTCTCAGGCGGCCAGCAGCAGCGTGCGGCCATTGCCCGCGCACTCGCCATGCAGCCGGACGCCATGCTGTTCGACGAGCCGACCAGTGCGCTGGATCCGGAGCTCGTGGGCGAGGTGCTGGACGTGATGCGCACGCTGGCCAACGAGGGAATGACCATGGTGGTGGTGACCCATGAGATGGGCTTTGCCCGCCAGGTCGCCGACCGCGTGATGATGATGGATCGCGGCGAGATCGTCGAGCTCGCTCCGCCCAACCAGATCTTTGGTGCGCCGAGCTCGCCGCGAACCGCGGAGTTCCTGCGCCGTGTCGTGCACTGATCAGCTCGTGTGGGGTCAATTGGACAGGAGAGGCAAATGACTGAAGTGGACATTCATCGTCGTCTGAGCTTGGCCAGCCTGGGTGCCGCCGCCTTGCTGCCCGCGATCGTCGGCACTGCCGCTGCACAGACCGCGAGCGGTAGCGTGATGGACCGCATCATGAGCGAGAAGAAGTTCAAGATCGGCTACATCCCGTCGCCGCCATCGATCATCAAGGATCCGGCCAGCGGCGACATCAAGGGCTTCTCCGTCGACGCGATGCGCTATGTCTGTAGCGCTTTGAAGGTCGAGCCGGTGCTGGTGGAAACCACGTGGGCGAACTTCGTCTCGGGGCTGAACTCCGGTCAGTTCGACCTTTGCATCGCCGGCACGTTCGCCACCATCCTGCGTGCCGGCGCCGTCCAGTTCACCAAGCCGATCTGGTATCTGGGCTACAGCGCCGTGGTGAAGAAGGGCGACACGCGTTTCTCCAAGCCGTCCGACCTCAACCGCGAAGGCATCCGCATCGCCCTGATCCAGGGCGGCGCCAGCGTCGAATATGCGAACGAGAACTGGCCCAAGGCCGAGAAGGTGCTGCTGAGCACCGGCAACCTGACGGCGCCCTTCGTCGAAGTGGCCGCGGGACGGGTCGATGTCGGCGTGGAAGACGCCTGGCAGGCCCGACGATTTGCCGCCGCCCAGCCTGGCGTAGTAAGCCTCTTCGACAAGGAGCCCTACAATCTGCTGCCGATCAGCTGGTCGACGAAGCGCGGCAACCAGGACGTCGTGGAGTTCATGAACACCACCATCGATTTTCTGCTGGTCACCGGCCGTTGGGAAAGGATGGCCGAACCGTACGGTCCGTCGGGTCGCTACTTCGCCAAGCCGCAGCTCTCGATCTTCGGAGCGCCCGCCTAGGTGGGAAGACGGAAGACCAGCCAGGCTGCAGGAGCACGCGACTACCATCCGTTCCCGAAGTACCTGCAGATACGCGACGTCATCCTCCGCTGGCTTGCGACCCGCGCGGTGGGCGAGCGGCTGCCGACCGAGATGGAGCTGTCGGATCAGTTCGGCGTGAGCCGCGAGACCATCCGCAAGTCGCTGAAGCGACTCGAGCAGAATGGCATCATCCGGCGGCGCCAGCGCGCGGGCACGTTCCTGGCGAAGCCGCCGGCCGTGAACGCCGACCTCCGGCTGACCGGTCCGATCGAGGAGTTCAAGGATCTCGGCACCGCGACGACGGCAAAGCTCGTGAGCCAGCGGCCGGTCCGTGCGCCAGCCGACGTCGCCAGCGCTCTGGAGCTGGTGGAAGGCGAGGAGGTCTATGAATTCAAGCGGATCCGCCTGCTGGGCGGCGAACCACTGTTGCTGCTCGACGCCTATTTCCCGCTGGAGATCGGACGGAAGATGGCCCGCATCGATCTGCACGGAAATCTCGTCGTGCCGACACTGCGCAAGATCCTGAGGTCACCGCTGCAGGAGGAATATCAGCAGATCGATGCGGTTGTGGCGACAGGCGTGCTGGCGAAGCAGCTCCGCGTGACGCCAGGTGCACCGGTGCTGACCGTGAAACGGCTTTTCGTCGATTCGAGGGGAAATCCCGCGGTCTTCTTTCGCGAGCACTTCCGCTCGGATCGATACTTCTACACCATCAAGCTGTCCCAGGGCCGGCGGCACTAGTCCGCTGCGTGGTCGTTCGCGGCCGCGTGGGCCTGTGCCGTGTGGACTTCGGCGAAGGCGGCGGCCGCGCTCTTCACATGCCGCGCCGCCAGCAGGGCCGCGATCTCCTCGTCGCCGTCGATCACGGCGGCGAGGATGCTGGCATGCTCCTTCCAATCCTCGCGGGCGCGGCTGCGGCCGTTGATCGAGAAGGCGAGGCTGGTGCGCTCGCGCAAGCTGCGCATGATGTCGGACAGCACGGAGTTGCGGCTGGCCTCGGCCAGGCGTTCGTGGAACTCGGCGTTGAGCCGGGCAAGCTCCTCCGACGTGCCCGATTGCGCCGCCTCGTTGCCGCGCCTGAGCGTGTCCTGCAGCAGCGCCACGATCTTGGGATCATGCCGGCGGGCGGCCAGCCGGGCGTTCAGCGCCTCGAGGAGCGTGCGCACCTCGACCAGCTCGGCCACCAGCTCGGGCGTGATGCGGGTGACGGTGGCGCCGCGGTTGGGCTCCAGCCTGACCAGCCCTTCCTTCGACAACCCGCGCAAGGCCTCGCGCACCGGCACGCGCGAGACGCCGAGCTCCGCCGAGAGCTTGTCCTCCACCAGGCGCTCGCCGGGCTTGAACCGGCCGTCGAGGATGTGGGCGCGGATCTTGTCGCTCACGACCTTGCTGAGGGCGGCGCGCTCGGCCATGGCTACTTCTTCAAGGTGGCCATGAAGGCGGCAATCCCCGCTTCGCAGCAGGCGATGTCCTGCTCGCCGTTGCCGCCGGAGGCCGCGATCGAGCCCACGCACTGGCCGTCGACGAAGATCGGAAAGCCGCCCACGAAGACGGTGAAGCGGCCCTCATGCTGGGTGAAGATGCCGAAGGCTTCCTCGCCGGGCAGCGCGTTCTTGTAGTTGTGCGTGGGCTTGCGATGGCCGGCCGCGGTGAAGGCCTTGTTCATGGCGATCTGCACGCTGGTGACCTTGCCGCCGTCGAGCCGGCGCAACGCGATCGGGTAACCCGCATTGTCGGCTACGCAGAGGACCTCGGGCACGCCGAGCTCCTCAGCCTTCTTCTGCGCCGCGTCGAGGATGATATGCGCCTCGTCGAGCGTGAGCGTCTTGTAGGTGTGCATTTTGGCCTGCGTTATCTTCGGAGCGCGGACCTCCAGGTCCGCTCATGAATGCGGACCTGGAGGTCCGCGCTCCAACTAAGCGGCGAGCCTCTTCCCGTCAGTCTGCGGCTCGGCGATGAACTTGCGATAGACGCCGTCGAGATAGAGCCGGCGCATCATCGTAGCCTCCTTCACCAGGCGCACGCAGGCCACTCGCTGCTCGTCGGTCGTGGCGTACTTCTCGACGATCTCGTAGCCTTTCTCACCATGCTCGGCGTCGGCCACGATGTGCAGCGTAAAGAAAGTGACCTCGTCCTCGGCGAAGCCGTACTTCTCCAGAAGCGGCGGAGTGGTCTTGCTGTAGATGCGCGGCACCTGGCTCTCCAGCCCGATCAGCAGGCCCGACAGCGCCTCGACGAAGGGCTTGGTCGATTGCACGGCACACCAGCTCTGCAGGCCGAGGGTCTCGGGCAGCAGCTCGCCGTTCACTTGGGCGTTGAGGATCTCCTGGCGCTTCATGCCGCAGGTCTCGGCGAACTCGAGCAGCAGCTCGGAATGGCGCACTGGCGCGAAGTCGCCCGAGCCCACGAAGCCTTCCTCCTCGGTGATGTTCTCCAGCAGGAAGTGCTGCACGTCCCAGTGCGGACAGGAGGCATAGACCGCGCCCAGCCATTCCGAGAAGTGGCTGACATAGTGATAGTGCTGCTTGACCCATTCGCCGAGCAGATGGCGGTTGAGCTTGCCCGAGGTCCAGGCCTCGCTCCACGGATGCACCGCCGAATGGCGCTGCTCGATCGCTTCCTCGAGAGCCAGACGAAACGTACTTTTGGCCATGGCGACAGCTTCCTTCTCGCTTGGTGTGAACATTGTATACAATCCTCGGCAAACCTGTCAATATTTGACCGTCAGATGGTGCTTGCTTATCCTTTTTAGTATACGAATGATCCCAGAGGCCTATTCTCAAGGCGACGCCTTCCAGGCCGAGAAGCGCACGGTCTTCTCGAGCGAATGGCTGCCGCTCTGCGCCGAGGGCCAGCTCGCCAAGACGGGCGATTTCCTCTCGGCCACCGTGGGCGGCTGGGCGGTGTTCGGCGTGCGCGACAAGGCGGGCATCATCCGCGTCCTGCGCAACGCCTGCCGGCATCAGAACATGCAGGTCGTGGGCGCAGCCTCGGGCAATTGCGAGACCTTCCGCTGCCGCTTCCACGGTTGGACCTACGATCTGCAGGGCAGGTTCCTGGCCGCGCCGCCGCCGGTCGCGCCCAAGGATCGCCAGGCGGCGGATCTCCACCTGGTGTCTCTGGCCGTCACGGTCGTGGCCGGCCTTGTCTTCTTCAGCCTCGCCAACCCGGCCACGCTGCCCGATCTCGGTGACGCGCCGCCCGCGTATGGCGGCACGCTTGCCACCGATATCGCCTGCAATTGGAAGGTCTGCGTCGAGCATCTGCTCGCCGAGCATTCCCCGACATCCGACTTCACCTGGACATGGCCGCTGGTCACCGTGCGGCACGCTGGTGCGATGACGATCGTGGAGCAGATCGTGCCGCATACTTTTCTGCGCACCCGACTGTTCACGCACGTGTTCGGCGGTGCTGCCGACGAACACAAGCCGGCGGCTGCCTTCATCAAGCAGGCTTGCGAGCACCTGCAGGCCGATCGTGCCTCCGGTGCTGCTGCCGCGGACCGCGAGCTGGTCGCTGGCTTCCACAGCCGTCTGGCCGAGGCCTACGCGCGCGACCGCGCAACGACATGAACGTGCTGCCTGTCGGGCGGCCTGCGGGAAGATTTTCGCTTCGCATTACGTCCCTTCATGGAGCGCCGCACTTCTTCTCCATGGCGTCTGGCGAAGCGACCGCCAAGATCGGAGGGACATCTTTGGAGGTCTTGCCCAATGAGCCTGCAAGCGGACATCGTCACAAGCCTGCCGCACGTCCTGGCCGACATGAACTATCTCGCCCCCATGAGCGAGCGGCCACGCAACTACACGTTCGAGCCACCGGCGGGCGTGCCGTGGTCCAATACCGTCAACGAGGCGCACAACGTGGCGATTCGCGACGCGCGGCCGATCGCCGGCAAGGTGTCGCTCGACGCCAACGGCTTCGCCCTGGTCGGTCACCAGAGCGCCGTCCGCGATTTCTTCGATGATGAGGAAGTGAAGCGGGTCTACTATCCGGAGGTGGAACGCATCATCAAGGCCGAGACGGGAGCCTATCGCGTCCACATCTTCGACCATACCACGCGGCGGCGTGTGGCGGGCGCAGCGGACCGCA
>Ga0081455_10000155_pt1 | contig 82490 bp, 75 predicted proteins | sample TabmetS3T2R1_FD_70207 | JGI IMG/M metagenome (GOLD analysis project Ga0081455, IMG submission 70207) | Tabebuia heterophylla rhizosphere microbial communities from the University of Puerto Rico - S3T2R1 | ecosystem: Host-associated > Plants > Roots > Rhizosphere ... | reverse complement strand
CGGACGTACGCAACGCGCAGACGCCGGCCACCTGGCGGACGCTGGCGGCGATCGGTGAGGCACTTGACTCCGATGTCCGGGTGGTCGTGCTGCGGGGGGAGGGGACGGCATTCTCGGCCGGACTCGACCGCCGGATGATGACGCCCGAAGGCATCGCCGGCGAGCCGACGTTCACCGAGATCGCGGCCTTGCCCGACGACGCGGCGCTGACGCAGATCGCGAGCTACCAGGCGGCCTTCACCTGGTGGCGCCGACCCGACACCGTGAGCGTGGCGGCGGTGCAGGGCGCGGCTGTCGGCGCGGGGTTTCAGCTCGCCTTGGCCTGCGACCTGCGGGTGGTCGCGGACGACGTGCGGTTCGCGATGCGCGAGCCATCGCTCGGCCTGGTGCCCGATCTCGGCGGCACCCAGCCGCTCGTGGAGATCCTCGGCTACGGCCGGGCTCTCGAGATCTGTGCCACCGGCCGATGGATCGACGCCGACGAGGCGATGACGTCCGGGCTGGCGATCGCGTGCGTACGCCCTCCCGAGCTCAACGACACGGTCTCGGACCTGGTGGCCGCGATGGCGATGGCTCCGGCCGACGCAGTACGGGCGACGAAGGCGCTCCTGGTCGGTGCGGCCGGCCGGTCGTACGGCGAGCAGTTGGCCGCCGAGCGGCGGGCGCAGCTGGTCCGACTCCGGGACCTGGCCGGCCGCCTCGGGTGATGCCGCTGTCGGCCCGGGCGAGGTGCCGTCGCCCGGTGACCCTCCCGGCGGGCATGATGACTCCGGAGTGTTCTGCCCGTATTGACTCCGGGAGAGAAGTGACCGGCCCAGCGCAACGACTTCGCGGACTGATGGCGCTGATCGCCATCGCGGCACTGCTCGGCGGGGTGCCCTATGCCCTGTGGACGTGGGGCGGTGGCGCCCCCTGGCCGTCGAGTGCCCCGAGCGGCGACTTGTTCACCGACTCGCTGGGCGCCGAACAGATCCTCGGCATCCTGGTCGCGGTGCTCTGGCTGGCCTGGGCGCACTTCGCCATCTGCGTCGTGGTCGAGGCCATGCAGGGCCTGCGGACAGGTGCTCGACAGGTGCCCGGAGGCAGCGTCGGCACCCAGTCCCTGGCCCGGCGGCTGGTCGCGTCCACGATGCTGCTGGTCGGTTCGGCTGCGGTCGCGATGCCGACAGCGACGGCGGCCACCGGACCCGGCGCCGACCACACCGCGGTCGCCACGACGTACAACTCCTCGACAGGCGAGTCGACGCAGGCCTCGCATCAGGCCGGCCACCAGGCCGGCGGGCCGGAACGCGCCGTCAAGCAGCAGGCATCAAAGCCTGCCGAGCTGAAGCCGGGTCTCGCCGTCCGCACTGCACAGGGCGTGAAGTACGAAGTGCAGCCGCCGCACAGCCGGCAGTACGACTGCCTGTGGGACATCGCCGAGCGCTATCTCAACGACGGGATGCGGTGGAAGGAGATCTACCAGCTCAACAAGGACATCGTGCAGCCCGACGGCAACTCCCTCGAGGATCCCGACCTGATCTATCCCGGGTGGATCCTGCAGTTGCCCGACGACGCCGAGGGGCCGGTCGTCATCACGCTGGGCGGCGGCCCCGGCGACACCAAGCAGATGGACAACCACGCCGAGCAGAAGGTCCACGCCGACGACGACCAGCACCTGCTGATCCGGGGCGACCAGGGTCACCAGCAGGCCGCCGGAGGCGGGCGAGACACGTCCGAGGACGACGAGGCCGGCCAATGGGCCGCTCCGCTCGGGGTCGGCGGCGGTCTGGTCGCGGCGAGCCTGCTCTTCGCGCTGCGCCGTCGGCGTGGCTGGCAGGGCGGTGGACCCGGCGGTGGTGGCGGACTCAAACCCGGCGACGAGGCCAACCTGCGTCTCGCCGCCGACGGACCGGCGGCCCTCCTCGTCGATCGCTCGATGCGGCAGCTCTCCCACAGCAGCTACCAGACCGGGCGCGCGGTGCCACCGGTGCGCGCGGCGTACGTCGACGAACAGATCCTCACGATCGCCTTCGAGACGCCGGCGACAATGGTGATCCCGGACGGCTGGCGGTCGTCGCCGGACGGTCGGATGTGGCTGGTCGACCGGTCCGTCGCAGACGGCTTCGATCCGCCGGCCGGAGTCGGATCGCCGTGCCCGACGCTCGCCACGGTGGGGCGTACGAGCGACGGCACGATCGTCCTGGCCAACCTCGCCGGGGCGCGCGGCGTGGTTGCGCTGACCGGCGCGACCCGGACGGCCCACGAGATCGCGATGTCGCTGGCGCTCGAGCTCGCCTCCGCACCGTGGACCGACGCCCTGCAGCTCACCCTCGTCGGCTTCCATGACAATCTGGCCGACCTCGCTCCGCACCGGATCCGCCAGGCCCGCGACGTCGACTCCGCCCTGGCCGTCCAGGATCCCGACCGGCCGGGCGTCGTGCTGGCCGCACACCCGCCGAGCGTCGAGCACGAGAAGCGTTTCGCCGCCGCAGTCGAGCAGGGACAGCTGGCCGGCGCAGTGGTCGTCGGCGACACCCCGAGCGCTGCCTGGCGGCTCGAGGCCACACCGGACGGCCGACTGACCAACGCCGAGCTCGGCCTCGACGTGGCCGCCCAGCGGGTACCGACGACGGCGGCCGCCCGGATGGTCGACCTGTTCCGCTGGGCCGACGCCGGTCGCTCCGCGCCGGCGACCCGGGTCGCGCCGCAGCCGGTGCCCGGCTTCGACGCCAGGCTGCTCGAGCGTGGCGCCAAGGCTCCCGTGTCGGTGCAGTTGCTGGGGCCGGTCAAGGTCACCGCGCCCGGTGAGATCGAACCGAACCGCGTCGAGCTCGCCACCGAGATCGTCGCCCATCTCACCCTTCACCCGGCCGGTGTCCACCCGACCGTCCTGGCGTCGGCGATCTGGCCGCGCGGCGCCAGTGGCGAAGTCGTCGAGGCGTCCCTCGGCCACGTCCGCCGGTGGCTCGGCGCGGATGTCGACGGACACGAGCGGCTGTTCCAGGACGACCAGCAGCGCTGGCGGCTCGACCTGCGCCAGGTCCGGGTCGACTGGCAGGTGCTGCGGGCGTTCGTCGCGCGGGCCGAGCGGGCCGACGATCCGACGATGGATCTCGCATCGGCCCTGTCCTGCGTCGAGGGCCCCGCGCTCGACCAGCTCCCGCCCCATCGCTACTCCTGGCTGGCCAACACCTCGGCGCTGCGGGACATCCAGACCACCGTCGTCGGCGTCGCGCTTCGGGTGTCGAGCGTGGCGGCCGACGCCGCCAACCTGGGGCTCGCCCACGAGTCGCTGCGCACCGGCCTCGACATGGTGCCCGGCTGCGAGGAGCTGTGGCGGGCCGCGCTGCGACTGACCCACCGCGACGGCGACACCGACGCCCTGCACCGCCTGGCCGGCGAGATGTTCGATGCGATCGGACGGCACGGGTCGCCGCGAGGGGCTGAGGCCCAGACGACGGCGCTCGTCGAGGAGTTGCTGCCGGGGTACGGACGCGTGCCTGAGGGAAAGATCGCCTGACGCTCTGCTTGCTGGGGCGGGGTCACCTGCGCCGTCGGCGTTGATGCGGCGGGGCAGCTCGCCGAGTCGAAAGTTGGCGCAAGATTCAGCCTTCGAGGCCGCGAAAACCTGAATCTCACGCCAACCTTCGGCCCGCGACCACCAGCGACCGCGATGCACTCACGCTCCATTCGCGGGCGCCCGTCCCGTTCCTCGCCCTCGGTGTCACCGACCACCTCCTTCTCCTTGGAGATCGGGCTGTTCGCGGTGGGCGAACACGCCCTTGTCAGCGGGCGTTCGTACGGTGGGGACGGAAGATAAGGGGCTATCGCGGCGTTGAGGTGGTAGATGAGCGGGACTATGGGCGGCTGGATGGCGATGCGTTCGTACTCGTCGGACCGGTCGGTGACAAGCCAACGACTGGCGCCGGGGACGACCGGTCGCGTGGTGACCCATGCCCGGCCCTACCGCCGGCAGATCCTCTGGTTCCTCATCATGGTCGTCGCCGGCGCACTCCTGGTGGTCGCAACCCCACTGCTGTTCAAGCGGATCGTCGACGACGGCGTACTGCAGCACGACACCAGTGTGGTCGTGTGGTTGTCGTTGGGAGTCGCGCTGATCGCGGTGTTCGAGGCGATCCTGACCCTGGCGCAGCGCTGGTGCTCGGCGCGCATCGGTGAAGGTCTGATCTACGACCTGCGAACTGACGTGTTCAGCCATGTCCAACGACTCCCGGTCGCGTTCTTCACGCGTACGCAGACCGGCGCGCTCGTCTCGCGGCTCAACAGCGACGTCGTCGGAGCGCAGCGCGCCTTCACCACGACGCTGTCCGGCGTCGTCTCCAACATCGTCAGCCTGCTGATGGTGGTGGGCGCGATGCTGTTCCTGTCCTGGCAGATCACCCTGGTGGCGTTCGTGCTGCTGCCGCTGTTTATCCTTCCGGCGCGTTGGGCCGGCGCCAAGCTGGCCGGGCTCAGCCGCGACCAGATGCAGCTGAACGCCGAGATGGGCTCGTCGATGACCGAGCGGTTCCATGTCGCCGGAGCCATGCTGGTCAAGCTTTTCGGCCGCGCCGACGCCGAGGACAAGGCGTTCGACGAGAAGGCCGCCGGCGTACGAGACCTGGGCATCCAGGTCGCGATGACCAGCCGGATCTTCTTCACCGCACTGACCCTCGTCGCATCGCTCGCGACCGCGTTGGTCTATGGCATCGGCGGCGTCATGGGCGTCAACGGCGCGCTGTCGGTCGGCACCCTGCTCGCCCTGGCGGCGCTGATCGGCCGGCTCTACGGCCCGCTGACCGGGCTGTCCAACGTGCACGTCGACGTCATGACCGCGATGGTGAGCTTCGAGCGAGTCTTCGAGGTGCTGGACCTCCCGTCCATGATCGAGGACGACGCGGACGCCAAGATCCTCCCCGACGACGCACCGGCGAGCATCGAGTTCGACAAGGTCCGCTTCCACTACCCGACGGCCGAGGAAGTGTCACTGGCCAGTCTCGAGACGGTCAGCGGACCCATGAACACCGGCAACCAGGACGTGCTGCACGACGTGTCGTTCGAGGTGCAGCCCGGCGAGATGGTCGCCCTGGTGGGCCACTCCGGCGCCGGCAAGTCAACGATCACGCACCTGGTGACCCGGCTCTACGACGTCACCGGCGGCACCGTCCGGGTCGGCGACGAGGACGTACGCGACGTGACGCAGGAGTCGCTGCGACGTCAGGTCGGCTACGTCACCCAGGACGCCCACATGTTCCACGACACGATCGCGGCCAACCTGCGCTACGCGCGACCGGACGCGACCGACGGCGAGATCCTGGCGGCTCTGGAGGCGGCGCAGATCCGGCCGCTCATCGAGAGCCTGCCCGACGGACTCGACACGATCGTCGGCGACCGCGGCTACCGGCTGTCCGGCGGCGAGCGGCAGCGGCTGGCCATCGCGCGGCTGCTGCTCAAGGCGCCGCAGATCGTCGTGCTAGACGAGGCGACGGCCCACCTGGACTCCGAGTCGGAGGCCGCCGTGCAGCGGGCGCTCGACACGGCGCTGGAGGGGCGTACGTCGCTGATCATCGCCCACCGGCTGTCCACGGTTCGGCAGGCGGACCGGATTCTCGTCGTCGACCACGGCCGGATCGTCGAGCAGGGCAGCCATGCCGAACTGCTCGCCGCCGAGGGGCTCTACGCCGATCTCTATCGCACCCAGTTCGACACCAGTCCGACGCAGACCGCGAACGGCGTGGCCGACCTGGCCGAGTTCGAGGAAGTCGGCAACCCCCTACGCTGAGGGCCATGGATCTAGGACTGCGGGATCAGGCCTACATCGTCACTGGGGCGAGTCGCGGACTCGGAGCCGCAACGGCGCAGGAGCTCGTCGGCGAAGGCGCCAAGCTGGTTGTCTCGAGCCGATCGGTCGAGACCCTGGCGCCACTGACCGAGGTGCTCGGCCCGAGCAACTGCGAGCCGGTCGTCGCCGACAACTCCGATCCGCACACGCCCGAACGGCTGGTCGCCGCCGCCCAGAGCCGATGGGGTCGCCTCGACGGCGCGCTGATCAGCGTCGGAGGGCCGCCGGCCGGTCCGATCACGTCGATCTCCGACGGTGACTGGCGCGAGTCCTTCGAGACGGTGTTCCTCGGTGCAGTCCGGATCGCGCGTACGGTCGCGAGCAGCCTGTCCGAGGGCGGCTCGATCCTGTTCGTCCTCTCGTCGTCGGTACGCAGCCCGATCCCGGGACTCGCCGTGTCGAACGGTCTGCGGCCGGGACTCGCGATGGCCGCGAAGACCCTCGCCGACGAGTTGGGGCCGCAGGGCATCCGGGTCAACGGGCTGATGCCGGGTCGCGTCGACACCGAGCGGGTGCGGGAGCTGGACGGCCTGTCGCCCGACCCGGAGGAGGCCCGCCGTCGGGGCGAGCAGGCGATTCCGCTGCGTCGTTACGGTCGGCCCGAGGAGTTCGGCCGGGTCGCGGCGTTCCTGCTGTCGCCGGCGGCGTCGTTCGTCTCCGGGGCCTTCGTGCCGGTCGACGGCGGCATGCTGCGGGCGCTCTGACCCAACGAGACCACGCCGTTGAGCGTGTACGCGGTTGAGACCAGCCCGATGTGGCTGAACGCCTGGGGGTAGTTGCCCACCTGCCGGCCGTGCCGCGGATCGTACTCCTCGGCGAGCAGCCCGACGTCGTTGCGGAGATCGAGCAGCCGCTCGAACTGGCTGCGAGCCTCGTCGACCCGACCGAGCCGGTAGAGCGCGTCGGAGAGCCAGAACGAGCAGGCCAGGAAGCTGCCCTCGCTGCCCGGCAGGCCGTCGACCTCGCCGGCCGAGTCCGTCGCCGACGTCTCGTAGCGCATCACCAGACCGTCCTCGCTCAGATCGCGCCGGATGGCGTCGACGGTGCCGACGATGCGTGGGTCGTCCGAGGGCAGGAAGCCGAGCCGGGGGAGCAACAGCAAGGACGCGTCGAGCTTCTGGCTACCGAAGGCCTGGGTGAAGGCACCCCGCTCGTCGTTGTAGCCCTCGCGGCAGACCCGGTCGTGGATCTTGTCGGCCACCGCGCGCCAGTGCGGCTCCATCTCGGGGAGTCCCCACCGTCTCGCGACCCTTGCCAGCCGATCGAAGGCGACCCAGCACATCACCTTCGAGTAGGTGAAGTGCTGTCGGGGCCCACGCACCTCCCACAGTCCCTCGTCGGGTTGCTCCCAGATCGACTCGAGGTGGTTCGCGATCACGAGCTGGATGGACAGCGAGTCGAGGTCGCGGCGGACGCCGGCGGCCCGGGCCAGGTGGAGTGCCTCGATCACCTCGCCGTAGACGTCGAGCTGCAATTGACTCGCGGCGGCGTTGCCGATTCGGACCGGCGTCGAGCCTTCGTACCCCTTCAGCCAGTCGAGGACGTCCTCCGGGAGCCGGGTCTCACCGGCGACGCCGTACATGATCTGCATGTCACTCGGCGAGCCGGCGACCGCGCGCAACAGCCAGCTCCGCCACAGGGCTGCCTCCTCGGTGTAGCCGGCCGCGAGCATCGCCTCCAGGGTCATCGACGCGTCGCGCAGCCAGCAGTAGCGGTAGTCCCAGTTGCGGACGCCGCCGATGTCCTCCGGCAACGACGTGGTGAGCGCGGCGACGATGCCACCCGTCGGGTCGTACGTGAGGGCCTTGAGGGTGATCGCAGACCGGGTGATCTCGTCGGCGTAATCCCGCGGGCGGACACATTGCCGGGCCCACGACTGCCAGCCCTCGATCGTGTCCTCGAGCGCCTGGTCGGCATCGACCGGAGCGGGCGGCGGATCCTGGGACGGATGCCAGGTCAGGACGAAGCGCGCTCGCTCGCCCTCGGCGATGGTGAAGTCGGCGACGGTCGAGAAGTCCTCGCCGCGGACAGTGACGTCTGACGACAGGTAGACCGCGTCCGGTCCGGCCAGGCCGACGACCTGGTCGTCCCGGCGGTGCACCCACGGGATTCGGCGACCGTAGTCGAACCGCAGCCGCAGCACCGACCGCATCGGCACCCGGCCACGCACTCCTTCGACGATCCGGACGACGTCCGGCGCCTTCTGGCGATGCGGCATGAAGTCGAGGATGCGTACGGTGCCGTCGGTGGACTCCCAGGTGGTCTCGAGCACGAGGGTGTCGTCCAGGTAGCGGCGCGAGGTGGCTGCTCCGCCGCCGGCCGGCCCGATCTGCCAGTGACCGTTGTCGCGCTCGCCGAGCAGTGCCGCGAAGCACGCGGCCGAGTCGAACCTCGGCAGGCACAGCCAGTCGATGCTGCCGTCGCGTCCGACCAGGGCACCGGTCTGCAGGTCGCCGATCAGGGCGTAGTCCTCGATGCGGCTTGCCACGCGATCCTCCTCAGGTTCGGGGACTGGACTCGGCCGGCTCGGCCGGCTCCTCCTGCGGGTCGGCGTCGGCGGCCTGCCCGGGTCGGCGCGGATGTGCCTCGGTCCAGGCGAACCAGCAGTAGCCCACCAGCGCAAGTCCGGCGAAGAACCACCACTGCAGCCCGTAGAAGAAGTGCGGCCCGTCGCCCAGGTCTGGCTGCTCCGGCGCGGCGAGGCGGTCGTGGGCGGACGGCTGCTGGCTCGTCATTGCGATCCAGCCGGGGAGTACGTCGTAGGGGAGGCTGTCCGCGAGGTCGGCGCTGTCGACGGCTCGCACCGTGCCGTCGTCCTCCGGTGTGGTTGCCCAACTGTCAGCATCGCTGTCGACGCGAAGCCAGCCGGTGACCTTGACCGGTCCATCCGGTGCCGGCGGTGGAGTCGGCACCTCGGACGGACTGTTGATCGCGAGCCAGCCCCGATCGACGATGACCGCGACCCCCTCGGGCAGGACCAGCGGCGTCAGGACGTCGACGCCGGGCCCGACCTCGCGGGTCTGCTGGCTCAGGATGACCTGCTGGCTGGAGTCGAAGTGTCCGGTGGCCGTGACCTGCCGCCACTCGTCGTCGGAGTCGACGCTGCCGCCAGCGGAGACGACGCCAGTCACCGGCGACGGATCGACCGCGAGGTTGGCCTCGATCCGGTGGTTGTCGGCGCGGCGTTCGTCGAGCCGGTCGAACTGCCACATGCCCAGCCGGATGCAGACGCCGGCCACCACGACGGCGAACACGGCGAATCCCAGCCAGCGACGGCTGAGCAGGAACCGGTACACAGCCTTGACGGTACTGCCAGGTCAGGCGTCCTCGACCGGGACCCGCTCCCGCAGGAAGCCGCGGATATCCAGGAACTCCGCCAGCGATTCCTCGTGGTCGGGGCAGGCGAGCCAGGTCTTGCGCCGCTCGGGATCGTGGATCTTCGGGTTGTTCCACTTGAGCGCGGTCGTCGCGGGCGCTCGGCAGCCCTTGCCCGAGCAGATGAGCTGCTCGTCGGCCGGCGGCTGGTGGCTGTCCATCGAAGGTCCTGAGGCGGGCATGTGGCCGAAAAGGCCGGAAAATAGGTGGTGCCGGACAGCCACGGGGGGAGCCGTCCGGCACCGAACGCTCCGACGGGGGAGGCGGAGCGTGGACCCATCATGGCATGAGTCGGGTTGATGGACCAGGGCGGCCGGAAACCGGCGCGGTATCACCCGATTCGCGAAGGTCAGGACCGTCCCGAAGGTCCTGATCCATCCATATTCTGGGACGGACCGGGCTGAAGCGCCCCTCGGGCATCGGGCGAGAAGGTCTCGGCCCGCGGCGGCGGACGGCGGCTGACGGCGTTGGCCATGACCACCGCGACGTACGGTAGGAACAGTGCCGCGGCCAGGAAGATCCATCGCACCCAGGAGTCGATCACGACCGCGGCGACGAAGCAGGCCGTGCGGACAAGCATCGACAGCAGATAGCGGACCTGGCGGTGGTGCAGATCGTCGCTATGTGAGGTGCGGGCGTCGGTGATGCGCACGGCATTCGGCTCCCGACGTTCCATACCTCCCACCGTACGCCTCATGGGCGGATCTGAATGTCAGGATGTGGAGTCAGTCGAACGAGAGGACTGTCATGTCGAACCGCACCTACCGCGTGACCGAGATCGTCGGCACGTCACCGGACGGAGTGGACACGGCGATCACCAACGGGATCACCCGAGCGGCCCAGACGTTGCGCCACCTCGACTGGTTCGAGGTCACGCAGGTCCGCGGTCACATCGTGGACAACGCCGTCTCGCACTACCAGGTAACGATGAAACTCGGCTTCCGGCTGGAGGACAGCGAGTAGGCCGCCAGGTAGATGCCGGTTTCGGCGTACCGCCGGGTAGCCGATAGCGTCGCGCGTGTCGCGTGCGTCGGCTGGACGCCGAATCGAGGGGAGTTGCTGTGGGCAGCAGGTCCGTACTGGTGACTGGGGGCAATCGCGGCATCGGACTGGCCATCGCCAACGCCTTCGTGGACTACGGCGACCAGGTGGCGATCACGCTCCGGTCCGGCGAACCGCCGAAGGGGATGTACGGCGTGCGCTGCGACGTCACCGACGGCGCCCAGGTCGACGCCGCGGTCGACGCGGTGACCGAGCAGCAGGGCCCGATCGAGGTCCTGGTGGCCAACGCCGGCATCACCCGCGACACCCTGCTGTTGCGGATGAGCGACGAGGACTGGGACTCGGTCATCGCCACCAATCTCACCGGGGCGTTCCGGGTCGCGAAGCGCGCCGCCCGCGGCATGCTGCGGATGCGACACGGCCGGATCATCTTCATCTCGTCGGTCGTGGGACTGCTCGGGAGCGCCGGGCAGGTCAACTACGCGGCGAGCAAGGCCGGCCTGGTCGGCATGGCCCGGTCGATGGCCCGCGAGTTGGGGAGTCGCAACATCACCGCCAACGTGGTCGCGCCGGGATTCATCGAGACCGCGCTCACCGAGGTGCTCCCGGACGACAAGAAGGCCGAGTACCTCGAGCAGATTCCACTGCGCCGCTACGCCACCGTCGATGAGGTCGCCGGAGTCGTCCGGTTCCTCGCGTCCGACGAGGCCGGCTACATCAGCGGTGCGGTCATTCCCGTCGACGGTGGCCTCGGCATGGGCCACTGACTCGTAGCACCTGATCGCCCAAGGAAGGACCTGACGTGGGAATCCTCGAAGGTAAGCGCATTCTCGTCGCCGGCGTGACCGTGGACAGCTCGATCGGCTTCGCGGTCGCCAGGGTGGCGCAGGAGGAGGGCGCCCAGGTCGTCGTCTCCAACTTCGGCCGGGCCCTCTCGATCACCCGCCGCATCGTCGGCCGGCTGCCGAAGGAAGCACCGGTGATCGAGCTCGACGTGACCAACGAGGACCATCTCGCGAGCCTGTCCGACCGGCTCGGCGAGCATCTCGACGGGCTCGACGGCGTGGTCCATTCGATCGCGTACGGCAATCCCGACACCATCCTCGGCGGCAAGTTCCTCGAGGCGCCCTGGGACGACGTGGGCCAGGCGGTGCAGGTGTCGGCGTACTCACTCAAGTCGCTGACCATGGCCGCCATGCCGATGCTGACGCCCGGGTCCTCCGTCGTGGGCATGACCTTCGACGCGACGGTCGCCTGGCCGGCGTACGACTGGATGGGAGTGGCGAAGGCCGGACTCGAGTCGTGCTCCCGCTACCTCGCCCGCCACCTCGGTCCGCGTGGTATCCGGGTCAACCTGGTGTCCGCCGGGCCGCTCAAGACGCTGGCCGCCAAGGCGATCCCCGGAATCGAGGATCTGGAGGCCACCTGGGAGGAGCGAGCCCCGCTCGGCTGGGACCAAACCGACCAAACGCCGACGGCCCGTTCGGTGGTCGCGCTACTGAGTGATTTCTTTCCGGCCACAACAGGGGAAATCCTCCATGTGGACGGCGGCTTCCATGCAATGGGTACTTAGACTCACAATCAATGTCGTCGGCTCTGAACGCCGTCCGGGCGGGAGGACCATTCGTGGTTGCACACCGGGCAGGCAACGATCTCGGATCTCTGCGGCGCGCCGAGAGCGCGCAGGTGGCGGTCGTCGAGGCTGATCTTTGTCTGTTCGCCGGACGGATCGAGGTTCGTCACCCGAAAACCCTCGGCCCGATCCCCCTGTTGTGGGATAAATGGACCGTGGCCTCCCCGCGGACACCTCGGCTCCTTCTCGACCAGCTGCTTGAGGCGGCGGCGCCGTCGACGACGTTGATGCTCGATCTCAAGGGATCGGACCGGCGGCTGGCAACCGGACTCGCGGCCGCCCTTCGCGAACATTCCCGGCAATTGACGGTGTGCTGCTCCGGCAGTTGGGCACTACTCGAACCGATGCGAGATCTCGACAACGTCCGGGTCGTCCACTCGGTCGGCAACCAGCGACAGCTTCGGTCGCTGCGCAAGCGGTTGGCGGCCGAGCCGGTCTACGGGGTCTCCATCCATGACAAGCTGCTCAGCCGAGAGCGGGTAGCCGAGCTGCGGCGCCGGGCCGACCTGGTCATGACCTGGCCGGTGAATTCGGTGGCAGACGTACGCCGGCTCGCTTCCTGGGGGATCGACGGGCTGATCACCGATCACTACGAGGTGCTGGCACCCTTGCTTCGTCGGACCGAGGCCAAGGAGGCGAGCTGAGATGCTGAGCATGCTCGACGGCGCCTTCTGGCACGTTGCCAATGTCGCCGAGACGTTCGCCAACGTCGATCCACGGCTGCTGGCGCTGGCCGCACTGCTGCATGTGACGAACCATCTGCTCCGCTCGCTGGCCTGGCGCAACATTCTCGCCGCGGCCTATCCGGAGAGTCGGGTGCCGTTCGTCGGCGTCACTGCCGCCTACGCCACCGGCGTCGCGCTGAACGCCGTAGTGCCCGCCCGTGGGGGCGACGCGGCCAAGCTCGGGCTGGCCCGGGCGGAGATCCGAGGCTCCAGCCTGACCACGATCGGCTCGACCATCGCGGTGATGGCGCCGTTCGACCTGGCGATCGGGGCCATCACGGTCCTGCTCGTCGGCGTCACCGGCACCGCGCCGCTCACGCTCGACGTAGCGTCGATGGCAGCGTACGCGGAGTGGCTCACCGATCATGCGCTGCTCGCCGCCGGTCTGGGCGGAGTCCTCGCAGCCCTCTGCTGGTTCCTCGTGCGCCGCGTGCACTGCCGGATGCAGTGTTTCATGCATCGGGTACGCCAGGGCGGTGCGATCTTCCGGACGCCGCGCCGCTACCTGTCTCATGTGGCACTCATGCAGGCGATCGCCTTCGGCTGCCGGATCGGCGTCGTGATGAGCCTGCTGGCCGCCTTCGGCCTCCCGGCCTCGCCGTTGGTGGCGGCCTTCGTGATGGTCGTCGCCGGCATGTCGACGATCGTGCCGCTCACGCCGGGCGGTGCCGGCACGCAGCAGGTGATGTTGACCTACGCACTCAGCCAGGCCGCCTCCGGTGCCGCCGTCGTCTCGTTCTCGATCGGCATGCAGGCCGGTGTGACCGCGGTGAACGCCCTGCTGGGCCTCGGCGCGGCGATGGTCGCCTGCCGCTCGCTGCGGGGCTTCAGCACCATGCGGAACCGGCTCCGCGCGGCCGAGGGCTGACGGTAGGTCGGGTCGCTGGCCGTCCCTGGCTCAGTCCGGGTCCGGCTCGACGTCGCCGATCAGGTAGTGGGCACCCGGGCCCTCGGCGGCGAGCCAGTCGCCCGGGTTCGACAGCGTGCACCGCTTGAGCGACAGGCAGCCGCACCCGATACAGGACGTCAGCTTGTCGCGTAGCCGCTCGAGCTCGGCGATCTGCGCGTCCAGCCGGCTCCGCCACTCGCGGGACAGGCGCTCCCAGTCGGCCTTGTTCGGTGTCCGATTGCTCGGGAGCGTGTCGAGGGCCCGGCGGATCTCGTCCAGCGACAGCCCGACCCGCTGGGCGGAGCGGATGAAGGCGATCCGGCGCAGCATGTTGCGCTGGTAGCGCCGCTGGTTGCCGGTGTTGCGGGTCGACCAGATCAGGCCCTGGGTCTCGTAGAACCGCAGGGCCGACGGCGCCACGCCCGAACGCTCCGACAGCGCACCGATCGGCAACAGGTCAGTCGTCTTCGCCACAGTCTCGCCTCGCTACGTCGGATTCGGCCTTGACTTAAAGTCAACTTTAGGTCGCATGGTGGCAGCATGACAGTGGCTACCATCACGCCGCCCACGGGCAGCTACGAAGACCTGCCGCGCCTGATCGGCCTCATGAGCGGCGACGAGAAGCACGAGACCAGTGCCCACTCGACCCTCGACGTTTTATGGGTGCTCTACGACCAGATCCTCGACGTGTCCCCGGAGCGGGTCGACGACCCCACCCGCGATCGGCTCGTTCTGTCCAAGGGCCACGGGCCGATGGCGTACTTCGCGATCCTCGCTGCCAAGGGATTCCTGCCGGTCGAGACGCTGCCGACGTTCACCGACGCCGACTCTCCGCTTGGCACCCATCCGGACCGGCTACTGATCCCAGGCGTAGAGGTCAGCAGCGGCTCGCTCGGACACGGACTTCCGCTCAGCGTCGGCATCGCGCTCGGTCTGCGGGCCCAAGGCCTGGGCGACAGCCGCGTGGTGTGCCTGGTCGGAGACGCCGAGCTCGACGAGGGCTCCAACCACGAGGCGATCGCGGCCGCCCGGGCCTTCGGCCTCGACGCACTGACAGTCGTCGTCATCGACAACGACACCGCCACGCACGGCTGGCCCGACGGCATCGCGGCCCGGTTCGGCGTCGAGGGCTGGGCGACCGACGACGTCTACGGGCGCGACCACGCGCAGTTGGCCGCGGCGCTGTCGGTGTCCCATGGCGGCCGGCCCAACGTCGTGGTCGCGCACGTGGAGTCCCCTTGGGAGGCCGTCGCATGAGTACCTCGACCCTTGCCGTGGCGGCTCCGGCCGAAACGATGCGCGAGCGCTTCGGCACCGTGACGACCGAGCTCCTCGATCGGGACGACTCAGTGGCGCTGGTGCTTGCCGACATCTCCGTCGACCAGTTCGCTCCGCTCGCGAAGCGCCATCCCGATCGGGTGATCAACGTCGGTATCCGAGAGCAACTGCTGGTCAGCGTCGGCGGTGGCCTGGCCCTCACCGGGTTGCGCCCGATCGTCCACACGTATGCGCCGTTCCTCGTCGAGCGCGGCTTCGAGCAGGTGAAGCTCGATCTCGGACACCAGGACATCGGTGCCGTGCTGATCAGCATCGGCGCTTCGTACGACCGGACCGAGAGCGGCCGTACCCACCAGGCGCCGGGCGACGTGGCACTGATCCGGACGCTGCCACAGTGGACCGTCCACGTGCCGGGACACCCCGACGAGACCGAGACCCTGCTGCGGTCGGCCGTGGCGGACAGCGGCCGGGTCTACATCCGGCTGTCCGAGCGGGTCAACAGCCAAGCCCATGTGACTCGGCCCGGCCGGATGGTGCCGATCCGCAGCGGTCGGCGCGGGACGGTCGTCGCCGTCGGGCCGATGCTGGATCCGGTGCTCGAGGCGACCCGCGACCTCGACGTGACGGTGGCCTATGCCGCGACGGTACGGCCGTTCGACGCGCGGGGACTGCGGTCCGTGCTCGCCGAGCCGAACGTCGCTCTCGTCGAGCCGTACCTCGCCGGCACGTCCAGCGCAGTCGTGTCCGATGCCCTGCAGGACACTCCGCATCGGCTGCTGGCCCTGGGAGTACGGGATGCCGAGCTGCATCGCTACGGCAGCCCGGCTGACCACGATCGGGCCCACGGCCTCGACGGGGCCGGGCTGCGTCGCGACATCGCCCGATTCCTCGAATCCGGGACGTGACAGGGTGGAGGCGTGACTACTGCCGCGCCGACCAAGTCGTTGACCGTGATCCGGCACAGCAAGGCCGAACGTGACGCCGCCACCGATCACGCCCGCCCACTGGCGCCGCGTGGCCTGCGCGATGCCCAGGCGGCCGGGGAGTGGATGGCGGCGCACAGACCCCAACCGTTGGTCGGTCTGGTCTCGACCGCGGTCCGGGCGCGGCAAACCTGGGATGCGGTCGAGGCGCCGCTCGACGCCGAGACCCGGGCTCTCGACGGCCTCTACAGCGCCGGTGTGGACGAGGTGATCGAGACCCTGCACCTGCTCGACGAGGCCGACCTCAACATCGCCGTGGTCGGCCACAACCCGACGCTGGAACAATTGATCTGGGAGCTGTCCGACGGCACAACACCGGCCCACGCGGAAATGGCCGACCGTGGCTTCCCGACGTCCGCCATCGCCGTCCTGCGGCACTCCGGTGCGTGGCATGACCTCGCCGCCAAGAGCTGCGAGCTGACCGACTTCCACGTCGCCCGCGGCTGAGCCCGCTGTCGGCCGGTCGTGCGAGTCTGACCCGCATGACCACGCTGTCCTACTACACCGCCACGACCCTCGACGGCTTCATCGCCGACCCGGACGACTCGCTGCAGTGGCTGTTCCGCCAGGAGCAGGACGAGTCCGGCCCGTTGAACTACGAGGAATTCATCCAGACCATCGGCGCGATCGTGATGGGCTCGACGACGTACGAGTGGATCCTCGGTCATGGGGGGCCCGACGCGCCTTGGCCGTACTCGATGCCGTCCTGGGTGATGACGAGCCGCGACCTGACTCCGCCTGCAGACGCCGACGTCCGGATCGCCCAGGGCGACGTGCGGCCGGTCTATGACGCGATGGCGGCAGCGGCCGGCGGCAAGGACCTGTGGGTCGTGGGCGGCGGCGACCTCGCCGGACAGTTCGCGGACGCCGGACTGCTCGATGAGCTGATCGTCTACGTCGCGCCGGTGACGCTCGGCACCGGCCGGTCGTTGCTGTCGCGCCGGCTCGACCTGGCGTTGCTCGAGACGCACCGCAACGGCGCCTTCGTCTGCTCGCGCTATCGCGTCGAGGGCCGGCTGACCGAGGACCGAGCCGCCGACGACGGATAGGTCAGGGCACTGGAGGCGCCGGGGTCGTGACGCCAGCCGCGGCATCGGCGGCCTCGACCTCCTCGCGGGTGATGCCCAGCAGGTAGATCACGGTGTCGATGTACGGGACGTTGACCGCGGTGTCGGCGGCGTCGCGTACGACCGGCTTGGCATTGAACGCGACGCCGAGTCCGGATGCAGCGAGCATGTCGAGGTCGTTGGCGCCGTCGCCGATCGCGATCGTGTTCGCCACCGGGATGCCGGCGTCCTCGGCGAACCGGCGCAGTGCCATGGCCTTGCCGGGCCGGTCCATGATGTCGCCGACCAGCCGACCGGTCAGCACACCGTCGACCACCTCGAGCGTGTTGGCGGCGGCGTAGTGCACGCCGAGCTCGGCCGCGATCCGATCGATGATCTGGGTGAACCCGCCACTCACCAAGGCGAAGCGATAGCCGAGTCGGCGCAGCGTACGGACCATCGTGTGGACGCCCGGCGTATAGACCAGCGACTCGTACACCGCATCGAGCGCCGACGCGTCGACGCCCTTGAGCAACGCCACCCGCTCGCGAAGGGAGTCGGCGAACTCCAGCTCGCCCCGCATGGCGGCCGCGGTGACCTCGGCGACGCGTTCGAGGTTGCCGGTGTGCTGCGCCAGCAGCTCGATGACCTCGCCCTGGATCACGGTGGAGTCGACATCCATGACGACCAGCCGCTGGGCGTGGCGGTGGATGCCGGCCGGCTGGACCGCGACGTCAACCTCCTGTCGGGCCGCCTCGACGGCGAGCGTGCGCCGCATCGCCATCGGATCGGCGCCCGAGACGTCGAAGTCGATCGCCGTGACCGGGTAGCGCGCCATGCGTACGATCCGGTCGATGTTGGCGCCGACGTCGGCGATCCGACCGGCGATGGCGGCGATCGCGGCTGGCCGCAACGGCGCTCCGATCACGGTGACGTGCAGCCGTCCCTCGCGGCGAGGCTGGTTGTCGCCGTGGCCTCGGGTGAGCTCGACATTCATGTCGAGATCGGCGGCGGCGTCCTGGATGGCTCGGACGAGCGGGGCGTCGTTGCGGGGAGCGGTGAGGAGCACGCCGAGCACGAGCCGGCCGCGCAGGACGACCTGCTCGATGTCGAGGACGACGACGCCGGCGCCGCGGCAGGCCTGGAACAGTCGTGAGGTCACGCCGGGTCGGTCTGGTCCGGTGAGCGTGACCAAAAGGGTTGAAGACCCCGAATTCGTCGACGGGTCGCCGATCATGGTCCGAGCCTAGAGGCTGCGACCTCACCCATCGGGTCAGGCCCGCGCCGGTGGTGTGCAATCGTTGGTCCCGATCCGGTCTACAGCCGCTGGGAGAGCATTGAACACCGTTATCGAGCTCGGTGGGGTCTCGGTCGTACGAGGCGATGCCACGCTCCTCGACGACATCTCATGGCAGGTTCGAGAAGGCGAACGTTGGGTGCTCCTGGGACCCAACGGCGCCGGCAAGACGACCCTGCTGTCGGTCGTGAGCACCAACCTCCATCCCTCCTCCGGGACGGTCGGTGTGCTCGGCGAGACGATCGGCTCGGTCGACGTGTTCGAGCTGCGTCCGCGGATCGGACTGACGAGCGCGGCACTGGCCGACCGGATCCCACGACACGAGAAGGTCGTCGACCTGATCATCTCGGCGGCGTACGCGGTCGTCGGTCGATGGCGTGAGGAGTACGACGACCTCGACCAGAAGCGGGCCGAGCAGTTGATGGGCGAGATCGGCGTGGCGCATCTGGCCGAGCGCCGGTTCGGCACCCTCAGCGAGGGCGAGCGCAAGCGGGTGCAGATCGCGCGTGCGCTGATGGCCGATCCGGAGCTGCTGCTGCTGGACGAGCCGGCGGCCGGACTCGACCTGGGCGGCCGCGAGGACCTGGTCAGCACGATGCAGGCCGTGGCGGAGGATCCGACCGCGCCGACCACCGTCATGGTGAGCCACCACGTCGAGGAGATCCCGCCGGGGTTCACACACGTGATGATGCTGCGGCGCGGGCGGATCACCGCGATGGGCCCGGTCGACCAAGTGCTCACCGCCGACCGGCTGTCGCAGACCTTCGGAATGCCGCTGCAGTTGCACGAGGTCGACGGCCGTTGGTACGCCTGGCGACGTAACGCAGCGCACCGCCGCCACTGACTCGCGCGACGGCCGGTGTCGTACGCGCCGGATGGGCGTCGGTGCGATCCTTCAGCCCCGATGTCCCATTAGGCTTGGACCATGTGGGATTGGTTGGGTGACCACGCCTGGGTGGGCTGGGCCAGTGCCGGTCTGTTGCTCGCCGTGGCGGAGTTGCTCAGCCTCGACTTGATCCTCCTGATGCTTGCGGCGGGCGCCTTCGCCGGTGCGATCGCGGCGGCGCTCGGGGCCGACTTCGTCGTCGCGCTCCTGGTCGCCATCGTGACGGCCTCGGCCCTGCTGTTCCTGGTGCGGCCGAGCATCGTACGACGGATGCGGGCCGGTCCGGAGCTGACGACCGGCTACGCCGCATTGGTAGGTGCCAGCGGCGTTGTGCTGGCGACGGTGACCGAGAACGGCGGTGAGGTGAAGCTTGCCGGAGAGGTGTGGACGGCCCGCTGCTTCGAGCCGAACACTGTGATCGAACCGGGCACGAAGGTGGCAGTATTCGCCATCGACGGGGCAACTGCCGTCGTCTACCCCAACGACTAGACCGCGGACGGAAGGAAAGGGCATGGAGATCGGCCTGACCATCGTGTTCTTGCTGCTTGCGCTGCTGGTCGTCGTGACGCTGGCGAAGACGATCAAGATCATCCCGCAGGCTCGGTCCGGGATCGTCGAGCGATTCGGCAAGTACCGCAACACCCTGTCCGCCGGGCTGAACGTCATCACCCCGTGGGTCGACAAGGTGCGCTACATCATCGACATGCGCGAGCAGGTCGTGTCCTTCCCGCCGCAGCCGGTCATCACCGAGGACAACCTCGTCGTGTCGATCGACACGGTCATCTACTTCCAGGTGACCAACCCGGTCTCGGCGACGTACGAGATCGCCAACTACATCCAGGCGGTCGAGCAGCTCACCACGACCACGCTGCGAAACATCATCGGTGGCATGGATCTCGAGCAGACCCTGACCAGTCGTGAGGAGATCAACCGGGCGCTGCGTGGCGTGCTCGACGAGGCGACCGGCAAGTGGGGGATCCGGGTCAACCGGGTCGAGCTGAAGGGCATCGACCCGCCGCCGTCGATCAAGGACTCGATGGAGAAGCAGATGCGCGCCGACCGTGACAAGCGCGCCGCGATCCTTACCGCCGAGGGCATGCGCCAGTCCGCGATCCTCACCGCCGAAGGCGAAAAGCAGTCCGCGATCCTCACCGCCGAAGGCGATCGGGAGTCAGCGATCCTGCGGGCCCAGGCCGATCGCGAGGCGGCGATCCTGCGGGCCCAGGGTGAGGCGCAGGCCATCGGCACCGTGTTCCAGTCCATCCACGACGGCGCGCCGGACCAGCGGCTGCTGGCCTACCAGTACCTCCAGATGCTGCCGAAGATCGCCGAGGGCCAGTCCAACAAGATGTGGATCATCCCGAGCGAGATCGGCGATGCCATCAAGGGGCTCGGCAGCGCGATCGGGCAGATCCCCGGCATTCCAGTCGACAGTGGCGGTCCCAAGAAGCGGGTCGACCTCGAGACGACGCCGACCGCTGCCCGTACCGACGAGGAGCTCAGCGCCGCCCACGATGCGGCCGCCGAGGCCATCGCCTCCGCCCGCGACGCCGCGTCCCCGTCGTCTCGTGCAACATCGCCGCTGGGCGGGCTGGGATCGACGGCGAGCGAGGCAGCCGCGCGGCTGACCGGCGCGATGCCGCCACCGCCGCCGGGCGCACCACCGCCGCCACCGCCCGGTGCCGAAACGACCGACGAGGCCGCGCCGGTGGAGGAGGCCGAGGTGGTCGAGGAGGACGAGACCCCCGAGGCAACCCAAGCCCCTGCGGCGCCCGAGCCGGCCGAGCAGAAGGCCGAGGAAGCCGTCGAGAAGGCTGAGCAGGCGGTCAAGGACGCCGAGCTGGAGGCTGCGGAGGCGGCTCAGGAGGCCCGGGCCGAGGCGGAGGCGGCCAAGGCAGCCGAGGCGGAGTCGCAGCCCGCCGGCGAACCTCCGGCGCAAGCACCGCCGACGCTCGGTCCACCACCTCCGGCAGCGCCACCGACGTCCGGCCGGCTGTGGACCCAGCCGCCGACCGCCGAGGACTACGCCGAGGAAGAGGACCAGGACGACGACGGCACCGGGTCGAGTACCTGAACGTGGAACGTAGGTCCGCCGGCGACCGTGAGGTCGCGTGAGTCTGCTCGACGGTCTGCTGATCGCGCTGGCCGGCGTCGGAGCCGGAATGATCAACACGATCGTCGGATCGGGGACGCTGATCACCTTTCCGACGCTGCTGGCGCTCGGCTACTCGCCGGTGGTGGCCAACGTCTCGAACACCGTCGGCCTCGCACCGGGCGGCGTGTCGTCGGTCATCGGCTACCGGCGCGAGCTCGAGGGCCAACGTTCCCGGCTGATCCGGCTCGGCTCGGCCTCCCTGATCGGCGGCACGATCGGCGCGATCCTGCTCGTCACGCTGCCGTCGGAGGCGTTCGACGCGATCGTTCCGGTCCTGATCGGCCTGGGCTGTGTACTCGTCGCGATCCAGCCCTGGGTGGCGCGGCGGGTCAAGGATCGGACCGAGCCGGACCGACCCCACGGCTCGGCGACGATGTGGGGACTGATCCTGCTGGCCGGCATCTACGGCGGCTACTTCGGCGCCGGTCAGGGCGTCCTGCTGCTCGGCATCATGGGCATCGCGCTGAACGACGACTGGCAGCGGATCAACGCGGTCAAGAACTTCCTCGCGCTGGTCGCCAACACCGTCGCGGCGGTGCTGTTCGTCTTCGTCGCGGACGTCTCATGGGCCGTCGCCGGTCTGATCGCGCTGGGCAGCATCATCGGCGCGCAGATCGGCGCGACCGTGGGACGGCGGCTGCCGCCGGTGGTGTTCCGGATCGTGATCCTGGTCGTCGGCGTGGTCGCCATCTGGCGGATCCTCGCCTAACCGGCCACGAGAGACTTGCGATTGCGGTCGCGATAGCCGCCGCAACTGCAAGATTCCGGTGAGCGGGTGGCTAGTCCACCGGGCGGCCGAGACCGTCGATGACCTCGGCGCCTGGCAGCTTGGCCAGGGCCGGTCCGGGCAGCACGATCTTCGAGCGACGCAGTCCGCTGCCGATGACGACGACATCGGTGTCCGCGACGACCGAGTCGACCAGCAGCAGCCAGTCCTCGGGCAGGCCGACCGGCGTGATGCCGCCGTACTCCATGCCGGTCGCGTCGGTGACGAAGTCGACCGCGGCGAACGAGGCCTTGCGGGCGTCCAGCCGCCGGCGTACCAGGCCGTTGACGTCGGCCCGCGTGGTGGCGAGGACGACGCAGGCGGCCTGTCGAACGACGCCGGCCCGCTTGCCGGTCACGACGACGCAGTTGGCCGAGATGTCGAGCGACACGTCGTAGGCCTCGCAGAGCGCGGCGGTGTCGGCCAGGTCAGGGTCGATGGCCGCCACCTGGACGTCGGGGATCGAGCCGACCGCGGCGGCGACCGGAGCCGCCAGGAGGTCGAGCCGCTGGTCGGCGGGTGCCAGGTCGAGGCGGCCGAGTGTGCCGGTCATGGCTGCAGCGGCACGACGGCCTGCAGCCACCGCGTGGTCAGCGTGAAGGCCTCGTCGCGGACTGCCTTCTCGGACAGGAACACGTCGTGCCGGGCTCCGTCGAGGCGGCCGATCGTCACGAGCGTGCCGAGTCGGTGCGACCACCGGGCGATCTGCTCGACGTCGAGTACGACATCGCTGGTCGGCACCTCGTCGGTCCAGTCCTCGGTGAACGTCGTACGCGCCGACGCGAGCACCAGCACCGGAGCACCGACGTCGAGCCCGCGATGCATCCGGCGATGGCCGCGTCGCACCGCGCGGAGCCAGCCGGCTCGCACCGGGAACGACTCGGCCGGCTTCCAGTCGAGCCGGAAGTCCCACTCGCCGCGGCGATCGCGATGCAGACTCTCGACGTAGACGCCGGAGACGCCGCGGGGGATCACCTGGTACGGCCGGCGGGCGCCGATCTCGTCGATCGCGCGGGTGCCAACTGTCCGCAGAATCAGCGATCCCTGCAGGTCCAGCCACGGGCTGTTGAGCACGAAGGCGGCGGGGACGTCCATCCCGCACTCGTTGCGGTCGTGGGCCCACAGCGACGCGATCAGGCCGCCGGTGGAGTGCGCGATCAGCACGATCGTGTCGTGCTCGTCGCGCTCACTGACCAGCTTGTACGCCTCGTCGAGCTCCGCGTAGTACTCGTGCAGGTCGCGGCAGAAGTTCGGCGTCTGATGCGGCATCAGCGATCGGCCGTACTTGCGCATGTCGAGTGCGTAGAAGTCGTAGCCGAGGGCGTTGCAGAACTCCGCGACGTGGGTCTGGAAGAAGTAGTCGCAGAAGCCCGGGATGTAGAGCACGGCGCGCCGGCTCGGAGCATCCGCAGGTCTGCTGACCAGGGTCGCGACGACCGGGCCCTCGCTGTCGTCGGGCAGGATCAGCGTCTCGGCGCGATACGGCTCCCCGAGGATGTCGGTGCTGAGCACTGGCGCATCGGTCATGAACGGAGTGTGTCATGCCCGCCGCGTCAACTCCCGCCGGCAAGGGTCGCGCGCAGCCGTCAGCGGGAGTAGAGCGCGGTGATGACGTCCTCGATCGCGGGCTCCTGTATCGACAAGTCGACCAAGTCGTCGCGGGTGCCGAGGGCGGCGACGACCGGGGCGGTGCTGGCGCCGGCCGGCAGGGACAGCCACTGCCGAGCGCCGTCGACCCGGGCCAGGGCGGCGCCCGGGACCTCGAGCGGGTCGGACGGCGCTGCCAGGTCGACGACGACGGTGCGCCGGGCGCCGCCCTGTCGATGCAGCTCCTCGAACCCGCCGTCGAAGACCAGCCGGCCGTGGTCGATCACCATGACGCGCCGGCAGACCTGCTCGATGTCGACCAGATCGTGCGTGGTCAGCAGGATCGTCGTGCCGCTCTCGGTGTTGAGCTCGCGCAGGAACTCGCGCAGCTTCGCCTTGCTCACCACGTCGAGCCCGATCGTGGGCTCGTCCAGGTAGAGGATCGTCGGATCGTGCAGCAGGGCGGCTGCGATGTCGCCGCGCATCCGCTGGCCGAGCGACAGCTGCCGCACCGGCTGGTCGAGCAGCGCGCCCAGGTCGAGCAGGTCCACGAAGCGCTCGAGGTTGGCCTCGTACGTCCGGCGCGGGATCCGATAGATCCGGCCGAGCAGCTCGTACGAGTCGCGGAGCGGCAGATCCCACCACAGGCCGGTCCGCTGGCCGAAGACGACGCCGATGTGCTTGGCCAGCTCGGTCCGGCGGGCTGATGGATCGAGTCCGGCGACCCGGAGCCGGCCGCTGGTCGGGACCAGGATGCCGGTCAGCATCTTGACGGTGGTGGACTTGCCGGCGCCGTTGGGACCGATGTAGCCGACCGCCTCGCCCGCGTCGATCCCGAAGGTCACGCCACCGACGGCATGCACCTCGTGGCGGTCCCGACGCAGCCGACCGCGCTTGCGGCGCACGATGAACGTACGACGCAGGTCGTCGACCTCGATGATCGAAAGCACTAGCTCCCCGTGCTCCGGTAGTGGCGGACCGCGATCCGCCAGAACGTGGCCGCGGCGACGACGAACACTACCGCCGCGATCGGGGACGCGAACTGGAACCAGCTCGGCAGGCCGAACGGGTCGTCCATGCCGAGCACGTAGAGCCCCGGGTACCAGTTGACGAAGGCCAGCGGCACGATGAAGGTCACGCCCTTGACCAGCTCGGTCGGGTAGATCGTCAGTGGGTACTGCGTGAGCGTGTTGCCGCCGTAGGTGAAGGCGTTGGCCACCTCGGCTGCGTCGCCGGCGAACACCTGGAACGCGCCGCCCATCACGAATACGGCGCAGAAGATGACCGAGCCGCAGAGCATCGCGCCGACCAGGACGACGACCCGGCCGACCGTCCAGTCGATCGATACCGACAGGAGTGCCCAGGTGAGGACCCCGAGCGCCTGGGCGATGCGGCCGACCCGGCGGATCGCGAACCGGTCGGCCGCGACCTGGACGATCGGCGCCACCGGTCGTACGAGCATCTGGTCGAAGCTGCCGTCGCGGATCCGGCGGCCGAGGGCCTCGCTGTTGCCCACGAGCAGATCGGCCGCGCCGAGCGCGAAGCCGGACATCGCGAAGAGCAGCGCGATCTGCGGCAGCGTGAAGCCGCCGAAGGCGTCCAGGTGGCTGAACATGATGATGATCGCGGCGAAGTCCAGGAAGGTGATCACGACCTGGACCAGCACCATAATCACGAACGACGTGCGATAGGTCAGTGCCGCCCGCACCCAGGCACCGGCGATGACGACGAACCCACGGGCCGCGTCAACCACCCTGGACCACCACCTTGCGCACCGCGACCTGCGTCATCGCGGCGCCGGCGGTCAGCAGGATGACGATCCAGGCCAGCTGGACGGCGAGCAGCGGCGCCACCGCCGTCCCCGTGCTGTCGCTCAGGAACACGTCGATGGGGATCTGGATCATGCAGCGAAACGGGAGCAGGTCGGCGATCGTGCGCAGCCAGGCGGGGAACACGACCAGCGGCAGCATCATGCCGGAGAAGAAGATCTGCGACAGGACCACGATCCACTGCGGTCCCTGGATGTCGATGATCCAGTACGCCAGCAGGCCGAGCAGGTAGCGCAGCCCGAAGCTCACCACGATGGCCATCACGATCGACAGCGCCGCCAGGGCCGCGGTCCCGAGGGTGTCGGGCCAGACCAGATCGAACAGCAGAGCGCCGAGCAGGGTCGGGATCGCTCCGCGTGAGATCAGGTGGTAGGCGCCGCGACCGAGGTCCTCGGCCAGCCGGAGTCCGAGCAGCGACACCGGGCGGTGCAGGTCGATGGCGGCCGCGCCGGTCCGTACTCGCTCGGCCAGCTCGTCCACGACGAAGCCCCCGAAGATGGCCACCGGGGCGATCAGTGCCTGCGCGATCCAGGCGAAGGTGACCGCCTGGTCGATGTCGTAGCCGCCGAGCGACGGCCGGACGTCCCATAGCGCGATGTAGGTGTAGGCGATGATGACGCCGAAGACCGAGTTGGTGAAGACGCCGGCCAATGTCGCCGCCCGATAGGTGCTGTAGCGGCGAAATCCCCGCACCGCGAGGGCGGTGTAGACCCCCGCGGTGGTGGGGACGCGGTCAGTGCTGATAGGTGCCCACGAGCACCGCCCGCGCCAGCGTCTTGAACGCCAGGTTGAACGACACCACGGCCGGCGACGCCGACTCGTCGACTCCGAGCTTCTCCTCCGACACGGCGTGCACGACGAAGTAGTAGCGGTGCACCTGATCGCCCTGCGGTGGCGCGGCACCCATGAATCCTTCGGTGCCGCCGTCGTTGCGGAGGTGGAAGGCGCCGGCGGGAAGGTCGCCACCCGATCCGGCGCCGGCGGGCAACTCGGTCACGTCGGCCGGGATGTCCACCAGGACCCAGTGCCAGAAGCCGGACGGAGTCGGAGCGTCCGGGTCGAAGCAGGTGACGGTGAAGCTCTTGGTCTCCTCGGGGAAGCCACTCCACGACAGGTGCGGGGACGTGTTGCCCGCGGCGGCGACATGTGCGTCGGTCAGTGGCTCGCCGTCACTCACCGACTCGCTCGTGACGGAGAACGCGTCGACGCGGGGGAGGAGATCGTAGGGATTCGGGCTCACGGGACGGTCGAGACTCATGTCTCCGAATCTATCGCTCCGGTTCGGCGATCCGTCCAGGTGGTGGATGGTCGTCCGAGGTGGCGCTGCGGCGGATCTAAGGTTCCCGGGTGAGGGTGGAGTCAGAGCATCCGCCGTACCCGGTCGGACTCCGGTTGGCCGGGCGTGCGGTCGTGGTCGTCGGGGGTGGCCAGGTCGCCGGCCGCCGGATCCCGGCGCTGCTCGCCTCGGGCGCCGACGTCACCGTCGTGTCGCCGTCGGTACGGCCGGCGCTGGAGGGCATGGCCGACGCCGGCGAGCTGCGCTGGATCCCACGCAAGTACGAGGACGGCGACGTCGCCGACGCGTGGTACGCCATCGCCGCGGCCAGCGACCCGACGGTCAACTCGGCGGTCGTCGCCGAGGCCGATCGGCACCGGATCTTCTGCGTCCGGGCTGACGATGCTCGTCAGGCGAGCGCATGGACCCCCGCCTCCGGCCGGCACGACAACGTGACGATCGCCGTGCTGTCCAACCGAGATCCGCGACGCTCGGCCAAGCTCCGGGACGCGATCGTCGAGCGGCTCCGCGACGGCGATCTCGCCGACCGGCACTTCCGCGACCACTCGCCAGGTGTCGTCCTGGTCGGCGGCGGGCCGGGTGATCCCGAGCTGATCACACTGGCTGGCCGCCGGGCGCTGGCGAAGGCCGACCTGGTGATCGCTGATCACCTGGCGCCGCGGGAGCTGCTCTCGGAGCTGCCCTCCCACGTCGAGGTGGTCGACGCCTCGAAACTGCCCCGGGGCCGGGCGGCGGCGCAGGCGGAGATCAACCGGCTCTGCATCGAGGGCTACCGGGCCGGGCAGCGAGTCGTCCGGCTCAAAGGCGGCGACCCCTTCGTCTTCGGGCGCGGGTACGAGGAGGTGCAGGCGTGCGCCGACGCGGGTGTGCCATGCACCGTCCTGCCAGGGCTGACCAGTGCGATCGCCGTGCCGGCGCTGGCCGGCATCCCGGTGACACATCGGGGCATCGCGCACGGGTTCACCGTCGTGTCCGGCCACCTGGCGCCGGACGATCCCGAGTCGCTGGTCGACTGGGCGGCGCTCGGCCGGCTCGGCGGCACCCTCGTGCTTCTGATGGCGGTGGCGAATCTCCGCCCGATCGCGGACCGGCTGCTGCGCGAGGGACGGGCGGCCGAGACACCGGCAGCCGTCGTCGTCGAGGGCAGCATGCCGGGGGAGCGGCGGGTGGTCACGACGCTGAAGCGCCTGGCCGAAGACGCCGAGGCCGCCGGAGTACGGGCGCCGGCGATCATCGTGATCGGCGACGTCGTGGCGCTGGCTGACGACGGCGCCGTCCACGAATCCGTCCACGAATCTTGAGGGATTCGGGTAGCCATGGCAGCCCCAATCCCTCGAGATTCGTCGGCGGTGGGGTGGCTGCGGGCGGCCGGCTGAGCGGGACCGGTGAGAATGTCCCGCGATGGCTGAGCTGATCCAGGTCGACTCGGCGGCCGACCCACGGCTGGCCGACTACGTCGACCTGCGCGATGTCCAGCTGCGCCGGCGTCTCGAGACCGAGCGGGGTCTGTTCATCGCCGAAGGGGAGAAGGTGGTCCGGCGGGCGATCGAGGCGGGTCACCGTCCCCGGTCCTTCCTGATGGCCTCGCGATGGCTTGCGGGACTGGCCGATGTCTTGGAGTCGGCGCCCGACGTCCCGTGCTTCGTGGTGAGTGAGGCGCTGGCCGAGCAGATCACCGGGTTCCATGTGCATCGGGGCGCTCTGGCGTCGTTGCACCGGCGTCCGCTGCCGCCGGTCGAGTCGGTGCTGGCCGGCGCTCGTCGAGTCGTGGTGCTCGAGGACGTCGTCGACCACACCAACGTCGGCGCGATCTTTCGGTCCGCCGCCGCGTTGGGATTCGACGCCGCCGTCTTGTCGCCTCGGTGCGCCGATCCCTTGTACCGCCGGTCGGTCAAGGTCTCGATGGGAGCCGTCTTCGCATTGCCGTACGCCCGGTTCGACGACTGGCGCCAGGCGATGGAGCTGCTACCCGCGAGTGGGTTCACGACCCTGGCGCTGACGCCCGACCCGGATGCGGAGGACCTTGCGGAGCTGACGCCCCCGGACCGACCGGCGCTGCTCGTCGGCGCCGAAGGCGATGGACTCAGCGCCCGATGGCTCGACGGCGCCGACCGGCGGGTCCGGATCCGGATGACCGGCGGCATCGACTCGCTCAACGTCGCGGCTGCGACGGCAGTCGCCTGCTGGGCCTTGACGAGGGGCTGACTAGACGTCGGGGGGTACGGCCGCCGTCACCGGCCAGTCGTCGGGGAACTGCTCGGCCAGCGACTCGGCCTCCTTGAGCAGTCGCCTCCGGGCGCGGCCGGACAGCCGATCGGCGAAGACCCGGCCATACAGATGGTCGGTCTCGTGCTGGAGACAGCGCGCCAACAGTCCGTCGCCCTCGAACCCCACCGGCTCGCCGCGCTGATCGACGCCGTCGACACGGGCCCAATCCGGCCGGGCGCAGGGAGCGAACGCACCGGGGAGCGATAGGCACCCCTCTTCGTCCTCTTCGAGCCGTCGATCGCGTCCCTCGGGCAGGCTGAGCCGGGGATTGCAGACGACGCCGAAGTGCCGTTCGCCGTCGCTGTCGACGCAGTCGAACACGAACGCCGCGAGGTCGACGCCGATCTGGTTCGCGGCGAGGCCGACGCCCTCTGCGGCGTACATCGTCGCGCTCAGGTCGGCGACCAGGGTGGCGAGTGCGTCGTCGAAGACGGTCACCTGGTTCAGGGTGCGATGCATGACGGCCTCGCCCCAGCGGGTGATCGGCCGGACCATTCCACCAGTGGGCAGGCCACCGCTCGGCGTTTCAGACACGCGCGCAGGGTAGCGGACCACGCCGAGCCGGCTGACTGAGACCGAGCCCACGTCAGGTCGGCGTACTCCGAGTGCAACTAAGAGTTACAGTTGGGCCGGACGCCACCAGAGGAGTCGACGTGTCAGCCCAGCGACCATCGCAACGCGGCATCACGACCTACCGACGCGACGTCATGGGGAGTGCGCTCGCCGTGCTCAACAAGCTCGCGCAGTCTCGCGTCATCGACCGGCTCGGCATGCGCAAGCCCACCGAGCGCGTCGTCTTCGAGACGACCAAGACCGGGTTCCGGACGATCGGCGCGGTCAGCCGGACGTTCACCCGCTCCGACAGCACCGGCGCACCGGCCCGCCTGAACGACCGCAAGGCCGACCTCTTCGACCTGACGCCGACCGAGGATCAGGAGATGATCGTCGGCGTCGTACGGGAGTTCGCCGGCGAGGTGCTGCGGCCCGGTGCCGAGAAGGCCGACGCCGCCTGCGTCACGCCCGACGACGTACTCGAGCGGTCCCTGGAGCTCGGGCTCTCCCTGCTCGAGGTGCCCGGGGACGCCGGGGGACTCGGAGCCGAACGGTCCACGACCACCGCCGTGCTGGTCGCCGAAGCGCTGGCGCACGGCGACCTGGGCATGGCCGTCGCCTGCCTGTCACCGGCGTCGGTCGCGACGGCGCTGTCGCTGTGGGGCGACGGCGCTCAGCAGCAGACCTACCTGTCGAGCTTCACCGGTGCCGAGATCCTGGCCGCCGCCCTGGCCGTCGCCGAGCCGCGGCCGCTGTTCGACCCGTTCGAGCTCGCCACCACGGCGGTGCGCGAGGGCGGTGGCTACGTCCTCAACGGCACCAAGTCGATGGTCGTACGCGCCGCCGACGCCGAGCTTCTCGTCATCGCGGCCGAGCTCGAGGACACCGGGCCGGCGCTGTTCCTCGTCGAGTCGGACACCCGGGGGCTCGCGGTCGAGGCAGAGCCGTCGATGGGACTACGCGCGGCGAGCCTTTCCCGCGTCATCTGCACCGACGTCGCGGTGCCGCGGCGCGCGCTGCTCGGCGACGGCCGGCCCGAGGCGTACGCGGAGTGCATCCGACTCAGCCGGCTGGCCTGGTGTGCGCTCGCGATCGGCACCGGCCAGGCCGTGCTCGACTACGTCATCCCGTACGTCAAGGAGCGGCAGGCCTTCGGCGAACCCATCGCGCATCGGCAGTCGGTCGCGTTTCTGGTCGCCAACATCGGGATCGAGCTGGAGGGCATGCGACTCGCGACCTATCGCGCGGCGGCGCGGGCCGAGCAGGGCCGGGACTTCGCCCGCGAGGTGGCGCTGGCCCGACGCCTGTGCGCCGAGCACGGCATGCGGATCGGCTCGGACGGCGTGCAGTTGCTCGGCGGCCACGGCTTCGTCAAGGAGCACCCGGTCGAGCGGTGGTATCGCGACCTCCGCGCGATCGGCGTCATGGAGGGCGGTCTGCTCGCATGATCAATCTCGAGACGCCCAAGAAGCTGCGGTCTTTCGTCAACCAGGCACACCAGGTTGCCGCCGAGTGCGTCCGGCCGCTGGCCCGCAAGTACGACCTCGCCGAGCACGAGTACCCCAAAGAGCTCGAGATGCTCGCGTCGATGGTCGACGGGCTCGGTGCGTCGGGCCAAGGTCAGGGCGCGGGGGCCAAGGGAGTACGCCGCGGCGACGGCGATCGGGCCGACCACGACGGCGTACGCAACGGAACCAACCTGGCCTCCGTGCTGTCGATCATGGAGATGTGCTGGGGCGACGTCGGACTGTTGCTGTCGATGCCGCGACAGGGCCTCGGCAACTCGGCGATCGCGTCGGTCGCCGACGACGAGCAGCTCAAGCGGTTCGACGGGCTGTGGGCCGGCATGGCGATCACCGAACCCGGCTGCGGCTCGGACTCGGCCGCGATCCAGACCACCGCCGAACCCGACGGCGACGACTACGTCTTGAACGGCGAGAAGATCTTCGTGACAGCGGGGGACCGCTGCGACGCGGTCGTCGTCTGGGCCAGCCTCGATCGGTCCAAGGGCCGGGCCGCGATCAAGTCGTTCGTGGTCGAGAAGGGCACGCCGGGGATGCGGGTCGAGCGGCTCGACCACAAGCTCGGCATCCGGGCCTCCGACACCGCCACCATCGTCTTCGACGAATGCCGGGTGCCGAAGGCGAACCTGCTCGGCGATCCCGAGATCCATGCCGACCGGGGCTTCGCGGGGGTGATGCAGACCTTCGACAACACCCGGCCGCTGGTCGCCGCGATGGCGGTCGGCTGCGCCCGGGCCGCTCTGGAGGTCACCCGGGAGTTGCTGCGCGACGCCGGCGTCGAGACCGACTGCGACCGGCCGGCGCATCTGCAGCATGCGGCAGCTGCGGCGTACCTGGCGATGGAGGCCGACTGGGAGGCTTCGTACCTGCTCACGCTGCAGGCCGCCTGGATGGCCGACAACGGTCGCCCGAACTCGCTCCAGGCGTCGATGGCCAAGGCCAAGGCAGCTCGCAGCGCCAACGACATCACGCTGCGCTGCGTCGAGCTGGCCGGCTCGGTCGGCTACAGCGAGCACGAGTTGCTGGAGAAGTGGGCCCGCGACTCGAAGATCCTCGACATCTTCGAGGGCACGCAGCAAATCCAGCAGCTCATCGTCGCCCGACGCCTGCTCAACTTGACCTCGGCCGAGCTCCGCTAGCGACGATCCGTCACTCAGACAGCGACGATCCGCCACTCAGACACCGACGATCCGTCACTCAGGCCGCGGATGGTCACTGTCCGAGTGACGGATGATGACTGTCCCAGTGACGGATGGTTGCTGTCTGAGTGACGGATCGTCGTAAGGGGTCAGAGGCGGCGGCTGAACCAGCGCCAGGCCGCGTGCTGGAACTCGTCCGGGCTCCAGCGGCCGGCTCCCTCAGGCAGCCTGGCGAGCAGCGGCAGACCCGACACGCGAGGCAGGTCGAGGATGTTCCACCCGGCCGCGAGGTCCGGCTGGTCCGGCCAGGATCCGATGATCAGACCGGTCAGGGGCAGGTCGGCCCGTCGGATGGCCTCGACGGTGAGCTCGGTGTGGTTGAGCGTGCCGAGTCCGGCGCGTACGACGACGATGACCTCGACCTGGCCGTGGTCGCGTACTCCGCGCGCCAGGTCCAGGATCGTGCCGCCCCGGGTGTCGAGCCGGACGCGGACGCCGCCGCTGCCCTCGACCAGGACGGTGTCGGCGGGTACGGGCACATCGCGCAGCTTGCCGGCGAGCTCCTCGATCGTCGGGACGGCGACCTGGCGCAGTCGGGCGGCGGCGTCGGGCGCGAGCGGGTCGGGCAGTCGCACGAACTCATGGACGTCGGTGACGCCGGACAGATGGGACGCCACCTGGACGTCGCCGTACTCCCCGATGACGAGCCCGGTCTGGACCGGCTTCACCAGCGCCAGCCAGTTGCCCATGGTCGCCAGATGGGTGGCCACGGCGGCCATCGTCACGGTCTTGCCGACTCCGGTGTCGGTTCCGACGATGAAGACGTACCTCGCCATCAGGCTCCTTCGCTGACGATCGTGGGGAGTATCCGGCAGGCGTGCTCGACGTCGCTGTCGGCCAGCGCAGCCCGTGCGGTGATCCGTAGCCGAGACACCCGATCGGGTACGGAAGGTGGTCGGAAGCAGCCCACGCGCAAGCCCTCCCAGGCCAGTTTGTCGCGCGCGCGTACGGCAGCCTCGGGCGAGGTTATCGGGACCGAGAGGACTGCCCCTGCGGGGGGCTCGACGCCACAGGCCTCGGCCAAGGCTGCCGCATGTGAGCGGACCCGGGTCACGAGCTCGGGCCGGGCGGACAGCGTCTCGAGGGCCGCGCGGGCGGCGCCTGCTGCAGGCGGAGCGAGGCCAGTGTCGAAGATGAATGCCCGAGCCGTGTTGATCAGGTGCTCGATGACGGCCGAGTCGGCCAGGACGACCCCGCCCTGGGCGCCGAGCGCCTTGGACATCGTGGCGGTCACGACCAGCCGCTCCGGCTCCGCGAGGTCGATGTCATAGGCCAGGCCGCGCCCACCCTCGCCGGCGACGCCGATCGCATGGGCTTCGTCGACCAGCAGCGTGGCGTCGTGCGCGACGCACAGCGCGGCCAGCTCGGCCAGCGGCGCGGCGTCGCCGAGGACCGAGTAGATCGACTCGACGACGACGAGGGCCCGCGGCTCGGATCGGTGCGCGAGCGCGACCCGGACGGCGTCGACGTCGTTGTGGCCGACGATCTCGACCCGGCCGCGCGCCAGCCGGCAGGCGTCGACCAGCGAGGCGTGCACGTGGGCGTCGGACACGATCAGGGTGTCGGCGTCGGCCAGCGCGGTGACGGCGCCGAGGTTCGCGTGGTAGCCGGTCGAGAACGCCAGCGCCGCCGGTCGCTTGGTGAACTCCGCCAGCTCGGCCTGGAGCTGCTCGTGGATGGCCAGATTGCCGGTGACCAACCGGGATGCGCCGGCGCCGACGCCGTACTCACGGGCGGCCCGGATCGCGCCCTCGATGACACCCGGATCGGTCGCGAGTCCGAGGTAGTCGTTGCCGGCCAGGTCGATCATCGTCTCTTCGCGCACGACGAGCCGTCGTTCGAGACCGCCCGAGATGCGCGCCGCGCGCTGATCGGCGAGCCAGCGAGACAGGCCGCTCATCGGACCTCCTCGGCCAGCGCCGGGTCCGACGCGACCGCCCGGATCGCCGCACAGATCAGCGCCAGATCGTCGTCGTCGGTGATGTATGGCGGCATCGTGTAGATCAGCCGCCCGAACGGACGCAGCCAGACGCCGTGCTCGATCGCGAGCGCACTCGCCGCGGCGACGTCGACCGGGCGCTCCATCTCGACGACGCCGATCGCGCCGAGGGTACGGACGTCGGCGACGCCGGTCAGCTCGCGAAGCGGCGCCAGGCCGGCGGCGAGACCCGACTGGATCCGCGCGACCTGGTCGGACCAGCCGCCGGCGAGCAGGAGGTCGATCGACGCGGTCGCGACCCGGCAGGCCAGCGGATTGGCCATGAACGTCGGACCGTGCATGAGCGCGCCGGACTCCGACGCCGAGATGGTCCGGGCCACGTCGTCGGTCGCCAGCGTCGCCGCCAGCGTCAGGTAGCCGCCGGTCAGTGCCTTGCCGACGCACATCAGGTCCGGGGCGACACCGGCATGCTCGGCGCCGAACATGACGCCGGTCCGGCCGAACCCGGTCGCGATCTCGTCGAACACGAGCAGTAGGCCGTGCTCGTCGGCGAGCTTGCGTAGCACCGACAGGCAGGCCGGCTCGTAGACGTACATGCCCCCGGCGCCCTGCAGCACCGGCTCGACGACGATCGCGGCGAGCTCGTCGCGGTGCTTGTCGACCAGCGCGCCGACCTCCTCGGTCCAGCCCCCGATGTCGGCGCCGAACCCGGGCGGTGGCCGGGACGCGAACAGCTGCGGCATCAAGACGTCGGCGAACATGGCATGCATCCCGGTGACCGGATCGCACACGCTCATCGCGGCGAACGTGTCGCCGTGGTAGCCGCCTCGTACGGTGAGCTGCCGAGTGCGCTCGGGCCGGCCGACCCCACGCTGGTACTGCAGCGCCATCTTGATCGCGACCTCGACGGAGACCGATCCGGAGTCGGCGAAGAACACCCGGGAGAGGCCGTCGGGCGTCAGGTCGACGAGGCGAGCGGCCAGCTCCACCGCCGGTGCATGGGTGAGTCCGCCGAACATGACATGCGCCATCCGGCCGAGCTGATCCTGGACGGCCGCGTCCAGATCAGGGTGCCGGTAGCCGTGGATGGCGCACCACCACGACGCCATGGCATCGACGACCTCGCGACCGTCGTCGAGCCGCAGGCGTACTCCCTCGGCTTCGACGACCTCGTGCGTGGGCAGCGGATCGGTCATCGACGTGTACGGGTGCCACAGATGCTCCCGGTCGAACTCGCGCACGCCGAAGTGCGTCCCGCTCCAGGGCGTTGTCCGGGCCATTGAGCGCACAGATTACCGGTCTCACCTGGGGCGTTGGCAGGCTGTCCAGCCATTCAAGACCTCAACCCGGTCGCCGGAGTCCGAGGTCTACCGGGTCGAGTAGATTGCGCCCATGACCGAGGACCTTCTTGCCCGTGCCCGCAGCCAGGTCCTCGAGGGAGGCCGAGGCCTCGGCTACGCCGACCTGGTCGAGGTGCTGCGGTTCCCCGAGGCCGAGATCCCCGCCCTGCTCGAGCTCGCTCACCAGGTCCGGATCCGGTGGTGCGGACCCGAGGTCGAGGTCGAGGGCATCGTTTCGCTGAAGACCGGCGGCTGCCCCGAGGACTGCCACTTCTGTAGCCAGTCCGGCCAGTTCACGTCGCCGGTGCGGGCGGTGTGGCTCAACATCCCCGAGCTCGTAGAGGCGGCCAAGCAGACGGCGGCGACCGGCGCCAGCGAGTTCTGCATCGTGGCGGCCGTCCGTGGTCCCGACGCGCGGCTGATGTCGCAGGTACGCGAGGGGATCCGGGCCATCCAGGCCGAGGTCGACATCAACATCGCCTGCTCGCTGGGCATGCTCACCCAGGACCAGGTCGACGAGCTCGTGGAGATGGGCGTCCATCGCTACAACCACAATCTGGAGTCGGCGAAGTCGTACTTCCCCGACGTCGCCACCACCCACAGCTGGGAGGAGCGATGGGTCACCTGCGAGATGGTCCGGGCGGCCGGCATGGAGCTGTGCTGCGGCGGGATCGTCGGCATGGGCGAGACTCTCGAGCAGCGCGCCGAACTCGCGACGCAGCTGGCCGAACTGCAACCGCACGAGGTGCCGCTGAACTTCCTGAACCCGCGTCCGGGCACCCCGTTCGCCGACCTGCCGGTGCTCGAGTCGGCCGATGCGCTGCGTACCGTCGCGGCATTCCGGCTGGCCCTGCCGCGAACGATCCTCCGCTACGCCGGCGGCCGCGAAATCACCCTGGGGGAGCTGGGCACCCGGGACGGTTTGCTCGGCGGCATCAACGCGGTCATCGTCGGCAACTACCTCACGACGCTCGGCCGCGACCCGAAGGACGATCTGGACCTGCTCGACGAGCTCCAGATGCCGATCAAGGAGCTGTCGAAGACCCTGTGACCGAGACCGCGTCCTTCTGCGACTGCTGCGGCGAGCCCCTGGCAGCGGGCGGCCACGACCGTTGCCGCGAGCGTCGCGAGCTGGAGCCGCCGCGATACTGCTCGGCCTGTCGCCGAAGGATGAAGGTCCAGGTGCTGCCTCGCGGCTGGGTCGCCAGCTGCGTCGAGCACGGCGAGGTCCGACCGACTCCGGCGTGATTCTCGGGTCGCGACGTCCGCGACGTAGTGTCGATGGGGTACTGCCCGCGTACGAAGGAGCGATCGGTGGCTGACAGCCCGATCACCACACTCACCAACGGCGTCCAGATTCCGCAGCTCGGCTTCGGGGTCTGGCGCGTCTCGAACGAGGCGTCGATCCCCGCCGTGACCAAGGCGCTCGAGGTTGGATATCGACACATCGACACGGCGGCGCTCTATCGCAACGAGGAGGGTGTCGGCGAGGCGATCCGCGCCTCCGGAGTCCCACGCGAGGACGTCTTCGTCACGACCAAGCTGTGGCCCAGCGACTTCGGCCGGGAGTCCGCCGTCGACGGGTTCCAGTCGAATCTCAAGCGGCTCGACCTGGAGTACGTCGACCTGTTCCTGCTGCACTGGCCGGCGCCGGGGCGCGATCTGTACGTCGAGACCTGGCAGGCGCTGGAGCAGCTCGTGGCCGACGACGAGCGGGTACGCGCGATCGGCGTCTCCAACTTCGCCGTCGAACACCTGCGTCGGCTGGCCGACGAGACCGACACGCTGCCGGCGCTCAACCAGATCGAGCTGCACCCCACGCTGACCCAGCGCGAGCTGCGAGCGACCCACCGCGAGCTCGGCATCGCAACCGAGGCGTGGAGCCCACTGGGCCAGTCCGAGGACCTGCGAAAACCGACGATCCGCGCGATCGCCGAGCGGGTGGGCCGCACGCCTGCCCAGGTCGTGATCCGGTGGCATCTCCAGATCGGCAACATCGTCATCCCGAAGTCGACGACGCCGTCGCGGATCGAGGAGAACTTCGACGTCTTCGACTTCGAGCTGTCCGACGAGGACATCGACGCGATCGAGGGGCTCGACGTCGGCAACCGGCTCGGTCCGGATCCCCGTCACTTCGACGGCTGACGGCGGCGGCTGGCGGCTGACGGCGGGGCCGGGCCGTAGTAGGTCCCCGGGCCATAGCAAGTCCCGGGCATTGGAGTTACCGTGCCAACGTGAGATTCCGCGCGTTCGTCATCGCCAGCGCTGCCACCCTCGCGGTCGGCCCGGCACTCACCGCTCCGGCCGCTTCAGCCGCAAACGTCTCGCCGGCGTCGAAGACAGCCTCCGTCTCGCCGGCGCCAAAGGTCGACCGTCGGCTACCGATCGCGGTCATCCGCGGCAGCGTCGGACCCGGCTTCACGATCAGCGTCAGCCGGCACCGTGCCCAACCGGGTCGCTACCGGCTGGTCGTGCGGGACCGCGGATCGATCCACAACTGGCACATCCGCGGTCCGGGCGTCAATCGCAAGACAGGCGTGCCGTTCACCGGACGTCGGGCGTTCACGGTACGGCTCCAGAGGGGCACCTATCGCATCGTGTGCGATCCGCACCGTACCCGGATGCACACCCGGCTCGTCGTCGGCTAACCCGTCGTCAGGCAGGTCCTGGCAACCAGGGGTCCTTGAGGTCGTAGAAGACCGGCTCGCCGATGCTGAGGGAGAACATCTCCTCCATCGCGGCCCGAACCACCTCCGGCGGCTCCTTCTTCTCGCCCTCGCGGGCGGCCGCCTCCGAGGTGAAGTAGATCGCCGTCGCGTAGCCGCCGTCCGGAAGCTCGACGGCCAGGCTGCCGAGGATCTCGGGCCGGTGCGCCCGGAACACCTCGGGATCCTGGTTCATCAGCTCGCGAGCCCGCCCGGGGTCGCTGGAGCGGCCGGTGATGACCTGAACGAAGCCGGCGTCGTTCGGATCGCCGACCAGGTCGGTCTCCACGCGGACGCTGTTCTGGAACACCACCTCGCCGGAGAACAGCTGGGACGTCTCGGCCCACCACTTGTCCTGCTCCGGACGCTCGCTGTTGCGCTGGGCGTCAGCCTCGGACGCGAACCTCGCGAGGGCGATGGACCGGCCGTCGTCGGTGACCCCGGCGGTCGTGCCCAGCCAGCCGATGGCCTGCGGCGCCAGCTCTTCCATCCAGCGGTCCATGGCCTCCTTGAGGCGGCCCGCATCGTCGACGTTTCCCTGTATGACCTGGACGAACATGAGAGTTCTCCTCGAAGTTCCGACGGATGTCGTGAGTCGTCGCAGGCAGTCTCGACGTTACTGCGACCCACCGGCTCCATCCACCTGGACAGTGCGGTCGGTTCGCCTCGGCCTGGGGCAGAGCACAGCATGTCGTCACGTCACCACGAGGCGCGTACTTCACGCTCTCGTACGGCATGCTCGTCGGTCCGGGCGTCGTACCTCCAGAAGTCGCGCAGCCACACCGCGGTCGCCCCGACTCCGACCAGACACAGCAGGCCGCCGGACACGATCGCGGTCCGGACCGAAGTCAGGTCGGCGACGACGCCGGAGCGGACCTGTCCGCCGAGCGGACCGAGCTGATAGGAGAGCATCTCGATGCCGGCGAGCCGCCCGCGCATCTCATCGGGGATCGTCTGGTTCCAGATCACCGCGCGGAACAGCGCCGAGACCATGTCGGCGGCGCCGGCGACGACGAAGCAGCCGATCGCGATCCAGATGCTCGGCGCGAGTCCGGCGAGCCCGACCGCCCCGCCCCACGCCAGACAGGCCACGACGACCGCGCGGCCCTGCCGATCCACCCGGCCCACCCAGCCGCTGGTCAGCGTCACGACGGACGCACCGATGCCCTCGGCGCTGTAGAGCAGACCAAGCAGTTCCGGCTGGCCGAACACGTCGGTGGCGAACGCAGGGAACAACACGATCGGCATCGCCATGAACATCCCCACGATGTCCACGAGATAGGTGCCGAGCAGGTCGCGCCGACTGATCGCGTAGCGCAGGCCGTCGGCCATCAGGTGCAGGCTGGGTGCGGTGCGCTGGCCGTGCGAAGGGTACGCCGCGAGGAACAGCGACAGCACGGTCGCGGTCAGCAATCCACCGAGCTCGACCGTGTACGCCCAGGCGACGCCGGCTGACGCGACGAGCACACCGCCGATCGCCGGGCCGACCAGCTGACCGAGCTGGCGGGTCAGCGAGCTCAGCGAGACGGCGGCCGGGATGTCGGCATGGCTGACGACCCGGATCAGCAGCGCCTCCCGGCTCGGCCGTTGCAGGGCGGTGGCCGACGTGATCAGGCCGCCGCAGAGGTAGATCGCCCACATCCGCGGCTCGGGCAGTCGAGCGTTGGCGATCAGTGCGGCGGCGACCAGCACCTGGACCGCGCCGGTCGCGGTGAGCAGCTTGCGGCGATCCACCAGGTCGGCCAGTGCGCCGCCGTACAGCCCGAAGACGATCAGCGGAACGACGACGACCAGGCCCATCGCTCCGACCGCGAAGTTCGACCCGGTCAGCTCGTACAGCTGGAACGGCAGCACGACGAGGCTGACCCACTGGCCGAGGTAGAAGGCCGAGTTCGCCACGAGGAGGATGCGGAAGTCCCGGGATCGCCGCCACGGCGCCAGATCGACCTTCAGACCGGCCAGCCTGGCGCGCCACCTCGATGCCACGCCGTCATGGTGGCATCACCCGATCAGGGCGGCGACCGATTTGGCCGGCTGCCCGGCGCATCGGCGCTGGTCAGGGTCGGATCGTCGCGATGGCCGACCGGATCCGCTTGACCGAGACCGGTCGCTCGGTCCCGAGCGCCTGGGCGAACAGGCTGACCCGCAGCTCCTCGATCGCCCATCGCACGTCGAGCACATCGTCGTCGTGGCGGCGATGCGGCGGCAGCCCGTCGATCAGGCGGTCGTAGTCGTCCTCGACTGCCTGGACCTCGAGCATCCGCTGGTCGTCCCGCAGCGGATCGGAGCGGAGCCGCTCGAGCCGCCGGAGCATCGCCTGCAGATAGCGCGGCAGCTGGGCCAGCCGGGTCCGGCCGGTCTCGGCGACGAAGCCGCCGTGGACCAGCCAGGACAGCTGTGCCCGCAGGTCCTCGACGACGTGGGCGTCCTGTCGATCGGTCAGGTCGTCGAGCCGGCGGCGTACGGCTGCGGCGAGGTCGAGGATCTCGGCGACGGTGGACGTGATCTCGTAGGTGACGTCGTGCAGATCGGCCCGCACGGCGTCCCGCAGCTGGGTGAACCCCGCGGCGTCCCAAACCACGCCACCGTTGCGCTGGACGAGGTCGTCGACACCGGCCGCGGCGCAGTCGTCGAGCAGCGCCGGCACCGACGGGTAGGGGCTGCCCGCGAGCGCCAGCTTCGCCCGGTTGCCGAGTCGGCGTGCCACGGCCGCGGAGGGGGAGCCGATCGAGAGCAGCAGCAGCCGCCGGGTGCCGAGTCGCATCGCCTGCCGCTGCTCGTGCTGATCCTCGAGCACACGTACGGAGACCTGGTCGCCCTCGTCGATCAGCGCCGGATAGCCACGGACCGGGTGCCGGGCCCGCTGCGCCGTCACCTCGCGCGGCAGGGCATCGATCTCCCACGACCGCATGCCGGCGTGCTCGACCCGGGCGGCCGCATCAGACAGCGCGGACCGGAGCCGGGGACGGAGCTGGTCGCGCAGCTGATCGAGGTCCTTGCCCTCGGCGACCACGTCGTCGCCGTCGAGCACCCGGAACCCGATCCGCAGGTGATCGGGCAGCTTGTCGACGTCGAACGCGTCCGGCGGCACTTCGACGCCGGTGAGCCGCTGCAGCTGGGTCGCCACCGCCGCCGGCAGCGGACCCGAGTCCGGCTCGAGATGCTCCACGACCGACCGAGCATGGTCCGGCGCCGGCACCAGCTGCCGCCGCCACTGCTTGGGCAACGACCGGATCAGCGCGGTCACGAGCTCCTCGCGACGGCCCGGGACCTGCCACCAGAACTCGTGGGCGTCGAGCTGGTTCAGCTGCGCCAGCGGTATGTCGACCGTGACGCCGTCGTGGGTCGACCCCGGGTCGAAGACGTACGACAGCGGCATCGCCATGTCGTCATGTCGCCATTCGTCGGGGAAGGCGGTCTCGACGTCGACCGGCTCGGCCTCGGCGCGAGTCACCAGCGCCCGTTCGAAGTCGAGCAGGTCCGGCTGGTCCCGGCGTACCCGCTTCCACCAGGTGTCGAAGTGGGCGGCGGACACGACCTCCTCGCCGATCCGGTCGTCGTAGAACTCGAACAGCGTCTCGTCGTCGACTCGCAGATCACGGCGCCGGATCCGGTCCTCGAGCCCCTCGACCTCGTCGAGCAGCTCCCGGTTGGCCTGGAAGAACCGATGCCGGGTCTGCCAGTCGCCCTCGACGAGGGCGTGCCGGATGAACAGCTCGCGGCACAGCTCCGGGTCGATCTTGCTGTACGTCACCGGCCGGCGCTCGGCGAGCGGGACGCCGTAGAGCGTGACCCGCTCGTACGCCATCACCGCACCGCGCTTGCGTTCCCAATGCGGCTCGCTGTAGGTCCGCTTGACCAGATGCCCGGCGAGCGACTCGACCCAGGCCGGGTCGACCCGGGCGTTCTCGCGCGCCCATAGCCGTGACGTCTCGACCAGCTCGGCCGCGACCAGCCACTGCGGTGGCTTCCGGAACAGCCCGGAGCCGGGGAAGACCGCGAACCGAGCTCCGCGGGCGCCCAAGTAGTCGCGGGTGTCCGGGTCGCGCAGCCCGACATGGGACAGCAGGCCCGCGAGCATCGACTTGGTGACTTCGTCGCTCGGCGCGTCAGCGGAGTCGCGCCGCAGGCCGAGATCACGGCTGATCTGCCCCAGTTGGGTGTGGACGTCCTGCCACTCGCGCACCCGCAGGTAGTGCAGGTACTCGTCGCGGCAGATCCGGCGGAACTGGTTGCCCGACAGCTCCCGGCGCTGCTGCCGCAGATAGCCCCAGAGATTGAGGTACGCCGCGAAGTCCGACTCCGGATCGGCGAACCGGGCGTGCTTGGCGTCGGCGGCCTGCTCGTGATCAGCCGGCCGCTCGCGCGGGTCCTGGATCGACAGGGCGGCGACGATGATCAGCACCTCGCGAAGGGCGCCGTTGCGGTCGGCCTCGAGCACCATCCGGCCGAGCCGCGGATCGAGCGGCAGTCGCGCCAGTCGCTTGCCGATCTTGCTCAACCGTCGCGGCCGATCCGGCTTGCGGTCGGCTCCGATCGCGCCGAGCTCGACGAGCAGATCGAGTCCGGCCCGTACGTTGCGCCGGTCCGGCGGGTCGAGGAACGGGAAGTCGGCCAGGTCGCCGAGTCCCAGGTCGATCATGGCCAGCAGCACCGACGCCAGGTTGGTGCGCAGGATCTCCGGCTCGGTGAACGCCGGGCGGCTGTCGTAGTCCTCCTCGCTGTAAAGGCGGATGCAGATGCCGTCGGAGGTACGGCCGCAGCGGCCGGCCCGCTGATTCGCCGACGCCTGGGAGACCGGCTCGATCGGCAGCCGCTGCACCTTGAGCCGCTGGCTGTAGCGGGAGATGCGGGCCGTACCCGGGTCGATGACATAGCGGATCCCCGGCACGGTCAGGGACGTCTCGGCGATGTTGGTGGCCAGCACGATCCGGCGGCCGCGATGTCGTTCGAACACCCGATGTTGATCGGCGGCCGACAGCCGGGCGTACAGCGGAAGCACCTCAGTGTCACGAAGGGCCCGTGACTCGAGCGCGTCGGCGGCGTCGCGGATCTCTCGCTCGCCGGAGCAGAACACCAGGATGTCGCCGGAGCCTTCGGCCGACAGCTCGCCGAGGGCCTCGACGATGCCCTGAACCTGGTCGCGCTCCTTGTCGGGCCGGTCCGGATCGACCAGCGGCCGGTAGCGCAGCTCGACCGGGTAGGTCCGGCCGGACACCTCGATGATCGGAGCATCGTCGAAGTGGGCCGCGAACCGCTCCGGGTCGATCGTGGCCGATGTGATGATCAGCTTCAGGTCGGGTCGGCGGGGGAGCAGCCGCTTGAGGTAGCCGAGGATGAAGTCGATGTTGAGTCCGCGCTCGTGCGCCTCGTCGACGATCAGCACCTCGTACGCGCGGAGCATCCGGTCGCGCTGGATCTCGTTGAGCAGGATGCCGTCGGTCATCACCTTGATCCGGGTGGCGTCGCCGACCCGCTCGGTGAACCGGACCTGGAACCCCACCGTCTCGCCGATCGACTCGCCGAGCTCTTCCGCGATCCGCTCGGCGACGGTTCGGGCGGCCAGCCGACGCGGTTGGGTGTGGCCGATCCGGCCGCGCTCGCCGTACCCGAGGTCGAGGCAGATCTTGGGCAGCTGCGTGGTCTTCCCGGAGCCGGTCTCACCGGTCAGCACGATGACCTGGTGGTCGCGGATCGCCTCGCCGATCTCGTCCCGCCGCGCGCTGATCGGCAGCTCGGCCGGGAACCGGATCCGACGGCGGCCGGTCCGCTGGGCGTGACGCTTCTGCGGCTCAGAGCGGGAGGTCACGGCGGATACGTCACGCTCAGTGCTTCGGCTCCGCGACGCCGCGATCGGGCTCGGCGAGCTCGTCCTTGGCGCCACGGGCGGGTACGACAACGACCGGGCAGCTGGCGTACCGGATGCACTGCTCGGTCACCGAGCCGAGTCCGAGACCGGCGAAGCCTCCGCGGCCCCGGCGCGAGACGACCAGCAGATCCGCGCCGGTGGATGCCTCCACGAGCCGACGGGCGGGGGCGCCGTGGACGACATGCACCATGACGTCCTCGCCCGGCGTCAGGCCGGCGGCCTCGACATCCCGGGTGAGTGCCTTGCGGACGGCTTCCTCGTAATCACACAGCGGCGGCACATAGCCGGGCTCCCAGGTGTCCGGCCGTGGCGCGCTCGACATCGCCCAGGTCCGCACCACGTGCAGCGGCTTGTTGAACCGGTGAGCCAGCTCGATCCCGGCGCGCAGCGCAGCCGCGGCGTGACCCGAGCCGTCATGGCCCACGAGGATGCCCCCGTCAATCTCCAGCTGCTCTGCCACCGTCTCCACGACTCCATCGTAGAGGGCGAGGCACCGCCTAGCCTGTGGTCGTGATCCGACGTCGAGTTGTCGTGTGGGGCCGGGTGCAGGGCGTCTTCTTCCGGGACTCCTGTCGCCGGGAGGCGACCCGGCACGGCGTCAGCGGCTGGGTGTGCAACCGGATCGACGGCGCCGTCGAGGCCGCCTTCGAGGGTGCACCCGAAGCGGTCGACGCGATGTGCGCCTGGTGCAGGTCGGGGCCGCCCCACGCGTCGGTGTCTCGCGTCGAGGTGACCGAGGAGGCGACGCGAAGCGAGTCCGGCTTCCGCATCGTGCCGTACCCGCCGGGCTGACCGGCATAGAGGGCTTCATACGGATCGTGCGATCCCGTGACACACGGGTGAGCGAGAGCGTGACGGCCATAGCTTCCACACCTCGTTCCACCAGGAGTCGCCATGTCCTCGCTCACCGAGCAGCCATACGCCAGACGCTGGCAGGCATTGGGCGTCCTCGCCCTCAGCCTGTTGGTGATCTGTATCGATAACACCATCCTCAACGTCGCCCTGCCGTCGATCAGCACCGAGCTCGGTGTCGACTCCAGTGAGTCGCAGTGGATCGTCGACAGCTATCTGCTGGTCTTCGCCTGTCTGCTGCTGGTCGGCGGCAACCTGGGCGATCGCTTCGGCCGTCGCAAGTTCCTGTTCCTCGGGCTGACCACCTTCGGCATCGGCTCGTTGCTCGCCGCCATGTCGGGGAGCGCCCACGAGCTGATCGCGTCGCGATGCCTGATGGGTGTCGGCGCGGCCGCGATCATGCCGGCCACGCTGTCGATCCTGACCAACATCTTCCCGCCGAACGAGCGGCCGAAGGCGATCGCCGCCTGGGCCGCGACGTCGGGCTTGGGAGTCGCACTCGGCCCGATCACCGGCGGCCTGCTGCTCGAGCAGTACAGCTGGAACAGCGTGTTCGTGGTCAACCTGCCGATCGTCGTCGTCGCGCTGATCGCCGGCGCGATCCTGATCCCCGAGTCGCGCGACCCGGAGTCGCCACGCATCGACATCCTCGGCGCGATCCTGTCGACCGCCGGCCTGACCGCCGTGGTGTGGGGCTTGATCGAGGCCTCGGACCAGGGCTGGACCGACAGCATGATCCTCGGCGCGTTCGGCGTCGGCGCGCTCATCCTGACCGGGTTCTTCGCCTGGGAGCGACGGACCGCACAGCCGATGCTCGACGTCAGCATCTTCCGCAACCTGCGGTTCAGTGCGGCCAGCGTGTCGATCACGCTCGTGTTCTTCGCCCTGATGGGCACGGTCTTCCTTCTCACCACATATCTGCAGACCGTGCTGGGCTACAGCGCCCTTGGCGCCGGCGTCCGGATGCTGCCGGTGGCCCTCGGCCTGATCGTCGGCTCTCGCGCCTCGGTCAAGCTGGTCGCCCGTGCCGGTGACAAGGCGATCGTGGTCGCCGGACTCGTCGTGGTGGCTGCGGCCCTGTGGCTGTTCTCGACGATCAACGTGGACTCCGGTTACACGGTGGCCGGCACCGCGCTGGCGATCATGGGCTTCGGTATGGGGCTGGCCATGGCTCCCGCGACCGAGGCGATCATGGGCGCGCTGCCGAAGGCGAAGGCCGGCGTCGGCTCGGCGATGAACGACGTGCTCCGCGAGGTCGGCGGCACGCTCGGAGTCGCAGTGCTCGGCAGCCTGCTGGTCAGCCGCTACGGCCCGGACATGAACGACGCCGCTGCTCAGCTCCCGGCTGGAGCCTCGAACGCCGCCACCGACAGCGTCGATGGAGCGCACGTCGTCGCGACCCAGCTCGGTGGCGACGCCGCGACCTCGCTGGTCTCGGCGGCCGACCAGGCGTTCGTGAACGCGATGTCGACGACCACAGCACTGGCCGCCGTCGTCGCACTGGCCGGCGCCACGGTCGCGCTGCTCTTCCTGCCGTCGCGTGGCCGCCCAGCCACCGAGTCGGTGGAGGAGATCGCGGAGATCGACGCGGTCACCGAGGATCACCGGGAGCCCGCGCTGGTGTGATCGAGGTCGACAGACAAACGGATTTGCGCAGTCCCGACCAGGGGCTGCGCAAAACCGTCTGTGTACGCGTCGATCGAGTGAGGGCGAACGGCCCTAGCAGCACGGCTGCGAGCCCACCTAGCGTTTTGCTGCCCTCGAGGAGAGGTGAGATGGCGGTACGGACGGTTCGCCATGCGACAGGCACGGCGAACCGCCACGCCTCGGTTCCCCCGCCACCCGTCATGGGGCTGGTCGAACGTCCACGTTTGTTCGATTTGCTCGACCGCGAGGCCAGCCGACCGGTCACCTTGATCGCCGCACCGGCAGGGAGTGGCAAGTCCACCCTGCTTGCATCGTGGCTTCGCTACACCGACAGCGAGGTTTGCGTGGCGTGGGTCGGGGTGCCGCCCGACGAGACCGACGCGACCCGTTTCTGGGCGACCGTGATGGACGGCCTGCGGGGCTCGGGAGCGATCCCCGGCGACGATCCACTCGCCACCCTGACGCCGGCGCCGATCGGAGGGGACGACGAGTTCGCCCAGCGCCTGGTCGACGGCCTCGGCCGGCTCGACCAGCCGGTCTGCCTGGTCATCGACGACCTGCATCAGCTTCGCTCCGAGGAGGCGCTTCGCGGCGTACAGAGCCTGCTGGACGCTCTGCCACCGCTGCTTCGCATCATCCTGGTCAGCCGCCACGATCCGAAGCTCGCACTGCACCGTCTCCGGCTGGCCGGTGAACTGCTGGAGGTCCGGGCCGCTGACCTGGAGTTCACCAGCGCCGAGGCGACCGAGCTGATCGCAGCAGCAGGGGTTGAGCTGGACGCGCACGCGGTCCGGCAGCTCCGGGAGCGCACCGAGGGCTGGGCCGCCGGGCTGCGTCTCGCGGCCATGTCGCTGAGTCGGCATGCCGAGCCGGAGCGCTTCGTCGACGAGTTCGCAGGAAGTGAGCGCACCGTGGCGGACTACCTGTTCGCCGAGGTGCTCGAGAGCCAGCCGCCGGAGGTACGGGATCTGCTGCTCCGCACCTCGATCCTGGAGCGGGTCAACGGTCCGCTGGCCGATCTGCTGACCGGGCGCAAGGACGGCGCGCGGCTGCTGTCGGACCTGGAGACGGCCAACGCCCTGGTCGTCGCCACCGATGTCGCTCGATCGTGGTTCCGCTACCACCACCTGCTGTCGGACCTGCTCCGCCTCGAGCTGCACCGCGAGGCCGCCGACCAGGTGCCCGATCTGCATCGGCGCGCAGCGCAATGGCTCGCCGACCACGACCAACCGGTCGACGCGGTCCGGCACGCCAAGCTCGGCGACGACTGGGCGCTCGCGGCCGACCTGCTCAGCCGGCACTGGATCCGCCTGATGCTCGACGGCGAGGAGGCGACGCTCGCCGCGCTGCTCGATGGCTTTCCCGCTGAACTTGTTGAGGCGGATGCCGAACTGACGACGATGACCGCCGTCGACCGGCTCTTCCAGTCGCGATGGGTCGAGGCGGACACGTTGCTGGCAGCGGCTCGGCGTTCGATCGACACCATGCCGTCGGCCCGCCGGCAACGAGCCCGGACGGCGCTGGCGACCGTGCAGCTGTTCCGGGCCCGTCAGCTCGGCGACATCGAGACCGTGGTCGACGACGCGAGCCTCCTCCTCGAGGGCGACGTCGACGACGGCGCGGGAGTCGACGCGGAACTGCAGGCGCTGGCGCACATGAACCTCGGCATCGTCAGTACGTGGACCTTCCGCGTGGCGGAGGCCGAGTCGCATCTGGAGCAGGGGCTCGCCCTCGGACGCTCGATCGGCCGGCCGTACGTCGAGGTCGGTTGCCTGATCGCGCTCGGCGTCCTCGCGAACTTGACGATGCGCCCCGACCTCTGCGAGGAGCGGCTGCGCGAGGCGATCGGCATTGCCGACCGGGTCGGCTGGTCGACGCACTCGATGATGGGTCCCGCGTACATGAATCTGGGCTCGGTCCTGATCGATCGCGGAGCGCTCTCCGACGGCGAACGCTGGCTCGACCAAGCCGACGTCATCATGGCGAAGTCGCTCGAACCGGCCGCGGGGGTGGGCCTGAGCCACATCCACGGCCAGCTCCACCTGTGCCGCAGTCAGTTCGCCGACGCACTGTCGTCATTCCGCGACGCCGAACGGATTGCCAGCCAGCTGAGGGCGCCGCACTTCCTCGCCGAGGTCGAACGCCCGTGGCAGTTGCGGGCCCGGCTGCGTCTGGGTGAGGTCGAGGCGGTCCGGGACGCGCTGACGTCGGCTCGCGAGACGGCCGCCTGGTGCAACGTCGCCGCCATGCTCTGCCTGGAGGAGCAGGATGCCCAGGGCGCCGCCGATGCGGTCGCGCCCGTGCTCGCCGGCGAAGTGTTCGCCCTGCACGTCAACCTGGTCATCGAGTCGCTGCTGCTGGACGGCATCGCACGACGGGCGCTCGGCGACAACGATGCCGCCGAGGCGAGCGTGGAGCGGGCGCTGGAGTTGGCGGAGCCGCATGGGCGGGTGTGGATCTTCCTCGCCGTGCCGGGCGTGCGCGAGCTGCTGGAGGCCCAACCGGTGCACCGGACCGCGCACGCGGCGCACCTGACGACCCTGCTCGATCAGCTCGCGGGCAGCGAGCCGGCCGCTCATCGCGAGGCGGTCGCCCAGCCGCACGAGGCGCTCAGCGAACGTGAGCTTGCGGTGCTGCGCTTCCTGTCGACCAATCTGACCGCCGGCGAGATCGGCAAGGAGCTGTACCTGTCGGTCCACACGGTCAAGACGCATATGCGCAAGCTCTACGCGAAGCTGGACGTCCATACCAGGGCCGAAGCGGTACAACGCGGACGATCCCTCGGGCTGCTGGCCCCCGCCAGGCGCTCTTCCTGATGCAGTAGCACCCCTTCATACGGATCGTGCGATCCCGGGTCACTCGATCTCGGCCGAGTCTGAGCGGCATGAAATCCAGTCGCTACGAGATCACCGTCCGGGGCCGTCTCACCGACACGATGCTGACGGCCTTCGACGGGCTGCACGCCTCCCCGGCAGCGGCGGACACCGTCCTCCGCGGGGAGATCGTCGACCAAGCCGCGCTGTTCGGCGTACTCGAACGCATCGAGTCGCTGGGCCTGGAACTGCTCGACGTCCGGCGTAGCCCGGCCCGTTGACCCGACACCCCTCCGTACTCGAAAGGCCATCGCCATGTCCTCGCTCCTCCGAAACGTCGCGGTCTTCTCCGCACGCCATCGAGCCCTCGTCATCGGACTGTGGCTCGCCCTGCTCGTCGGTCTGGGCTTTGCCAGCCACACCGTCGGCACGACCTACAACAGCGCCAGCACCGTGTCCGGCTCTGACAGCGCCGAAGCGAGCGACATCATGGCTCGCTCGTTCTCGGCCGAGCTGACCGACGCCAGCCCGATTGTCTTCCACACCGACCAGGGCACCCTGACCGACAGCGCCCACCGCAGTGTCGTCGAGCAGTCGCTGCAAGCCCTGACCGAGGCGCCGGGCGTCGCGTCGGTGAGCAACCCGCTCGAAGCCAACAGCGCCACCATGTCGGCCGACGGACAGACCGCGTACGCCAGCGTCGTACCGTCCAAGCCGCTCGGCGACATGTCAGAACAGGATGCGGACAAGATCCTCGATGCCGCGGCCGCGCCGGCCGAAGGCACCGGCGTCTCGGTCGAGGCCGGGGGACAGCTCGGCACCAAGCTCTCGAAGCCAGACACGGAGATGAGCGAGCTGATCGGCATCCTCACCGCCATGCTGATCCTGGTCCTCGTCTTCGGAACCCTGACGGCGATGGTCCTGCCGATCGCGGTGGCGATCGTCGGTGTGATCTGCGGGCTGAGCATCATCTCGCTGCTGGGTCACGTCGTCGCCGTGCCGGACGTCGCTCCGACCCTGGCCACGATGATCGGCCTCGGCGTCGGTATCGACTACTCCCTGTTCATCGTCACCCGAGCCCGCTCCGCCCGGTACGACGGGAAGCGCATCCCCGACGCGATCGGCCATGCCGCGGCAACATCAGGCAGCGCAGTCGCGTTCGCCGGCGGCACCGTCGTCATCGCCCTGCTGGCGCTCGCGGTCTCCGGTGTCTCGCTGATCACCGTGCTCGGCCAGATGGCGGCGATCGTCGTGGTCGTGGCCGTGCTCGCCTCGATGACGCTGCTGCCCGCCCTGCTCGGACTGTGCGGCGATGGTATCGAGCGGTTCCGGATCGGACGTGACCGGCGACCGACGCTCGGGCACAGCGAGTTCTGGCAGCGCTGGGGTCAGCGGCTGGCCCGTCGTCCCGGGCTGTTCGCGACCGCCTCGGTCGTCGTGCTCGTGGCACTGGCCACGCCCGTACTCAATCTCGGGCTCGGCCTGACCGACCAGGCCAGCGCACCCGAGTCGACCACGTCCCGCAAGGCCTACGACCAGCTCACGCACGCCTTCGGCGCCGGCGCCAACGGACCGCTGATCGTCGCGGCCGACCTGGGTTCCAAGCCAGCCACCGGTCCGGACGACCCGCGTCTCGCGCGGCTGTACGAAGGACTGGCCGGCAGTGATGGCGTCCAGGCCGTGGGCGAGCCGCAGATCGCGCAGGACGGCACCGCCGCGCTGATCAACGTGATCCCGGCCGGAGCGCCGACCTCGGACGTCACCAGCAACCTGGTCGACCAGACTCGCACGACGACCATCCCGGAGTCGGGTGTCGACGCCTACGTTGGTGGCTCCACCGCCCAGCAGCTCGACCTGGCCGACCTGATTGCCAACCGGCTGCCGCTGATCATCGCCGTCGTGGTGGGTCTGAGCATCCTGCTGCTGCTGCTTGCCTTCCGGTCCGTGATCGCACCCCTGCAGGCGGCGTTCGTCAACCTGCTGTCGGTCGGCGCGGCGTACGGCATCGTGACGGCGGTCTTCCAGGACGGCCACGGCGCCACCGGCATCGGACTGGACGGCGCCATCCCGATCGTGTCCTACGTGCCGATGATGATGTTCGCGATCCTGTTCGGGCTGTCGATGGACTACCAGGTGTTCCTGCTCAGCCGCGTACGGGAGGAGCTCGACGCCGGCAAGTCGGCGCGGCAGGCGATCATCGACGGGCTCGCCGGCACCGGCAAGGTGATCGCGTCGGCCGGAGCGATCATGGTCGCGGTCTTCGCCAGCTTCATCCTCAACGGCGACCCGACCGTCAAGGAGTTCGGCGTCGGCCTCGCCGCTGCGATCCTGATCGCCGCCAGCATGGTGTGCATCCTGCTGCCCGCCGTGATGCTGCTGATGGGCCGGTGGACCTGGTGGCTGCCGCGCTGGCTGGACCGGATCATGCCCTCGCTCAACATCGAGGGCGGCGAGCCTGAGGAGTCAGCGGCTGACTCCGAGCCGGAGCCGCAGCCGGTCTGACGCTGGAGCGTCAGGTCGCACTCGACGGGGAGGACACCCACCTGGTGTCCTCCCCGTCAGCGTGTCTGGATGAGCTGGCGACGGAGTGAGTCGAGGTCGCCGAGGACCCACAGGTCGGTGATCAGGCCGTCGGCGAACGTGAAGAAAGCGGCGCCGGCCCACGACACTTGCCGACCGGTCGCGGGAACGCCGAGCAGCCGGCCGCGATGGACACCGGAGAACGTCATGCGAGCCGCGACCCGGTCGGCCTCGGCCAGGAGCGAGACGATCTCGCAGCGGTAGTCGCCGAGCGCAGTGGTGACCTCGCGTACGTAGCCGGCGAACTCCTCTGGCCCGGTCAGCACCGGCCCGAGCGATCCGCGAAACGTGACGCCGGGCGCGAGTACGTCGGGGATGGCCGCCAGGTCGACCCGATTCCAGATGTCGTCGTAGAAGCGGCGGACCTGACGCTTTTGGTGCTCGCGACCGTGCACGGCGATCAGCCGACGTCGCGCCGGACCACGACGCGGTTCTGGCTCGGCCGGCGGATCTCGCGAAAGCTGGCGCCGAGGAACTGCGACAGGGTGCCGTGGTAGAGGTCGGCGCTGGACACTCGATCCCGGCTCGCCACGTCGACCGGATAGCCCTCCACTGCGACTGCGCCGTGCGCCGCGGCATGCGTCACCGCGCCCTCCAGCAGATCGTGGGCGACGCCTCGACGCCGGTGTGGCGGCGGAACGACGAAACAGGTGATCGCCCACAGGGCGGCCGGATCCGGCTCGTCCCGAGGAGCGACCGAGTTGGGAGAGTGGAGCAGCCGGTCGAAGTCCTGCTTCGGCGCCACCTGGCACCAGCCGACCGGATCGTCACCGGCATAGCCGAGTACGCCTGGCGCGACGTCGGCCTGCTCGATCTCGGCGCACAGCCGCTCGCGATTGGATTGTGTCGTGGCCTCGGACCAGTCGCGTCCGCGCAGGTGGAAGAACTGGCACCAGCACCGGGACGGGTCGCCGCGAGTGCCAATCACCTGGACCACGTCGTCCCATCGATCAGGACTGGCGGGTCGTACGGTCAGGCCGGTCATGGCGACATCCTGGCCCATCGACATGACACTGGCCCCGCTCCCGTGGAGCGAGGCCAGTGGTCGGTGTGGCTTCTTGGTAGCGGCGTCGACGGCGGCCGCCTCCCTCCCGCGTGCGTGCCGCACATCCGACATGTCGCCCGCGACTCCACGCGTGCGGGAGGGAGGCGGAAACGAAAGGGCCCAAAGCAGTCAGGTGTCGTCCGGCTTGTCGAGGCACCGATCGCGCCAGTGGAGCTCACCCATCCACGGACGGATCTTGCGGGATCCGGGTAGCCATGGCTACCGCAATCCCTCAAGATCCGTCGGAGGATTCGCGACCACGCGCTAGAGCAGTCGCAGTTGCTCGGGCTGTGGCTCGGCGGCCGACTCCGGCGCGACCGGCGGATCCGGCTGGCGCGTGCTGGCCGCCGGGCGGGTGCCGATGCCGTAGCGGAGCGCCGCCTCGCGTACCTGCGCCGCGATGTCGTGCTGGTAGGACCGCGGGGCGTACGCACCGCGACCGTAGAGCCGGGTATACGGCGCGACCAGGTCCGGACGCTCCCGCGACAGCCACTCGAGGAACCACTCCCGCGCACCGGATCGCAGATGGAGCACTAGCGGGGTGACGCTCCGCGCACCGGCATCGGCGATCTCGCGTACGGTCCGGTCCAGCTGCTCCGGCGAGTCGGTGAGATAGGGGAGGATCGGCGCCATCAGCACGCCGCAGCCGATGCCGGCGTCGGTCAGCTTGCGACAGACGCCCAGCCGGGCCCGAGGGCTTGGCGTGCCTGACTCGACCTGGCGCCACAGCCGCGAGTCGATCGACCCCACCGACACGTTGACGCTGACGTCGGTCACCTCGGCCGCCGAGCGGAGCAGGTCGAGGTCGCGCAGGATCAGCGTGCCCTTGGTCAGGATCGAGAACGGATTTCGCGCGTCACGCAGCGCTGCGATGATGCCGGGCATGAGCTGATAGCGACCCTCGGCCCGCTGGTAGGGGTCGGTGTTGGTCCCCATCGCGATGTGCTCGCTGGCCCAGGTCGGGCGGGCCAGCTCCCGCCGGAGCAGCTCCGGCGCGTTGACCTTGACGATGATCCGCGAGTCGAAGTCGCGACCGGCGTCGAGGTCGAGGTAGGTGTGCGTCTTACGCGCGAAGCAGTTGTGGCTCACCACGCCGTTGGCGATGAAGTCTCCAGTGCCGGTGGTGATGTCGTAGAGCACCTGGGTGCCTTCGAGCGGCTCGACCGACAAGATCTCGAGCTGGGCCGACGACGCGATCGCCATGCCCGGGATCGGTTGGTCGATCTGGCGGCCGGGCCCGATGATCCGGTCGCCGACGGCGAGTCCGGACCGGCCGATCGGGATCACGCCGCGACCGCGGACATAGCGCCAGCCGTCGTCGGTCAGGAACTGATGGTCCCCGCTCGCGACCAGCTCGGTGCCGTCTTCGAGCCGGATCCGGTACGCCGGCTTGGTGACCGACCAGTGGGCGAAGACCGTCGTCGGGACGTAGCGCCGCCGGTGCGCGTCTCGACGGGTGCCGAAGATCTGGTCGCCGACCTGGAGATCGGCCAACTGCCGGGTCCGACCGTCGACCATCAGGATCTGCGTGTCGCCGTCGAGGCAGTAGGTGCAGGCGTGGGTGCAGCCGCGATAGGGGTTGATCGTCCAGTGGAAGGGCATCCGCGACGCGGCCGGCACCCGGTTGACGATCGAGCGGGCTCGCACCTCGTAGAACTCCATCCCGGCGAACTCGGGGGTGTCGAAGGTGCGGAGTGCGACATCGGTGCCGAACAAACCTGCCTGTTCGGCGCCCTGATGTCGCAGACCGTCCCATCGCATGGGGGTAGTCTATCGAACATATGTTCGAGGATGGTAGCGATGATGCGGCGAAAGTCTGAGCGGGTCGGCACGATCCAGCGCCAGGGCGCGACGATCCTGCATGCCGACCTCGACGCGTTCTACGCCTCCGTCGAGCAGCGCGACGACCCACGGCTACGCGGGCGGCCGATCATCGTGGGCGGGGGAGTCGTCCTGGCGGCGAGCTACGAGGCCAAGGCCTTCGGGATCAAGACTGCGATGGGCGGCCGCGAGGCCAAGCGGCTGTGCCCGCAGGCGATCGTCGTACGACCTCGGATGTCGGCCTACTCCGAGGCCAGCAAGGCGACGTTCGCGGTCTTCGAGGACACCACGCCGCTGGTCGAGGGGTTGTCGATCGACGAAGCGTTCCTCGACGTGGGCGGTCTGCGTCGGTTGTCCGGGTCGCCGGAGCAGATCGCGGCCCGGCTGCGACAGCACGTGCTCGAGCGGGTCGGGCTGCCGCTGACCGTCGGGGTGGCGCGGACCAAGTTCCTCGCCAAGGTGGCCAGCGGCGTCGCGAAGCCGGACGGCCTGCTGGTGGTGCCGCCGCCCGACGAGCTCGATTTCCTGCACGCGCTGCCGGTCGAGCGGCTGTGGGGGGTGGGCGTGAAGACGTCGAACAAGCTCCGGCAGCGCGGCATCACGATGGTCCGCGACGTCGCGCTGCTCGGCGAGCCGGCCCTGGTCGCGATGCTCGGCACCGCCTCGGCCCGGCACCTCTACGCGCTGGCGCACAACCGCGACCCGCGCCCGGTCGAGGTCGGGCGCCGCCGCCGCTCGATGGGCGCCCAGCGCGCGCTGGGCTGGCGGACCAAGACGTTCGACGAGATCGACGGTTATCTGATGGGGCTGGTGGACAAGCTGACCCGCCGGCTGCGAGGCGCGCACCGGGTCTGCCGGACCGTGATCCTGCGGATGCGGTTCGAGGACTTCGAGCGCGTCACCCGCTCCCACACGCTGCCGGACGCCACCTGCGACACCGGGCCGATACTCGACACGGCCCGCCGGCTGCTGCGAGCGTCCGCACCGATGATCCGCGACCGCGGCCTGACCTTGGTCGGCGTGACCCTGACCAACCTCGACGACGACAAGGCCATCCAGCTCACCCTGCCGCTCGACCGACGGCAGCCGGCGGCGCTCGACGGCGCCCTCGACCGGGTGCGCGACCGCTTCGGCTCGTCCGCGATCACCCGTGGCGTCTTGGTCGGCCGCGGTGAGGGTCTGTCCGTGCCCTTGCTGCCGGACTGAGGCGTACGCTCGACGCGATGGAGCTCACCAAGTACATCCATTCCTGCGTACGGATCATCGACGGCGACCGAGGCCTCGTGATCGATCCGGGGGGATTCTCCGAGGTGCCGGTCGCACTCGACGGCATCCACGCCGTACTCGTCACGCATGAGCATCCGGATCACATCGACGTCGACGCCGTGATGGACGCAGCCGACTCCGATCCGGACCTGCGGGTCTGGGCGCCGGCACCGGTCGCCGGGATGCTCGCCGGCCTCGGCGACCGGGTGACGTCAGTCGTCCCGGGCGAGACCTTCTCGGCCGGCGGACTCGACGTCCAGGTCTTCGGCGGGCAGCACGCCCAGATCCATCGGTCGATACCTGTCGTCGCCAACCTCTGCTACCTCGTCGAGGATGCGGTCTATCACCCGGGCGACTCCTTCGAGGTCCCGACCGCGTCGGTGTCGACCCTGATGCTGCCGATCCATGCGCCGTGGTCGAAAACCGCCGAGGTGCTGGACTTCCTGATCGCCGTGCGGCCGCGGCAGGCGTTCGCGATCCACGATGCGCTGCTGAGCGAGATGGGGCTCGGCCTAGTGAACGCGCCCCTCGATCGAATCGCGACCCTCTATGGCCCGAGCTATCGCCGAATCGTGTCCGGAGAGACGGTCGACGTCTGACAGTCGGCGAGCGGCCGCGGTCAGCTCGAGCTGGACTCCCGCCAGAGGTCGACGCCGCTCTCGACGGCGAACTGGTCGATCTGAGTGAGCTCGTCGTCGGAGATGTCGAGCCGATCGAGCGCGTCGATGTTCTCGTCGAGCTGCGCGACGCTGCTGGCGCCGATCACCAGCGACGTCATCCGCGGATCGCGCAGCGCCCAGGCGAGGGCGAGCTGCACCATCGACTGGCCACGGGCATCGGCGATCGCCTGCAGGCCGCGAAGCCGGTCGGCCATCTCGTCGTCGATCCGGCTGGTGTCGATCGTGTTACTCGGCCGCGACGCGCGCGACCCCTCGGGAATGCCTTTCATGTACTTGCCGGTCAGCAGGCCCTGGGCGAGCACGGTGAACCCGATGCAGCCGGCCCCGACGTCTTCGAGCACGTCCAGCAACTCCGGCTCGATCCAGCGGTTGAGCATCGAGTACGACGGCTGGTGGATGAGCAGGGGAGTGCCGAGGTCGGCCAGGATGGCCGCTGCCTCGCGGGTCCGCTCGGGACCGTACGACGAGATCCCGGCGTACAGCGCCTTGCCCTGTCGCACCGCCGAGTCGAGGGCGCCCATCGTCTCCTCGAGCGGAGTGTGCGGGTCGAACCGGTGGCTGTAGAAGATGTCGACGTAGTCGAGCCCGAGCCGCTGCAGCGAGTCGTCGAGGCTGGACAGCAGGTACTTGCGGGAGCCGAGATCGCCGTAAGGGCCCGGCCACATGTCCCAGCCCGCCTTGGTGGAGATGACCAGCTCGTTGCGGTAGGGCGCCAGGTCCTCGCGCAGGATCCGGCCGAAGTTGGCCTCGGCCGATCCATACGGCGGGCCGTAGTTGTTGGCTAGGTCGAAGTGCGTGATGCCGCGGTCGAACGCGCGCTGCACGGTGGCCCGCTGGGTCTCCATCCGCCGGTCGTCTCCGAAGTTGTGCCAGAGCCCGAGTGACAGCAGCGGAAGCTGGAGCCCACTGCGCCCGCAACGGCGATAGGTCATCGACTTGTAGCGGTCGTCGGCGGCGAGATAGCTCATGGCGCCCAGTCTCGCCGGGTGCCGCCGATGCGTCGACATCGGGCCACCATGCGGTCTGCCAGAGTGAGGCACATGACCGACATGCGCTGGTCCGGCTGGGGCGTCGACGCCGATCGCATGACGCTGTCCGACGAGGTGCTCGGCCTGCTCCGGCAGGGGTTGGGCGTCACGCCGGGAGCGATCCGGTCGGTGCCAGTGGACGAGGTCGAGCTGCCGGACTCCGCCCTGCCGGCAGCCGCGGTCGAAGCCGTGGCCGCCGTCGTCGGAGCCGAGCAGGTCCGCACCGATCGGGACGGACGACTGCTCCACGTCGGTGGCAAGAGCACCGTCGACCTGTGGCGGCGTCGAGCCGGCGACGCCAGCGATGCGCCGGACGCGGTGATCCTGCCCGGCGACCACGACGAGGTGCTCGGCGTGCTGCGCGTCGCGTCCGAGCACGGTGTCGCGGTCGTGCCGTTCGGCGGTGGCACCAGCGTTGTCGGCGGCGTCGAGCCGGAGCGCGGCGGTCTCAGCGCCGTCGTGGCGCTCGACCTACGCCGTCTGGACCGGCTGGTCGAGGTCGACGAGGTCTCGATGACTGCGCGCCTCGAGCCCGGCGTGCGCGGCCCGGAGGCAGAACGCCTGCTGGCCGAGCACGGCCTCACGCTCGGCCACTTCCCGCAGAGCTTCGAGTACGCCAGCATCGGCGGCTTCGCCGCGACGCGGTCGGCCGGGCAGGCGTCGTCCGGGTACGGCCGGTTCGACGATCTCGTCGTGGCCCTACGGGTCGCGACTCCGGTCGGCACGCTCGATCTCGGTCGGGCGCCCGCATCAGCTGCTGGGCCCGATCTGCGCCAGCTGTTCCTCGGTTCGGAGGGCGCCCTCGGCGTCATCACCGAGGTGACCGTACGGGTGCGTCCCGCGCCGACGGAGGTGCACGACGAGGCGTGGGCGTTCACCGACTTCGCCGCCGGCGCCGACGCCGTACGCCGCCTCGCGCAGTCGGGATCGCTCGCCACCGTGACCCGGCTGTCGGACGAGGCCGAGACGGCGGTCAACCTGGCGATGGGAGCCGACGCCGGCACACCGAGCGCGGCGAGCGGCGGCTGCCTGCTGATCATCGGTCACGAGGGCACTCCGTCCCAGGTCGAGGCGGCCCGGACGGAGACGGCGGAGGTGCTGACCGCGCTCGGCGGCCGGTCGCTCGGCACCGACGCCGATCACGGCTGGCGCACCGGCCGCTATCAGAGCCCGTACCTCCGCGACGCGCTGCTCGACGCGGGTGTCCAGGTCGAGACGCTGGAGACCGCCACATCATGGTCCCGGCTCGACGCGCTCTACGCCGCGGTCCGCGACGCGATCACCGCCAGCCTGACCGCGGCCGGGACGCCGCCGCTGGTGCTGTGTCACCTCTCCCACGCCTATCCGACCGGCGCATCGCTCTACTTCACCGTCGCGGCCAAGGCGGCCGACGACCCGATCGCGCAATGGACAGCCGCCAAGCGCGCCGCCGGTGACGTGATCGCCGCGCAGCGGGGGACGATCACACATCACCACGCCGTCGGCCTGGACCATCGGGTCTGGATGGAGGCCGAGATCGGCTCCCTCGGCCTCGCCGTGCTGCGCTCGGTCAAGGCGACGGTCGATCCGGCCGGCATCCTCAACCCCGACAAGCTGATCCCGCCGCCAGGCTGACCCCTGCCATGCGAGACTTGCATCCGTGGTTGCCACAGCGACCACGGATGCAAGTCCTAGGTGCGTCAGGCCGATGCCGGGAAGGGTCCGGTGGCCGCGAGCAGCTCGGTCCCGATCTGGGCGTACGCGGTCAGGGCCGCGAGATGGGCGTACGGCCCACACGACACGCGCGCGACGCCGAGGGAGTGGAGCTCGGCCAGCGGCAGCGACCCCGGGCTGATCATGATGCTCACCCTGCGGGTGCCGATCGCCTCGACCAGGCGGCCGATGGTCTCGGCGTCACTCGGACCGGGCACGAAGACGCAGTCGGCTCCGACGTCGAGGAACGCCCGGCCACGGGCCACCGCGTCGGCGAACACCTCCTCGGGATCGCGGTCGCCGGCGAGCAGGTAGGCATCGGTACGCGCATTGAGCACGAACGGCACGCCCTCGGCCTCGCCGGCGCGTACTGCAGCCGCCATTGCCGAAGCCGACTCGTCGAGCGGACGCATCTCGTCCTCGATGTTGCCGCCCACGGCGCCGGCGCCGATCGCGCGGCGGACGGTGGCCTCGACGTCGCCGTAGCCGGCCTCCAGGTCGGCGGTGACGGGCAGGTCGACGGCGGCGGCGATCCGCTGGACGGCGGCGATCATGAGGTCGGGCGGGATCTGTTCGCCGTCCGGATAGCCGTGGACGGCCGCGACGGCATGACTCGCGGTGGCGACGGCCTTGCAGCCGGGCAGCTCGGCGACGACCTGGGCACTGGCTACGTCCCAGGCGTTGACGAGCACGAGCAGCTCGGCGTCGTGGTGGAGGCGGCGGAGGGTGTCGGCGTGGTCGGTGAGGGTCACCCGCGCAGCCTAGAACCGGGTGCCGACAGCGGCGAGGGCCAATCCGGCAGCGCGCCGATGAGCCAACGCCGCGTTCGAACGCCCGCCGACGACCGTGCGAAGTACAGTCCGCGATGTGGATCTGCACGTGAGTCTGGAGGGCCGGGGCGACCTGACCGCACGGATCTACCGGCAGCTCCTCGACGCGATCCTCGACGGCCGGCTCCGTGCCGGGGAGCGACTCCCACCGAGCCGAGAGCTGGCCCAGCGACTCGACGTGGCACGCAACACCGTGGCCGTCGCCTACGAGCGGCTGGTCGCGGAGGGCTTCCTGACCGCCCGAGTCGGCGACGGCACCTACGTCAGCGACGAGGCCGGACCCACGACGCGCAGCCGACGGGCGCCGACCGGAGCCGACGTCCGGCCGCGTCCGATCTGGAGCACGCTCCGGGGCGACCGGGCCAAGCGCGACCTGGCGTACAACTTCAACGTCGGCGTCCCCGACGTGCAGCTGTTCCCACTGGAGACCTGGCGGCGGCTGGTCGCCCGCAACCTGCGGCTCGCGACGATCGGGTCCGGCCAGTACGGCGATCCGGCCGGCGATCGGGGCCTGCGAGCGGCGATCGCCCGGTATGCCGGGGTCGCCCGCTCGGTCCGGTCCGGCGCCGACGACGTACTCCTGACGCAGGGAGCGCAGCAGGCGATCGACCTGGTCGGCCGCGTCCTCATCGAGCCGGGCGACCTAGTCGCAGTGGAGGAGCCCGGCTACCCACCGGCGCGACAGGCGTTCCTGACCCTCGGCGCTCGGGTCGTCGGCGTTCCGGTCGACGCCGAGGGGCTCGACGTCGAGGCGATCCCGCGCGGCGTACGGCTGGTCTACACGACGCCGTCGCACCAGTTCCCGACCGGCGTGCCGATGTCGCTGGCCCGGCGGACCGCCCTGCTGGCCTGGGCCGGCGAGGCCGGAGCCCTGGTTGTGGAGGACGACTACGACAGCGAGTTCCGCTACTCGACCCGGCCGCTCGAGCCGCTCCAGAGCCTCGACCGCGACGGGCGCGTGGTCTACGTCGGGACGTTCTCCAAGACCCTGCTGCCGCTGCTGCGGGTCGGCTATCTGGTGGCTCCGGTGTCGTTGCAGTCGGCCCTGCGCCACGCGAAGCGGATCGCCGATCGGCACGGCGAAACCTTCACCCAGGCGGCTCTGGCGGAGTTCCTGGACGAGGGACTGCTGGCCCGTCACGTACGCAAGGCGACCCGGGTCTACGCCGAGCGGCACGAGCTCGTGCTCGCCACGTTGCGACGCGACTTCGACGCCTGGCTCGACGTGATCCCGTCATCGGCCGGCCTGCACATCTGCACCCGGCGACGGTCCGATGCCGCGGTCGACATCCAGGCCGTCATCGACCAGGTCGCCACCTCCGACGTCGCCGTCGAGAGTCTGGCCGGCTACTGCGCGGAGCAGCCGGAGCAGTCCGGGCTCGTCATCGGCTACGGCGGGATCGCGACCGAGCGGATCGAGCCGGGCCTTCGACTGCTGCGAAAGTCCTTCGAGGCATGCGCATCGCGGTGACCGGGGCGACCGGACGGCTCGGCGGCCAGATCGTCTCGCTGCTCGCCGCCGACCCGGCCTGCGACGTCGTGGCGGTCTGCCGCCGCATGCCCGACGAGCTGCCGACGCCCGTGACGGTCGCCATCGCCGACTACGAGGACCCGGCGTCGCTGTGCGAGGCACTGCGCGGCGTCGACACCCTGGTCTTCGTCTCCAGCGACGGCGAAACGCATCGGTTGCTCCACCACCATCACAACGTCGTACGTGCCGTCGCCGACTGCGGTGTCCGGCATGTCGTCGCGCTCAGCAGTCTGGACGCGGACCTGGCCTCGCCGTTCTGCTACGCCGTGACCAACCGACAGACCGAGCTCATGCTCGAAGCCGCTGGCTGCGCCGTCTCGTTCGCGAGAGCCTCCATCTACACGGAGTTCTTCACGGGCTGGCTGATCGGCGCCCGGGAGTCGGGTGAGATCCGGCTGCCGGCCGGTGCGGGCCGGATCTCCCTGGTGTCGCGCGACGACGTCGGTCGGGCGATGGCGGCCCTTGCCCGGTCCGACCCGTCCGGCCGCCACCATGATCTGACTGGGCCGGAGAGTCTCGACCTCGACGCGATCGCGGCAGTCGTGGCGGAGGAGTACGGCAGGCCCGTCCGGTATGTCGACATCACACCGGGCGACTACCTCGCCGAGCTGGCGGCCGAGGGCGACGACGCCTGGTGGATGTACGCGTACTCGTCGATGTTCGCCTCGGTCCGCGAACAGCGGTGGGCTCGTACGTCCGACGAGGTCGCGACCCTGACCGGACGCGAACCGACCTCCCTCGCCGAGACGCTCCGGACTCCACCTTCCCGCTAGCGACGGTGCGGCGGGGGAGGCGGTGGCGGAGGTGGCGGTCCATGCGGCGGGTGTGGTGGCGGCGGATGATGCGGTGGGGGCGGGATCGTCTCCGTGCTGGGCGGGGCGTCCGGCCACACCAGGAGCACCGGACAGGGCGCGTGGTCGACGACGAACCGGCTGTGCGGGCCGAGGCTGCGCGGCCCGAGGTGCGTGCGGTCGCCGTCCCGGGCCAGGATGAGCAGCTCGGCGCCTTCAGCGGCCGCGACCACCTCGCGTTCGACTCGCCCGACTCGCTGCTGACGCTCGCAGGGACGTCCGAGCCGTGCCGCCGCCTGGTCGAGTAGCTGCTCCGCATAGGCGGACGCCAGCTGCTCGACCTCTCTGCCCGGGTCGCGGTCCGGTCGGGCCCGGCCGAGCAGACCGGCGAACGCACCATGGGCCGCGCCTGGGGCGTCCGTCCCGGTGACGTGGAGCAGCACGATGTCGGTGTCGTCGGGCGCGTGGGCCCGCGTGGCGTCGACACAGGCGGGCCAGGTGGCCTCGACGATCCAGGCGACGACGGTCATGGCGATCAGGCTCCGATCACGGCCAACGAGGTCCACAGTGCCATCACCGCGAGCACGATTGCCGCAGGCACGGTGAGCAGTCCGAGCCGGGTGAACTCGCGGAGATCCACGCTGCCGTCGTGGGCGTGCACGATGCGCCGCCACAGCAGGGTGGCGAGCGAGCCGGCGTAGGTGAGGTTGGGGCCGATGTTGACCCCGATCAGCACGGCCAGGACCGCACCGGAGCCGATCGGGCCGGTCAGGGGCAGGAGCACGAGCACGGCCGGCAGGTTGTTGATCAGGTTCGCGAGCACAGCGGCCAACGCGGCGATCGCCAGCAGCTCCCAGAGGTCCGTGCCGTCCGGCACCAGATGCGACAGCGCGGTGTCCAGACCGTTGTCGACCACGGCCCGCACGACGACGCCGAGCGCCAGGACGAAGGCGAGGAACGGTACGGCCGCGGCGCCGAACAGCGTCCGCACGGTCGTACGTCGCCGAGCCAGACCGCGGACGGCGAGTACGGCTGCGCCGGCGGCCGCCACCCACGCCGGGTCGACACCGTACGAAGAGGACACCACGAAGCCGACCAGGGTCAGGCCGACCGTGACGAGCGCGAACCGCGGCACCTCGGTGCGGACTCCGGCCGAAGCCTGCAGGCCGGCGTCGAGGTCAGAGGCGAAGAACCGCCGGAACACCACGTACTCCAGGGCGATCGCCACCAGCCAGGGCAGCGCCATCAGCGCACCGAACCGAGCGAAGCTCAGTCCGCTGGCAGCGAACCCGAGCAGGTTGGTCAGGTTCGACACCGGCAACAGCAGCGACGCCGTGTTGGACAGGTGCGTGCAGGCGTACACGTGCGGCTTCGGGCGCGCACCCAGCCGGGCTGCCGTGGCGAACACGACCGGCGTCAGCAGGACGATCGTGGCGTCCAGGCTGAGCACCGCCGTCGTCACCGAGGCGACGACGAACACGTGGGCGAGCAGCCGGCGCGGCCGGGCAGCCGCGGCCTGGGCCAGCCACGAGCCGAGAGCGCGAAACAGACCCTCTTCGGCACACAGGTGGGCCAGGACGAGTACGGCGGCGAGGAAGCCGACGACCGGCGCCAGCTGCTGGATCTCGTCGCGGGCGTCGTCGAGGCTGATCGCACCGGTCGCGACCACCACTACAGCAGCCGGCACTGCCGCGACCGCCTCCGGCCAACCCCACGGACGGATCACCGCACACGCGAGGACGGCCACCAGCAGCGCGACCGACAGCCCCTCCGCCAGCCAGCCGGTCAAGGCCGGACCCACGAGGCAGGCACACGATCTCCCTTGTGTCGCTCCCCGCGCCAGTGTGCCCGCAGACCTCGGGGAGTGGTTCAGCGACTCAGCAGAGCGTTGACCTCGCCGTACGGGATCTCGTCGGCCAGGCTCGTGTACGTGCCGGCGTCGAACAGCTCACTCGCGCCCCGGCGCACCAGCGCGTACGCGGCTCGCACGATCGTCGATCCCAGGCTGACCCGGGCGACGCCGAGGTCACGCAGCTCCGAGACCGTCGGCGATCCAGGGCCGACCAGGATGTTCAGCGGCGCGTCGATCTCCTCGACGAGCGCCCGGATGACTGCCGGGTCCTTGACGCCGGGCACGAAGACCCCGTCGGCGCCGGCGGCGAGGAAGGCGGCCGCCCGGTCGAGTGTCTCGCCGAGCCGGTCGGACTCGGGTCCGACCGCGGCCAGGTAGGTGTCGGTCCGGGCGTTGATGTAAAGCGGCACGTCCAGGGCATCGGCGGCCTCGCGAGCGGCAGCGATCCGGGTCGCCTGCTCGGCCGGATCCCGCAATGGTCCGCTGCCGTCGTACACAGCGTCCTCGATGTTGATGCCGACCGCCCCGGCCGCGATCACCTGCCGGATGGTCTCGCCGACTCCCTCGGCGTCGGTCGCGAAGCCGCTCTCGACGTCCGCGGTGACCGGCAGGTCGGTGACCGCAGCGATCTCGCGAATCCGGTCGACGGCGGCCGCGCGGTCGAGGCGATCGCCGTCGGCGGCTCCCAGGCTCCACGCGACACCGGCGCTCGTCGTGGCGATGGCAGTGGCGCCGGCGGCTTCGACCAGGTGGGCGGTGGCGACGTCCCAGGCGTTGGCCAGACACAGGACGTCGTCGGCGGCGTGGAGGGAGTGGAAGGTCTTCGCGGCCTCTGCGGCAGCGGGCGGGATAGCGGTCATGGCCCCAGTCGACCAGGTCACGGCTCGGAGTTCTCGCGGGAATCGGACTTCTAGGACCCAACCGGGTCGGCACCCGGGCGTCGACGGCGAGGCAGCCCAGCCACGACGCAGGAGTAGGAGAGCCCGATCAGGTCGAGGATCTCGTCGTCACCGACCAGGCCCCCGATGCGTACCGCCGCCCAGTGCCGTTCTGCCAGCGGCCGGGCACCGGACACGTCGTCCGGATAGGCGGCATGCAACTCCAGGATCGTCGCCGGGGGAGCCTTGATCGCGACCCGGCAGCCGCTGCCAAGCCAGCCCGAGTCGGTGAGCGGAATCCATGCAAACACCCGGCCACCGACCTTGACGGTCAGCAGGTCGTCGCCGAACGGGTAGTCCTCGGTCGCCTCGTCGTACGCCAGCGCCGCCCGGATCAGCTCCTCACGCGTCATGGCGATCGGCCGCACCGACCCTAGGCCGGATCGGATCGCCGCTCCGCCGCGGCCTCGCGTAGCCGCTCGATGACGAAGCGATCGACCCGGTCTCCGACGATGCGTACCTCGTAGTTCTCGACGCCGGCCCAGCTCGCCAGGTCGGGATAGCCGAGGATCGCGACCAGTTCGGCCACCTCGTCGGCCAGCTCACCCTCGATCGTGAGCAGATCGGCCTCGTCGGGGCGATCGAAGTAGATGTGATGCAGCTCGACAAGCCGGGCGAGCTCTGCGCACGGGTCCGGGTGGTCGTCGATCCGCAGGTCGTACGCCAGGTCGTCGCCCGGCGTGTACGCGCCCGAGTCAGACACGACCAGGAGTGCGGCGCTCTCGCGGCCCCGGCTGTCACCACCTTCGGCATCGCCGGCACGAAGTGCCGCGAGCAGCCGCTCCGGCAGGGGGAGGCCTCGGCCGCTGAGCCAGGCGTCGCGCATCGAGTCGACGACCTCAGGGCCGACCAGGATGTTGCCCTGGATGGCGTACCCATCGCCGTGGACTCCGCCCGCCCAGTCGAAGCATTCGGTGCCGGTGAAGGTCGCCGCTCGACCGGCGGCGTCGACCACACCGAGCTGGCGCTGCTCCCTGCCATCGTCGGCCGCGAGCAGCGCGGCGACAGTCTCGGAGGCCGACCGGCCCTCGACGAGATGAGCCAGGCCATCGCGCTTGTAGAGCGTGTTGGCGAACGCCTGAGTGGCGATCGCACCGACTCCGAGCCGCGCCGCCGGGACGGCCGAACCGACGGCGAGGAACTTCGATGCCACTGCGACACCCCAGGACAATCCGTCGTCGGATCGGGCCACGATCGAGAAAGTCACGGTGCGAACGTAGCGTGACAGGTACATGACAGTCCTTGAACTCGCCATTTGAAAATCGCACAGAACACGTAAACTGGGCCGGGTCGAGAGGGGAGTGGCGATGACCTCAACACGAACCAGCTCGACCAGGGCTCGCCGCCTGGTCGGTTTCGGGGCTGGCGTGTTGTTGGTGGCATTGGCCACAGGGGCCCGTAGTCCGAGCAGCGGCGTCGACGCTTTCGTCAAGCCGACCATGGTGCCTCTCCACGTCAATCCGATTCCCCAAGTGGTCGCCGGTGCCGTGCGCGACGTCGCCCGGCCGTCCATGCAGTCGCCAGGCACAGTGACGCCCGCCGTCGGCCCGCTCAACTGGTCCGAGATCCCGGCGCCGGCGCTGCGCGCCTACCAGCGAGCCGCGCTCGTCATGGCGCAATCGGCTCCAGGGTGTGGCCTGACCTGGGAGATGCTGGCCGGAATCGGCCGAGTGGAGTCCGACCACGGACAGTTCGGCGGCGCGATGGTCAACTCGGACGGCTCGACCACGCCGCAGATCTACGGCGTTCCGCTGAACGGCAAAGGCAACGTCGCCGCGATCGCGGACACCGACGGCGGAACGCTCGACGGTGACACGACCTGGGACCGCGCGGTCGGCCCTATGCAGTTCCTTCCCACGACCTGGGACGTCGTGGGCGTCGATGCGGACGGTGACGGCATCGCGAACCCGAACGATCTCGACGACGCCGCCTTGGCCGCCGGGGTCTACCTGTGCGCCGGCGACGTCAACCTGTCCGACCGCGACCAGCTGAAGCAGGCGATCTACCGCTACAACCCGTCGGACGAGTACGTCGCGCTGGTGCTGTCCTATATCGACGCCTACACCAACGGCGAGCCGGCGCCGCCGGCGACTGTGAGCACACCGCCGACCGACCTGCCGACGCTCAACCACGTGCCGGAGGCGCAGCCGCACCCGCTCAACGGTGGGACGCCGAATAACCTGAACACCGTCGGGCCCGGCGGAACGAACGGTGGCAACCCGCCACCTGGCGGCACAAGCGGCGGAAACCCGCCACCCGGCGGAACGAACGGTGGCAACCCGCCACCCGGCGGTGGCGGTGGGGACAATCCACCTCCCGGCGGCGGTGGAGGCGGCACCCCGCCACCCGGCGGCGGTGGAGGCGACACCCCGCCACCCGGCGGCGGCGGTGGCGACACCCCGCCACCCGGCGGCGGTGGAGGCGGCACCCCGCCGACAGATCCGCCACCGACTGATCCACCTCCGGGGCCTGTGCTGACAACGGTTGCTGGTGCACTTACCACCGATGGCACCACGTGGTATGTCGACAGCACCCCCCTCGACTTCGGCTCCGAAGAGGATCTGCAGGCGACTTCGCCCAACGACTTCGACGCTGACGGGACCGTCGAGACAGTGACCGATGAGCTCCAGGGCCTCGCCAACGCTGCAACCGAGGTCACCGTGGACGTCGAGGTGGTCGACGGCGTCGGCGTGGTCTACAACCTGCAGGGCCTCGAGTACCGCTCGACCGACAGCAGCAGCGATCCCACGCAGCCGACGCCGACCGAGCCGAGCCCGACCAACTAGAGCGCGCGGCCCCAGTGCTGCGCGGTGAGGTCGTGACCGAAGGCCGGGTTGGGCTCCTCGTCGAGCAGCTCGAATCCGGCCCGCTGATAGATCCGGCGGGCGGCCGCAAGGACGGTGTTGGTCCACAGCACCATCTCGCGATAGCCGGCCGCGCGGGCGAACTCGACGCAGGCATCGACGAGTCGCGACCCGACACCGAGGCCGCGGCCGCTCGGCTCGACGAGGAGAAGGCGGAGCTGGGCCACCTGGTCGTCCTTGTGGACGCAGAAGACCGTGCCGACCGGCTCGCCGCCCGCCTCGGCGATCCAGGCGTTGTCGCGAGCCGGATCGTGGGCGTCCACATAGTCGGCAACGATCCGGGCGACCAGCGCCTCGAACGTCTGGTCCCAGCCGTACTCCTCGGCATAGAGCACGCCGTGTCGCTGTACGACCCAGCCGAGGTCGCCGGCCCGCAACGGACGGAGTGTCACCTCGGCGGGCTGCTCGCCGTCGGACAGCACCCGCTCGATCGTGCGCATCGAGTCCAGCAGCCGCCCCTGATCGGCGGCCGGCAGCGGGTCGAGCAGGCCAGCCACCGCCTCGGACGACCGGGCGTCCAGCTCGCCGAACGCCTCCCGCCCGGTCGGCGTCAGCCTGATCAGTTGGCGGCGACCGTCGGAGGCGGACCGCTCGCGTAGTACCAGGCCGTCGGACTCGAATCGGGCCAGGATCCGGCTGAGATAGCCGGCGTCGAGGCCGAGCGAGTCGCGGAGGTCGGCGACCGCGATCCGGTCGCGCTGCGCGATCTCGAAGAGGACCCGGGCCTCGGTCAGGGAGTACGCCGTGTGCGCCAGCCCCTCGTCGAGCAGGCCGAGCACGCGGGTGTAGAAACGGTTGAACGCGCGCACCGTGTCGATGCGCTCCGGCGCGGCCACGACGGTCATCGACCCAGCCTCCAGATGTTTGACTGAGTCAACTATATACCGCGTCAGGCCTGGCCGGTCTCCGCGCGGCTGATCTTGTCGCCGTCCATGACGAAGTGCCACGTCGTACGCATCTCGCCGTAGGTGTCGTTGCGGTAGCGCGCGATCAGGCTCCGGCCGTCGTCGGACTGCGACTCGACCTCCATGTGCCCGCCGGCGGAGAAGATCTCACGATCGATCCAGCCGTGGAAGTCGCGCTCCGATCCGTCGTCGGTCAGGGTCGGATCGGCGGTGAACGCGGCGAGGAAGGCCGCTCGATCGCCGGCGTTGATGGCCGTGGCCATCGCCCGCACCGTGGGATCGGCCAGCTCGTCGATCGGGATCATCGGGCCTCCTGAAGCTCCTGACGCCTTCGGCGCCACCACTCTAGGTCGAGCGGCCGCTATAGGGTCGAAGTGAACCCATACCAACAGAACAGGGGTGAACTGCTGTGTGCGGCATCGTGGTGATCCACGACAGCACCCGCTCGACCGACGGCAGTGACGACGGGGGCGATGCCACCGGGCCACGCATGCTGGCCCGCCTCCGCCATCGCGGGCCGGACAGCATCGATTTCCGCCGGGTCGGACGCACTTGGCTCGGCCACACTCGGCTGTCGATCGTCGACGTCGCCGGCGGTGATCAGCCGATCTGCGACCCGTCCGGCAGCCGATGGGTGGTCTGCAACGGCGAGATCTACAACCACGAGGAGTTGCGCAGCTCGCTGTCTGGCCCGTTCGTCACCGACTCCGACAGCGAGATCGTGCTGCACGCGGTCGAGGCATGGGGACCCGGGGCGATCGGCCGGCTGCGCGGCATGTACGCGTTCGCCATCGCCGACGAGGACGGTGGTCTGGTCGCGGCCCGCGACGGACTCGGCGTCAAGCCGCTCTACTGGGCACGGGCCGACGGCCGTACGCTCTTCGCGTCCGAGCTGGGCTCCTTCGATCCGTCCTGGCGGGGTCATGTCGAGGAGTTCCCGCCCGGTCACTACTGGACCCCGGACGAGGGGTTGGCCCGGTTCGCGGAGCACGCCACCGTCGAGAGCACCTACGCCGGTCGAGCAGCCGCCCGGACCGCGATCCGCGACACCCTGGTCGGGTCGGTGCGGGCCCGCATGATGGCCGACGTCCCGATCGGCGTGTTCCTGTCCGGCGGACTCGACTCGAGTCTGGTGGCCGCGATCATGGCCCGTCATGGCGCCGAGACCGGTCAGCGCGTACGGTCCTTCGCGGCCGGTGTCGCGGGCAGCAGCGACCTCCGGGCCGCTCGACGGGTCGCCGACCAGCTCGGTCTCGAGCACCACGAGCGGGTCTACGACGCCGACGAGGTCCTCGACGTCCTGCCGACGGTGGTCCGGTCGATGGAGGCCTACGAGCCGTCGCTGGTGCGCAGTGCGGTGCCCAACTACCTGTTGGCCGAGCTCGCCGCCGATCACGTCAAGGTGGTGCTCACCGGCGAGGGCGCCGACGAGATCTTCGCGGGCTACGACTACCTGCGCGACTACGACGACGCGGACGAGCTCCGAGCCGAGCTGGTCCGCAGTGTCGCGGGCCTGCACAACCTCAACCTGCAGCGCTGCGACCGCGTGACGATGGCGCACGGCCTCGAAGCCCGGGTGCCGTTCCTCGACCGGGACGTCATCGCGGTCGGCCATCGGATCCCGATCGGCTGGAAGCTGCCGGGGGAGCAGGGCGAGGAGAAGCGCATCCTCCGCGAGTCCTTCGACGGCTGGCTGCCCGACGACATCCTGTGGCGCTGCAAGGAGCAGTTCGGCGACGGCAGCGGCACCGCGACGGTCACCGCCGACCTGGCGGCCGAGCTGGTCACCGAATCGGACTGGGCATCGGCCGGCGTACCCGGACTGCCTCCGCCGCGCAGCCGTGAGGAGCTCGCCTACCAGCGGATCTTCGCCGAGCACCTGCACGGCGTACGCGCGGATCGACTGCTCGGCCGGTTCGCGACCGCGTAGCCAGTCGAGCGATCGAGCCTCGGCCGGCTCGCCGCCGCAGCCCCGACGTGCGGACTCCGACGGCGGCGAGCGCTGACTGATCCTCCGACGACGTCAGGACGCCGGCGCAATGTTCTGGTTGTTGCGGAAGAAGTTGTCCGGGTCGTAGACCGCCTTGATCTGGGTCAACCGGACCCAGGTAGCGCCCGGGTAGGCCGAGCGCACCGCCTCGGGGCCGTCGTCGGCCAGGAAGTTGACGTAGGCACCCTCGTCGTCCTGCTGCAGCTGACCGGACAGCTCGCTGACCCACTGTTGCCGGATCGGCTTGTCCTCCGGCCCCTCATAGAAGCTGGCCACGTTGGTCATGATCTTCGAGTTGCGGTGGGCGAAAGCGGTCGCGTCGACCGGCACCCGCGTGATCGCGCCGCCCATCGGCCGCAACTGCACCACCCGCATCGCCGCGTCGGAGTCTTCGAGCCGGTCGATGATCAGCTCGGCGACTCCGCTGTCGACCCGGTCGACGAACATCGTTCGGGCCACGGCCAGCGGACGGTATTCGCCGTCATCGGGCGGGAACATGCCTGGGTAGGGCATCGGCTGCACCATGTCGGCCAGCGGCTCACCGAGCGCGCGGAACGGCGCGATCGCCTGGTCACCCTCCTCGACCGGTCCGGACCAGCAGATCAGCGCCAGAATCGCCAGCTTGCCGTGGTGCTCCGCAGGCACGAACGGCATCGGCGGCGCCGGCATCACGTTGCCGATCGCGCTCAGCTGCTCCGGAGCAGACTCGCAGGCGGCGATGAAGCCATCGACCGACTCGGCCGTCGCCGGGATCAGCATCATCCCGCCGACGATCTGGCCGAGCTCGTGAAGCCGATAGCGGAACCGGGTCGCGACGCCGAAGTTGCCGCCGCCACCGCGGATCGCCCAGAACAGGTCGGGATCGTTGTCCTCGTCGGTCACGATGACCTGGCCGTCAGCGGTGACGATCTCGGCCGCCAGCAGGTTGTCGATCGTGAGGCCGTGCACCCGGGACAGATAGCCGTGCCCGCCGCCCAGCGTGATGCCGCCGATCCCGACCGAGCCGGTGTCGCCGAACCCGATCGCGAGGCCGTGCTCGGTCACCGCGCCGGTCAGCTCGGCGGCCTTGAGCCCGGTCTGCGCCCAGACCGAACGGCCGTCGGCGTCGATCTCGATGCCCTTGAGGTTGGCCAGGTCGAGCACGATGCCGTCGTCGACGACGCCGTGGCCGGCGCCGCTGTGGCCACCACATCGGACGGTGAACGGCAGGCCACTCTCTCGGGCGAAGGTCACCACCCTCGCAACCTCGGACGCATCGGTCGGTCGCACGATCACCGCAGGCCGGCGGTCGATGTGTCCCGCAACCACGGTGCGAGCCTTGTCGTACTCCGCGTCATCCGGAACGAGCGATCTGCCCTCGAACTCTGATCGCAGCTGCGAGATCCCAGCCGCCGGCGCTGACGTCATGGTGTGTCCCCTCCACGGTCCCTTGTGGTCACTTTCGACATGAAGCGGCCATGTTACGTACGGCCTCTGACAGACCGCATCGCAAATAACCGCCCGTAGTCATGACTCTCGACAGCCCGGATTGTGACGAGGCCCTCTAGGTGTCCTCGGGATTTCTCGTCAGGGCACCCTCGCGCGCCGGATCGGCCGGATAGACGCCCAGGATCTTCACGTCGCGGGTGAAGAAGCGCAGCTCCTCCAGCGCCAACCGCAGCGACCGGTCCTCGGGATGCCCCTCCACCTCGGCGAGGAACTGGGTCGCGGTGAACTGCCCGTCGAGCATGTAGCTCTCGAGCTTGGTCATGTTCACCCCGTTGGTGGCGAAGCCGCCGAGCGCCTTGTAGAGCGCGGACGGCACGTTGCGTACCCGGAAGACGAACGTCGTCATGGCCGGCCCGGCATCTCGCGGCGCCTCGACCAGGTCGCGGGAGAGTACGACGAAGCGAGTCGTGTTGTGGTCCTCGTCCTCGACGTCGTCGGCCAGGATGTGCAGCCCGTACATCGCGGCCGCGGCCGGCGAGGCGATCGCGGCCCGCGTCGGGTCCTTGGCATCGGCCACCTCGCGGGCGGCCCCGGCGGTGTCACCGGACACGACCGGCGTCAGGCCGAGCTTGCGGATGATGCCGCGGCACTGGCCGAGCGCGTGCACATGGCTGTGCGCGGTCGTGATCGTGTCGAGCGACGCGTCCGGGCCGGCCATCAGGGCGTACCGGATCCGCAGGAAGTGCTCGGCGATGATGTGCAGCCCGGACGTGGGCAGTAGGTGATGGATGTCGGCGACCCGGCCCGCGATCGAGTTGTCGATCGGGATCATCGCGAGCTGCGCCTCGCCACTCTCGACGACGCCGACCACGTCCTCGAACGACGCGCAGGCGATAGCCTCCCAATCGGGGTAGTGCTCCAGGCACACCGCATGGGAGTTGGCGCCGGGTTCGCCCTGGTAGGCGATGCGTCCCGCATTCACGAGGCAGCAGTCTGTCAGGCGTCAGACACGGGGCGCGACCCGGAGTCCGATCGCGAGATGGCTGGCCGGGCCGATTGGCTCGTCCTCGTGGACGAAGGTTGCCGCGATCGGCTCGGTCATCGGCGGCAGGATCATCCGAAAGGTCGTCCCACCGGCGTACGTCAGGGGGGAGGTGAAGCTCGGGACCCGCTCGGCCACGTCGCCTGACGTGATGAACGACGCTTCGAGCCCATCGGCGCCGTCGGCCACCTCGATCTGGATCTGGTCGCTGCGCCGGTAATGGCCGACGAACGGCGCGGTGTCGACCGGCTCGGACACCGGCTCCGGCAGCCGAGGCCGTGGGATCCCGGCCAGTTCCTCGAGTACGCCTCCCACGAACTGCTCGCGCAGCAGACCCTGGACGTCGCCGTTGGTGAGCACACAGATCGCCAGGTCGTGCTCCGGCACAGCGACCAGCTGGCTCTCATGGCCGCAGGTGTTGCCGCCGTGCTCGACCACGCGAGGCGAGTCGATGCGCTCGATGCCCCAGCCCCAGCCCCATGCCGGACTCGTGCTCGGATCGGGCTGGACGATCCGCGGCTCGCGCATGGCGGCCGCCGTCGCCGCCTCGAGCAGCCGGGTCCCGTCCTGGGCCACTCCGTCGCGTATATGTAGGGCGGCGAAGGTCAGCAGGTCTCGCGCCGACGTGGCGAGGGTGCCCCCGCACGGCCCGGACCCGCGCGGGTCGAGCCAGTCCTTGACCGGCTGCAGCGACAGCGAGTCCGGCCCGCTCGGCTCGTGACCCACCACATGCGGATGGGTCATCGTCCGCTCCGGGAGGGTCGACGTGTGCTCCAGTCGCAGCGGCTCGAGCAGACGTGTCTCGAGCGCCTCGTCCCAGGTCGACGAGGTCACACACTCGACCAGCCGACCGAGCACGTTGAAGCCCGCGTTGGAGTACGAGAACAGCGCGCCGGGCCGATGCAGCTGCACCAGGTCGGCGTAGCCCTCGACGGTGCGACGTACTGCGTCGTCGTCCCGGAAGCCCGGCTCCTCAGCGTCGCCGTAGAACCCGCCGGAGTGGCAGAGCAGCTGGCCCACCGTGACGGTCTCGGCGACCGTGGGATCGCCGAGGCGCAGCGGCGGATCGAGGTACTTCGACACCGGAGCATCGACGTCCACCCGCCCTTCGTCGACCAGCTGCATGACCAGCGTGGCGGTCCACACCTTGGTGATGGAGGCGATCAGGAAGACGGTGTCGGGTGTGACCGGGACCTCGGTGCCCAGCCGGGTCACGCCGGTCGCCACGACCTCGGTGTGGTCGCCGATCCGCACCCCCGCCGTCGCACCTGGGACGCCGTGCTTGGCGGCCAGCTCGTCGAGCCGTCCGCGGAGCGCCTCGGGATCAGGCATCGTCGCCATGTCACGCCTCCCATCGCCGACGTACGAGGCCGAGTCTGCCCGAGGTGGTCCGAGCGGCTCATGGTCGCGACTGACCAACAATCGGGCGACCTTTCGACCGGTGCGACGATGATCGATCCGCCCGGGATCGCGAGATTGGTGCCATGGCCACGCAGCCTCGCGACCACCGAACCGACGATCCGGCAGCATCGGAGCCGGCTGTCGCCGCTCGGTCGGCCGCGATCGCCGCCGCCGGCCGAGCCGGAGTCCACGTGCGCGAGGTGGTCACGACGACCGAGCTCGTGGCCGCGGCGGACCTGGCGGCTCGGGTGTGGAAGACCGACGACACCTCGCAGATGGACGCCAGTCTGATGCGGGCGCTGGCCCACTCCGGAAACTTCGTGGCCGGTGCCTTCCTGGCCGACGACTCGGGCGAGGAGGGCGCGCTGGTGGGCATGTCGGTGGGGTTCGCCGCGACCCGGCCCGCAGCCAGCCTGCACTCCCACATGACGTGCACGGCCGACGACCATCGCGACCGCGGTCTCGGGTACGCGCTGAAGGTCTACCAACGGGCCTGGGCCGTCCAGCGCGGCTTCACGACCGTGACCTGGACCTTCGACCCGCTGGTCCGCCGCAACGCGTACTTCAACCTGGCCAAGCTCGGCGCCGAGATCGTCGAGTACCTGCCGAACCACTACGGCACGATGATGGACGGCCTGAACGCCAGCGACGAGAGCGACCGGCTGTTCCTTGCCTGGCCGATTACCGAGCCGGATCGCCCGGCCCGGCCGCGACTGCCGGAGCCGACCGAGCACACCGTCGTGCTGGAGGTCGCGGCCGACGGCGGGCCGCACTGCCTCGACCACGAGTCGGACCGGATCGCGTGCCAGGTGCCCGACGACATCGTCGCCCTCCGCGAGCAGGACCCAGGATCAGCGGCCCGCTGGCGCCGGGCACTGCGCGGGACACTCGCCGAGGCGCTGACCGACGGCTATCGGGTCGACGGCTTCACTCGCTCGGGTCACTACCTGCTGAGTCGTGATCGTCGAGCAGCCGCAGCTGGAGGTGGGTGATCAGCCGCTCGTCCGGATCGGACAGGTCGAGCCCGGAAAGCTCGATCAGCCGGCCCAGGCGATAGCGGAACGTGTTGCGATGGATCGACAGCCGGGCCGCCGCGGCCGGCACGTCGCCGAACTCGTCGAGATAGGCCCGCAGCGTGTCGACATAGCTGGTCTGACGGCGCCGGTCGTGATCGACGAGCGTACGGATCTTGCCGGCTCGCAGTCGTGGATCGTGGGCCGCCAGGTCTTCCAGGTGCAGCAGCGCGAGCTGTCCGCGCAGGTCGTCGACATGCGCCGTGAGGCCGGCCGAGCTCGACCGGTGCAGCACGCGAAGCACCTCGTCGGCCTCTCGACGCGAGCGATGGACGTCACGCAGCTCGGGGGCGGGCGATCCGATGCCGACCCGGACGACCGTACGGGTGGCGACCTGGGCCCGCTGTACGACGTTGTCGGCGAAGCTCAGCAGCGACGAGGCCGGGGTGCCGTCGGGGCAGGGGAGCAGGACGTAGATGATGCCGTCGACCGCGACGACTCTGGCCCGGCGCCGGTAGACCTCGGCGTAGAGCGTGATGACCGACACCGCCCGCTCCATCCGCACCTCGGCCTCGTCGGCGGCGACCTCGGCGAGATCGGGATCGACCGCGAGGACGACTACCGGGATGCCGGTCAGCCCGAGTGACGACATGCCGGGGACCGGCTCGTCCATACCGTCGAGCAGGGTCTGGATCAGCTCACGCTGCCGCTGTCGCTCGATGTCGCCGGCGGCCCGGTGGTGGAGCATATGGAGCGCCGCGATCCGGCCGGCCGCGCGAAGCGCCTGCACCGCCTGGTCGTCGAACGGGCGGTCCGCCTCCGCGACCCAGATCGAGCCGAGCAGCTCGCCGCCGGCCCGGACTGCGATCGCCATCCGCGGCGCCAGGTAGACATCCGGCTCGCCCAGGTCGGTGACGTGGACGACGTCGTCGGTCTCGTAGAGCTGCTTGAACACGCCGCGCTCGCGGAGCACCTCACGCCACGAGCTGGGCACGCGGTGACCCAGGATCGTGTCCTGGCGGGGGATGTCGATCGGATGGCCCAGGCTGGAGAACGCGAGTACGACGGAGTCCGGATCCTCGATCGTCGCGGCGCCGCCGACCGTACCCGCGACGGCGTTGGCCAGCGAGACCAGGTCGCCGATTGCCAGCCCGGCCTGACTCGACCAGGTGGCCGCCCGGCTCGCCTCGAGCGCGGTCCGGATCAGCGTGAAGACGTGCTCCCATCCGGTCGTTGCGGGGATGAGCAGCAGTGCCACACCGGCGGCCTTGGCGGTCGCGCGGATCTCGTCGGTGGCTGCCTCGCCGGCTCGCAGGACGACGGCCGCAGCGCCGTCGCGTCCGGCGGCCTCCACCAGGTCACGAGCCGCCTCGGAGTCGCAGGTCAGGCCGACGGCCAGGATCAGCTCACCCTCGTGGAGGGGCTGGCTGAGGGTCGGGTCGAAGATGACCGGATCCGTGACGGTCAGGTCGAGTCCGTGCGGCGCGATGACGACGTCCAGGAGGCCCTGTCCCAGCGCTTCGATCAGGTTGGACAGTGCGACCTCGGCCGGGCCCGAGCCGAGTCCGGCAGAGTCCTCCCGCACGAAGGTCACTCCAATCCGCCGGTCCGCTGTCACGGCGACCACCATCGTCCCACGGCGCGCCGCCGGATCGGGGCAGTCACGACTCCGCCTTGGCGAAGTGACAGGCCGCCTCGTGGCGCCGTGCCGACGCCTCGGCCTGCGGATCCATGGCGGCGCAGATCTCCCGGGTCGGGTCGACCAGCGGACCGGCCGGGCAGCGGGGCAGGAACGCGCACCCCTGCTCCGGAGGCTGGAGGTCGTCGACGTCGCGGTCGAGCTCCGCCGGCGCCTCGACGTCGACACCGCCGAGTCGCGGGACGGCGTCCAGGAGCGCCCGCGTGTACGGATGCTCCGCTGACCGCACCAGGGCCTCGGCCTCGGCGAACTCGACGATGCGGCCGAGGTACATCACGCCGATCTGGTCACTGACGTAGCGCACGACCGCGAGATTGTGCGAGATGAAGAGGATCGACAGGCCGAGCTCGCGCCGCAGGTCGCGGAGCAGATTGAGGATCGCGCCGGTCACTGAGGCATCGAGCGCGGATGTCACCTCGTCGCAGATCAGGACGTCGGGCTTCACCGCAAGCGCGCGGGCGATCGCCACTCGCTGCCGCTGGCCGCCGGACAACTCCCTCGGATAGGCGGTCGCCATCCGGCGGTCGAGCGTCACGAGATCGAGCAGCTCGGCGACCTCGTCGTCACGGGCGGCCCGGCCGACCCGTTCCCGTGCGCCCAGCGCCTCGCTCAGAGCGGCGCCGACCGTCATGCGTGGGTTCAGCGAGCTGTTCGGGTCCTGGAAGATCATCTGGACCGGGAGCCGGGCCCGCCGCGTGGCACCGGCCGACAGCGTCGCGAGGTCGGCCCCGTCGATCCGGATCGAGCCGCTCGTCGGCGAGACCAGGCCGACGATCGCCCGCGCCAGGGTGGACTTGCCGGAGCCGGACTCGCCGACCAGGCCGACCACCGCTCCAGGCGGCACGCTCATCGTGACCTCGTCCACGGCCATGACCGATCCGGCCCGGGCGTGGAAGTGCACGGACACCCGCTCGACGTCGATCGCCGTCATCCGACCTCGGACTCCAATCGGTCGTCCTCATGCGCCACGACGCTGCCCTGCTGCGGATGCCAGCAGGCGACCCGGTGCGAGTCGGTCTTGTCGAGCAGGAGCGGTGGCCTGTCCTCGCGGCACTTGTCGGTGGCGAACGCGCAACGCGGCGCGAAGGCGCACCCCGTCGGCAGGTCGGCCGGGTCGGGTGGCCGTCCTGGGATCGAGGCGAGCTCCACGTCGCGGTCGGTGTCCATGTCGGGGACCGCGGCGAGCAGGGCTCGGGTGTACGGGTGGGCGGGCCCTTCCCACAGTCGCGACGCGTCGATGTCCTCAACGATTCGCCCGGCGTACATCACCAGGATCCGGTCGCACATCTCGGTCGCGACCGCGATGTCGTGGGTGATGAGCAGGCAGCTGGCCCCGGTGTCGTCGCCGATCTCCTTGAGCAGCCGGAGGATCTGCTGCTGGACCGTGACGTCCAGCGCGCTGGTCGGCTCGTCGGCGACGATCAGCCGCGGCTCGCCCATCAGTCCGACCGCGATCATGACCCGCTGCCGCATGCCCCCGGACAGCTCGTGCGGGAACTGCCGGAGCCGCCGCTCGGGTCCGGACAGCCGCACCTCGCGGAGCCGGTCCACGGCGCGTCGGCGGGCCTCGGCGCGGCGCAGGCCGCCATGGACCTCGGCGACCTCGGACAGCTGGGTCCCGACCCGCAAGGCTGGATTGAGCGAGGTCGACGTGTCCTGGAAGACCATGGCCATCGACGTGCCGACGACGCCCTCGGGGTCGGTGCCGTCGCTCAGATCGCGGCCGAGGAACTCCAGGCGATCGGCGCGGACCATGCCCGGATGCGGGACCAACTGCGCCAGGGACAGGGCAGTCAGGCTCTTGCCGCTGCCCGACTCACCGACGATGGCGACCCGCTCGCCGTTGCCGATCGAGAACGAGATGCCGCGCACCGGCGCGATGGTGCCGTCGGCGGTCGGGAACGTCACCGTCAGTCCCTCGACCACGAGCACCGGGTCGTCGGCGACCCGCAGCTGGTCCGCGACCGGCAGGATCGGCTCGAACGCACTGGTGGTGCCACGCACCGGCGAGCGGACGTACGTCGAGCGGGTGCTGGACGCTCTCGCGAGTGCCTCGCCGAGACCGTTGAAGGCCAGACCCGCGATCACGATCGCGACACATGGCCCCAGCGCCGCCTCCGGCACGACGTAGATCCGGTTCAGCGAAGAGGTCAGCAGTTGCCCCCAGTCGTACGAGGGCGGCTGGACACCGAGTCCGAGGAAACTGAGCCCGGACAGTGCGAGGAGCGCATACCCGATGGCGACCGTGACGTTCAGGATGATCGGCTCGGCGATGTTGGGCAGCACGTGCCGGAACAGGACGCGACGCCGGGACAGCCCGAGGACGTGGGCGGCCGCGACGTAGTCCGACCCAGCCACCGAGGCGGCGAGCGTCTGGGTCAGGCGGGCGAACGCGGGCGCGGACGCGATCCCGAGGGCGACCACTGCAGCCGTCGGGCCGGCGCCGAGGATGATGCCGAGGAAGATCGCCAACAGCAATGCCGGATAGGCCAGCGCCAGGTCGGTGACGGCCGCGGTGAGGCGGGCCGACCGGCGTCCCAGCAACGTCGGGAGCGCGCCGAGCGGTACGCCGATGCCGGCACCGACCAGCACCGTGAGGACGGCCAGGACCAGCGAGAGCCGGGTCGCGACCAGGGTGCGGGCGAGCAGGTCCCGGCCGATGTTGTCGGTGCCCAGCGGGTGCGCAGCGGACCCGCCCTCCAGCAGGTGATCGACGTTCGCGGTGGCCGCCTTGTCGCCCCAGATGATCGGAGCGACAATCGCCAGCACGATCAGCAGGACGACCGTGACCAGCGCCAGGGCTCCGGTGGGGGTGCGGAGTGCGGTCCGGACCAGACCTCGCTGCGCCATCGCGGTCAGAGCTCCCGGATCGTCGATCGCGGGTCGATCAGACCGATGATCAGGTCGACGGCCAGGTTGATGATGAGGACGGTTGCTCCGAGCAGCACCATGATGGCCTGGGCGAGTGCATAGTCCTGCGCGACGACGGAGTCGACGACCGCGGTGCCGAGACCGGGCCAGGCGAACACGTTCTCGACCAGCACCGTGGCGCCGATCAGTCCGGACAGGAGCAGGCCGCCCAGGGTGAGCGTCGACGTCAGCATGTTAGGCAGCGCGTGTCGCAGGTACGTCAGCCGCGCCGGCAGCCGCTTGCTCCGTGCCGTACGCATGTAGTCGGCTCCAAGCACGTCCAGCGTCTCCACCCGCACGATCCGGGACAGCGCCGCGATCGACCCGATCGAGAGAGCGGCCACCGGAAGCACGTACGCCGCGACGCCCGGCTCGTACGCGACCGGGAACCAGTCGAGCTCGACGCCGAACGCGTAGACCAACGCGACGCCGAGCACGAACTCCGGGATCGTCGCGAAGAAGCCGGTGGCGGACGTGAACGCGAGCTCGCCGCCGCTATGTCGGCCGTCCTTCGTCATGACCGCCGCGATCATGCCGATCGTGATCGACAGCAGCATGATGACGACGAAGGCGATGCCGGCCAGCCGGGCGCTGTTCGGAAGCCGCTCGGCGATCACCTCCGACACCGGGAGGTGCAGCGTCGTCGACGTGCCGAGGTCGCCGGTGAGCAGTCCCTGGACGTAGTCGGCGAACTGCTGCGGGATCGGCTGGTCGAGTCCGAGCTCGGCCTTGCGAGCCTCCACGGCGCTCGCCGGGGCCCGCGGCCCGAGCTCGGCCCGCACCGGGTCGCCTGGGACCAGATGGATCATCGCGAACGACAGCACGAGGAGCAGCAGGAGCAGGATGATCATCCGGCCGATCCGGCGCAGCAGGAAGGCCGCCGTCGGATGCTTGTCGGCGAAACCTACCCGCGCGGGCGCCGTGAGGCTCACCAAGGACGTCGCCTCACTACTCGTACATCCGGATGCTGGTCGGCTCGACCAGGTTCCAGACGCCCTGCTTGTACTCCACGTGGTCGGCGTAGGTCACGACATCAATGTTGGCGATCGGGACCACGTCGACGGCCTTGAACAATGCCTGCTCGGCCTGTCCCCACAGGTCGCAGCCGCCCTGGTCGGTGGGCGTCTGCGCGGCCTGCTTGGTCAGGCGGTTGTACTCCGGGTTGGAGATCTCGGCGAAGTTCTGCCCGTTCGGTGGCGTCGGGCCGTCGGCGAATTGGACGAAGTCGGACGGGTAGGCGATCTGCACGTTGAGGAACGCGACGTCCCAGTCCGATCCGCCGAACAGCGTCTCGAGGAAGGCGTTGGTGCCCTGCGCCTTGGACTCGACGTCGACGCCGAGGTCCTCCCACCACTGGCGGACCAGCTCCATCGCGGCGGTGGTCGCCGGCTCCTCGCTCGGATAGCCGAGCGTGATCGAGAGCTTCTCTCCGTCCTTCTCGCGGACGCCGTCCGATCCGACGGTCCAGCCGGCCTGGTCGAGCAAATCGGCCGCCGCACTGGCGTCGTGGTCCGGCAGGTTGCCCGAGACCGTGTCATCGGGACACGGCCGCGGCGCGATCACCGCGAGTCCGTCGGCGGGCGAGCCCTCACCCTCGGTGACCGCCTTCACGAGGGCGTCGCGGTCGAGCGCCATCGTCAGTGCGCGGCGTACGTCTGGATCGCTGGTCGGGAAGCCGTCCCGCTCGTTGAAGAAGAACTCAGACGGCCCTTGCAGCGTCGTGAGCGTGAACGCGTTGCGGCCCTCGACCCGGGCCTTGTCCGCGTTGTTCGGGGTCACGTCGCTCAGCTCGCCGGACAGGAACAGGTTGACCGCTGTGGTGGCGTTCTGGACGATGCGGAACTCGACCTTGTCGGGAAGGCCCGGCTCATCGGTGGTCGCCCCGTCCGGGCCCCAGGTGTAGTC